>Ga0194055_10003772_pt1 | contig 11568 bp, 13 predicted proteins | sample SepL449m_MetaG_FD_155482 | JGI IMG/M metagenome (GOLD analysis project Ga0194055, IMG submission 155482) | Anoxic zone freshwater microbial communities from boreal shield lake in IISD Experimental Lakes Area, Ontario, Canada - Sep2016-L442-9m | ecosystem: Environmental > Aquatic > Freshwater >... | reverse complement strand
GCGGGTGGGGCATGACACGCGTCATGCCCCACCCGCGAGTAGACTCGGCTGGCATCCGAGACCCCCTTCGGCCGCCACCCTGAGGAGGGGACATGACGCAATCGTTTCTCGGCAAGATCCCGGTTCCAATCCTGCTCGGCATCACGATGTTCTTCTGGGGCGCGGCGTTCAACGCCACCGATATCGCCTTCGACTACACAACCGCTGGCGTCATCACGCTCGCGCGACCCGTGATCGCGACCTTGATTTTGCTGCCTTTGCTGCCATTACTCGGAGGTAAGCTGCCGCGCTCGCCAAAGATCTGGCTGTTTGCTGTGATCGTCGGCGTCGGCTCGACCACGCTGTCGCTGACGGGTCTTGGCATCGGCACGATGTATGCGGGCCCCGCGATTGCCGCCGTGCTGCTCAACTCCGCGCCATTCTTCGCGGTGCTGATTGCTCGGGCCACGCTCCGTGAGCGCATCACGATCCTGCGCGCCACTGGACTGCTGATTGGCTTCGCGGGCGTCGTCATCATCGTGCTCTCAAATCCGATTGAGGTCGGCTCGGGCAACGAGTTCGTCATCGGCATTGTCGCCGTCATGCTCGGCGCCATCGGCTATGCCGCCTCGAGCGTCTTCGTGCGTTGGATGAGCATCAAGAAGGTCGAGACGGACCTCTGGGGCTTTACGACCGCGCAATTTATCTGCGGTGCGGTCTTCATCATCCCCTTCACGCTGCTGCAGGGCGACCCGGGTGCCACGCTCTGGGGCGAGCCCGGCCTGTGGGCCTCGCTCGCGTTCCTCGGGATCGGTTCGCAGCTGATCGCCTACGTCTGCTTCTTCGTCGCACTCGCACGTTGGCCCTCGGGACGCGTGATGGCGTGGTCGTTCCTGCCGCCTGTTGTGGCCGGCGTGATCGAGATCTTTCGCGGCAACATTCCCGGCGCCATCACGTTGATTGGCATGGGCATCACGATCATCGGCGTCGCCGTTGTAAATCACCCCAAGGCAGAGGCTATCCCGCTGCCATCGATCGACCTCGAGGAGCACATCGCGTGAGCACATTGCCCGACGCCCCCTTGCACGACTGGAGCTGCTTCGAGATCGCGGCTGCCGTGCGCGACGGAGACCTCTCCGCGGAAGAGGTCACTGCCCACCACCTGGCGCGGATTGAGGAGCGCTCCGACCTCAACGCATTTATCACCGTCTGCGCCGACGAGGCCATGGCCGACGCACGCAACCTGCCCGAGCACCGGCGCACCGGCCCGCTCGCGGGTGTGCCCTTTGCTCCCAAGGACATCTTTGACACCGCAGGCATTCGCACCACGGTCGGCTCGGAACATTTCCGCACCCGCGTCCCCCAATCCACCGCACTCGCCGTGCAACGACTCGTCGATGCCGGTGCGATCATCGTTGGCAAGACGAACCTCAGCGAGTTCGCGTGGGGCGTTACGACGCAGAACGCGCACTACGGCTATACCCAAAACCCGCGCCATCCGGGCAAGATTGCCGGTGGCTCGTCGGGCGGTGCCGCGTCCGCACTGGCCGGCGGACTTGCCGCGCTCGCACTCGGTACCGATACCGGTGGCTCGATTCGCATTCCGTCGGCCGCCTGCGAGATCGCGGGCTACAAGGGCTCGTGGGGTCTCATCTCCGACGATGGGTGCTACCCAATGATCCACGCGATGGACCACGTTGGTCCGATGGCCCGTTCGATGGAGGAATGCGCGCTGGCGCTCGAGGTCCTCGGCGTGCTCGAGCGACCCACGCCACAGTTGGCAGGACTCCGCGTTGGTGTCCTCCACCCAACTCCCGCGGCCGCCAAGATGGCTGCGCTCGGTGCTCACGTTGAGGACGCCGTGTTGCCGGACTACGGCCAACTCTTCCCGCTCTTCGCCGCCCAGGCTGCGGACAACCACCGCGACCTGATCGCCGACCGCTGGGATGAGTTTTCGCCCGACCTGCAGGCCAAGTTGACGCTCGGACTCAACATCAGCGCACAAGACTATTTGCAGGCCGAGCGTGACCTTGAGGCGTACCACCATCAGTGCGAGCTCGAGCTCAACCACGACATCCTGATCAACCCGACGATACCCTGCGACCTGCCTCCGGTCGACGAGCCCGAGACCTTCGAGTTGCGTCTCAAGATGACGCCCTACACGCGCGCCTTCAACCACCTTGGTTGGCCATCCTGCACGACGCGCGATGGTCTGATGATCTCTGGACGCGACGACACCACTGTCCTCGCTGCTGCTCTTGCGTGGGAGGCGACCATCCCTGGTCGTCCTGTCACCGCCTAGTTTCTATCTACCGCTTGAAAGGAGCCCACCATGGGCCAATTAATTGATCTCAGCGTCGGCATCGAAAACGGCATGCCCGCGCATGCGTTGTTCCCATCGCCGATCATCCTGCCGTACGTCAACCACGAGCAGGCCAAGGCGGCCGGACTTGGCGAGGAGGGCGACCCCTTCACGTACGCGGTTAACTACATCTCGATGCTCGAGCACGTCGGCACGCATGTCGATGCGCCGATCCACTTTGGTCCGAATGGTGAGACGATCGACAACTGTCCGCTCGAATGGTTTCGTGGCACGGGTGTCTGCCTCGACCTGACGCACATTCCCGATCTCGGTGACATCGACGTCGCCGACCTCGAAGAGGCCGAGGCGAAGTCGGGCGTGACGATCGGCGAGCACATCGTGCTGATGAACACGGGCCTGCACAACCGGCATTGGCCCGAGAAGTCGGCCTGCACGTCGAACCCAGGCCTGACCGCTGCTGCCACGCATTGGCTGGCCGACCGCGGCTCGAAGGTGCACGGCGTCGAGGGCCCCTCAACCGATAAGGCCGGCACGAAGGGCTTCCCGTCGCACCGCGTCTGCCGCGATCGTGGCCTCGTGCACTACGAGTGGCTCTGCAATCTCGAGCAGCTCGTCGGCAAGGGCGAGTTCCAGTTCACCGGCTTCCCACTCAAGTGGGTCGGTGGCACCGGCTCGCCATGCCGCGCGATCGCTGAGGTGGCGTAATGACTGAGTACTACATGGAGCGCATGACCTGGAAAGAGGTCGAGGCCGTCATCGCCGAGGGCGTCGACGCGATCCTGTTGCCAATCGGCACGACCGAGCAACACGGTCCCCACATGCCGCTCGATACGGACTGCATCATCGCCCGCGGTATCGCCGAGCGCGCAGCCCAGGCAGCCGAGGAGGCTGGGTTGCGCGTGCTGATCGCGCCAACTCTCAACGTCACCTTGTCCTGGTACCACATGCAGTACCCCGGCTCGATGCGCCTCTCGACGACCACGTTTCTGCAGGTCTTCAATGAGGTCTGCGAATCGCTGCATCACCACGGCTTCCGTAACGTCATCGTCGTCAACGGCCACGGTGGCAACGTCGCGGCCTTGACCGTCGCGGTCAACTACTACCTCGAGACGACCGCGCGCCGCGTGTTCCTGCTGCAGTGGTGGGAGCTCGCGGGCGACATCATCGGCACCGTCGAAGGCCCTGGCATCCACGCCGAGGAGGCCGAGACCTCGATCGCGCTCGCCGTTGGCCAGCGCGTGTTGATGGACGAGGCGACGATCGATGCCTGGGATCGTGGCGAGGCCGTCAAAGAGGCGGGCCATACCTGGACGTCGCTCGGCAAGTACAACCTCGCCCACAAGGGCCCAGGTGTCACCGTGCCGATGGACATGCTTCGCGACATCTCCGAATCGGGAGTCGTCGGCGACGCACGCCGCGCCACGCCCGAGTTGGGGCAACGCATTCTCGATGCCCTGATCCCGCGTGTCGTGACCGTCATCAAGGACATGTCGGAGACTGCACCACCAGCGTGATCTAGGGGCGGACATGACAAGTGCGCACTTGTCATGTCCGCCCCGGCATCCACACCAGCACCGCCTTGCGATCTAGGGGGACACGACAAACCCCGGTTTCTGATGTCCCCCCTTGCTGAGGGACATCAGAAACCGGGGTTTGTCGTGTCCCCCTAGATCCCGTAGGGTCTTGGAGATGAGGCGACTCGAAGGATTCGTGCGCGCGTGTCATGCGCCGCCGACGCTTGCCGTCTCGATCGTGATGACCACATTCGCCTGGAGCCTTGGCTGGCAGGGCTGGCCGCTCGCACTGGTCTTTGTGACGATCCTCGTCGGTCAACTCTCTGTTGGGTGGAGCAACGATGCCTTTGATGCTGCAGTCGACGCCCGCGCGGGCCGGCTGCGCAAGCCCACCGTCCAAAACGTTATCTCTGCACGCGCGTTGTGGATCGCTGCCTCAATCGCGCTCGTTGGCGCGATCGCCCTGAGTTGGCTCGTCGCTGGCCCGATCGGTGGGTCGTTTCACGTCTTCGCGATCGCGATGGGGTGGCTCTACACCATCGCCCTCGTCCGTACCTCGTGGTCGTGGCTCCCCTACGCCCTCGCCTTCGGAGCGATGCCGTTTTTTCTCTCACTCGGGCTCGACGGCGAGCTTCCACCCGCGTGGACAGTCCTTGCCTTCGCTACCGTCGCCGTCAGTGGCCATCTGGCCAATGCGTTGCCGGACCTTGAGAGCGATCGCGCGGCCGGGCTCGGCGGTCTTGCCGTGAGGCTCGGTGAGCGGCGCTCGGTGCTGCTCTGCTGGGTGCTCTTGGCTGTCGGTACCGCGGTGATTGCGTTCGGCACCGCTGCACGCTCGCCACTGACCGCAATCGTGCTCGTCGCGGTCTACCTTGTCGTCGTCGCGATTGGTGCGCGCCAGACGAACCACGCTCGGCGCTTCCAGGCTCTGCTGATCATCGCCATTGTCGACGTCGTTGCCATCGCAGTCTTGCCTGCGCTCTGACACTCAGTGAGGCCGCGTGGACGGCGGGCGCTCCATCTCGAACACCTCGCCGGGGTGGCTATAGGCATTGCCCCCGAGGCGCCCAAGCGGATGCAGAAGCCGCGGATCGATGCGACCGTCGTCGTAGATGTCGTCGCGCACATGAAAGGCAACGACCTCGCAGACGAGCACGAGGTACTGGTTCTCGCTGCCCTCACGCCCGATCGGGACGCGCTGGCTAACCCGACACTCGAGCGAGACAGGTGACTCTGCAACCCGTGGTGGCGCAAGTGCAATACACGCCGCTGACGGACGGAAGCTGCTCGCCGGCCGTCGTGTTCATCGCCTCTGCCAACTCGTCCGTGACGACATTGACCACGAGTTCGCCGGTGGCAAGCGCATTGACGCCGGTGTCTTTGAACTCCCCATCGCGATGCCTACCGATCGAAACGATGATGCTCGGCGGATCGGCACCGACTGCCTGGAAGAACGAGAACGGTGCGAGGTTGACGCGACCCTGCTCGTCCATCGTCGTCACCCACGCGATGGGACGCGGCACGACGCAGTCGACGAGCAGACGGTAGGCCTGGCGGCCAGGAAGGTCGGACGGTTCGATGATCATCGGAAGATCCCGATCAGTATGCCGCCCGAGACGACGAGCAACATCGCCAACACGATACGCGCACCGATGCCATCCGATTTACCGAGCAGCAGCCAGGCAAAGAGCACCGTCCACATCGACTGCATCGCATTGAGTGGCGCAAAGACGGTGACACGGCCAATCTCAAGTGCAACGACGAGCGCGAGGTACGCCAACGCGAAGACCACACCGGCGGGGATAAACGAGCGGAAGACCGAGCGATACTCCGTCAATACGGCTCCGCGACGCGAAACCGTCGCGTAGACAGCGACCGCGACGGCGGCACCGATCAGTGTCCAGGTCGTGGCGGCTCGCGGGTCCATCTCGCTCGCACCATCCAGCATGCGCACCGCGTTGTCACGCACGGCAAACAGGAGGGCACAGAAGAAGGCGAAGAGCATGCCGCGCGCACGAAAGCCAGGCGGCAGATTGCGATCCCAGGCCAGCGAGGCACCACCAATCACGATCAGCACCGTGCCCACCACGAGGCCGATCACGAGCGCCTCACCGCGGAAGGCGACGGCGATGATCGTCGCCAGGAGCGGTGCCGTGCCAATCATGATCGCGGTGCGGCTCGCGCCAACCTCGCGCACAGCCACCACGAACAGGATCTGTGAGATTCCTGGCACGACAATGCCAAGCGCGAAGTAGCCAACCGCCACCCGCAGGTCGAGCAGATCGCCGCCCTTGCCGGTCAGGATCGTCACGGCCAGCACCATCAGCGCTGCCGAGCTGGTGATCACCATCGCACCGACGATCGCGTTGGGTTGGCGCATCAAGCCACGACGCACGAGCGTCGTCAGAAGACCAAATAGCACTCCGGCGAGTACGCCAATTCCAACCACCAACATCCGACCACCATACCGCTCTCACAACCAATCCACCGTCGACCGATGTTTTTTGCCCCAACGGCGGTATGATCGCCCGCATTACGTTTCACGAGTGAGGGGAAAACAGATGCTCAAGGTCATCCGTGGCGGCACCGTCGTCACCGCAACCGATACTACGAAGGCGGATGTCCTGATCGACGGCGAGACGATCGCCGCGGTCGGCACGTTCGACAACGTTGACGCCGAGGTGATCGACGCCGCTGGCTGCTTCGTGCTGCCAGGCCTGATCGACAACCACACGCACATGTCGATGCCATTTGGTGGCACGACCAGTGCCGACGACTACGACACCGGCACGCAGGCTGCTGCCGCTGGCGGCGTGACTGCGATCGTCGACTTCGGTCTGCAGATGGAGCCAAACGGTCTGCAGTCGTCGCTCGATCAGTGGATGGGTCGCGCCGAGGGTGCCGCCCACGTCGACTACGGCTTCCATATGGCGATCACCACTGCCGACACGCAGACCTTCAAGGACATGCAGGCAATGGTCGACCAGGGCGTCTCGTCCTTCAAGGTTTTCCTCGCGTACAAGGGTGCCCTGATGGTGACCGACGATCTCTTTATGCAGGCGCTCGAGCGCTCGAACGAGGTCGGCGGCATCGTGCAGGTCCACGCCGAGAACGGCTGGGTCATCGATCACCTCGTCAACCAGGCACTCGGCAAGGGTCAGACGACGCCGATCTATCACGCACTGACGCGTCCCGAATCGGTCGAGGCCGAGGCGACGGGTCGTGCGATCCGCATCGCCGAGATGGTCGATGCGCCGGTCTATATCGTCCACGTCTCGTGCGAGGCAGCGGCACAGGAAATCATCAACGCCCGTGCCCGTGGCGTGCATGCCTACGGCGAGACCTGCATCCAGTACCTCTTTCTCGACATTGAGGATCTCAATCGGCCGGCACCAGAGGGCGCGCGCTACGTGTGCTCGCCTCCGCTGCGCGATGCGTCGAACCAGGACTTCATGTGGGATGCCCTCAACTTCGGGCACCTCCAGTCGATCTCGACCGACCATTGCCCGTTCAACGACGAGCAGAAGGGGCTTGGCAAGGACGACTTCTCGAAGATCCCGAATGGCCTCTCCGCCGTTCAGCATCGACTCGCCTTGATGTGGGAGCACGGCGTCAAGACGGGCCGCATGTCGCCAAGCAAGCTCGTCGATGTCACGTCGACGGCGATTGCCAAGCAGTTCGGCATGCATCCTAAGAAGGGCACGATCGCTGCCGGCGCCGATGCCGACCTCGTCATCTTCGACCCGAACCGCGAGCACGTCTTCTCGACGGCCACGGCTTTTTCGAACGTCGGCTACGACCTCTTCGACGGCCGTAAGACAGCAGGCTCCGCTCGACAGACACTCTCGCGCGGCACGGTCGTGTTCGACAACGGCAAGATCCTCACGAAGCCCGGCCACGGCCGCTTTATCAAGCGCGGCTCGTTCAACCCGGCGACGCACGGCGACGGGACCGCGTAAGGCTCGGGGGGAGGACATCACATCCGCGCGGTTGTGGTGTCCTCCCAACCCCATACGCCTCTGAACTGATACCGGCTCTCAAGGGAGGACACCACAACCGCGCGGATGTGATGTCCTCCCAACGCACAACGCTCCTGACCTGATCACGCCGCCGTACGCACGTGCTGGCGCCTCAGCCATGGCACGCTACGCCCGTGGATTCCGCTACCGCCCGACACATCCTCGTCCATGGCTCGACTGGACCAACGCCCTGCGGGCTGACAATTCGGATCGTTGCGGGCCTGCTCGATTTCGGGGTGCTCGTTGTTGTCCTGTTCTGGCTCGCCGTCTTTACGCGCGTGCCCACCGCGGATGGCGGCTTTGACCTTCCGGTCTGGTCGTACGTCTTTTTCCTTGTCTGGTGGCTCTCGTACTACGCCGGTTTCGAATACTTTTGGAACGGACAGACGCCGGGTAAGCGCGTGGCGCGCATTCGCGTAGTGATGGGCAGTGGCCATCGCGTCACCCGCGATGCAGCCATCAAGCGCACGCTCGCCCGCCCGGTCGACATGTTTCCGTGGGTCACGCCGTACGCTCTCGGGATTCTCTGGATGCTCGCAACGGGCGAAAAACGTCGTCAGCGCCTCGGCGATAAGTGGGCCGGCACCAAGGTCGTCCACATCGACGATCTCGACTAGCGCACGGTATAGCCCGCGTCGACCACGAGCGCTGCGCCGATCGTCGCCTTCGCTCGCTCCGATGCGAGGTAGTTGATCGCTTCGGCAATCTCGGCGGGCGAGATCAAGCGGCCAATCACTCCTGCGTCTTTGAACGCCTGCAGTGTCGCTGCCGGATCTGGTGTGTCCGCAAAGAAGCTCGCCGATAGCGGCGTCTCTGTTGGCCCTGGGCAGACACAGTTGACTCGAATGCCTTCAGCGGCATGGTCGAGCGCCATCGAGCGCGTCATGTTGATCACCGCACCCTTCGAGGCGCAGTAGGCCACCGCATCCGCGACGGCCACCAGTCCGAGCTGCGACGCGACCGTGACCACCGCGCCCCCACCAGCCGCTCGGAGGTGAGGAATCGTGGCGCGACACGTCAGATAGACGCCGCGCACGTTGATGCTCATGACGCGCCCAAATTCCTCAGGCGAGCAATGCTCAACCGAGCCGCGCGAGGCAACGCCAGCAGCCGCTACGACAACGTCGAGGCCGCCCAACTCGGCGACCGCTGCTTCGACGGCCGCAGCCACCGAGGCCTCGTCCGCAACGTTGCAGTGCACCTTCACCTCGGCCGTGCTCAGTGCCAGCGCAGCATCGTCGATATCGAGTGCGGCGACACGACAGCCATCCTCTTGAAAACGCGCGACCGTTGCAGCGCCAATCCCCGAGGCGCCACCGGTGATCAGGACGCGCCTCATACCGCCGTCATCCCACCGTCGACGACAAGCGCGGAGCCCGTCACGAACGAGGCGCGATCGCTGGCCAGGTAGAGAATCGCGTCGGCGACCTCGGAGGCTTCGCCAATCCGCCCGATCGGATGCATCGGCGAAAAGGCCTCGAAGGCGGCTGCCGGGTCCTCGAGCGTCGAGACAAACTGACGCGGCTGCGGCGTGTCAATCACGCCAGGACAGATTGCATTGACCCGAATCCCGTGCTCTGCCAAATCGATCGCCATCCCTTTCGAGAGGTGGATCACGGCCGCCTTGGCCGTGCCGTAGATGCTCATGTACTTCAGCGCCACGAGTCCGCTGACGCTCGAGATGTTGACCACGTTGGCACCTGCGCGCCCGAGCATGAGGGGCAGGACGGCCTGCGAGACGAGAAAGACGCTCTTGAGAACGCCATTCTGCAGCTGATCCCATTCGGCCTCTGTCGTCTCGAGAAACGGTCGACCGAGGATCATGCCGTGGTTATTGACGAGCACGTCGACGCCACCGAATGCCTCGTCAGCCGCCGCGGCGATGCGCGCAACCTGGTCAGCATGTGTCACATCAGCGATGACGGCAACTGCTTCGCCACCAGCAGCGACGAGCTCGGCCGCCAACCCGACGACTGCGTCCTCGCGGTCGGAGAGCACGAGCTTCGCGCCCGCCGCAGCGAACTGGCGCGCAGTCACCTGGCCAATCCCGCCTGCTGCTCCCGTCAAGACTATGACCCGATTTTCGAACTCGCCTGCCATTGCTGTTTCCCTTTCACCCTAAGCGCGGATAATCTCCGCTTACGCGAGGATAGCCGTCTGGAGCGATTCAGACGAGTGCGTTGAGGAGCAGGACCTACCAAGGGGAGTACGAGCGATGCCATTCGTCACGTTGTCGAACGAAAATCGGATCTATTACGAATTGACTGGACCAGAGGACGGTCCGATCGTGATGCAGTTTGGTGGCTCCTTGTTTGGGCGTCACAACTTTGGTTTCGTCAACGACGGCTTCCGCGAGCGCGGCTTTCGTCTGCTCTCGTTCGACGCGACGGGCTATGGCCGGTCGGATTGTCCGCACGAGGAGCACTCCGTCGAGAAGTGGGCCGATGAGGGCGCACTCCTCCTCGACGCGCTTGGTTTCGATCGCGTCTTCGTGCACGGCACGTCCATGGGTGGCATGGTCACGATCGCCTTCGTCGGGAAGTATCCCGAGCGCACGATCGCTGCCTGCGCCGACTGTGGCATGGCGCGTTGCGACCTCTACCGCAAGGTCTACTTCGGTACGTGGCGCAAGATGGCAGAGGCGATGCCGCTCGACGACTTCTGCGACCTCGTCACGATCCAGGCCGTTGGCGACCAGTTCCTCGCCGACAACCCGAGCACGTTCGATCTCGTCCGTCACGTCATTCGCCTCAACCCGCCGTACACGATTCGTTGGGCCTGTCTCGCGATGGAAAACATGGACAACGAGGAGATCGCCCGCTCGATCAAGCGCCCGATCCTGTTTACGAACGGCACGCGCGACACGATGACTCCGCCCCGCCTGGCAACGGGTGGCTTTAGCGCCCACGACATCGCGGATGCGATCGGCGACTGGGCGACGGTGCACGAGTTCACCGAGATCGGCCACGCTGGCTTGCTCGAGTGCCCTGCTGAGGCGACGGTGCTCGTGACCGACTTCTTCAATCAACACGCAAACGCGTAAGGCGGATCGACTCATGCATTTTGGCGTCACTGTTCTACCCGACCCGCCCTATACCGACCTCGTGCGCCTGTTCAAGCAGGCCGAAGACAATGGCTTCGAGATCGGCTGGACGTACGACTCACACGTCCTTTGGCAGGATCCGTACCCAATCCTGACCGCCGCCGCACTCGGCACCTCGAGGATCAAGCTCGGTATGTGTGTGACGAACCCTGGCACGCGTGACCCTACGGTTACCGCCTCCGGCCACGCAACGCTCCAGGACCTTTCGAACGGTCGCATGGTGATGGGCATTGGCCGCGGCGATTCGGCGCTCCGCTACGTCGGTCGTCAGCCCGTCAAAATCGCCGAGTTTGAGCGCGCCACAACGATGATGAAAGAGTTCATGAACGGTCGCCCCGTGACGTGGAACGACAAGGAACTCGAATTGTTGTGGGCGAAGGATCAGCCGGATATCCCGATGTATCTCGCGGGCTACGGTCCTCGCGCCCTCGGTGTCGCCGGGCGTGTCGCCGACGGTGTGATCATCCAACTCGCCGATCCCGAGATCATCCAGTGGATCATGGGCATTGCCCGTAAGGCAGCCGAGGAGGCCGGGCGTGATCCCGACCTGCTCGAGCCGATCGTCTGTGCACCCGCGGTCTTGATCGATGACATGGCAGCTGCACGCGATGCCTCGCGTTGGTTCCCGGC
>Ga0194055_10003770_pt1 | contig 11574 bp, 6 predicted proteins | sample SepL449m_MetaG_FD_155482 | JGI IMG/M metagenome (GOLD analysis project Ga0194055, IMG submission 155482) | Anoxic zone freshwater microbial communities from boreal shield lake in IISD Experimental Lakes Area, Ontario, Canada - Sep2016-L442-9m | ecosystem: Environmental > Aquatic > Freshwater >... | reverse complement strand
TTTTAATTGCCTACTCTTTCAAATATTGCAGTTTTCGGCTTCGCTGTCGAGTTTTATTAAAACTTCAAAAAATATATTTAAGGTCTTGACAAATTGAGTTTGTTCTCACCAGTAATATTTGAATTTATATTTCACGCGCCTCTTTAATATGCTCGGCTCAGGGGTTTACAAAATTTTGTGATTATATAGCCCACAACTTCAAAAAGTAGATATCCGCACCCCACAAACATCTACAACTATTTTATACATACATGGCAGTTCAATTGCAATACTACTCAAACAAATAAATAAATGCAATACCACAAACTGGGTAGTTTTGGGAAACGGTAAAGTCAGTTGGCAGTTGGCAAATCAGATGGCAGTTTGTCCCGAATGCTTTCGGGAGTAGTTTGCAAGGGGAGCGTTGGTTTTGGTGTTATGGCCCGTAGGATTGGATTTTTCTAAGCGAGTGGGATGCTTCTCCCGATTGCTATCGGGATCAGCATGACATATTAGATAGATGATTTGCATCCCCAACGTACACTAAGCCAACTGCCCACCGCCCACTGCCAACTTTTCTGAGCCAACGTACACTAAGCCAACTGCCCACCGCCCACTGCCAACTTTTCTGAGCCAACGTACACTAAGCCAACTGCCCACCGCCCACTGCCAACTTTTCTGAGCCAACGTACACTATGCCAACTGCCCACCGCCAACTGCCAACTGCATCCAATCCCTAACTTTCCTATATTTGCCCCACATTATGAAGGCAAAACACGTAGCATTTATCATTTTCCTGATTGTAGCGGCCGACCAGGTGCTGAAGCTCTGGATCAAGACCCATTATGAGCTCAATCAATACCACCATGTGATCGGTAGTAGGTTTCAGCTTTATTTCGTTGAAAATCCGGGGATGGCCTATGGCTGGAAATTTGGTGGCAACTGGGGAAAACTGGCGCTTACCGTGTTCAGGCTGGGTGCGGTGATCTTTGGTACCTGGTATCTGGGACATATCATTAAGAATAAATACCACAAGGGATTTATCGTTTGTGCGTCCTTGGTTTTTGCCGGCGCCCTGGGTAATTTGATCGATTCTGCATTTTACGGCCTCATTTTTGATAAGGGTATGACCGTAGACCCAATATTAAATGAATATGTTAACTATACCGGCCTCGCCACCTTCTCCAAACATGGTTATGCCAGCTTCCTTCACGGGAATGTGGTGGATATGCTGTATTTCCCGGTCATTAAGGGTCAGTTCCCTGCCTGGATGCCTTTCTGGGGCGAGGAGCATTTTGTTTTCTTTAGTCCGATATTCAATCTGGCCGATGCTTCCATATCCACTGGTGTATTCAGCATCCTATTATTCCAACGCAGGTTTTTCAAGCAGCGAAATGAGGCTGAAAGGCATCATACCGTTGAAACCGAAGCACTTGTAAATGATGAGTCGCAGGTTTCGTAAAAAACTTATCTTTAGCCGATAAAATATTCAGGAAATATGAAATTTTTAAAGCCAATTTTTCTTGTTGCCATCTCCCTGTTTTTCTTTGGGTCCTGTCAGAAAGAACTGACTTATGAAAACGGTATTTCTTTGGGATCGCTGAAAAAGTCGAATGTATCAGGTCAATGCCTGCCCGCCACCATTGTGGGGATCTTTAAAAAAGACAGTGTACTCACCAACCTCAATTATGTAGATGTTCAGGTAGATGTTACCATCGCCGGCACTTTCGATATCAATACCGATACCGTTAACGGTTACTCTTTTCATAAAACAGGTAATGTAGGCTCGGGTACCAATACCATTCGTTTATATCCCAGCGGCAAACCTTTGGCCGTAGGAACCAATACTTTTACCGTAACCTATGGTGCCAGCACCTGCAGTTTTGATATTACGGTGGTTTCGGCTACCACCGGCGTTGCCATCTTTACTTTAGGCGGAGCGCCGGGTAACTGTACCACTTTTGCCCCGGCAGGAACATATGCAGTAGGTACCGTACTCACCGCAGCCAACTCAGTAAGTTTTGATGTACTGGTGGCAACAGCAGGTACCTGGTCGCTCAGCACCGCGGCCAATACCAGCGGATTCAGCTTTTCGGGTAGCGGGGTATTTACCAATACCGGCACCCAAACGGTTACGCTTACTGGTTCCGGAAATCCAACCACTCCGGGCCCCAATAGTTTTACACCCACGGCTGGTGCCAGCACTTGTTCTTTCATCATCAATGTTACAGGAACTACTCCTGCACAATATAGTTTGACTGGCGGTCCTGCACCGGGCGTCTGTACAGGAGCCAGCGTGAGCGGAACTTATGTTTCGGGTACTGCACTGAATGCAGGGGATACGGTAGTGTTGGCGGTGAATGTAACCGGACTCGGATATTATCAGATCACTACCAATACTGCCAATAATATTTCATTTAGTAAAACCGGACAATTTACCCAACTGGGTCCGCAAACGGTAACACTAACGGGTACGGGTAACCCCAATAACACGGCCGTTACTTCGGCCAGTTTCACGGCTTCTGGTGTAGGGGTAGCAACCGCTTCCTGTATTTTTACGGTTAACCTGACCTTACCTGCCGGTCCGCCCAATACCGATTATATTCCGCAAACTGTGGGTACCAACTGGAGCGACAGACTGGTAGGTGGCACAGCAGCTGATACCATATTTACGCTAGTTACACCGCGTACAACGGTGCAGGGAACTCCCGCTCAAACCTATCAGGTATTCACATTTACTGATAATACCGGAACATACGATTCAACCTATCACCGCAAGGGCACCGGTAAATATTACGAATATATTTATGGAACACTAGGGCTCGATAATCCGATCAACAAGGAAGTGATGTTACTGGATTCAACATTGGCCCCGCTTAGTACCTGGACGATAAATCTGGGTCCGAATACTGCCGGCGGTGGCACAGTAGTGATCCTGAATGTGAAGGTATCAGCCCAGATCATGCAAAAAGGAGCAACGGCTACCATTGCCGGTAATACCTATAACAATATCATTAAGGTTACGTTTACTTATCTGGTGAATATTGGTACCGGAGATACAGCCATTGCGGCTGAAGATTTCTGGTATGCAAAAGGAAAAGGACTGGTGTACGATAAGCAATATGATCTTCCCCTGCCTTCCACTACCATCGTGGAGCGGGAAACCACCAGGGCACAGGTGTATTAATATTTTAAAAAGATAAACTTTTTGTAAAATAATAGTTTGGCAAATCAGTTATAAGAATTGTACTTAATTTAATGTATGGCTAATTATTCAATGAAACAATCAATGAAAAGAATAAGCGCAATAACAGGGATTGCAGGGTTACTGATCTTCGGTGCTTGTACCAAAGAATACAGCGTGGAGAACGGAGGCAATGTGAACAATCCGCAGATCGTGGGAACTGATTGTCGCATCATGAATATCACGAGTTACGACAGTGCCAATATTATTCCACTGAGTTCCATGAGTGCTACCATTAACTTACGCGATACCGTTACCAGCATTACCCAGTTCGATAGTCTGGGCAATAACCTGATGTTCTTTTCGGTTCCTGCCTATGCAGCCGATACCATTTTTATTGACCCCGATCAATATTTTGTAACTACCCTGGCTACCGGCCGTGTGATCAAATTACATGGATTATACGATCCTACTAATCCGGGATCGCAGTTTGATGCGGATTATGTGTACGATGTAAATGGTAACCTGGTACAGAAAATTTATAATGTGCCTATTTCTCCTATCAATCCTGCGTTGGTGGTTGACTATACTTATGTGTCGGGTAACCTTACTCATATGACCAGCACCGATATGACAGTACCACAGATCATTGCAGATGCTGACCTGGATTATTTTACCGATATCGCTCCAAAAAATTATCTTACCCTGATGCCTGATGAGGGCAGGGCCAGCGACTTTAATCGTTTTGCTCAATATGCTCAGTTCTATAATTTTGGTAAGAAACCGGTGAATGCCGTTCGGAAGATCATACTGCGGGATTATGTTGGCGGTGCTGTAGTGGATTCTACCGTTTCTACTTTCAGTACTTATTTACTGAGCCGCGATAATTATGTGTTGGGTGTAACCATGAGGGGCAACGATCAGGCTAGTATCCCTGCCGAAGCAGGAAAACTGCGGTTCACATATAAATGCAAATAAATTCTTTCGATATAAAAAAGGCTGTTCATTTGAACAGCCTTTTTTTATTGAGGTATTTTTTTAATCCAGTTTACCCACCATATTGGCCGGAACTACCCATTCGTCGAATTGTTCGGGCGTTACATAACCCAGCTTCACGGCCATTTCTTTTAAGGTAGTGCCTTCCTTATGTGCTTTTTGTGCAATCTCGGCTGCTTTATAATAACCGATCTTGGTATTTAGTGAGGTCACCAGCATCAATGAGTTATCTACATGTTTTTTGATATTGGCTTCAATGGGTTCTAATCCAATGGCACATTTATCATTAAAACTTACACAACCATCGCCGATCAGGCGGGCACTGTGTAAAAAATTATAGATCATCACCGGCTTAAACACATTCAGTTCAAAATGTCCGTTACTGCCACCGATACCAATTGCCACATCATTGCCCATTACCTGCGCGGCGATCATGGTAAGCGCTTCACATTGTGTGGGGTTTACCTTGCCCGGCATGATAGAAGATCCGGGTTCATTATCGGGAATGAATATCTCACCAATGCCACTGCGGGGTCCGGAAGAAAGCATCCTGATATCATTGGCAATCTTCATTAAACTAACTGCTACTGTTTTTAATGCACCATGCGCTTCCACGATCGCATCATGTGCAGCTAGGGCTTCAAATTTATTTTCAGCGGTGATGAAGGGTAGTCCGGTAAGTGTGGCAATATGTTTGGCTACATTCTCGGAATATCCCGGAGGGGTGTTGATGCCCGTGCCTACTGCAGTTCCGCCTAAAGCGAGTTCGCTTAAATGGGCCAGACTATTATTAATAGCCCTCAAACCATGGGTTAACTGTGAGGCATAACCGCTGAATTCTTGTCCTACGGTTAAGGGCGTAGCATCCATAAAATGGGTTCTGCCGATCTTCACCACCTGCATAAAGGCCTTGCTTTTTGCGAGCAGGGTATCCCTCAGTTTTGTAATGCCAGGGATGGTGGTTTCCATCAATATTTTGTAAGCAGCAATATGCATCGCTGTAGGGAAAGTATCATTACTGCTTTGCGATTTATTTACATCATCGTTGGGATGCAGGAATTTTTCTTTGTCATCCAGTTTACCTCCCTGTAATACATGTCCGCGGTAAGCCACCACTTCATTCACATTCATATTGCTTTGTGTACCGCTACCGGTTTGCCATACTACCAGGGGGAAATAATCACTCAGTTTTCCTTCCAGGATCTCGTCACATACCTTCCCGATCAGGTCGCATTTTTCTTTTGGTAATACTCCGGCATCCAGATTGGTGAGGGCGGCGGCTTTTTTCAAATACGCAAAGGCTGCGATGATCTCCTTGGGCATTTTGTTGATGTCCTGGGCGATCTTAAAATTGTCGATGCTGCGTTGGGTTTGCGCGCCATAATAGGCTTCCACAGGCACTTTCACCTCACCCATGGTGTCTTTTTCAATACGGTATTCCATAAAATTAGCTTTAAGTGTTTTACAAAATTAAAGCAAATCGTGCAGTAAATTCAATTGGGTTTAATCACGGATGGGTAGTATATTGGGTTTCAAATCTTAAACCAATTCCCATGCGCTTGTTATTACTAATGCTCGCCATTACCGGGTCATTCACAACCCTTGCCCAGGGCCCCGTTCGGGAAAAGATTTCAATGGATAAGAACTGGAAATTCCATTTCGGGGATGCGTCTGATACCCGGAAGGATTTTAATTATAACCTTAACTATAACCTCTCAAAAGCCGGATCGGCAAAGGGTTGTATCGATCCCTTTTTTGATGATGTGCAATGGCGGCAGCTCGACCTGCCACATGATTGGGCAATAGAACAGAATTTTGTGAACATAAAAAATGACGGACTGCAGGATCATGGTTTTAAAGCCGTTGGCGGATTGTTTCCTGAAACCAGTATTGGCTGGTACCGGAAAACATTTTTCGTGTCGGCAAAAGATTCAGGCAATGATTTTCAGATTCATTTCGACGGGGTATTTCGCAATTGTAAGGTTTACCTCAATGGACATTACTTAGGCAATAATGAAAGCGGATACAGCGAGTTTTGCATGAACATTAAAGACTACCTCAACTTCCATAAAAAAAATGTGCTGGTGGTTCGTGTAGACGCTTCTCAATATGAGGGATGGTTCTATGAGGGTGCCGGTATCTACCGCCATGTATGGCTCGAGAAATTTAATCCGGTACATATTGCAGAATATGGTACTTATATCAGCACCACACAAATCGATACCACAGCCATCGTTTCGGTGGAAACGAAAATTGAAAATCGTTCCATCAATAGAAGCCGCAATAGCCTGGTCTATTATATCAAGGATAAAAACAATCAGCTGGTAACCGGTACTTTGATTGAAGGGGTTTCCACCGCAGCGGGTGAGTCGAAGAAATTCAGGTATCAATTTAAAATACAGAACCCAATACTTTGGTCGCTCGAGAATCCTTACTTATATCAATTGGTTACCCGATTCAGATTGGATGATAAGATCATTGATAGCGTAACCAGCAGTTTCGGAATCCGAAGCATTGCCATGGATCCGGTAAAAGGATTAACACTGAACGGCAAGTCGATAAAGATCCATGGCGTTTGTTGTCATCAGGATCATGCAGGCGTAGGCAGTGCCTTACCCGATGCCTTGCAATATTATCGCATCAAATTGCTGAAAGAAATGGGCGTGAATGCTTATCGAACTTCTCATAATCCTCCCACGCCTGAATTATTACAAGCCTGCGATGAACTGGGTATGCTGGTATTGGATGAGAACAGGCTGATCGGCACATCAACAGAATATATGAGTCAGTTTGAAAGATTGTTGATGCGCGACAGAAATCATCCTTCCGTTTTTATGTGGAGCATTGGCAACGAAGAAGGATGGATACAGGGGAATGATGTGGGAAAAAGATTGGCGCAAACACTGATGCAAAAACAAAAAGAACTGGATCCTTCAAGGATTTGTTCTTATGCGGCCGACAATGGCACTCAATACCAGGGCATCAATGAAGTGATCCCTGTTCGGGGATTTAATTATCGCATAACCGATATTGATAAATATCATGCTGCGCATCCCGACCAGCCCGTATTTGGCAGCGAAACAGGAAGTACGGTTTGTACAAGAGGTATTTATATCAAGGACAGCGTGAATGGCTATGTGCCTGATCATGATATTACGTATCCATGGTGGGCCAGTACTGCCGAGCAATGGTGGAAACCCAATGCGGGGAAAGACTGGTTCATGGGTGGTTTTGTTTGGACGGGCTTCGATTATCGTGGTGAACCCACGCCTTTTGGCTGGCCCTGTATCAATTCTCATTTTGGTATCATGGATATGTGTGGCTTCCCTAAGAACAATTATTATTATTATCAAAGTTGCTGGAGCAATAAAGATGTATTGCAACTTAGTCCGAACTGGAATCAGTCTGGAGCAGATAGCATCAGCGTTTGGTGCAATAGCAATGCCGAATCGGTAGAACTGAAATTGAATGGAAAGACGTTGGGTAAGAAAATAATGGAACCCAATGGCCATTTGGTTTGGAAAGTAAAATATATGCCTGGTAAACTGGAAGCATTTGGCATACGGAATGGAAAGAAATTATATACCAAACTGGAGACTACCGGAAAGGCATATAAAATATTGTTATCGCCCGATAGAAAAATGATCAGTGCCGATGGAGAAGATGTATGTGTGATGAATATTTCCGTAACCGATGATAAGGGAAGAGAAGTTCCCGATGCCATGAATGCACTTAACTTCAGCCTCGAAGGCAATGCAAAGATCATTGGTGTGGGCAATGGAGATCCTTCCAGTCATGAGCCCGATAAATGCAGTCCCGGAAGCTGGAAGCGGAAATTATTCAATGGAAAATGTCAGGTCATCATTCAATCTGATGGAAAAGAAGGAAGCTTTAGTTTTACCGCAACAGCTGAAGGACTGCTTGCTGAAAGCAGCAAGATCAATAGTACAGGAGCATCCTTAAAAAAATATATCGCTGAAAAATCAGAAGAATAATATTAAATGATCAGTATGAAAAAAACCGCTTGCCTAATATTGATATGCTGGTGTTCGGTAACCGCATGGTCGCAAACCTATCAGCCCAATTGGGAAAGTCTGGACAGCCGGCCGGTACCGCAATGGTTCAAAGATGCAAAATTCGGCATCTTCATTCACTGGGGCGTGTACTCGGTGCCGGGATGGTGTACCAAGGGTAACTATGCTGAATGGTACCAACAGGGACTGCAATCATCCGATACTGCGAGACAACAATTTCATGCAAAAAAATTCGGCACCCGTACCTATTATGATCTGGCCAATGATTTCAAGGCCGAATTATTCAATCCTGATGAATGGGCTAAACTATTTGAACAGTCGGGTGCCAAGTATATTGTACTCACTTCCAAACACCATGATGGATTTACTTTATGGCCCAACAAGGAAGCCAATAAAACCTGGGGCTTTCCCTGGAATGCAGCAGATATAGGGCCTAAGCGCGATCTGTTGGGAGATCTGTTCAAGGCGGTGCGTAAAACGTCAGTTCATGCAGGCATGTACTATTCTTTGTATGAATGGTTCAATCCGCTTTGGAAAAAAGATAAAAAGAAATTTGCGGCAGAGCATACCTGGCCACAGATGAAAGAGCTGATCAATACTTATCAGCCGGATGTATTCTGGACCGATGGTGATTGGGAAGCACCACCCGAAACCTGGAAGAGCCAGGAATTCTTAGCATGGTTGTATAATGAAAGTCCGGTGAAGAACAAGGTCATCGTGAACGATCGCTGGGGTGAAGGTGTACGTTTTGCTCACGGTGGTATCTATACGCCGGAGTATCAACCCGGACTCGATTTTGCGAACCATTACTGGGAAGAGAGCAGGGGCATGGGTTTTAGTTATGGATACAACCGCGAAGAAGATGCCTGGGATTATAATTCAACCCAGTCGCTGGTATTGCAACTCATCGATAAAGTGAGCCGCGGTGGAAATTTCTTGCTGGATATTGGACCCGATGAACATGGAAAGATACCGCCGATCATGCAGGAGCGTTTATTGCAAATGGGGGAGTGGTTGAAAATAAATGGAGAAGCCATCTACAATACCAGCAAATGGAAACAAGCGTCACAATGGAGCGAAGGCCGTACTGATTATAAGCCGGCAGGAAGTAGTGGCGACCTGTTATTAAAACTCACCATCGATCCCGAGCCCGGTTATGCTGTGAAAGAACTTTTCTTCAGTTATAATGAGCAGCAAAATAATTTGTATGCCATCTTTCCAAAGTATCCAGATAATAAAAAAATAGTCTTACGCAATATTCAACTGCCGGCAGCTACCGAGATCAATTTTTTATCTACCGGCGAAAAATTGAATTGGACACTGCAAGGAAAAGATACCTGGGTAACGCTACCTGATTATAGTCCGAATAAAATAAAAGCACCCTATGCCTATGTGTTAAGGATAAAAGGGTATGGAGGGTTTGCGGCCAATCCACGCATTGATACCAAATATCCTGAACAAGGACTTCAGCCTACGATCAGCATCAATGTACCCGGCGTAGAAGCGGTTCGATATACTACGGATGCTTCTGAGCCAAGCCTTGAATCTGCTTTGTATAGCAAGCCATTTGTGTTGAGCGCCAGTGCTACCATCAAGGCTATCTCCTTTCAGGCAGGATTATTACCCAGCAATACAAGCACTGAACAGGTGCAGGTAGCTGTATGGAAACCTGCGATAAAAATACCACAGCCTGTTTCGGGTATTGCTTACCGGTATTACCAACCAAGCGGCCCCATCAACATGACGACCTCATTTTCTGCACCCTTGGTAGGTACAGGCATTGCTACACTGATCGATCTTTCCAAAAAACAGCAACCCGATAAATTCGCATTTCAATTTTATGGATATATCAGCATAGCTAAAGATGCCGTGTACGATTTTTATACACAATCTGATGATGGCAGTCAGCTGCTCATCGATGATGATATGGTGGTGAATAATGACGGCGACCATGGCAAGGTGGAGAAGGCTGGCAGGGCTGCCTTGAAAAAAGGTTTTCATAGAATCTGGGTGCGCTATTACGACAGTGGCGGCGGAAATGAACTGAATGTTTTATATAAATTTCCTGGTTCACCCAAGAGAGAGATCCCTGCAAACCTGTTATTTCATTAATTAAAAATTGGGACTTGTAATTTTACCCGCTGAATAAAATCCTTATTCAGCAAGGCTTTGCTATTGTCTTATCTTCTTTACATGACCATTGTACTGCACGCAATAGGTATAATTCTATCGTAGAATAACTATTTTGGCATCTCCATATTTTCCCTATCTAATTCAGTACTTCCCCTCTATAATTTATTGAATCGTCAGTATACATTTACTGTGAATCTAATATTCAATAAAAATCAACCACATGAGAAAAATTTATTTTCACTCAAAAAACGTGCTTCGGTTCAAGCTCGAATAGCGTTTCCTTTTTTTCAATTGCCGGTTACTGATGCCGGGAAAATGCCACAAAATATTTAATCAACCATTAAAATTTTAGCAAATGAAAAAAGTTTTACTGCTCTCCATTTTAATTATCTGGATCGCCTTTTCTGCTTTTTCACAAACTGATAAAAGCTGGACGGCGAATACGCAAAACAAATCGGCGATCACTGCTGATAAAGCAGTTTCAAGACTGTCTTATCCCGTTCAATACAAATTATTCAATTTGAATATAGAGCCCTTGCGTACGGCATTGTTCTCTATCGTTGATCATCGGACTGCCCAACGCTCAATTGTAATATCATTACCCAATGCCGATGGGGGCATTGAACAGTTTGAAGTTTTTGAGGCTTCTAATTTTGAACCGGCTTTACAAGCACAGTTCCCTGATATCAGGGCCTATTCAGGTAAAGGCATTACCGATAAATATGCCAGTTTGAAATTGAGTATTTCACCTCAGGGCATTCAAACCATGATATTCAGAACAGATAAGGACAATGAATTCATTGAGCCATATTCACAAGACCATAGCGTGTATTCGGTGTATCGGTCGAATCGTGAAAAGGGTAAATTGCCCTGGACCTGTACCACTGACGAAAAGCAAATGGCTTCAGATATTCAATCAAAGCTCCCGAATACTAATCTGGCGGGTAGTTCTACCGGTCAATTAAAGACCATGCGCCTGGCGCAATCATGCAATGGAGAATACGCCAACTATTTTGGTGCTACCAGTGCTGCACAGGTAGGGTTGGTACTGGTCGCATTCAATGCAACCCTCACCCGTTGTAATGGATGTTATGAAAAAGACCTGGCCCTGCACCTCAACCTGATCGCTAATACGCCATCTATAATTTTTTATAATCCAGCAACCGATCCATATTCCACGTTAGCCAACTGGAACCTGCAGTTACAGCAAACTTTAACCAGTGTTATTGGAAATGCTAACTACGATAT
>Ga0194055_10003769_pt1 | contig 11574 bp, 12 predicted proteins | sample SepL449m_MetaG_FD_155482 | JGI IMG/M metagenome (GOLD analysis project Ga0194055, IMG submission 155482) | Anoxic zone freshwater microbial communities from boreal shield lake in IISD Experimental Lakes Area, Ontario, Canada - Sep2016-L442-9m | ecosystem: Environmental > Aquatic > Freshwater >... | reverse complement strand
CGACATCGTTCACTTCAACCTCCACAAGTCGTTCACGCAGCCGCACGGTGGTGGCGGTCCTGGCGCCGGTCCGATTGCCGTGTCTGAGCGGATTGAGCCGTACCTGCCGCGTCCTCAGGTCGTGCGCCTCGAGGGGAATGGCGGTGAACAGCCGACCTTCACTCTCGATGATGACCGGCCAAAATCGATTGGACGGCTGCGCGGGTTCCAAGGCAATTACGGAGTCTTCGTGCGCTCATATGCGTACATTCGCTCGCTTGGCGCCGAGGGTCTTCGCGAGGCCTCAGAACTTGCTGTTCTTAACGCCAACTATCTGTTGGCGAGGCTCAGCGAGAAGGGTGTAGTCGAGTACCTTCCGGTTGCCTACGATCGCGTCTGCATGCATGAGTTTGTCCTCTCTGGAGCGCCGATGAAGCGGGATTTGGGGATCCGAACGCTCGACCTAGCGAAACGGCTGCTTGACCATGGCTATCACCCGCCGACCGTTTACTTCCCGTTGCTTGTTGACGAGGCACTGCTGATCGAACCAACGGAGACTGAGACCAAAGAGACACTCGATGCTTTTGCTGATGCGATTGCCGAGATTCTCGTCGAAGCGGCAAACGATCCGAGTGTTGCGCAAGCCGCTCCTTATTCGACGCCAGTCAGACGGCTAGATGAAGCAGGCGCAGCGAAGCAGCCGGTCGTCCGCCAACCGCTTTAGGTGATCCGATGGGGCCTTGGCCACTTCTTGGACTAGCGATTGTCTCCGAGGTGATCGGAACGACTGCACTGCGAGCTTCGACCTCCGCGAGTGGCAGCAGTCGGAACCTTTGGTATCTGGTGGTCATCGGCGGTTACCTAGCTTCCTTCTGGTTATTGGCGCAGGTTTTGAAGCGCTTGGAGCTTGGTATCGCTTATGCGGTTTGGGCTGGAGTGGGCACTGCCGTAATGGCTTTAATCGGTATTGCGATCTTTGGCGAAGGCGTTTCCGCAGTCAAATTTGGATGTATAGCGCTGATCATCGGTGGTGTCGTTGGCCTCAACCTCAGTAGCGCCCACATCTAGCGGGCCGCGCTCGTCGGTAGCCTGCGGCCTGCATGAGAATCTTTTCGGGAATCCAGCCAACTGGACGCAAACACCTTGGCAACCTGCTGGGAGCAATCGACCAGTACGTCGCTGGCCAGGACCGCGGTGAAGCGCTCTATTGCATAGTTGATCTCCATGCAACGACCGTGCCCTATGACCCAGTCGAATTGCGGGAGCGGACGCTTGATACCGCTGCCCTTCTGATCGCTGCAGGGCTTGATCCGGAGCGCTGCATTTTCTTCCGACAGGGCGATGTACGCGAACACACGGAACTCTGCTGGTTGCTCTGTTCGGTTACGGCATGGGGTGACCTCAATCGGATGCATCAATTCAAAGAGAAGGCCGGCAGTGAGCGTGACCTAGTCAGTGCTGGATTGTTTCTCTACCCAGTTCTGCAGGCGGCCGACGTGCTCGCCTACCGTGCTGATGAAGTTCCTGTTGGTGACGATCAGCGCCAGCACATCGAACTGATGCGAGACATAGCCGAGCGGTTCAACGCCCGCTTCGGTGAAACCCTCGTTGTTCCGGAGCACAGGATTCCGGCAATCGGCGCGCGAATAATGGACCTCCAACACCCTGATCGCAAGATGTCTACGACCGGTGGCAGCGAACAGGGAACTGTCTATGTGCTTGAGGAGCCGGCTGCGATTCTCAAGAAGTTCCGCTCTGCTGTAACCGACTCTGGCTCAGAGGTGAGAAGGGGCGAGGGCAAGGAGGGAATTGGCAACCTAATTGAGATTTACGCGGCTGTCACCGGTGAAGATCACGAAGCGGTTGAGACCCGCTTCGCTGAGGCCCGATATGGCGACTTCAAGACGGCTGTTGCCGAAGCGGTTACCGAGCGGCTAGCTCCGATTCGGGAGCGATACGCAGAGTTGCGGCCGGATGAGGCAACACTTGAGGCAGCGCTGAAACTCGGAGCAGAGCGTGCGACTGAGATTGCTGCCCCGACCCTCGCTGATGTGCGGGCAGCAATGGGAGTTGGGCCAGTAGGCAGCTAGCGCCGTCGGCGCCCGTCGGTAGCGTCCCAGCCATGCAACTGGCTGATATGGATCTCGATCTCGACGTCTTCACGGGGCCCTTTGACCTGCTTCTAACGCTTGTATTGCGCGAGGAGATTGACCTTCGTGAGGTTGATCTCGCTGTCATCGTCCTCTCGTACATCGATCGTCTGGAGCTCCGCGGAGAGATTGATCTTGAGGTTGCAACAGAGTTTCTCGTCCTGATTGCAGCGCTTCTGGAACTCAAGAGTCGCCTGTTGCTTCCAGGTGAGGAGGAGGCGGCAATCGACCTCGAGCCAGGCGAAGCTGCCGAGGAACTGTTCGAAAGACTGATTGCCCAACATCGCAATCGAGGGGCATCCGAGTGGCTGAGGGATCGGCTTATCGCCGAGTCCGGATACCGCTATCGCAGCGCACCGCTACCGGCAGCGATCAGGCGCGCATCGCTGGATCTCGCGAAGGCTGTCTATCCCGCTTCAAGGCTCGGCGAGGCGATCGGTTCGCTGCTCACGCCACCGGCGCAGATCGACATCCGGCACCTGCATGTGCCTCAGGTCAGTGTTGGAGAGCGCCTTGCGGCCCTCAAGGTCTTGCTCGGACGGGGCAGTTTCGACTTTGATCAGGCGGTCGTTGGTGCTGACCGTGTGACCGTCGCCGTCACCCTCTGGGCTCTGCTTGAGCTTTACCGCCGAGGAGAGGCAACCTGGACTCAAACTGAACCGTTTGGGCCGATTCTGGTTGGAACCACAGAGGCCAAGGCGAGGCACTTGGAACAGGTGGCATGAGCGAGCTCGATCCGGTCGAACGAGAGATTGAAGCGCTTCTGTTTCTCTCCTCGGAGCCGATTACTGAGGATCAGCTTGCTGCCGCTACTGAGGTTGAAGTTGAGTCGGTTCGCGCTGGTCTGGAGTCGCTCGAGTCCGGTTATCTAGCTTCTAAGCGAGGCATTGTCTTGAGAAGGATCGCGGGCGGGTGGGCGCTTGCCAGCAATCCGGAGGCGGAGGATTCCGCACGGCGCCTGTTTGCCTCACCGCGGACGCCACCACTGACCCCAGCGCAGGCTGAGACTCTCGCAATAATCGCCTATCTGCAACCTGTATCGCGTCCGGAGATTGCACGGATTCGAGGCGTAAACGCCGAGTCCGCGGCTGCGCTGCTGATCGAACGTGGCCTGATCGAAGAGGCTGGAAGATCTCCGTTCGGGGCGGTTCTCTACAGGACTAGTGAACTTTTCCTACGACTTTTTGGGCTCGAGTCGCTCAGCGAACTTCCGGATATCTCAGCTTGGGACCCATCACCTGAGATCGAGACTGCATTGCGAGAGCGTCTGCTTGAAGTAGGGGTCCAGCGGGCAGGCCAGCCAATTGCAGGCGAACAGCTCGCAACTGCGCCGATCGATGCGGAGGATCTAGCCTCATCTGATCTTGAAGGTGGGGCCGGCCTGACGACCGCGGGCGACGAGCCGACAGTCGAGTCAGCCCCAGGGGACGAAGGCTAGGAGGGGACTTCAGCGTCGGCTGCCGCTGCCTTGGTCGCCGCGAGTTGCCCGCAGGCGGCGGCAATGTCTTGGCCGCGGGTAAGTCGTACCGTCGCGCTGAGGCCGTTGAGTGCGAGCGTGTCGACGAAGGCTTGGATTGTCTCGCGATCCGAACCACCGTATGAACCGGTTGGGTTGTAGGGAATCAGGTTGACCTTGTAGATCTCGGGGTTTAGTAGCTCAGCCAGTTCCTCAGCTTGAGCAGGCTGGTCGTTGACGCCGTCGAGCATCACATATTCGACAAATACCTTTCTCCGCACGGAAGCGCTGTGAGCGGCGCAGGCCGCAAGGACTTCAGCGATCGGATAACGATCATTGACCGGCATTAGTTGGGAGCGAAGCTCATCGGTGGGCGCGTGCAGCGAGAGAGCAAGCCTGACGGCGGAGCGAGTCTCGGTCAGACTCTTGATTCCTGGCACCCAGCCAACAGTTGAGATCGCTGTGTGGCGATTTGTGATCCCGATGTCGGGAAGCAGCGAGCAGCTCTCGAGAACACTGGTGAAGTTCATCATTGGTTCGCCCATTCCCATAAAGACACAGTGGTCAACGGCCTCGATTCTGCGCAGGTGCAGGGCCTGATCGATGATCTCATCGGTTGTCAGGTTGCGGGCGAACTTCATCGTTCCCGTAGCGCAGAATGTGCAGGTCAGCGGGCAACCTGACTGCGATGAAACGCAGATCGATCGGCGCCCATCTCCGTAGCGCATCAGCACGGCTTCGATCGGCCGTCCATCGCTTGTCGTGAAGAGGACCTTGATCGTTCCGTCCTTTGAGTGGGCTTCGTCAACGACGGTCAAAGTTGAAAAGGGAACTCGCTCCGACAGCTCGCTGCGAAGGCTGGCTGGCAGATTGCTCATCTGCCCGTAGTCGCTTGCACCAGCGGCCATCCACTCCCAGATTTGGGCGGCGCGATACGAGGGCTCGCCACGCTCTTCAAGTAGCTCAGTCATCAAAGCTCGGTCCATAGCGCCTATTCTCGCAGCCAATGAGACTTGGCAAGTACCTCGCACAGGCTGGTATCGCTTCACGCCGCGGTTCGGAGGAAATAATTCGCGAGGGCCGAGTCATGCTCGGTGGCAAGGTATGCACCGATCCTGCTCGTGATGTTGACGGAAGTAAGAGAGTCTCCGTCGACGGTTCGGAGATCACGCCGGCTTCGACAAAGCTTGTCTACGCCGTGAATAAGCCGATCGGTGTTGTCTCGACATCCGATGATCCGGCCGGACGGCCGACTGTCGTTGAACTAGTAGCTTCGCCCGAAAGGCTATTCCCGGTCGGTCGGCTCGATATTCAGACGAGCGGATTGATCCTGCTCACAAACGATGGCGAGCTAGCCAACCTGCTCACGCACCCGCGCTACGAGGTCTCAAAGACTTACCGAGCAAGGCTTGGCGGCGGCGCGCTTGGAGCAACTGCTTTACGAGCGCTGAGTGGTGGTGTAGAGCTAGCTGACGGGCCAACTCTGCCTGCTCGCGTCCATAAAATCGCCGCTGGACTGATTGAGATTGAGGTACGCGAAGGTCGCAATCATCAGGTTAGGCGGATGTGTGAAGCGGTTGGTCACCCGGTGAATGCCCTTGAACGAGTAGCAATTGGGCCGCTCAGAATTGGTCGTCTGCATGAGGGTGGGCACAGGCGGCTGAGTGCAAAAGAGGTCGACGCGCTGCGTGACGCCGCCAACCGCGGCTAGCATCCCCGGAGATGAGGGTTTTCGCGATCAGAGGCGCAACGGTTGTCGAGGCAAATGATGCCGAGATGATCAGTGCTGCTACCGCTGAGCTGATTGAGCAGCTGCTACTTCGCAACCAACTTACGGCAGCTGATCTGATCAGTTGCATTTTCACTGCGACGGAGGAGTTAGACGCAGATTTTCCCGCTGCTGCAGCACGGGAAATTGGATTAGACCAAGTGCCGTTGATCTGCGCAAGGGAGATGCCTGTTCCCGGAGCGATGGAGAGAGTCATCCGGGTCCTTGTGCACTACAACGCCGGCGATGACCATGTCGCCGAACACGTCTATCTCGGCAAGGCTCAACAGCTGCGGCCGGACCTCGGCAGCGCACAGTGAGCGGATTCAGCTTTTCGGAACGGATTGCGCGGATTCGCGTATATCCAGCTGCTGATGGGTATGCACTTGGTGAGCATGTCGCGCTCCTAGCCAGCAATGAGGCGCCTTTTGCACCACTACCCGAGGTCGCCGAAGCGGCTGCAAGGGCGGCGGCTGGGGCTCACCGCTATCCGGATCCCTCAGCGACTCGATTGAGGAAGGCAATTGCCGGTGCTACTGGTGTTGGGTTTGACTGCATTTCGGTCGGCAATGGCTCCTGCGACATTCTGCTTGCGGCCGGTGAAGCCCTACTCGAGCCTGGCCGCGAAGTTGTCTACGCATGGCCCGCCTTTTCGATGTACCCACAGCTAGCTGAGAGCTCTGGGGCGACAGCGGTCGAGGTGCCACTTGACGCCAACGAGCGCCATGACGCCGACGCGTTGGTCGCTGCTGTTACTCCCCTTACTCGAATGCTGATCATTTGCAACCCGAATAACCCAACGGGAACAATGCTCAACCTTGCTCAGCTGACAAAGCTCCTCGACCAGGTACCTGACGAGGTCTGCGTCGTCCTTGACGAGGCCTATCGCGAGTTTGTTGGCGAGGAGGATCCCGATGCGACAATCGAGCTGCTCAAGAAGCACCGCAACCTGCTGATCCTGCGAACATTCTCGAAGGTTTACGGACTAGCCGCGCTGAGGGTTGGTTACGGGCTCTGTGCTGATCCGGCGCTCAAAGTCGCTCTTGACCAGGTTCGCCAGCCGTTCTTCTGTAACGCGGCGGCACAGGCCGGTGCAGTTGAAGCGCTTAGGCATACCGAAGAGATCTCCCGGCGCGTTGATCAGGTTCGTGAGTCACGGAAGCAGCTGGTCGATGACCTTGAAGCGCTTGGGCTTCACTGCGCGGATTCGCAGGCAAATTTCCTCTGGGTCAAGTTGCCCGATGCGGTCGATGAAACGGCGCTAGTAACTAGCCTTCGTGAACGGGAAATTCTCGTCAGAGCTGGGACGCCGCTTGGTGGACCCGGACATCTGAGGATCACCATCGGACTTCCTGAGGAACTAGCGAGATTGGTTACAGCGCTAGGGGAATTGCTGCCCTGAGCGCGACAGTGATCGCGCGGCGACTGCCGAATCGCGTCCAACCTGCTTGACTAAGGCAACAATGCTTGTTGTGATGACCGAATCCGCCAGCGAAGCTGAAATTGCAGAGGTCGCTGCCCTTATCGAGGGCACCGGTGCTCATGCCCACATCAGTTCAGGGGAAACCCTGACCGTCATTGGCGCGATCGGGGATCGCGAACATGATGTTCGCGTTGAGGCTCTTGGCCTTGAACAGCTTGAGTCGGTTGATCGCGTTGTGCCGATTGCCAAGCAATACAAGCTCTCTTCGCGCCAGATTCGTCATGGTGAGGATTCAATTCTCGACATTGCTGGTTCGAAAATTGGCGGTGACAACTTCTCGCTGATCGCTGGTCCATGCACCGTTGAGTCGCGTGACCAGTTGCAGGCTGCAGCCAAGGCAGTCCTCGAAGGTGGAGGCAGCATGCTCCGCGGCGGCGCTTACAAGCCACGGACATCGCCCTACAGCTTCCAAGGACTTGGCCAGGAGGGCCTTGATCTGCTTGCTGAGGCAAAGGCTGAGACAGGTCTGCCGATCGTCACCGAGGTGATGGACGCTCGTGATATTGAGGCAGTCCTTGAAGTCGCCGATGTGATTCAGATTGGTGCTCGCAACATGCAGAATTACCCGCTGCTGACCGAGCTTGGCCGAGCAGGCCGTCCGGTCATCATCAAGCGTGGCTTCTCGGCGACACTCGAAGAACTTTTGATGGCCGCTGAATATGTCCTCAAGGAGGGAAATGAGGCAGTCATTCTCTGTGAACGCGGAATTCGCACCTTTGAAACCGCCTACCGGTTTACCCTCGATTTGATGGCTGTTCCAGTACTTAAGGAGATGACTCACCTGCCGGTGATAGTTGATCCAAGCCATGCTGCCGGTCGGCGGGATCTTGTTGAGCCGCTCTCACTTGCTGCTGCAGCGGTCGGAGCCGATGGAATTATCGTTGAGGTTCATCCCGACCCTCAGGCGGCCGTCTGTGATGGGCCGCAGCAGCTTGAGGCTTCGGAGTTTGCCCTGTACGCCGAGCGTGTCGCTGCGGCCGCTGCCCTTGCGGGTAAGACTCTCGCGGCGCCACAGCAGACTCGCTAGTTAAGGGTCGGCGCGGTGCGCCTCGCAATTGTCGGTACAGGATTGATTGGCTGCTCGGTGGCTCTCGCCGCGCGAGAGAAGCTTGGCGCAGGCGCGACAGGCTGGGATCCGGACCCGGACTCGCTGGCGGCAGCTGCTGAGCGCGGAGCACTTACACCTACAGCGAGCCTCGCCGATGCCGTTGCGCAAGCCGAGGTTGTCTTTGTGGCGGCCCCAGTTGCAGAGTTGGGTCAAATCGTTGAGCAGGTTCTTAGCCTCGTTGGCCCGGATGTACTCGTCACAGATGTTGGCTCAGTTAAGCGTGGAGTTGTCAACGCAAATCGAGACCCACGATTCGTTGGTGGGCATCCGCTTGCCGGGCGCGAGATCGGCGGCGCCGCGCATGCACAGCCTGATTTGTTTGAGGGGGCGACCTGGTACCTGACCCCGACGGAAACCACGGCTGGCGTCCAGTTGGAGCGCGCGTTTCGACTGTTGACTGATTTAGGCGCACGCCCGCGTGTGCTTTCAGCGGAGGTTCATGATCAGATCCTCGCAACCGTTTCGCATCTCCCGCATGTGTTTGCCAACTTGCTCGTCACTGAGGCTGGAGCCACGCTCGCTGCTGAGGGTGAGCCACTACCGGCGATCGGCCCAAGCTTTAGAGACTCAACTCGCGTGGCCGGAGCTCCAAGCTCAATCTGGGTTGACATCTACCGAGCGAATAGCGATGCGATCGTTGAGCGGCTGAGGCGCGTGGAAGCAGACCTCGCGAAGTTCCGGGCAATGCTGGAAGCCGATGACAGCGATGCTATTAAGGATTGGAATGAACTCGCAGCCGCTGAGCATCGTCGGCTGCTTGTCGAAGGACTCGATAGCGAGAAGACAACTTCGATCAGCGTCCGCGTGCCGAACCAGTCGGGTGTTCTTGCTGAAATAGCGCTGACACTCGGCGGGGCAGGCATTGACTTGACTGACCTTCAGCTGCATCCGGCAGCGGACCGGGCGACAGGGACAATCGTCCTTTGGGTGCCGCAGGGTGAGCAGGCTGAACGGGCGATTGGATTGATCGCTGAACTAGGCCATTCGGTGTCTGAGGTTTGAGTTCAACATTCTTCGCTCCTGCGGCTGGCCTAAGCGGCCAGCTAGCCGCGCCGGCCGACAAGTCGATTTCGCACCGGGCCGCTCTGTTGGCGGCGATGTCTGAGGGGCGTTCAGTCATTGAGGGATACCTGCGCGCTGAGGACACCGATTCAACGCTTGACGCAATCGCGCTCCTCGGGGCGGGAGTCGAAGCTTCAGGCGACAGCGTTGTCATCAACGGTGTAGGTCTTAGGGGGGCGCGATCAACTGGTCAAGTGATTGATGTCGGCAATAGCGGCACGCTGATGCGGCTGGTGACTGGCTGGCTAGCAGGGCAGCCGAGCGGTAATTGGCGTATCGATGGGGACCAGTCAATCCGCACTCGACCAATTGATCGCGTTGCAGACCCTCTCGCTCTGATGGGAGCCGTAATCGAGTCGACTGGCGGTCGCCCTCCATTTACGGTTGAGGCGCGTTCGCTTACGGCCATTGATTACACGCTGCCGGTCGCAAGCGCCCAGCTCAAGAGTGCGCTGCTAATCGCTGGATTGATTGCCGATGGGGAAACAGTCATCCGCGAGACGCCAGCTAGTAGGGATCACACTGAACGAATGCTTGTCGAGCAGGGAGTAGATCTAACGGTTGATCAGCTAGAGCAGGGCGGTCGAATCGTTCGGTTGAAACCGGTAGCTAGCCTCAAATCAGTTGATCGCCGCATCCCAGGCGACCCGTCCTCGGCGGCGTTTCCACTCGTTGCTGGGCTGCTTGTCAAGAACTCGAATGTCAGCGTGCAGGGGGTTGCCCTGAATCCCACCCGCACGGGACTGTTCTCGATCCTCGGAAGGATGGGCGCGAGAATCGACGGATTGCCTTCGGCCGAGCAGCAGTCAGGTGCAGGCAGACTTGGGCCGGAGCCGATTGGTGCGCTAATTTCGCAAACTTCAGCTCTTGTCGCCACCGACGTTGGTGCCGATGAGATTCCTTCAGTGATTGATGAACTTCCCCTGTTGGCGCTCGCTGCCTGCTTTGCTGATGGGACGACAGTTGTCTCCGGTGCTGGCGAGTTGCGGGTCAAGGAAACCGATCGCATCGCGAGCGTTGTCGAAGGTCTGCAGGGGCTCGGCGCGACGATCGAAGCCCGTGAGGATGGATTTGCGATTACTGGCAGCGGTCAACTGCGAGGCGGAACGATCGACAGCCTTGGTGACCATCGAATAGCGATGCTGGGCGCAATAGCCGGCCTCGCAAGTGAGCAGGGTGTGACTGTCGAGGGGTTCGACGCGGCATCCGTTTCCTACCCCAACTTTCAGTCGGACATCGAGACGCTCGCGTAGCCTTGGCTCAATCATGGTTGTAGCTATCGACGGGCCAGCCGGAGCTGGCAAGAGCACCACGGCCAAAGCGGTCGCCAGCGAGCTTGGGTTTAGGCATCTCGATACTGGAGCGATGTATCGAGCGGTTGCGTTGGTCGCAGCAGAACGGGCGATTGAGCCGCTTGAAGCATCCAAGTCGATTCTGATTGAGCCGGGGCCACCGTTGACAATCGATGGCGCAGCACCTGGCGAGAGCCTCAGAACAGCCTCAGTCACTGAGGGAGCATCGCGAGTTGCCGGCGACCCGGAGGTTCGCAAGGTGTTGGTCGAAAGGCAGCGCCAGATTCTCGCCGGCGGCGACTGGGTGGTCGAGGGTAGGGATATCTGCACGGTCGTTGCTCCGGATGCCGAGGTGAGGATCTGGCTGACGGCAAGCGAGCTTGAGAGAGCAAAACGTAGGGCTGGGGAAAGCGATGCTGACGTTGCCTCGGTACTTGAGGCGCAGAAGCTTCGAGATAGCGCTGACCAAGGTTTTGGCCGCTCAACACTCGACAAACCCGAAGGGTCAGTGAGCCTTGATACGACAGAACTCAACCTCGATCAGGTGGTTGCGCAGATCGTCCAACTGGTTGAAGAGGCGCGAAGCTAAGCGGGCGAAAGTACCCTCCGAGCCGACTCGGGTGCGGTTGGTCGCCATACTGATGCGGTGCGCAAGATTGCCGTCGTCGGCTACCCCAATGTTGGAAAGAGCTCGCTAGTCAACCGATTGAGCGGCTCGCGCGAGGCTGTCGTTCATGAAACCGCCGGAGTGACGCGCGACCGCAAAGAGGTTGAGGCCGAATGGAACGGCAAGAGCTTTACGCTGATCGACACCGGTGGGATCGATGAAACAGAGGAAGGAGAGATCGCCGCAGCTGTTCGTCTTCAGGCCCTGACTGCGCTTGAAGATTGTGACGCGGCAATGCTCGTTGTTGATGCAAAGGCCGGTTTGCGGCCTGGCGACGAGGAGGTCGCTGACCTACTTAGGCGCTCCGGGCTTCCCGTTGTGCTTGCCGCGAATAAGTGCGACTCAATTAATGAGGAGCCGAACGCGGCTGAGTTCCACCGCCTTGGGCTTGGTGAGCCGTGGCCAGTCTCAGCATCAGAAGGTCTCGGTGCCGGCGACCTGCTTGATGGGATTTGCGATCTGATTGGCGATGGTCTGATCGTCGGGCCTGAGGAGGAGCCTCCGGTCCGACTCGCGCTGATCGGCCGTCCGAATGTCGGCAAGAGCTCGCTCGTCAATGCTCTGACCGGCACCAATCGCGTGATTGTCTCCGACATGGCTGGCACAACG
>Ga0194055_10003767_pt1 | contig 11578 bp, 10 predicted proteins | sample SepL449m_MetaG_FD_155482 | JGI IMG/M metagenome (GOLD analysis project Ga0194055, IMG submission 155482) | Anoxic zone freshwater microbial communities from boreal shield lake in IISD Experimental Lakes Area, Ontario, Canada - Sep2016-L442-9m | ecosystem: Environmental > Aquatic > Freshwater >... | reverse complement strand
CTTTTGGCAGGTCTTTTTGCCGTTGGGCTAGGTGTTTTTAGACGCCCTCCATCTTGGCTATCAGTTGGGGTTATTGCAGTCGTTGAGGGGTTATTGCTAGTTCAGCTTGCTGTGACCATAGCTTTAGTTTCAACTGGTTCACAGGCTAAGGGCGATACCGTCGAGTTTTTCGGATACATTCTGACTGCTCTGATTGTTCCGCCGGCAGCTGTTGGCTGGTCAATAGTTGATCGAAGTCGCTGGTCGACTGTGGTTTTGGGGGTTTCGGGCCTAACTGTTGCGGTGATGTTGGTTCGAATGTGGCAAATCTGGTCTGGAATCAGGTTCGGCAATGCCTAACTTGTTTACCTTCCGTTAACCAACACTCTAACTTCAGGCAAGCCTGAATCGACAAACTCGTCTTATGAGTGATACCTCCGTCGATAAACCTGTGGCTGCACGACGCAAGCTATCTGCTGGCCCACTTGGCACCGGGGACAAATGGTTCTTTAGAACTACCTCAATCGCGGCCTATTTCTCGTTTGTACTTGTTGCGCTTGTTTTAGTGTTTCTTTTCCTGAAAGCATGGCCAGCTCTTCAAACTCAGGGTGTTGACTTTATCTTTGGAACCAAATGGGTTGCTGAAGATGGTCAACCTCTAATCATGCAAATCGGCCCAATGATCTATGGGTCACTGCTTATCGCTCTAGTCGGTGTCTTGATCGCCACACCAATGGCTATTTCACTGGCATACATGATTGTTTTCATGCTCGGAACTCGTCTAGCCAAAGTTGCTACGACACTTATTGATCTTCTTGCAGCTTTACCTTCAGTAATCATTGGTCTCTGGGGTTTTTATGTTTTCACTCCAGTTGCAATCAACTGGGAAACCACGCTTCATCACTACCTTGCCTGGATACCGATTTTCCAAGTCGAAAACGTTGACAATGCATTCAGAGGTTCTCCTTTTATTGCCGGTTGGATTGTTGCCGTAATGATTGTGCCAATCGTTACCTCGGTTACCAGAGAAATTTTTAGCCAGTTGGATAGAGATTTGATAAACGGAGCTATCGCTTTAGGTGGCAGCAGGCTTTCGGTATTCCGCAAAGTAATTTTGCCAACATCTTCTGGCGGTGTTGTCGGTGGTGTTCTTCTTGGCTTAGGTCGCGCGCTCGGTGAAACAGTAGCGATTTTTTACGTGCTACAAATCTCCTTCGACATCAACTGGGGAAACTTGCTAGAAAGCCACGGTGGTGGAGTTGCGTCTTGGATTCTGGCCCGTTTTGGTGAAGCCACCCCTGATGAAATTTCTGGACTTATGGCTGCTGGTTTGGTTCTCTTTGTTATTACTTTGATAGTCAACTTCGTAGCTAACACGATTGTTAACAGATCACAGCCTTGGAGGAAGATCTAATGAGTTTTGCTCCTAGACCGTTGGTGCAACCTTGGAAACGGGCCAACAACGCTCGCACTTTCCTAATTCTTTTAGCTTCTGTCATGCCTGCTGTGATTACCGCTCTAGCGGTACTTCTCACCGGATTTGATGCAAATCTAGCTGTTATCGTGGTGTTCCTACCATTGCAAATAGTCGCGGCTGGGCTTGTTGGTTTGCGTGCCTTCGGCAAGAGAGGGTTTGGCGACGCGCTTTTGGTCGTGGTGACAATCTTCTTCTCTGCGTTCGTTTTAGTGCTACTTTTGTCAGTATTTTTGTCTGTTATTACTGAGGGTTCAAAAGCTATTAGCCTGCAGTTCTTGACCCAAAACAACATTTATATTTCAAACACAACCTCGCTTGATTATGGAGGTGTTGGTAATGCGATCTTAGGTACCATACTCATCGTGGGAATCACTACTGTTTTAGCAGTCCCTCTGGGTATTGCAATGGCTGTCTACCTGACTCAGAGCCAATCTAAATTGAGAGGTATGGTCAGAACCGTTACCCAGGCTCTCAGTGGATTACCTTCGGTTGTTTCTGGTTTGTTTGTTCTTTCAATAATCGTGACTTTTGGCTTCTCAAAGTCCGGAATTTTTGGTTCACTTGCCCTCTTCCCGCTCATGCTTCCAACAGTTGCAAGAGTTGCAGAAGAAGCTCTAAAACTCGTTCCTGCAGATTTGCGTTTGGCTGCTTTAGCACTTGGTGCTCCAAACTACAAAGCATTTTTCCAAGTAATCCTGCCAGCTGCTAAATCAGGTTTGATTACAGCTTTGCTTCTCGGTTTAGCTCGTGTAATTGGTGAAACTGCTCCGTTACTACTGACCGTCAACGTAAACAACGGAACCTCTTGGGATCCATTCAATGGACCGATGGAGACGTTGCCTGCATATGTTTATGGCTATCTGTCCTCGTCATTTAGCTCAGCTCACCAAAGAGCTTGGGGAGCCGGTTTGGTTCTTCTAATTCTTGTGGGAGTTCTATTCGGTTTAGCCCGTTTCTTGGGCAGAGCCAAATCTTTGAAATCAAAACCAACTAAACAGAAAGCAAGCAAATGAACAGCTTGACTAAAGCGTCTACATTAAGTTCGGAAGATATCAGCGTTTGGTTCGGCCAGCGCCAGGTACTAAGCGACGTAAATCTAACCTTCCCTGCGAACAAGGTAACTGCACTGATTGGCCCGTCTGGTTGCGGCAAGTCCACCTTCCTTCGCACTTTGAACCGTATGCACGAACTAATCCCAAGTGCAGGGCTATCAGGTTCGGTTTTCCTTGATGGTGAAGACATCTATGGACAAGATTTTGATGCGGTTACTGTTCGCATCAAAATTGGCATGGTTTTCCAAAAGCCGAACCCTTTCCCAACCATGTCAATCAAGGACAACATTCTCAGTGGTTTACGCCTGAGCGGCCGTAAAATCGGTAATGCAGAAGAGCTTGTTGAAACTTCGCTTAGAAGAGCCTCGATTTGGAACGAAGTCAAGGATCGCCTAAATGATCAGGCTATTTCGCTATCCGGTGGGCAACAGCAGAGACTATGTATTGCAAGGTCTTTAGCCATGGATCCAGAAGTCCTGCTCATGGATGAGCCTTGTTCAGCCCTAGATCCTGGTTCTACCCGCCGCATCGAGGAAACCATTAAAGAACTTAGCTCTAGCATGACAATCGTTATTGTGACCCACAATATGCAGCAAGCACAGCGTGTTTCTGACCAAACAGCCTTCTTCTTAGCCGATGACAACACTCCTGGTGGGGTAGTGGAGTTTGGGGATACGGAGCAGATATTCAATGGTCCTATCGACCAGAGAACAAATGACTATGTAAACGGGCATTTCGGGTAGTTATATATCCAAAAGTTAACCTGTTCTTAGCCAAAACGCCAGCAAAAGTAGCCCTTTCGTTAGCCAGAAATCCCGAGAATAAAGACATCGAATAATCGATAATCACTCAACAAGGAGAAATAATGTTCAAGAAGATCATTACTGCTGCAGCTTCAGCTGTAGTTGTTGCTGGTGTGCTTCTAGCTGCACCTGCAAACGCTGCCGGCGTAACACTAAACGGCGGTGGCTCATCATTCGCTGCTGGTGCAATCAAGGCTTGTGCCGCTGACTACACCACAAACTCAGTTAACTACACAACTTCAAGCTCAGGTACTGGACGTACCAACTACGCAAACTCAAGCTTCCAGTACGCTGCATCAGACGGTACTTTCACCACTGAGGCTTTCAGCGGTTCTAACGGAACTCGTTTCGTAACTGTTCCTCTACTAGGTGGACCAGTTGTATTCGCTTACTCAGCTGTTGGTGTAAACGACGGCCTAAAGCTAACTCCTGCGATCGTTTCAGGTATCTTCAAGGGAACCATCACCCGTTGGGACGATGCAGCTCTTAAGGCGCTAAACCCAAAGGTTAAGCTTCCTAAGAAGGCAATCAAGGTTGCTCTTCGTACATCAGGTTCAGGTACAACTGCAAACCTAACCAACTACTTGGCACAGAGCCTGAACACTGCTCCTGTTGGATCAGCAAACAACAGTGGTTGGATTGCATCAAGCAAGGACCTAAAGGCTTCTGCTGGTGCTACATTTGCTCCTCTAGCCACTGAGTTCGCTACATCACAGTTGCTAGCTGCATACGTTGAAGACAACGCCAACTCATTTGGCTACTTCGATCTATCAGACGCTGTTACTGCTGACGTAGGTATCGCTGCTCTTCAGAACGTTGCTGGCGCATACGTAATGCCAACAGCTTCAGCTGCTGCTAAGTTCATCGGTGCACAGACTCCAAGCACTGACCCATCTGACAAGCTAAACGGAACTCTAGTGATTGACTTCACCAAGAACATTCCAGGCGCTTACCAGTTATCAATCGTTACTTACGGTGTTGCTCCTCGTCTAGTAGGTACCACCGCAACCAACAGCTCTGCTGCTGCAGTAAAGGACTTCTTCAACTATGTTGTAAAGACCTGTATCCCTGCTAAGGCTGCATCTCTTGGTTACGTTGCTTTGAATGGTGCGCTGAAGACTTCAGCTCTAAACCAGATCAAGCAGATTGGCTAGTTTCCAAAAAGCATAAAGTGGCGGCGCGGTTGATTTTCAACCGCGCCTCTACTTTTGTTTAGACTGTAGTTATAAGGAATAGGTAAATGAAGGTTTCCAGGTTATTAGCAAGCATTGCAATTTTGGGAAGCGCATCTATAGCGCTGACAGCCTGTGATCCTCCTATGCCACCAGAAGTTGCAGCCGCTATCGCAGAACAGACTTATACCTGTGTTGAAGGCAACGCCGCAGTTTCTTCCCCCTCTCTGATGACTGACATTGTTGTTGGTTGGGCTGATTCACTTTCATACTCTTGCGTCGATGATCCGACAACAACCGATGTCGTAGAGCAAGCAACCATGACTTTTAGCGTTGCAGATGCAACCACTCCCGCAGAAGCAGAAATCTCTGAATATCCTGCACTTTGTGCTCCAGTTCAAACTGTTCCACTTGCGGTTGAAGCAGGAGTGCTCGTTTACATGGAATCAGACTTGAGCTCGTTCAGCGTCTCACCTAAGAGCTTTGCTGGAATCCTAAATGGCACAATAACAAACTGGAACCAGCTTGGTGCTGATAACCCAGGAACTGAAATGCCTAATCTTCCCCTCAAAGTTGCGCCAACCGCTGACACGATGGCCTTGAAATCAATAACTGACTACCTCAGCGCTCAAGGTCAGAAAGTTTCTTCATCTGTTGTTACCGCGACAAATAACCCTTCGGTTGATCTTTACTCTGCCCTTGAAGAAGGTGAGGTTGCAATTGTTCCTAACAGTTACGCGGTGTATCTAGGTCTGTACCCAGCTTCTATCTATCTAGGAATGGATAAGGCAACTGAAAGCCCTATCCTCGCTACTCCAGATCTAGCTGGCATCTATGCCGCAAGTACTCAGTGGAAAATCCAGAAAGACGCTAACTCGATAAGCCTCAGTTTAGATCCATCTAAAACTGCTGAGCCTGCACCTGGATTTGATTCAGCACCACCTCCTTACCAAGCGATTTACCCGGTCAACTATTACACCTGCAACTCTTCCGGACTGGTACTGAACGCAATTGGACGGTTCATTTTGCGTTTGGACTCACAAGGTTCGATTGGTGCTTCAAACTATGCACAGTTGCCTGAATACATTCGAATTGAATCTTTACTTATGATTTCTAAGGGTCTGCCAACTCCAACGCCAACTCCGACCGAGTAGCAAGTTAGGCTAGACGCTATGAGTTCTAAGCGTCAAAATAAAGGTCCAGGTAATTTAGCCATTGCAATCTATGCCGTTTTTGCCCTATCGGCAACAGTGAGAGCTGTTTACCAACTAGTTAGAAAATACGATGAAGCCCCGTTGGCTTATTGGCTGTCACTGCTAGCCGGTTTGGTCTACGTGTTAGCAACCTTTGCTTTAGCGAGAGGTAAGTACTCTTTAGCTCAAGCCACGTTAATATTTGAACTTACGGGTGTCATTTGCGTCGGGTTCCTGAGTGTGTTTGAACCTAATCTGTTTGCCCATCCAAGCGTTTGGTCCTATTTTGGATTGGGCTATGGACTAATACCTTTGCTGTTACCTATTTTTGGTTTGTGGTGGATTAGAAGGGCTAGAGCTTGATCACAATTTCGAAACTGGCAGATCTACCTGAAGGTATTGATGGAACAGCAGTAACTATTGGAAAATTTGATGGTATCCATTTGGGCCATCAGCAGCTTATTGCAGAGACCATCGATTCATCTGAAGAACACTCAATAGTTCCAACGGTTATAACTTTTGAAAGACACCCCTTTTCCCTACTCGATCCTGAAGCTGAGCCACCTGCACTCATTGGCTCTCATCAAAAACAATTCCTATTACAAGAAGCCGGCATCGAACTTGTTCTTAACTTGCCTTTCGATGAGAAGCTAGCCTCGCTGAGCGCGAAAGACTTTATATCCCAAGTTTTAGTTGAATCCTTGAATGCCAAAGTAGTTGTAGTTGGTCAGGGATTCAGATTTGGTTCGAATCAAAATGGCGATGTCGAATTGCTGCAAGAGCTTGGTCGAGAATTGGGTTTTATCGTTCGAGTAATCCCACACATCCAAGTTGATGGGGAAGTGGTTTCAACTAGCAGGATAAGGAACCTGCTGCTTGAAGGAAATGTAGCTATGGCGGCTAAGTTACTGGGCAGATTGCATTCAACCACTGGACTCATCGAGCATGGGCTCAAGATAGGCAGAGAAATTGGCTTCCCAACAGCCAATATGTCGAGAGATGCTGAAGGGTTCTTACCAAAGGATGCAGTTTATGCCGGCTGGTTATACGCAGACGGGGAAAGATACATGACAGCCTTGTCTGTTGGTATCAATGAGACTTTCACGGCTGTTCCTAGGCTCTTAGAAGCTCACGTCTTGGATGTCACAGAACTAGATCTTTACGACAAGTTGATCACCGTTGAATATGTTGAATTCATTCGAGATGCTGCTAAATTCAACGGAGTTGAAGACCTAGTTGCCGAAATCAACAGGGACTTGGACAAGATCAGAGCCATCCTTAGCTAACTGGGAGGGGTGGAACTCCAACCCAATCTCGGCTATGCTTGTGAAGTTGCCGTGAACCGGCCGCGGATCCACATTGCTTTAGACACAAGGTTTATAGCGCCGCGCAGCGAGCCTCGAGAGGAAACGAAATGGCACTGAACGCTACCAAGAAAACAGAAATTATCACTGAATTTGCAACCCACCCAGGTGACACCGGTTCTCCAGAGGTTCAGATTGCGGTTATGACTCAGCGCATCAAGGATCTAACCGAGCACCTAAAGGACCACAAGCACGACCACCACTCACGTCGTGGCCTTTTGCTTCTTGTTGGTCAGCGTCGCCGCCTGCTTGGTTACTTGCAGAACGTGGACATTGCTCGTTACCGTGCTCTTATTGAACGTCTAGGTCTACGTCGATAAATAAGTTTTCCTAAGAGCCGCCTCATTCTTGAGGCGGTTTTCTTATTTAATGCGATTATTTAGTTAGAGAAGAAAGTAGGAACAGTCATGGATTTTGTTGGCGCAATCAAAGCTGGTTTTAGTAACTACGCAAACTTTAGAGGAACTGCGTCCAGACCTGAATATTGGTACTGGACTCTCTTCACTGTCTTGGCATCGCTAATTTCATCTTCAATTGAGATGGTTGTCCCGCTAGTTAGTATCTCTAGCCTGTTTTCGATTGCAACTCTTATTCCTTCACTGGCAGTTTCAGTCAGAAGACTTAGAGATGCCGGTTATTCATGGACGTGGCTTCTAAGTGTGCTGCCTGGCTTTGTGATCTTTATTGTTGGAATCGTCGGAATAGCACTGGCAGCTATGTCATCAGGTTTGCTAACTGATCCTTCGGTTTTGAACAATCAGGAGTTCTTACAATCAGCCGCTTTTCAAGACTTTGTTGCAAGTGATCCAGTAATTGGCTCTGCTCTTTTGGCGCTGGGTGGGTTTGTCCTAACCGGCATGGCTTCGTTGGTTGTGACAATCTTCCACATCATGCCTTCAAAGTCTTATGAACAGGGAAATAAGCGTCTGAAGCCGCAAACTCCTTTGATTTAGGGGAAATAAGCCCCTAGCAAACAAAACCTTCAAGCTATAGGTGAATCTAGGGGGCTCTGTTAGGCTTATCGTGAGTCAAGACGGCAGGTTTGCTGGTCAGTGGTGGTGGACCTTGGGGCAAGTTACCCAAGATTTATTACTGTTGGCCAGAGCATCCCTCAAATAAAACGGGCAGATATTGCCGTGGACTCAAGCGCGTTCAAAACGCATCTATAAATCGTTTATGGGTGTTTGTCGCGTTTTCATTATGAAGATAAGAGGAGGGACCATGGAAGGTCCAGAAATCAAAGCACAAGAAGTAACCATCGACAACGGTAAGCACGGTAAGCGTGTTATTCGTTTCGAAACCGGTCGTCTAGCTCAGCAGGCACAAGGTGCAGCTGCAGTTTATATCGACGAAGAGACCATGTTGTTCTCAGCAACAACAGCTGGCAAAACCCCTAAAGATCAGTTCGACTTCTTCCCTTTAACTATTGATGTTGAAGAAAGAATGTATGCAGCTGGTCGTATCCCAGGATCGTTCTTCCGTCGTGAAGGTCGTCCATCAACTGAAGCTATTTTGGCTTGTCGTCTAATCGACCGTCCACTACGTCCATCTTTCCCAGATGGTCTAAGAAACGAAATCCAGGTTGTTGTTACTGTTTGGGCAATTCACCCAGACGAAATGTATGACGTACTAGCTATCAACGCTGCATCTATGTCAACACAACTAGCTGGTCTGCCATTCTCTGGTCCTATCGGTGCTGTTCGTGTTGCATTGATCGATGGTCAGTGGGTTGCCTTCCCTAAGCACTCACAGCTAGAGCGTGCAGTATTCAACATGGTTGTTGCTGGTCGCGTAGTTATCGAAAATGGCAAAGAAGATGTTGCAATCATGATGGTTGAAGCAGAAGCTACTGAGGGTTCTTGGAACCTAATCAAGAACGAAGGCGCAACTGCTCCTAGCGAGGAAATTGTTTCTCAAGGTCTTGAAGCTTCAAAGCCTTTCATCTCTCAGTTGGTAAAAGCACAAGAAGCTGTTGCAGCTCTTGCTGCTAAGCCAACTGCTGATTACCCACTGTTTGCTCCATACACTGATGAGGTTTACTCAGCAGTTGCAGCTCTAGCTGAAACTGAACTAGGCACCATCTACCAGATTGCAGATAAGACCGAACGTCAGAATGCAGATGATGCACTAAAGGCTTCAGTCAAGGAAAAACTTGCTGCGACTCTAGATGATGCACAACTGAACCAGGTTTCAGCTGCATACAAGTCAGTCACTAAGCACGTTGTTCGTACTCGTGTTCTCAAAGAGGGTATCCGTATTGATGGTCGCGGTAAGCGCAACATCAGAAAGATTGACTGTGAAGTTGCAGTTATTCCTCGCGTTCACGGTTCAGCTATCTTCCAGCGTGGCGAGACCCAGATCCTTGGTATCACTACCTTGAACATGTTGAAGATGGAACAGCAGATTGACTCTCTCTCACCTGTTACTTCTAAGCGATACATGCACAACTACAACTTCCCACCTTATTCAACTGGTGAAGTTGGTCGTGTTGGAACTCCTAAGCGTCGCGAAATTGGTCACGGTGCTCTAGCTGAGCGTGCATTGGTTCCAGTGCTACCAAGCCGTGAAGAGTTCCCTTACGCGATCCGTCAGGTATCTGAAGCTCTAGGTTCAAACGGTTCAACTTCTATGGGTTCTGTTTGTGCTTCGACCTTGTCTCTACTAAATGCAGGTGTGCCATTGCGTGCAGCAGTTGCTGGTATTGCAATGGGTCTTATCTCTGACACCGTTGACGGCAAGACCGAGTATGCAGCTTTGACTGACATCTTGGGTGCTGAAGACGCTCTAGGAGACATGGACTTCAAGGTTGCCGGTACAAGTGAATTCATTACTGCAATTCAGTTGGACACCAAGCTTGACGGTATCCCAACAGAGGTTCTAACCGGCGCTCTATCTCAGGCTAAGGAAGCTCGTTTGAGCATTCTTGATCTGATGAAGGAAGCTATTAGCACTCCTGACGAGATGTCACCTAACGCTCCGAGAATCATCTCTGTGAAGATTCCAATTGACAAGATCGGTGAAGTGATTGGCCCTAAGGGCAAGATGATCAACCAGATCCAAGAGGACACTGGCGCAGATATCTCTATCGAAGACGACGGAACCGTATACATCGGTGCTGTTGATGGTCCTGCAGCTGAAGCTGCACGTGCCATGGTTAACGCAATTGCAAACCCACACGTACCAGAAATTGGTGAGCGTTTCTTGGGAACTGTAGTGAAGCTAGCCACCTTCGGTGCTTTCATCTCGTTGACTCCAGGTAAAGATGGCCTCCTACACATCTCTGAACTACGCAAGCTAGCTGGCAAGCGTGTTGAGAATGTTGAAGACGTCCTATCTGTTGGTCAGAAGATTCAGGTAGAACTTACCAAGATTGATGACCGTGGCAAGCTTTCACTTTCACCAGTTGTTGAAGGCGAAGTTGCTGCATCTGACGAAGACGAAGAGTAAAAAACTTTCGAGATGACTGTAGTTCAATTCTCTCTCGATCAACCCGAAATTGAGTTCACCGCTTCGGGAGGCAGTACGGTTCGCCGCACTGTCCTCCCAAGCGGTGTTCGCGTTTTAACTGAAACCGTTCCAGGGGCACAGAGTGCATCGGTTTCTTTCGCCGTTGCAGTAGGTTCAAGAGATGAAGTTGATGGGCATCATGGCTCAACTCACTTCCTTGAGCACCTGTTATTCAAAGGAACTAAATCTAGAACAGCGCTAGATATTGCGGTTGCATTTGATTCTGTTGGTGGAGCATCGAATGCTTCAACTGGTAAGGAACACACTTCTTACTACGCCAGAGTTCAAGACAAGGCAATTCCAGTTGCGGTTCAAGTTATCGCTGACATGCTCACCTCATCGGTTATTGATCCTGTGGAGTTTGAGAATGAGCGAACTGTCATTCTTGAAGAACTAGCGATGAATGATGATGATCCTCAGGATGTCGCTCACGAAGAATTCTTTGAAGCTGTTTTAGGAACCCATCCGTTAGGCAGACCTATAGGTGGAACACCTGAAACCATCAAAGCTGTTTCAAGAGATGCCGTTTGGCAGCACTACCAAAAGAACTATCGACCACAAGATCTAGTTGTCACAGGAGCTGGCGGAGTGGACCACGATGCATTACTAGAACTGGTAACTGAAAATCTAGAACTTGCTGGTTGGGATCTGAACCTGACCGCAACCCCAAGGCCTTGGCGTGAACAAAGTATTGCAACTTTGGATGTTGCACCAACAGTGAAGGTCATCAACAGACCCATTGCTCAGGCAAACATTGTCTTAGGTTCACAAGGGCTAGTAGCAGGCGATGAACGTCGCTATGCAATGGCTATTTTGAACACTGTGCTTGGTGGCGGAATGTCTTCAAGGTTGTTCCAAGAGATTCGTGAGAAGCGTGGCTTGGCTTACTCTGTTTACTCTTTCAACCAGGGTTATAGCGATGCTGCTGCCTTTGGCTTGTATGCCGGTTGTTCACCGCAGAAGGCAGCTGAAGTAATTAGGTTGATGCTTGCAGAACTAGCAAAGGTTGCAGCTGATGGAATTACCGAGGC
>Ga0194055_10003766_pt1 | contig 11578 bp, 8 predicted proteins | sample SepL449m_MetaG_FD_155482 | JGI IMG/M metagenome (GOLD analysis project Ga0194055, IMG submission 155482) | Anoxic zone freshwater microbial communities from boreal shield lake in IISD Experimental Lakes Area, Ontario, Canada - Sep2016-L442-9m | ecosystem: Environmental > Aquatic > Freshwater >... | reverse complement strand
GTTTGGCGCACTCTGGCTGGCTCAGCGCTCAATCAACCTGCAGGCTGCGACCGATGCTGGCGATGAGGCGACTACCGGCGAGGCTGTCGCCGTCTTCATGTTCGCTGTGAGTCTTGCGGCTCCAATCGGAGTCTTGATCTGGGGGTTGCTGATCAACCATGTTTCGGTTGAGGCTGCAATCTTCGCTGGCGCGGCTGGCACCGTCTTGGCAGGCATCGCCTACTTGAGGGATTCACAGGCTGCGGCCTAAGTTCGCTCGCTAAGGACTAGCTACAAAGCAGAGGCCGCCCCGCTAAGGACGGCCTCTGGAACTGCCATTAGTTGCGCGCCGATACGGGACACCGGCAGGAGACTCGAGCCCTAGCTCGTCACTCCCGTGATTGCCGAGCTGCCGGTCGCGGTCTGCGTGCGGGTTGTGATGGTGGCGGTAACCCTTAGGCGCTTACCTAAACCGGCCTTCACCGGTGTGTACCACTGAGTGGTTGCACCACCAATATTTGAGCATGTTTCAGTCCCAACGCCCGTGCAACGCTGCCACTGGAAGGCCAGTGTCGACACCCCTGCGATATAGCCCTGCCAAGTACCGAAGCTGCTGTGAACACGAGTTCCCTTCTTAGGTGCGCCAGAAGTGAGGCCTTGGTCAATGGTGGGAGCAACCACCGAGTGAGGTGTAATCAGACCTGTGAGCGCCGACCACGCCTCGAGAATCCCACCGAGAGTGGTGGTCATCGCTGTCTTAACCCGCACTTGGTAGCCAATATCGGCGTCCATGGCGTTGTACCACGCGCCAGTTCGGCCGGCGATGTTGGAGCAGCTCGAATTGTCATCGAGGATCGTGCACCGCTGCCACTGGCGAGCAGTGGCCGTGAGGGTTCCAGCGTTGCCGCTTACGCCCTCTCCGGACGACTTGATGTAGCAAGCAGAGGTCTTGCAGGCGGGCACTGCAGTTGAGCCGGTGTCAAGAGTTGCCGCTGAAGAAGATGCGAGCTGGGTCCACATGGTGATGGCGTCCGTTGTGCCTCCGTTCGCGACCGCCACCACCAGGCCCTTGCCAAAGGCAAGCCCATAAAAGTCGGCGTCGACTGTCGATGCCTGGGCCGTCCAAGTGACCCCGTCATAGCTGTACATCACATGGTTACTGACAGAGGTGCCGGCTGCCACCGCAACGAACGTTCCGCCGATTCCGCCCGATCCGCCGACATAATTGACGTTGATCCAGTCGTTGTACGCCGCTGCCGTCTGCCCTGTCCAGGTAACACCGTTGTCGCTGCTCGTCATCACTGCCCCACCTAATCCGACTGCGACAAACCTGCCGTAGCCATAGGCCACCGACTGGAAACCACCGAGGTAGTTTGGAGTGCTGCGGGCTGCCCAGTTGATGCCGTCGGTGCTGGTCATCGCGAGCTGGTTGCCGGACGCCGCACCGTACTCGTTCGAGACGGCGACGAAGGTGCCGTTGGCATAGGTGATACCGGTGTAGTTCTTGCCGTTGGGAGCGTCCCGGAACGTCCAAGTCTTGCCGTCGGAACTGGTAATGAGGCGGCCGCTGCCGTCGCTGCCGCCGCTGGTGCAGGCGCCGTTGGGGATCGCGACGTAGAGCGGGTTACTGGAGGGCGTTCCGTACGCGACGTTGTGCCAAGGGCAGTTGGAGACATCGGTGCTCGTGGCAGTCCACACCTTCCCATCGTCACTCCACATCGAACGATAGCTGCTGCCAGTGAGGCTAACCGAGACGAACCGCCCGGTGTCGCCGGGCGTGCCGTAGGTGACGTTGCGCCACTGGCGAGCGGCCAGGTTAGTTCCGTTGGGGGCTTTCGCGCTGGTACCGCCGGACCAAGCCTTGCCGTCATCGCTGTACATCGGAATCGCACGGTTCGTGGATACTGAAACAAATCGCTCCACAGCAGGGCTCCCCACGCTCCCGAAGGCGAGACCAGCCCAGTCACTATTGCTACCACCAGTACCGCTAAGTCCAAACGAGTGGATTCGACGTGGTGATTGCGCTGGGAGCGGCCGATGCCACCGACGCAGTCAGAGCACCGGTTACGACAATAAGCGAAACGGCCGCGAACGCGGACCTTTGAAACCTCGCACGGATCAGGGTTTTGCTCATTGTCTAGCCTTTCACTGGTTCACTCGTGGAACTCGAACTTGGAGAGAGTACTAGCAATAGTTGCTTGCTCTGTTGTGGAGTTGTTACTGACTTCTAGCTCTTGAAGCTTGCGGCATAGAGGTAACTCGTAACCAGCGTTGATTGCTGTCAGCCGGTGAAGCGAGGCTTCGCTGGCGCCGGCGGGCGCAGAACTGCCAACCACCTCGCTCGACAGGTGCAACGGCATTAGGAGCGCCACTCCTGAGTTCCCCAAGGGCACCTACCACTACGTCTTGACCACGGCCGCGAACGCCCAGTCGTCAATCCGCTGCTTTCACGGGAAGGTGGACAAGTCGCTGCTTACGACCATGCCCAACATGGGCGGTGGTGGACCTCCTGGTGGCGGCCCTCCCCCAGCTGCGAAGGCCAGCGTCGGCAACCAAACGTTGTCGAGCATTGCTGCCACCAGGCTCTTCTGCCACTCGGGAGCTGTCCTCCCGGGGCAGAGCGGCTCTGCTGCCTAGAGCTTAATCGCCTTGCCGTTGGCCGGGCCGTTGCCGCCAAGGTTGTGGGGCGTGATGGAGAACTGGCTGTATGAGATGGCCCTTACTGCCCTCTGAGGACCTAATCAGCCTTGCTTGATGGAGACCGTCCCGCTGCCAGGCCCGGTTGATGTTCTCAGCTCAAACTCGTAAATCCCATTCTGTTGCGTAGTGAACTTGAGTGCGAGGGGACGGCCAGCGTTGCTTGATGTGCTCTTCGCGCTGGCCGACGGTGAACCTACCGTCGCTCCCGTGCACTGAACGCTGGTCTGAGTGTCCTTCACGCAGGGAGAGCTCCAGCCGCGGCTTCCGACCTTGAGTGACACCTTCTGCGCCTTGCCGGTCGAGCTCTTGCCGCTCGGGGTCCAAGTTGCGGTGTAGGATTTTCCGGCCGAGAGCTGCACGGCACCAGTGGACATTGTGGAGGAAATGATCGGCCATGGCTGGGCAATCGTGAATGGACTGCACTTATTGGCACGGATCCTGTACATCGAAGGGGGTAGCTGACCCCAATCACCGTCCAGTACCGGCGCCGAACGCGACTGCCCGGAAACCTTTACGTAGACGGTCGTGGGGCTGGCCGGCAGGCTCAAAGCCAAGGATCCGACCGACCAAAGCGACGTCGCGCCGGTTGAAGCCGTGGCGAGCAGGCCAGTCATGTTGGAACTCGAGTAAGCAGAAACGGTGAACCCGTTGTATGAGAAAGTCGAGGCGTTACTTTTCTGTGCGTAACCTAAGGACCAGTTGCCGACATTCTGCACATCGATCGTGTCAGTGCAGTAGTGCGAAACGCTGCTGCGAGACCACGAGAAAGCATGGTCATTGCTGGTGTTCACTGGAGTCGCGCTGTTAGACCCCGGCATTGTCGCTCCTACGTTGACGGAGCTGAGCCCTGGAGATGACACCGGAGGCAGGGTCCGAGAGGCCCAAACGCCCGAAGAACTCAGTGGATCACGGAATGGACTGCTTGCCATGTCAATCGTGTTGCCGTAAAGGGTGGAACGGAAGTCGCTGGACGCAGTATCGACACCCTCCTGTGAGAGCGCCGTAATCATCCCTTCCCAATCCTGAGGCTTGTCGATGAGGAAAGCGTCCCAGAGCACCTGGTCTCCAGTGGACATGCGGTCCCAAACACCCTCGTTGTTGGAGTCCCCAATGTCCCAGAGAGCCGAGGCAATCCTGTTCTCAACATTTGCCCCGCGAGCCGCGCTCGTGTAGCTAGCCCATCCGAAGTTGTCATTGGCCACAGGCGTGGGAGGAATCCGGTACCCGTCAAGATCCGGTATTCCTGAGACCGCGGCCGCGTACCAGTTAGCCCAGCCTTCCGTCCACGCACAGCCGCGCTCCTCGTTGACCCACCCGTAATGGGGGCTCGGGCAGGAGCGAGCTGGCATTGAGCCGTACGTGTCGTCCATTACGTGATGGCCGATCTCGTGGTACACGGTGCGCACGGAATCGGGTCCAGGCCCAGGCAGACAGATCAGCGAACCGACCACTTGGAGGGCGCATGTCCCGTAGTGAGGGGATTCGTTGGAGTCAGGCCACCACATCACAGTCTTCTTTTTGCTGTCGCCGTTGCTCCACCAGTTACCCGACCCTGGACTGTGACTATTTGACCAAGCCCAAGCCTGATTGAGTTCATCGTATGCGTGGTAGGCCCTCTGGAAGTTGGAGTCCGAGGCAGTCATTGCGACTAGGGAGATCGTTCCGGACGGCACGTTGTTACGCGTGCCAGTCTTAATGTTGTAGCCACCGGGGGTCCATCCGCTGTCCCCGCAACAGTTGTTGACGACCCTAAAGCGGTCCGCTGAGCTTCTGAAGATCAGTTGCACGTCCGCAGTGCCACTGTCCAAAATGCTGTTCTCAGCGTTGTTGAAGCAGATGTGGAAGTTGCCACTCCAATCGGTAATCGCGTTCCCTATGTGGTCGTCCCACGTCGAGTTGACGTCCCATGCCTCAACGGGGACGTTGATCGACGGATGGGTTCCGTTCATGTCGCTGTAGACAAGTTGACCATTCATGCAAGTAGTCCCGGCAGCATGTGCCCGGATGGAATGAGTGTCGTTTCGAGCGCTTCGCGCCAAACCATTGGTGAGCCCACCGCTGCCTGTCAGGCCGGGGCAGACTCCGTTGTCCTGCTTTGCCAAGCCACCGGGGCAGTTCCCCTTCGCGTCAAGTGGCGTAGCGGGACGCTTGTAGTTTGCGGCTTTACTTGAGTCCCAGCCGGTCAGCTCGCGCGCAGGAACGTCGAGCGACGCGGGCGCATCCGCGTTCCAATCGGCGGGCGACTTCTGTGTTGCATCACTTGGGAAGCTGACGATCCCCGAGCGGGTACTGGTCGCGTCGTAGGTGTACGCGGCCGACGCCATGCCACCAGGGAATTCCTGGGATCCTCCAACGCCTGTGGACGCGGGGTTGTCTACCCAAACGTCAACGCTACCGTCGCCCATCTGCGCGAGCGTTATTGGTGCGATGACCGTCGTGGTCGTGCCAGGGGCGAGGCTTACCTTTCCGGTCAGCTGGTAAGCGTGCGAACCGTCATCACCAGAGTTTGGTTGCGCCTTGGCGTCGAACGGGTCAACGAAGGTCGTGCGGGTAAACCCGGCAGGCGTGGTCCCTGGAGTGAACCCGTTCGGAACCTTGATCACAACCCGGTAGGACCCGCGCGCAAGTGCCGCATCGGCTTGAATAGAGACCTTTACACGACCTCCCTGACCGATCTTCGGCAGGGTGCTAGTTGTAGCGCCAAGCAGGCTGACAGTCGTCTTAATGCAGGTCTTCTGCGGTGCCCCATCTTCGACAGCCGCGACGTTCGCGCCGACTGGCGTTGTGGGGTAACCGGTCGCAAGGGTGCATTTGCTGGCATCGGTATTCCCGGGCACGGTGCTCGTCGCCGCCCCACCGCTGGCAACACCAACCACTACGCTAGCGATCAGAACTGCCGTTGCAACTGCACCGAACGGAATGCCCTTGAAGAGACGCGTGAACTTCCTCACAGTGAGACCCCTTTTGGAATGCCAGCGGCCCGTTCCGTTGGCTCACCGGCTCCACAGTAACCCTATGTAGATATTTGTGTCAAGTGTTTGGCGCACTCTGGCTGGCTCAGCGCTCAATCAACCTGCAGGCAGCCACCGATGCTGGTGATGAGGCAACGACCGGCGAGGCTGTCGCCGTCTTCATGTTCGCTGTGAGTCTTGCGGCTCCAATCGGCGTCTTGATCTGGGGGTTGCTGATCAACCATGTTTCGGTTGAGGCTGCAATCTTCGCTGGCGCGGCTGGCACCGTCTTGGCAGGCATCGCCTACTTGAAGGATTCGAAGGCTGCGGCATAGAGGTAACTCGTAACCAGCGTTGATTGCTGTCAGCCGGTGAAGCGAGGCTTCGCTGGCGCCGGCGGGCGCAGAACTGCCAACCAAGTGCGGTACGAGTGGGTGCTCACTTCGGGAAGTGCGCTGAATGTCAATTTGATCGACTTGACTGACTGGTTGGGCCTGAGCCATCCTGCCGAGCCATCGCTCGAGTTGTCATTGCCAACGATGCTTCCACCGCTGCCGGTAGGCAGCCAGGCGGGAACGTCTGTGTCGGCACCACAGTTGGTCGGCTTATTCGCGGTCACATTGCAGAAGTTGAACGGAACCTTCGACGCGAGACCACGGAGATGGTTGCCCGTAAGCAGCGCGCCCTTCGCGCTTCTAGCCTGAATGACAACCTTGTCGACATCTAGATCGCCTACCGCGATGCCTAGGTAACCCGCAGGGACAGCCGACTTGAAGTTGATCGTGGTGACCGTGCGATTCGTTTGGCCAAGTGAGTTCTCGCCGACTTTCAGGTACTTGATCCGCGTGCTTGGTCCACTTGGGCCGAATACGGCACCGAATGGTGTTTTCGCGGTGAGCCAGTCGCCACCAGTTGCCCCGGTGAGGAGTTCAACGTTCTCAGTGTCAGCCTTTGTCTTAACTACCGTGAAGGTCGCATTGGGGATCCCACGAACGCCGAACTTGATCGTTCCTGAGTGGGTCTGCGCCGTTCCGGCGGAGGGTGTGAGCGTCCACTTCGCGTATACGCCGCGCGTAGCCGCAGAGGCAGTCGTTGGAACAAGGAAGATTGCGACTGCAGCGATTGCGGTGAGAGTTCTTTTCATGGCGGAGAAGTTACCAGAGCCCCTGACGACCGCTACGGAGCCCCCGTTCTAACCGGCCCCTTACTTTGCGATGGCAGGCTTCTTAGCCATGAACTCATCCACGTTGAAAACCATCGCTCCTCGCAAGTCCGTTTTTGTTGCCGCTGCTGCTCTTGCCTGCCTCTCCCTTGCGGCCTGTGGTGGGGCGTCAGCTTCAGGTGAGACCTTCACAGCGAGCACGGCTGCAACTGGCATCAAGGCCGCCAAGTGGGGTAAGAACGTGACCGTCACTTATTCGGCAACAAAGGTACGGGTCAAGGCAAACGGGATTCCTAACCATTCTCGCGATGCCAAGTACGCCGTTCCCAATGCGGGAATTGTCGTTCCAAACGCTTCGACTGCGCGAATTGCCAATGACCCGACAAAGGCCAATGCGTTCGACTATTCGATCCCTCTGAAGCCGACTTGGTCAACTACTACAACCGCGACTCCATTGGGTTCGATTGGGCCGATGATTTCTGGTTCGGTTCTCTTTAATCCATATGAAGGCGATGGTTCAACTGTCGCGATGGCGAGTAACTTCTCCTTGACCGGCTCGAACGGGTCGAAGGTTTGGTTTGTTGACGCCTGTTCTGGGCATCCGACGCCATCTCCGAGTGGCCTCTACCACTACCACGCACTTCCGAGCTGTGTGGCTTCTCAGGTTGATACTTCAACCGGCCCGTCGCACATCATCGGCGTGGCGTTCGACGGTTATCCGATTTACGGCGAACGCGACATTCGCGGCAAGACAGTTTCCCCATCCTCGCTCGACAGGTGCAACGGCATTAGGAGTGCCACTCCTGAGTTCCCAAGCGGCACGTACCACTATGTCCTGACTAGCGCGAAAAGTGCCCGGTCATCGATTCGTTGCTTCCACGGCAAGGTCGATAGTTCACTTCTGACGAAGATGCCGAACATGGGTGGCGGTGGTCCTCCGCCTGGTGGCGGGCCACCCGCAGCAGCTATTTCGAGTGTTGGGGTTCAGGCCTTGGCTCGCTCTGCGACCAGCACACTCTTCTGCCACTTGGGTTCTGTTCTCTAAGACAGCCTTCACAGATCCTGCTGGCGGAGGTGGCTAAAACCAGCTGACCGTTAGTGCCAAGAAGCCCAAGTTTGCTTGTACTTATTGGGATCTGAGCTCGCGCGCCCGCGCTCAAAGCCCAATGCTGCGAAGCATGCCTCCGACAGTAACGAGCTATCCGCCGAGAGCAACGTCTACTGCGTCAACTTGACCCAGCCGGTCCACTTGCCCGCCCCGTTGCCAACCCTCACCCAAACGGGAGCTGCTGCAGTCGGGCGCCTCACCTCGCCGCTGCCGTCCCAGGCAACGACGCCCTGGAGGAACGTCGCTGCGCTCGGCAGGGGTTGACGGTCTGACGGCTTCGCGGAGACCGGCCTTCCGAGGCTGTCGACCGCGACCTGCACCGTGAGGAGCCGTGCCACAGATCGGGTGTCACCACCGGTCGAGAACAGGACCCCAAGCTTCATTGCCCAGGTGAGTTTTCCGTCGACGGTCTTGAGATAGACCGTCTTCGTACCAGGGCGGGGTGTGAGTACGGCGGGTGGCTCAATCGGAGCTGCAGTCGTGTCGATCGTCCACGAGCTTGACGTACCAATGTCGCTGACATTCCCGGCATCATCGATCTGACGCACTAACACGAAGTGGTTGCCATTTGAGAGACCGGACACGGAAACGCCCCCAGTCGTTAGTCTCTCTATTGCACCGGAAAGAGAGTTGATCGCAGCAATGCAGGCCTCCACTAAGACCACTGCCTTGGCCGTTACCAGCACTTTCGTGCTTAGCCTCTGTGCCTTTTCTCCTGCTGTTGCGGGCGCAGTACCTCTTCCTGCCTGCGGCGCCTCGCCGTACGTGGCGTCGTGTGTTTACACGGTTCCAGCCGGTGCGAGCTTCGCTAAGTTCGTCGTCAAGGGTGCTGGCGGAAGTTCAGCTGCGTCGGACATTGCCAACCAAGCGCCGCGCGGCGGGCACGGCGCGGTTGTGACGGCCTATCAGTCGGTCACTCCGGGTTGGCAGATTACGATCCTCGTGGGTAGCGGCTTCACGGACGCGCTCTATCCACGGTTAACCTTCGGCGGCTCCGCATCGGCAGTCTTCAATACGGGAACATTTTCGATTGTGGCTGGCGGAGGTGGCGGCGGCGGCAGCCTTTCCGGGAGGCCACATGGTGGTGACGGGGCAGCTCTCAAGACGCCAGCCGGCGGCAGCAGCAGTGACACCACATACGGTGGCCGGGGCGGTAACAAGCTCGGCGACGGCTCCGGGGGAACGGGTGGTAATAACCCGACCTGCGGGACGCCTGGCATTGGCGGCGCTGGCGGGACCACCTTAGGCCCAAATGGCTCGGGTGGTGTGAACTATTCGGGTGGCGGTGGTGGCTCCGCAGAAGGAGGTGACGGAGGGGCATCCGGCAGCCTGCTTGGTGGCGATTCTCTTGCTTTCGGCAGCCAGAGTAATCAGACTGGTGGCGGCGGATCTGGATTTGGTGGTGGTGGCGCTGGCCCCGCCGGCGGCGGTGGCGGCTATGGCGGTGGTGGCGGCAGTGCCGACTGCGGGAGCGCTGGTTCCGGCGGTGGCGGCGGATCCTATGCCCCGCCCGCTCCACGCGGATTTCCAAATCCCACTTTTGCGCCGGGTACCAATGGGGCGCTCGGCGCCCTTGGACCGCCACGCTCATCCGTATCAACCGCTGGCGGCAACGGATCGGTAGCAGTAGCGATAGTTACACGACCCCCAAGGCCCGGCAAGCCAGTCGTTAAGTGGTCGCTCAACAGGAGAAAGCTTTTGGTCACCGCGACGATCAACAAGGCAGCTTGGACGACTTACAAACTGACAGCAAAGCTTGGCCGCAAGTCGAGGACAGGAAGGTGCGCAACCCGAGGAACAAAGGTTGTTTGTGCGCTCGCTCCAGGTAGAGGGAACTGGACGTTCTCCGTTACCCCGCGCAACGCCAACGGCAACGGCACACCTAACCAGAGGGCGCTAAGGCTTTAGAGGCTGCCGCGCGGGCGGGGCTTGCGTGTAGATCAAATTGCTGACCGCGCGGCTGGAAAGCAGGCTTTGGCGGTCACTTGCTGATTGTTATCCCTAGTTGCGCACTGTAGGGTCGCTCGTGTGTTTGCACCACTGAAGGCCTTTTCAACTGCGACGGTCACGCGTAAGGCTGGCCTTGCGGCCATCTTGGCTACGTTGCTCGTCGCGGCTATTGGCTTTGCGGGCACCGCGCAAGCCTCGGCCAGTGGTCCAGTCTTCCCTCAGGTAAGCGCAGGTGAAAAACACACCTGCGCAATCAAGACTGATTCCACCGTTGCCTGTTGGGGTGATGGCCTTGCTGCGGATGTTCCCGCTGGCCTTGGCCCCGTCACTCAGTTGAGTCAGGGTATCCATAGCTATGCGGAGTGTGCTGTTAAAACAAATCAGTCGCTTGCCTGTTGGGGCGACTACGTGGCGGACATTCCGGCAGGCCTTGGCGCCGTCAGACAGGTTGCGGTTGGCGATGCTCAAGCCTGCGCGATTCGTGACAAAGACACCACCGCCATTTGCTGGGGGTATAACGACTACGGCCAGGCCACCCCACCTGCTGACCTAGGCGCGATCAGCCAGATCACCGCTGGCGGCGATTTCACCTGTGCTGTGAAGGCAATTGACAGCAATGTCGTCTGCTGGGGACTTGACTCAGACAAACAGGCGACCGTTCCCTCAGACCTTGGTGCGGTGAAGTCAGTCAGCGCTGGCGGCGCGCACGCCTGCGCGATCAAGGCCAGTGACAGCACCGTTGTCTGCTGGGGTCAAGACTCAGATGCGCAGGCGACACCTCCCTCTGACCTTGGAGCTGTCACTCAGATCAGCTCGGGCAGAGCACACAGTTGCGCGATCAGGACCGACCAAACGGTGCGCTGTTGGGGCTGGGACCGCGATGGGCAGCTCGCCCTCGGCGGTCGAGCAAGCCAAGTCAGTGCCGGTACTTGGACATCTTGCAAGGTTGATCCAACGGGCATGGTCAGATGCGTGGGAGCCGACGATGACCCTCTGAGCGACTTAGCCTTCCCGGACGACGTCGGCCAGCTAGAGGTTCCATCTGACTTGCGCCAAAGTCTCGCCCGGCCGGTCATTGACTTCGGTGCACCGCAACCGGGGCTTGACTTTGGTGACGTCCGCGCCGGCGAGAAGAGCGTCGTCTTAACTCTGCCAATAACTAATCGCCCAACTGCTCCCGGCGCGCAATTGACGATCGAGAGTGTGACCCTGCCACGCAGCAGTGTGAGCGCATTTTCATTGGTTTCGGAAAACTGCACCCAAGCGCCACTGCCTGACGGCGCCACCTGTGGCGTACGCGTCCGTTTCTTGCCGCGGATCTGGCAGCGACGCGACCTCAAGGCCGCTCTTTCGATCGGGGTAGGACCGGCTAGCTCGATCAACCACTTTCATCCTGGTGAAGACATGTCAGGCGTGACGATTCCGGGCAACGTTTCGTACTCGGCTGACCTTGTCGGCACTGCAGCCCCCTCAGCGTCGTTTCTGATCGACTATTTCGCCGCTGATTCAGCGGGCAGCGGCAAGTTTGACATCGCGTGGGCATCAAGTGACGCCCATATCGCAAGCCTCACCATTACTCAACCGGTGAAGTCAATTGTCACCGTCAAGAAGGGCAAGAAGAAGATCAGGAAGACCGTCACCGTGGTCAAGCCAGTCACGATTTTGAAGAGACAGAAGTTCCCCGCAGCGCCTAGTGGATCCTTCCGGTGGAACGGCAGGGTCAACGGC
>Ga0194055_10003764_pt1 | contig 11584 bp, 10 predicted proteins | sample SepL449m_MetaG_FD_155482 | JGI IMG/M metagenome (GOLD analysis project Ga0194055, IMG submission 155482) | Anoxic zone freshwater microbial communities from boreal shield lake in IISD Experimental Lakes Area, Ontario, Canada - Sep2016-L442-9m | ecosystem: Environmental > Aquatic > Freshwater >... | reverse complement strand
CCGCATGCACTCCATCATCGCCGAGATCAAGATCTCCCAGACCGGCGTCGTCGAGCAGCATGACTGCGAGTACCTCGCGTCGTAGCTGCATAGGGACGGGGGTTTGCATGTCTCGACGTTACGCGATTGTGGCACGCAAGGTGGAGAACCACTCGGGTGACGAGTGCAACAACTGCAGCTTCCTTACGCTTGCAAGGAGGCAACTCCCGCGGGCAGGAAGCGCTGACCTGTCACTCGTTCGCTGGTACCCGTACGGTCTAAGTATGGAGTGATTCCGCCGAGGTGAAAGGGCCAGCCGGCTCCGAGAAGCATACTCAAGTCAAGATCCTGCGGTTCGGCTACTACGCCCTCGTCGAGCATTATTCGAGCTTCTTGGGCGACTGCGTCAAGAGCCCGCTGACGAACTTGTTCAGCGGTTGACGGTGATGTACCAACGGTGACAATCGAGTTGACCTCATTGGTCAGGCGTGACACCGGCCCATCCCAGTCGAGCAGGGTGCTGATGCGGGCGTCAACGATGGCTCGCTGGTTTTCGGACACAGTGAATCGATCGGGGAACGCATCGTGCAGTGTCTGCGACGTATGGAACGCGATCGCTGGCCCGACCAGTTGAACGAGAAGGAAGGGTGGCATTGGTAGCCCAAGCGGATCTAGAGCATGTTCCACAATGTCGAAGGGGGTGCCTTCATCGAATGCTGCCGTTACCTCGCCGAGGAATCGTGTAAGCAATCGGTTGACCACGAAGCCTGGACGATCATTGACTAGGACGCAGGATTTCTTCAACAACTTGCCGAGAGTGAATGCGGTCGCGAGTGAGGCGTCGTCGGTGTGGGCGGCTCGTGCGATCTCTACTAATGGCATCAAAGCCACGGGGTTGAAGAAGTGGAAGCCAACCACGCGTTCGGGGTGCTTGAGATCGGCTGCCATGTCGGTGACCGATAGCGATGACGTGTTCGTTAGCAACAAACAGGTGTCTGAGACAACAGACTCGACCTTGGCGAAAACCTGCTTCTTTACGTTGAGCTCTTCGAACACGGCTTCAATGACAACATCAGCGTCAGCAAAATCGGCTATGTCGATTGAGCCTGAGACCAGCGCGCGAAGCCGATTTGCCTTGTCATTGTTCAACTTTCCCTTGCTCAGCAGTGTATCGATTTCCTTGCGAACGTAGCCGAGTCCCTTGTCGATTCGTTCCTGATCTAGATCAGTCAAGACGATCGGAACTCCGGTGTTCTGAGCGAACAGGAGTGCAAGTTGGCTCGCCATCAAGCCGGCGCCTACGATCCCGATTTTCGTTATGGGGCGGGCCAGCGATTTATCCGGGGCTCCGAATGGGCGTTTGGCCCGCCGTTGCACGAGGCCGAACGAGTACATTCCTGCGCGGAACTCTTCGCTCATAATCAAGGCCGCAAGCTCGTGATCCTCCGCGGCGAATCCTTCGTCTCGTGTGCGGTGACGCGCAGCATCAACGAGTTCGAGAGCCCGGTACGCCGCAGGCGCAGCGCCGTGTAGGACTGCGTCTAGTTGGCTACGTGCCGATGAGATTGCTGCTGTCCACTCGCCGTCTACACCGATGTCGCGTCGAGTCACGGTTGTGGCACCAGTGATGACCTCGGAGGCCCAGCGTAAGGAGTCCACCAGGAAGTTGCCGCCATCGAATCGGACGTCTGCGATACCCAGTTCGGCAGCTGCCCGGGCGCTGATCATCCGGTTTTGTCGAAGTGGGTTTTGGACGATGATTGACAATGCGTTGGGTGCGCCAATGAGGCGGGGGAGTAGGTAGGCACCACCCCAACCCGGTACGAGTCCGAGGCTCACCTCAGGCAAGGCGATCGGGTACGCGGACGACGCAATGGAACGATAGGTGCAGTGAAGCGCTACTTCGAGGCCACCTCCAAGTGCGGCACCGTTAATGAAGGCAAATGAGGGAACGGAGAGTTCGCCGAGACGCCGAAAGACGTTGTGTCCAAACGTTGCCAGGGCATGTGCCTGCTCGAGGCTCGCGAGGCGGGGGACACCGGTGAGGTCGGCGCCGACGGCGAAGACGAAGGGCTTGCCGGTGATAGCAACGCCGACGATGGCCCCGCGCTCAATCAGCGAGTCAACGGTGTCCAGAGCTGTGGCGAGAGCTGTTAGCCCGCCCACGCCAAACGTGTTGGGCTTGTTGTAATCGAGCCCGTTGTCGAGGGTGATCAGAGCGATGGATCCAGCGGCGACTGTCACGATCCGAACGTGCGCCTGCGTCACAACCTCATCGGGTGCAGCGGGAAGATCTGTGGGGGTGATCGTCATCGTTGTCACACTGCCTTTGCGTAGTGCGGGTTTTCCCAAATGACCGTGCCGCCCATACCTAAGCCAATGCACATGGTGGTAAGTCCATACCGAACATCTGGATTGTGCTCGAAACTCTTGGCGAGGTAGGCCATCAGCCTGATGCCTGACGATGCCAGGGGGTGGCCGACGGCAATTGCCCCGCCGAAGGGATTCACGCGAGCGTCGTCGTCTGCAATTCCAAAGTGGTCAAGGAAAGCCAAGACCTGAATGGCGAAGGCTTCGTTGACTTCGAACAAGCCGATGTCGTCGATTGTGAGCCCGGCCTTGTCGAGAGCTTTCAACGTCGAGGGAACCGGACCAATCCCCATTACTTCGGGATCGACCCCGACGAACGCGAATGACACTAATCGCGCCTTCACTGAGAGTTCAAGTTCCTGAGCGACGTCATGCGACGCCAGAATCGCCGCCGTTGCACCATCATTGAGGCCGGCACTGTTACCGGCAGTGACACGGCCGTGAGCGCGGAATGGTGTTTTCAGGTGAGCCAGCCCATCGAGGGTGGTCTCCGGCCGCGGCGGTTCGTCAACGGATGCCACACCCCACCCGAGCTCGGCAGACCTGACTGCGATCGGTGCAAGATCGTCCTGAATCATGCCGTCCGCATACGCCTTGGCCGTCTTTTGCTGACTACGCAACGCATACTCGTCGGCGCGGGCACGGGTTAGATGCGGGAAGCGATCATGGAGGTTCTCGGCTGTTTTGCCCATAACCAATGCCTCAGGATCGACAAGTCGTTCAGCCACGAAACGTGGGTTGGGGTCGACCCCCTCACCCATCGGATGGCGGCCCATATGTTCAACACCAGCGGCAATAGCAATGTCATAGGCGCCAAATCCGATTCCAGCGGAAAGATTTGTCACCGCCGTCATGGCGCCAGCGCACATGCGGTCAACGGATTGGCCAGGAACTGTGCGTGGAAGCCCAGCGAGAATGCCGGCGCTACGGCCCAGAGTGAGACCTTGGTCGCCAATTTGGGTCGTCGCGGCAACCGCAACGTCGTCGATCCGCTGCGTTGGGAGGTTCGGATTGCGACGCAGTAGTTCGTGGAAAGCGCCGACCACGAGGTCGTCAGCGCGGGTTTGTGCATACACCCCTTTGTCGCCGGCACGTCCAAAGGGAGTTCGAACTGCATCAACGAGAACGACGTCGCGAACCGAACGGGACACGGGGACCTCCGAGGTTAGTTACTCACCGGTAACTAACATACTACGGCCGCAGCCCGAAGGACGATCCGGCTCGAGGCAAACCACTTAGCGAGAGATGAGCTCGCCGGATGTGGTCGCCACCTTCTGAACCGGCGCGGCGGGCTTGCGAAGCAGATAGATCGACATCGTTCCTACCAAGTACGCGACGTAGGTCGTCAACTGCAGCCACGTGGTGATCGGGTCGAAGTGGAAGAAGCCGCCAAGCACGGTTCCTAGCGCAGACTCTTCAGAGATTGTGGAACTCACGTCGAAGGCAATGTTGCTTCCGCCAGGCAATAGTCCGGCCTCTTGTAGATCGCGCACGCCGTAGGCCAAAACTCCAGCTGCAACAACGATGAGTAGTGCGCCCGTCCAGTTGAAGAATGTCGCCAAGTTCATCTTCATCGATCCGCGGTAGACGCCCCAGCCAATCAGGACGGCAGTAGCAATGCCGAGCAGTGCACCGATCAGTGCAGCAGGGGTGGACGTGGTCTGGGTTGTGGCGGCCCACAGGAAGAGGGCAGTTTCAAGGCCTTCACGCAGAACAGCGACGAGAGCGACGATCACAAGTGCGAGCCCGCCACCCGCTGCTGCTGCTTCTAGTTTGCCGTGAAGTTCGCCACGCATCTCGCGAGCCGTGCGACGCATCCAGAAGACCATCCACGTAACGAGGATCACCGCAATGATCGACATCGTTCCAGCGAAGGCATGCTCTGCCTCCTCCGAGAGCGAGTGAGACGTGAACGTAAGCAAGGCACCAAAACCAAGGGAAAGAGCGATCGCGATACCTGTGCCAAGCCAGAGGCTGCTGAGCTTGTCGCTGCGACCGGTCTTCACGATGTACGCAACGAGAATTCCGACGATGAGCGCGGCTTCGAGTCCTTCTCGCAGTCCGATCAGGTAATTAGCTAGCACGTGGGTCGCCCCCTTGTTTTGTAGGTAAGGCTAACCTAACTTACGACTCGCTTAAGCTCAAGTCGGGGACATGATTAAGTGCGCACACGATCGCGTCAGCGACGAGATTGATCTGCCAAGCCCGGGCGCCACCCTCACGTAAGGCCTCTTCAACGACCTGTCGCTGCTCGTGCGGAGCCAATTGACCAGGCTCGAACGGTGGTGACCACAAGATGCGGCGCACGAGATCGGGGGTCACTAGGTTTTCAATGGGAATTGATTGCTCTTGCGATAGGTGAGTCAATCCTTCTTTAGCGACCGCGAGCCTGCTGGCTGCGGCTGGGTCCTTGTCCGGCCATGATCGGGCGGGTGGGGGTCCGATGGCTGGAACTTTCGTCGGTGGAAGATCCGCCTCAGGCAGGTTCGCGGAATTCGCAAGCGCTAGTTGCCATTGCGCTATGTGTCTGCGAGCTCCGCGTCCGCCAAATGCCGGCAGAGTGGATAGATCCGGGGGAGTCGATTCAGTGAACGCCGTTGCAGCGGCAATCATCGCCGAATCGGGTAAAACCCGGCCGGGTGAAACGTCGCGCTTCTGAGCGACCTCGTCCCGGGCTTCCCACATCGCCTTAACAGCAGCAAGTTGTCGTGGTTTACGAATCTTGTGTAAGCCGGACGTGCGTCGCCACGGATCGACGCGAGGCGCCGCCGGTGGGGCGTCGCGGATTGCGTCGAATTCTTCGATGGCGAGGTCGTACTTACCCGCCTTGCGAAGTTCGGCTTCGATCACGTCGCGTAGTTCGAGAAGTAACTCCACGTCGAGTGCCGCGTAGCGAAGCCAGGGTTCCGGTAACGGGCGGGTGGACCAGTCTGCCGCAGAGTGTTCCTTGGCAAGGGAGACGCCGAGAATGTCCTCAAGCAGCCCGGAGAGTCCCACCCGCGGATACCCGAGCAGCCTGGCTGCCAACTCAGTATCGAAAACGGACGTTGGATTGAGCCCGACTTCGCGCATACACGGTAGGTCTTGGGATGCAGCGTGCAGGACCCATTCGGTGTCTGTGAACGCTGCTGCTAACGGTCGTAGGTCCGTGACGGCGATGGGATCAATGAGATGTGTTCCGCTGCCTTCGCGGCGTACCTGAATCAAGTACGCACGCTGTCCATATCGATAGCCCGAGGCTCGCTCTGCATCGATGGCCAGCGGACCGCTACCGTCGGCGAGTAATTGAGCAGCCTGCACAAGGTCAGTTTGCGTCTCGATGACTGGGGGCACGCCGTCGCGTGGCTCGGTCAGAACGGGAACGACAGGAGCGTCTGAGGTCTCCTGTTCGACCTCATCGGGATCCTGCTCGTCAATCACCACAGTGACGAACGATACGCGCACATGATCGACGCACACGTGGCAGCACGCTGATAGCGCTGCCAATTATGATTTCGATCAAAGTTGGTTAGCGGACCAGGCCTGATCGCATTGTGATGGCGACCATCTCGGCACGGTCGCCAGTGCCCAACTTACGAGCGATTCGCGCCAGGTGGCTCTTCACCGTAAGGGCGGATAACCCGAGGGCATCTCCAATGTCCTTGTTCGACCGGCCCTCTGAAACTAGCTGAATAACTTCAAGCTCACGTGCGGACAGTTCATCGGGCGCACCCGTGCGCGGACGAGGGCGAGGAGTTGAGGCAACTGCCGGTAGGTCTTCATCGGGAGTCACCACGTAGCAGCGGATTCCAGCGCCAAGCGCGGCTCGCACTGCATACGGATCATCACGGACGGTAAGTAGAACTACGCGCTTCCATCCGGCAGCGCGCAAATCCGCCAGCAGGGGAAGAGCCGGCCCATCTGAGAGTCCACCTTCAATGATGACGAGATCACGTGGTCCGTCGTAGAAGCCACGAACACGCGCCTCAGCGCCACTAGCCGCCTCGATAACCTCACGGGCTCCCAGTAGGCGCAAGCGGCCGGTCAGGGTCTGGCGTCGGTTGGGCGATTCGGCAACGACGAGCGCGGTAAATCGCGCCCGAGGCAGAGGTAGAGCAGATTGACGTTCAACCAACGCAACCACGATGACGCTCCTAAGACAGATCTAGCCCGGTCTGTTCCGGCTTATGATCTGTATCGACTGAATGGCTGAACTACTTGAGTCGCGAACAGCCGAAGATTTGCGCGTTGCGGTACCTCGATCGGGTGAATTAGCGCGCGCAGGCGCCGCGTCGTGGTTAGCGGCGGCGGGTCGTCGACAGGGTAGCGACCCCCGCCGGTAGCGGTGGAAGTCCGGCAATTTGGGTCAAAACGTCCGCCCACGCCTCAACGTGGGCGCCAATGTCATCGCCGTCAGGGGTCCATGAGGCGCGAATCTCCACGTCGCCCTGTGGTGAGCGGTCACCAATGGCACCGAATGCTTGGGATGACGTTCGAGTGACAGTGCCAGACTCGGCGTGAAAGCGGGCGTCGTGGTCGTAAAGGGCCTCGACGAGCCATGACCAGGCCACCTCGGTCAGCATGGGATCACCGGCTATATCCATTTCGACAGTGCCCTTGGCAAAGCTGACGATGCGATAGGTGCCGTCCCACGGTTCCTGCCCAGCGGGGTCGTACAGCAGGACGAACCGGCCCGATGCTGCCTCATCGTCCGATTGCGGATCCAGGATAACTGTTGCTTGGAGAGCTACCGCATAGGGCGATAGCCGTTGTGGAGCTGGAGTTTCCTCAATGCGGACTTCAGATCGCAAATTCGCTGCGCGGATTGACTCGATCGCGCGCGCGAACGATGGCGGAACGGCATCGTGTTCTTGGCCGGTGCCACCGTGACGGCTCATAGCCACACATTAAGTGGCGCACGTCGAGGATTCGGGGATGTCGACTCGTTCGCGACCGGCTGTGTCGGCCCTCGCGCTCACGGTGATCGCGAGGGCTTGCCAGTGTCACCGACGTTGCCCCGGTTCGACGAACACGGCCGACGGTGAAACGATCAGGGGGTGATGACTTCAGGAGATTCGGCGCAACAGCCAACAGAGCACGCAGATCTGGCCTACCCAGGCTTGGCTGCTGGACATCCGCTCAATGGTCAGGTTGGTCAATCCGCGCCACTGATTGCTGCGGCGTTTCGTCGGCCGGTCTCGCACACCCCCGTGTGGTTCATGCGACAGGCTGGCAGGTCGCTTCCGGAGTACCGAAAGGTGCGCGAGGGCGTTCCGATGCTCGAGTCATGTTTCCGTACGGATCTGGTCACGGAAATCACGCTGCAGCCAGTGCGGCGCTACGGGGTGGACGCCGCGATCTTCTTCAGTGACATCGTGGTGCCGCTCAAGGCAATAGGCGTCGACCTTGATATCGCACCCGGTGTTGGCCCGGTTGTGGCCGAGCCATTTCGTCGCGCTGAAGACGTTACCCGGCTTCGATCGCTCGATGAGTCGGACGTTCTGCCGATCACTGCTGCTGTGCGCGAGTTGGTGGGCGAGCTTGGTGGCACCCCGCTTATCGGATTCGCTGGCGCCCCATTCACGTTGGCCTCCTACCTGATCGAAGGCGGCCCAAGTCGTGATCACGCTCAGACAAAGGCTCTCATGTACGGCCAACCCGAGGTGTGGCACGCGTTGCTCGGCGCCTTGGCCGACATTGCCGGACAGTACCTACGTCTTCAGGTGCTTGCCGGTGCCAGCGCGGTTCAACTCTTCGATTCGTGGGTGGGTGCATTGGCCCCGCGCGACTACCGCGAGTATGTGATGCCGCATTCGTCGCGGGCACTTTCCTATGTTGCCGACCTGGGGGTTCCTCGGATTCACTTCGGGGTTGGTACCGGGGAGCTTCTAGCGGACATGCGCGATGTTGGTACGGACGTTGTTGGCGTGGATTTTCGCGTGCCGTTGTCTGAAGCGACCAAACGAGTGGGTCCAGACCACGCACTGCAGGGAAATCTAGATCCGGCGATCCTGTTCGCCGATATCAAGACGGTGGAAACCCAAGTGCTTCGCGTTCTTCAAGATGCTCGGGGCTTACCGGGGCACATCTTCAATCTTGGGCATGGGGTACTCCCGGCAACGAATCCTGATGTGCTTGCTCGCGTCGTTGAACTGGTACATGAAAACCCCACGACATGAGCAATCCTGAGACCAGCGCCCGACGACCACGTGTTGTTGTTGTTGGCGCGGGGATCTCAGGATTAAGTGCAGCTTGGCGCATCACCCGACGCCGTCACGATATCGATGTTCTTGTCGTCGACGGTTCGGACCGCATCGGTGGTCTTCTGAGGGTGACTGACCTTGAGGGCATCCCTCTGGATGAGGGTGCCGAATCGATGCTTGCCACCCGTCCCGAAGCTGTTCGGCTCGCGCATGATGTCGGGCTTGGCGACTCGATCGTGCATCCAACGGCAGCTCGACCACGCGTTGTCATCGATGGTGAACTCAAAGAGTTTCCAGTGGGATTGATGATGGGTGTTCCCACAGAACTCAAGGCATTGGCAGCAAGTGGAGTTTTGTCGCCCGAGGCGTTGGCACGAATTCCACTGGACTATGTTTTGCCTCGCTCGTCGATTGGTGAGGACGTCTCGTTTGGCGGGTACATTGCCCAGCGGCTCGGATCAGATGTAGTTGATCGGTTGGTCGCGCCGCTGATCATGGGCGTTTATGCGGACGATCCGTATGACGTGTCGATGCTCTCGGCAATGCCTGCCCTTTTAAGTGCCGCGCGAACTGATGCTTCGATTCTGTCAGCCGCCAACAAGACGAAGAAGACACCCACCGGGCCAGTTTTCGCGGGCATCGATGGCGGAATTGGTCGATTGCCACAAGCCTTGGACGAAGGCTTGACTGCTGCTGGGGTGTCGATACGAACCGATGCGATGGTTAAGGGTTTGCGGCGCACGCCCACCGGGTGGGAAGTGGATTTCGTTGACGCCGAGCGATATCCATCGGAGTCTGCTGACGCCGTGATCGTGGCAGTACCCGCGCCGGCGGCGGCGCGTTTGCTCCGTGGGTACGTACCGTTGGCGGCCGATCACTTGGGTCGCATTGAGACGGTGTCGGTGGCCGTAGTCACGATGCTCTATCGCAGTGCCGATCTGCCGGCTGGTGATCTACCGGGTGGTAGCGGCTATTTAGTGCCGCCATCTGAGGGTAGGCCCGTTAAGGCCGCGACATTTTCATCACATAAATGGGCTTGGGTAGATCGAGAAGCCGCCAAGCGGGGCTTAATCGCTGTGCGCGCCTCGCTTGGGCATGCCCGAGACGTTGAAGTGCTTCAGCGGTCGGATGAAGAGCTTGCCGACCTTGCCGCCAGCGATCTCGGATTCGTGGCACGGCTTGGGCGTGCTGCACCAATTGCATCGCGAGTGAGTCGTTGGGGGGGAGCGCTCCCGCGCTATCCGGTGGGATTCCGCGAGCGTGTTTCGACGATCGATTCCGCGGTCAAATCTGTTCCCCGTGTTGCCATCTGCGGTTCCGCATACGAAGGTGTAGGCATCGCATCATGCGTAGCGAGAGCTACTACGGCGGCGGACCGAATCTGTGAGCACCTGACATCGAATGGACAATGGTCATCATGAGTGAGAACAGCAACCCGGAAAAGTCCCTGACGGGGCAAATCTCGTCGGTGGATTCTGTTCCGCCAGCAACCGTCCCTGCCCCAAATAAGACTGCTGCAAAGAAGACTGTTGCGACGAAGAAGGCTGCGTCAGCGAAAAAGCCTGCGCCCGCCAGGAAAACAGCGCCAGCGAAGAAGTCTGCGCCAGCGAAGAAGACGGCTGCGAACGAACCGGTATCGACCAACGAGGTGTCAGTCACCGGTAAGCGTCGAGATCAGGGCAAACAAGCACGCGAAATCAACTCGATGATCCGCTACACAACCTGGTCTGTGTTCAAAGTTGCGAGCCCACTCGGTGGTGGCCGTAAGGCGGTTATTCGCGAACTAGAGGCTCTCGTCACTGATTTTGCTGCTCGCGACATCGTCGTGCGCGGTTGGTACGACGTGTCCGCGCTTCGGGCCGATGCGGACATTGTGCTGTGGATGCATGCGGAGACTTCCGATGCGTTACAGGATGCCTATCACGCGTTCAGGCGCACCCGCTTGGGCAGCGCGCTGGAACCTGTCTGGTCACAGATGGCGTTGCATCGTCCGGCGGAGTTCAACAAGTCGCATGTGCCGGCCTTCCTAGCTGACGAACAAGCCCGCAACTACGTGTGCATCTACCCGTTCGTCCGCTCATACGAGTGGTACCTACTCGAGGATGAAGAGCGACGTGCCATGCTCGTCGAGCACGGGCAGATGGGCCGGGATTATCCGGACGTTCGCGCAAACACGGTGGCCTCGTTCGCACTCGGTGACTACGAGTGGATCCTGGCCTTCGAAGCCGATGAGTTGTATCGCATCGTCGACTTGATGCGTCACCTACGCGCGTCAAAGGCACGCATGCATGTGCGTGAAGAGATTCCGTTCTACACGGGTCGTCGTCGATCAATCTCAGAACTAGTGAAGGACCTGCCGTAACGATCTACGACAAGTCCTTCACAATGCGTCCCGTTTAGGCTTGCGGGGTTAGCTTCAGTGATATCGAGTTGATGCAGTAGCGCTGATCGGTCGGCGTTTGGTACCCCTCGCCATCGAAGACGTGACCAAGGTGGCTGCCGCATGACGCGCACCTGACTTCGACGCGTCGCATTCCACCAGAGGTGTCTTCAAGTTCGACGACGGACTTGCCTGCTAGCGGGGACCAAAATGATGGCCAGCCGCAGTGCGAGTCGAATTTAGTGTCACTTGAAAACAGCTCTGCATCGCAGGCTCGGCAGGTGTAGGTGCCGATCGTTTTCGTATCGACATATTCCCCCGTGTGCGGACGCTCCGTGCCGGCCTGGCGCAGGATGAAGAACTCGGCGGGATCGAGTTGTTCTCTCCATTCGTCCTCGGTCTTGAGTACGTCGTACGTCGTGCCGTCCGGGCGGACAGTTGGCATGGATTCCACGTGCAAACCTCCGAAAGTACGTTGAATGCGCCGCCACAGCGACGTGAGCGGCGAGTGATGTGGGGAGTTCACGTCCGTTACAACGACAACTCCGCGGCACCTATTCCACCACGGAGCGCAGGTTTGGAGCGCGTATATTCCGGGTTCGCCGAGCGTCACGACATAGCGTGCACCTTATGGCGAAGAATTACGGGGAACCGATCGAACTCGAGGTTGATG
>Ga0194055_10003763_pt1 | contig 11584 bp, 4 predicted proteins | sample SepL449m_MetaG_FD_155482 | JGI IMG/M metagenome (GOLD analysis project Ga0194055, IMG submission 155482) | Anoxic zone freshwater microbial communities from boreal shield lake in IISD Experimental Lakes Area, Ontario, Canada - Sep2016-L442-9m | ecosystem: Environmental > Aquatic > Freshwater >... | reverse complement strand
TGTCGGTTCCGGCGCCCGCGGCGGCGGTGGCTGCGGCGCCGGCGGCTGCTGTTGAGGTGAGCCCGCCGGTTCCCGCGCCGGGTGCCGCGCCGGTTTCTGAGGTGTCGGCCGTGGTGTCCTCGGTGTCGGCCAGTGCTGCGCAGGTCGCGCCGGTGGCTGATGTTGTGGTGGGACAACGCGGGGGTGGGGCGCCGGTCCTGACGGTGTCGTCGCCGGCCCCGGCTGCTGCGGCGGCTACGGCGGCGGCTGCTGGTTCGGCGGTGGCGGCGCCGGCGGCGGGTGTGTCGGTGGCTGATGTGTTGTCGGGGTTGGGGTTGTTGGGTTCGGGTGGCGCGGTGGTGGGGACGCCTGCGTTGACGGCGTTTTCCGGTCAGGTGGCTGATCCGGGTCCGGCGGCGGTGGTGGGGACCTCGCTGGCCGCGGCGGCGGGGCCGGATCCGAAGTTGCCGGGGTTGCCGACCAACGGGGTGACTGGTGTGCAGGTCGGGCACTCGCAGTTGAAGATGCCCGGATCGTTCATCGGTGACACGGTGGCGGCGGATTGGTACTTCCCGACCCATGTCGACGGCTCGGTCAAGTCCCAGGGTGTGATCTGGCTGCAGCACGGATTCGGGGCGACGAATGTGTTTTATTCGGCGTTGGCCACGGAGTTGGCGGCCAAGACCAATTCCATTGTGGTGGCTCCGACGTTGTCCTCGATTCCGTTCACCTTCTCGGGTAGCTGGCTCAACGGCGCGGGCAGCCAGGAAGCGGCGGCGGCGATCATGCTCGATCCCAATCGCACCGATCTGGTCAAGAGTGCGCAGGCGGCCGGGTTCACCGGTGATACCGCCCAGCTCAAGGGCAAGTTCGTGATGGCCGGGCATTCGGCCGGCGGCGGGTTCGCCTCGGCGGTGGGTGCGGACTACGTCAACGAGGGCAGCGCGGCGCAGGACGCCAACCTCACGGGCGTGGTGATGTTCGACGGGGTGTCGATGGGAACGTTTACCGAGGAGGTCACGGCGCTGGTGGGTGCGGGCAAGCCGATCTATCAGATCGCCGCCCCGGCGCAGATCTGGAATGCCTTCGGCGCCACCACCAATCAGCTGCTGGCCGCCAACCCCGGCAAGTTCGACGGCGTGGTCCTGGTCAACGGATCGCACGTGGACTCAATGCTGGGCGTCAACCCGCTCTTCGACGGGATCCTGCAGCTGGTCACCGGGAAAGTCCCGGCGGGCAATACCGCCGCGACCTACGCGCTGAGCACCGGCTGGATCAACGACTTCTACGCCGGGGCCACACCGCAGAACCCGCAGTACGGGCTCTACGCCGGGGCCAACCAGCAGATCATCTTCGGCAACGCCGCCGGGGTCGCGCTGCCCACCCCGACCTTGAACCAGATCGGCCCTGTCGGTTCAGTTCTCAAGTCGTTCTCCGATGTGGTGTTCAAACTGTTCGGCATCCCCCCGACCCCGGAGGTCAACACCGGTTCCAACGGCGTCACCGGCTACACCGCCCCGCCGAAGACCAACGGGGTCACCGGCGTCAAGACCGGATCGGCCGACCTCGTCATCCCGTCCGGCAAGGGCTACAACGCCCCCGCCGACTGGTACTTCCCCACCCAACACGACGGCACCGTCGCGGCCAACGGCATCATCTGGCTCCAACACGGATTCCTGTCAGTCGGCGGCTGGTATTCCGACATGGCCAGGCAGTTGGCGCAGGAGACCAACAGCATCGTGGTCACACCGAACATCTTCTGGTTCGATCCGCTGTTCGAAGGCGAGGGCGAAGCCATCGCCGAGATGTTCACCGGCACCCGCCCCGCGCTGAACATCAGCGCCAACCAGGCGGGCTTCCAGGGCACCCTGCCCGAGAAGTTCATTCTGTCCGGACACTCGGCCGGCGGCCGGTTGGCCACCACGATCGCCGGTTACACCGTGGACAACGGCGCCGCCAAGGACCTGCTCGGCGTGGTGATGTTCGACGGCGTGCCCCGCGACGATCAGCTGAAAACCGCTCTGTCCAAGCTGGATCCGCTGGATATCCCGCTCTACCAAATCGCCGCACCACCGCTCTTCGGAGGCGCGACCGAGGATCTCGCCCTGCTGCATCCGGGGCAGTTCATCGGGGTGCAGATCGACGGCGGCACCCATACCGACTCCGTCAGCGGCAATCCGATCGCGGACTTCGGCAGCGCGCTGTTCATCGGCGCCACCCCTCCCGGCGGCAAGGAAGCCGTCCGCACCTTCGCCACCGGCTGGGTCAACGATTTCTACGCCCGCCTGGGCGCGACAACCCCGCAGCCCAAGTACGGCATCTACGGCGATCCGAATAATGGTGTCTACCAACCCAATCGGCCGTTGGTGATGGGTGAGGCCAGCGCGACCACGCTGCCCGCTCCCCCGCCGGTGGACCTGAACAAGTATTCCAGCACCTGGTACGAGCAGGGCAGTGTGAAGCAGTTGTTCGAACTCGGATTGGTGAACGTGAAGGCGGTATACACCCTGCAGCCCGACGGCTCGATCAAGGTGCAGAACTCCGGAAACCTCTTCGGTCCCAATGGTCCGCAATCGGGCGGCACGGCGACGGCCGTTCCCGTCAACCCCCCCACCAACACCCGTCTCAATGTCGGCTTCTTCTTCGGCACACCAAAGGCCACCGAACCGGGCAACTACACGATTCTCGACTACGACCCCAACTACAACTGGGTCATCGTCAGCGACCCCTCCCGCTTAAGCGGCTGGATCCTCACCAGGGACCAGGAATTCCGGGCCAAGCACCCGGACGAGTACGCCGCCTTGGTGACGCGCGCCGAGCAGCTGGGCGTGCGACTGCGTATCACGCCGTCGGAGCAGTACCCGGCGTCGTCCAGTGTCTGAGCCGAGTGCCCCAGGAGCGCGGGCGGCCCTCAGTCCTCCGGGTTGTAGCCGAGGTTGGGCGCCAGCCAGCGCTCGGCCTCCCGGAGCGTCCAGCCTTTGCGCTTCGCGTAGTCGGCGACCTGATCCTGGGCCAGCCGGCCGACGACGAAGTACTGCGACTGCGGATGGGAGAAGTACCAGCCGCTGACGGCGGCGCCGGGCCACATCGCCATCGACTCGGTCAGCTCGATACCGGTTCGCTTCGTGACATCCAGCAATTCGAACAACGTCACCTTCTCGGTGTGCTCGGGGCAGGCCGGGTAGCCCGGCGCCGGCCGGATGCCGACGTACCGCTCGCCGATCAGGGCGTCTTGGTCCAGGTGCTCGTCGGGCTGGTACCCCCAGAACTCCTCGCGGACCCGCTGGTGCATCCGTTCGGCGAACGCCTCTGCCAGCCGGTCGGCCAGCGACTCCAGCAGGATCGCGCTGTAGTCGTCATGCGCCGCCTTGAACTCCACGATCTTGTCGTGGCCGTCGAGGCCGGCGGTCACCGCGAAGCCCCCGACGTAGTCGGCCAGCCCGGTGTCTTTCGGCGCGATGAAGTCGCCCAGCGACCGGTTCGGGATGCCGTCGCGGTGCTGGCCCTGCTGGCGCAGGTTGTGCAACCTGGTGAGCACCTCGGTGCGGGTCTCGTCGGTGTAGACCTCGATGTCGTCACCGACCGCGTTCGCCGGGAAGAAGCCGATCACCCCATTGGCCCGCAGCCATTTCTCCTTGATGAGGGTGTCGAGCATGTTCTGGGCGTCCTCGTAGAGCTTGCGGGCGGCCTCGCCGGACGCCGGGTTGTTGAGGATGTCGGGGAACCGGCCCTTCATCTCCCAGGCGTTGAAGAACGGCTGCCAGTCGATGTACTCGCGCAACTCGGCGAGGTCGTAGTCCAGAAATTCGCGTACGCCCGCCCCCTTGGCCGGCACCGGCGGCAGATAGCCGCCCCACTCGATCGGCGTCCGGTTCTTGCGGGCCTTCTCCAGCGTCAGCGTCGGCCGCTCGTTCTTCTGCGCGTGCCGTTCCCGCAGCGAGGCGTAGTCCCTCTCGGTGGCCTCCAGCAGGGCGGGGCGCTGCTTGTCGTCGAGCAGCGCTGCGGCGACCGGGACCGACCGGGAGGCGTCCTTCACCCAGACCACCGGACCGGAACGGCGCGGAGCGATCTTGACGGCCGTGTGGGCGCGCGACGTGGTGGCGCCGCCGATCAGCAGTGGGATCTGCAGGCCCTCGCGCTCCATCTCGACGGCGAAGTTCACCATCTCGTCCAGCGACGGGGTGATCAGCCCGGACAACCCGATGATGTCGGCGTCGTGTTCCCTGGCCGCATCGAGGATCTTCTGAGCAGGCACCATCACGCCGAGGTCGATCACCTCGAAGTTGTTGCACTGCAGGACAACTCCGACAATGTTCTTACCGATGTCGTGAACGTCGCCCTTCACGGTGGCCATGATGATCGTGCCGTTGGTGTCCTTGCCTTCCCCGGAGGCGCCGGACTCGGCCTTCTCCGCCTCGATGTAGGGAAGCAGATACGCCACGGCCTTTTTCATCACCCGGGCCGACTTCACGACCTGGGGCAGGAACATCTTGCCCGCGCCGAACAGGTCGCCGACGACGTTCATGCCGTCCATCAGCGGACCCTCGATCACCTCGATCGGGCGACCACCCGCGGTGGCGATCTCGGCACGAAGTTCCTCGGTGTCGTCGTCGACGTGCGCGTCGATGCCCTTGACCAGAGCGTGCGTAATACGTTCGCGCACTGGCAGACTGCGCCACTCAGCAGCGGCAGGGTCCTCGGTTTTCTCCGTACTGTTGAAGCGCTCGGCGATCTCCAGCAGCCGCTCGGTGGCGTCCTCACGACGGTTCAGCACGACGTCGGTGATCCGCTCCCGCAGCTCGGGGTCGATCGTGTCGTAGGGCACCAGCGCACCGGCGTTGACGATGCCCATGTCCAAGCCCGCCTTGATGGCGTGGAACAGGAACACCGCGTGGATCGCCTCGCGGACCGGGTTGTTGCCCCGGAAGGAGAACGACACGTTGGAGATGCCGCCGGAGATGTGCACCCCCGGCAGGTTCTCCTTGATCCAGGCGCAGGCCTCGATGAAGTCGATCCCATACGTGGCGTGTTCCTCGATCCCGGTCGCCAGGGCGAAGACGTTCGGGTCGAAGATGATGTCCTCGGCCGGGAAACCGACCTCCTCGGTGAGGATCCGGTAGGCGCGCTCGATGATCGACTTCCGGCGCAGCAGGTTGTCGGCCTGCCCGTCCTCGTCGAAAGCCATCACGACGACGGCGGCGCCGTACTTGCGGCACAGCCGGGCCTCCCGAACGAACTTCTCCTCGCCCTCCTTCAGCGAGATGGAGTTGACGATCGGCTTGCCCTGGACGTTCTTCAGGCCGGTCTCGATGACGTCCCACTTGGACGAGTCGATCATCACCGGGACGCGGCTGATGTCGGGCTCGGCTGCGATCAGCTTGGTGAAGCGGTCCATGGCGGCGACGCCGTCGAGCATGCCCTCGTCCATGTTGATGTCGATGATCTGCGCCCCGACCTCGACCTGCTGCAGCGCGACCGACAGCGCGGTGTCGTAGTCCCCGGCCTTGATCAGGTTGCGGAACCGGGCCGAGCCGGTGACGTTCGTGCGCTCGCCGATGTTGACGAACAGGGAGTCGCCGGTGATGTTCAGCGGCTCCAGGCCCGCGAGCCGCGTGGCCAACGGGATCTCCGGCACCGGGCGCGGGGCCCTGCCGTCGACGACCTTGGCGATCTCGGCGATGTGCGCCGGCGTCGTTCCGCAGCACCCGCCGACGATGTTGACGAAGCCCGCCTCGGCGAAGTCGGCGACGTATCCGGCCTGAGCCTTCGGGGTCTCGTCGTACTCGCCGAACGCGTTAGGAAGACCCGCGTTGGGGTAGCAGGAGACGAAAGTCTCTGCGATACGAGACATTTCGGCGATATAGGGCCGCATCTCCGGGGCGCCCAGGGCGCAGTTGAGGCCGATAGCGATCGGCTTGGCGTGCCGGATCGAGTTCCAGAACGCCTCGGTGACCTGACCGGACAGCGTCCGCCCGGAGGCGTCGGTGATGGTGCCGGAGATGATCACCGGCCAGCGGCGTCCGCGCTCCTCGAACAGCGTCTCGACGGCGAACACCGCGGCCTTCGCGTTGAGAGTGTCGAAAATCGTCTCGATGATGAGGACATCGGAGCCACCGTCGACCAGACCGTTGGCCGATTCGAGGTAGGCGGCGACGAGCTCGTCATAGGAGACGTTGCGGGCGCCGGGGTCGTTGACGTCGGGCGAGATCGACGCGGTCCGCGTGGTCGGGCCCAGCGCGCCGGCGACATAGCGGGGCTTGTCCGGCGTGCTGAACTCGTCACACGCCCGACGCGCCAGCGCGGCACCGGCATAGTTGAATTCGTAGCTCAGCTCGGCCATGCCGTAGTCGGAGAGGGAGACCGCGTTCGCGTTGAACGTGTTGGTCTCCAGGATGTCCGCGCCCGCTTGCAGGTACTCGCGGTGGATGCCCTCAATGATGTGCGGCTGGGTCAGCGTGAGCAGATCGTTGTTGCCGATCAGATCGCTCGGCCAGTCCTTGAACCGTTCACCGCGGTAACCGGCCTCGTCCGGGCGGTCCCGCTGGATCGCGGTGCCCATCGCGCCGTCGATGACCATGATGCGTCTGGCCAGCTCGGCCGTCAGCGCATCGGTGCAATCCGGTCGGATGTTGGGCGCAAAGGTGTCCGGGTGGGTCTCCGGGTGCCTGGCTTCCACGTCGCTCCTTCCTCGGCGGAAGGCGTCCTTAACTCTGCCGAGCGTGGCGGATTTCGGCAGTCCGGAATCCGTTGCAACGCCTCTCGACGAGTGAAAGTCTACGTTGTCATCGGCTCGTCGCAGCCAACCAGGGCTTAGGCTGAACGGATGACATCGTGGACGTTCAGCGGCACGCAAGGCCCCAGCCTGCCTGAACTCCACAACACCATCGTCGTGGCTGCGTTCGAGGGCTGGAACGACGCCGGCGACGCCGCCAGCGATGCGCTGGAACACCTCGACGAGATGTGGGAAGCCCAGCCGATCGTCGAGATCGACGACGAGTCCTACTACGACTACCAGGTGAACCGCCCGGTCATCCGTCAGGTCGACGGGGTGACCCGCGAACTGGTGTGGCCGTCGATGCAGATCTCCTACTGCCGCCCGCCCGGCGCGGACCGCGACATCGTGCTGATGCACGGCGTGGAACCCAACATGCGCTGGCGCAGCTTCTGCGCGGAGTTGCTGGCCATCGCCGACAAACTGAACGTCGACACCGTGGTGATCCTCGGGGCGCTGCTCGCCGACACCCCGCACACCCGGCCGGTGCCGGTCTCCGGGGCTGCCTACTCCCCCGACTCGGCGAAGACGTTCGGGCTGCAGGAATCGCGCTATGAGGGTCCGACCGGGATCGCCGGAGTGTTCCAGGACGCCTGCGTGGCGGCCGGCATTCCGGCCGTGACGTTCTGGGCCGCGGTGCCGCACTACGTCTCGCAGCCGCCCTGCCCGAAAGCCACCGTCGCACTGTTGCGCCGGGTCGAGGAAGTCCTCGACATCGAGGTTCCGCTCGGAGATCTGCCCGAGCAGGCCGAGGAATGGGAGCAGGCCGTCACCGAGATGACCGCCGAGGACGAGGAGATCGCCGACTACGTGGCGAGCCTGGAGGAGCGCGGAGACGCCGAGATCGACGTCAACGAGGCGCTGTCGAAGGTGGACGGCGACACCCTGGCGGCGGAGTTCGAGCGGTACCTGCGCCGGCGCGGGAAATAGCTCCCGCCGTCGCGGCTGACGGCTCCACGCCGAAGTTTATGGGTGGATGTCCGTCACCGAACGGTCACGGGTAGTGGTACCTGCCCCGAGGCGGTGTCGGGGTATGCCTTTACATTGGCAGAACGTTTTGCGGCCATACTCGTAGGAGGTCTGATGAAACTGGCGCTCAGCGACGCCGACTCGGCGTTCCGGGATGAGTTGCGAGACTTTTTCAACAACAAATTCCCCGCCGACATCCGGGAGCGGGTGCGGACGGACAGCCTGAACTATCCCGACGACGTCGTCACGTCCATGCGGGTCCTCCACGAGGCCGGCCTGGCGGTGCCGAACTGGCCGGTGGAATGGGGCGGCAAGGACTGGACTCCGCTGCAGCGCCAGATCTGGTCCGAAGAGATGCGGATGGCCTGCGTGCCCGAGCCGCTGGCGTTCAACGCCAGCATGGTCGGTCCGGTGATCGCCGAGTTCGGCTCCCAGGCATTGAAGGAACGGTTCCTGCCCGCAACCGCCGACCTGGACATCTGGTGGTGCCAGGGCTTCTCGGAGCCGGAGGCCGGATCCGACCTCGCCTCGCTGCGCACCACCGCCGTGCGCGACGGCGACCACTACATCATCAACGGGCAGAAGACCTGGACCACCCTCGGGCAGTACGCCGACTGGATCTTCCTGCTGGCCCGGACCGACCCGAACGCACCGAAGAAGCAAGCCGGCATCTCGTTCATCCTGGCCGAAATGTCCACTCCCGGAATCACTTTGCGGCCGATCAAGCTGATCGACGGCAGCTACGAGGTCAACGAGGTGTGGTTCGAGGACGTCCGGGTGCCGGCCGACCAGCTGGTCGGCGAGGAGAACGCGGGCTGGAGCTACGCGAAGTTCCTGCTGTCCAACGAGCGGACCGGCATCGCCCGGGTGGGCACCAGCAAGGTGTGGCTGACCGAGGTCAAGGAGCGCGCCGCCAAAACGGCGGTCGGTGGCACCACCCTGCTGGAGGATCCGCTGTTCGCCGCGAGGGTGGCTGAGGTGGAGAACGAACTGCTGGCCCTGGAGCTGACCCAGCTGCGCGTCAGCGGCTCCGAAGCCGGCGGCCAGCCCAACCCGGCGTCGTCGATCCTGAAGCTGCGCGGCTCCCAGCTGCAGCAGGCCGTCACCGAGCTGGCGGTCGAGGTCGCCGGCCCGGACGCCCTGCCGTTCGACGCGCCGGATGCGGTGGACTCCCCCGAGTGGGCTCAGCATGCCGCGCCGCGCTATCTGAACTACCGCAAGACGTCGATCTACGGCGGCAGCAACGAGGTGCAGCGCACGATCATCGCCTCCACGATTCTGGGGCTCTAGATGTTTTTTCCGGAGAGGAGCGGCCGATGAACTTCGACATGACCGAAGAGCAGCAGATGCTCGCCGACACCACCCGCGACGTGCTGCTGCGTGGATACGGCAACGTCGAGGCCCGCAACAAGGTGGTCGACGCGCCGCTGGACGCCAGCCCGGGCTACAACCCGGAGGTGTGGCAGCAGCTCGCCGAGATCGGGATCCTCGGGCTGGGGTTCGATGAGGACTCAGGCCCGATCGAGGTGCTGGCCGTGATGACCGAGGTCGGCCGGCGGCTGGCGCCCGAACCCATCGCCTCGGCGGCGCTGGTCCCCGGCGCGGTGATCGCCGAGCACGGCACCGCCGAACAGCGCGCGCTGCTCGACGAGGTGGCCGCCGGTGATCGGCTGCTCGCCTTCGCGCACACCGAGCCGGGCAGGCGCGGGGCGCCCGACCTGGCCACCCGGGCCAGCGAGCAGGGCGGCAGCTGGACCATCACCGGGCGCAAGAACCCGGTGCTCGCCGGGGACAGCGCCGGCACACTCGTCGTGACCGCCGCCATGCCCGGCGGCGGAAGTGGACTGTTCCTGGTCGACCCCGCCCACGACGGCACAGGAGTGCGACGAGTCGGCTACCGCACATTCGACGGCCAGCGGGGTGCCGACATCACCTTCGACGCCGCACCGGCCCAGCCGTTGGGCACCGGGGGCGACGCGACCGATGCCATCACCGCCGCGGTGCTGAATTTCCAGTCCGCGCTGTGCGCCGAAGCCGTCGGCGCGATGGACGAATCCCTCCGCCTGACAACGGAATACCTCAAGACCCGCAAGCAGTTCGGGGTGCCGCTGAAGACCTTCCAGACCTTGACGCAGCGGGCTGCCGACATGTACGTGTCGCTGGAACTCGCCCGAAGCATGAGCTACTACCTGGCGGTGTCGGTCGCCGACGGCAGGTTCGATCCGACCATCGGCGCACGGGCCAAGCTGCAGATCGGGCGGTCCGGGCAGCACATCGCGCAGGAGTCGATCCAGCTGCACGGCGGTATCGGCGTCACCGCCGAGTACCCGATCGCGCACTACGCCGCCCGGCTGACGGCCATCGATCAGACCCTCGGTTCGGCGACCGACCAGCTGCGCTACCTGGTCGGCCAGGTGGGCAGCTACGGCACCGTGATGCTCTGAGCACGTCGATGCTTTAGGACGTCGATGCTCTAGGACGTCGATGCTTTAGGAAGCCACCTTCACCAGCTTGGGCGGCAGCCACGACCCGTTGAGCGCGGAATCCTCGGGCCAGTACAGACGCATGACCACGGTGAACGGCCCGGGCGGGGCGGGCAGCCAGTTGGGCTGCTTGGCCGACTCGGGCGGGCTGTTCTGGACGTAGAGCGTCATACCGCTGTCAGCGTTGCGGGCCAAGTTCGGCAGCATCGGCGAGTTGATCAGGTAGCGGTTGATGGGGTTGTCCACCAGCGAGGATTCCGGAAGCTGGTACATCGTGACCGACCAGAAGGCGTTGACCGGCGGGAGCTCTCCGGGGCCGAAGGTCAGGGTGTATTTGTTCTCGCCGCTCAGCGGTTTTCCGTCGGAGTCCACGGTCAGGATCGGGTACATCGCCTCCTCGGCGGAGTTGGCGTAGATCCCGATCACCGCGCCGGCCATCCGGTAGAGGTAGTTGTCGCCCAGCTTCTCCGGGGTGCCGAACAGCTGGGCGGACTTGACCTCGCCGGTGTCGATCTTGTTCTTCTTGAACGCGGCGAATTCCGCCCAGGCGTCGGCCATCCCGTCGGTGAACGCCTTCTGCATGTCCGGGCTGAGCTTGTCGGAGTTGAAGGTGCCGTCGCCCTTCAGTCCGATCGAGGCGAACCGGGCGCGCACGTCCTTTTCGGAGTCCAGCGTCGGCGCGTACTTGAGCTGGAAGTCAAGGAGATCGAAGAATTTCAGCGACGTCTTCTGGTCGTCGGAGCTCAGCGGAACCGGCCACTCGACGGCCGGCGCGGCGGCCGGCGCCGACTTCTTCAGGAACGTCGACAGCGGGATGGCCCGGTAGCCGGCCTGGATCTTCTTGACGTTCTCCAGATCGTCCGCGCCGAACAGCTGGGTGCGGTAGGCGACCAGCGCGAAGTCCGTGGCGGACTTGATCACCTCTTTGACGCCCTCAGGCTTCTCCCCGGTCCACCCCGGTCCGGCCAGCAGGTAGGCGCCGCCCTCGCTGCCGGTGGCGCGGCTGCCGACGTAGGCGAAGTTGTAGGTGTAGCCGTCGATGAACTGCAGCGAGTAGTAGCGGTCGGCGATCGGGGGGACCAGCAGCACCAGAGGCTCGGCACGCAGATCGGCACCCAGCATGGAGTACGGGGTGTCCGAGTTCGGCGTCTGGACGGCGGTGTCAGCGGGCGTGAAAACCCTTGCGGTGTTGTGGACTTCGTTCCACGGTCCCTTGTACTCCCGGCTGGCGGGATTGATGAAGTACGCGTACTGGATCCGGTAACTGTCGACCATCGGGAAGCCGTAGATGTAGGCCTCCTTGGCGATCGCGCGGACCTGGTCGGCGGTCAGCTGACCGCCCGGAGCCGACGCCGCGCTGGTCGGGTCCGATCCGGTCGCC
>Ga0194055_10003761_pt1 | contig 11593 bp, 6 predicted proteins | sample SepL449m_MetaG_FD_155482 | JGI IMG/M metagenome (GOLD analysis project Ga0194055, IMG submission 155482) | Anoxic zone freshwater microbial communities from boreal shield lake in IISD Experimental Lakes Area, Ontario, Canada - Sep2016-L442-9m | ecosystem: Environmental > Aquatic > Freshwater >... | reverse complement strand
GCTCAACTACCTTGAAACTCCATCTGGTTGGGAACCTCTGTACCTTGCCCAAAAACGTACTTGGGAACCCTGGGCAAAGGTCGTATTCCGAAACGACACAGTGCTCGTCCTACAAATTCTTCCACCAAACGAATGACCACTCAATGAATGTCCTCGCTACCAATTTGGATTTCAAAAAGCTAAATGGTTTACCAAAACCGCTAGTAACTGGATTTTTGGCAGCCAATGGCGCACTATTGCTCAGCGGTGTGTCACCCAGATACGCGGTACTTGCAACCATGCTCATTGGGTCTCATACAGTATTTGGGCTACTTATTCTTAGACACTATTTGCATGAAGCCAAAGCAAAACATTTCATTGGCAGTGGTTTTGCTTTAGGAACATTGATCGCTGTCTGTATTGATCAACTGTTAGTTAGAACTCCATTAAGAAATTTCTCATTTTTAATTCCTGTGGTTGCCATATTTTTTCTATCGCTTTCTAAAACAAATAAAAATTGGATGCAAACATTCAAGCAAGACATTGGATTCTCAAGTTTGATTCTCATGTTTTTAACGTTGGTTGGCCTCATACAAGAACGTTATTGGCCATTGTGGATTGCACTCTCCATGCTGCCTCTAGTTGCTCTCGCCATGCGTGCACATGCACAGTTGCGCCAACTTTGGGTGTTGCCATTTTGGGTGTTGACCATAGCCACCTCCGTGGCTGTAATTAAGAATCGTCCAGATCTGTGGTGGATCAAGACACAAGATTTTCAGTTCTTTGAATCACTTTCATTTTCACTTGCCCATTGGGGATCTAGAGACCAAGTGTTTGCAACTGGAAATCCAATTCTCTATCACTGGTTTACATTTGCATGGACCGGACTGATCACTCGCGTTATCGATGCCCCAACATTACTTGTGCTAACAAAGATTGGACCACCAATCATTATTTTGTTTCTCATTTACGTACTAGACGAAGTACTATCTCGCTTTAATCTTTCCGCCAATCAGAGAATTACCGCCATTTTGGTTGTCCTTTTACTCAATGACCTTAATTTCGAGTCGCCAAGTATGGTTTTTTCATATATCTTTTTAATTGCATTTGTCTCACAAAGTATTCAATTTTTTAACGACAAGAGAATTTCAATTGTTGTGATCGCAACAGCACTTGCCGCAGGGGCATTTGCTGTAAAGAGCAGCAATGTTGCCGTGCTCGGTGGAGCCTTGATCGGTTTGGCCTACTTCGGATGGCGGATGCGCCGTGATGGACTACAGAAAATAGCCATTCTCATAATCTCGGTAAGTTCCGGACTCATATTCATATTCATGACGATGTATTTCAACTCGCCCTATGGGGGCAATATTGAATTTGGATTAATCGGATTGGCAAGAGACTTTTATGGCGACATAGTCTCTTTACCACGCAAGAGTTATGTTTTTTGGTCGTTTTTTGTTCTCCTAGATGTCATCGCCTTTTACTCGTTGGTCTTAATTCAGGGTCTAAAAATTACAGAACTCCGCAACAACATATTGCTGTGGATATTTTGTGGATCAACGCCAATGACTCTGATCGCCCTCACTATCTCGCAAAGTGTTCACGAACAGGAAGAGTATTTTCAGCACTCGTGGGTCATGATTGGGAGTATTTGTCTAATAGTGATCGCTACTCGGTTGATTGATGACTCGAAACGAGAGGAAATAATCCACCGTCGAACGTTATTCTTCTCAATCTTGATGATATTTACGACATGGTTGGTTCAGTACTTCGTTCCAACCGACAATAGTGGTACATATCATGCAATAAAGCTGCGGATTCTTGATGGATCAATAACTATTTTATTTATTGCCAGTGCATTTATCATCATGTTGATTTTTGGTGTTCTTCGAGCGGAATTTTTAAGTTTTAAAAAACCACTAGCGTTTTTCATCGCAGGAACAACCGTGCTAACAGTTTCATTAAATGTTCGATGGTTTCATGATCAGAATTTTAGGAACGAAGTAACAAGTGAAACGCACCGTGACTACATGCTTGGTGATTCAGGCTTAATAGAAATAGGTCGAGCAATTGAGCACCTAACGCCTGAGAGTGCGATAATTGCATCAAATTATTTCTGTGATGACCCTTATTGCTCGGCTGAAGACTATTCTCCGCATCGCAGTGATTGGAAGCGCGGTGGGGAGGCTATGGGCTTGGTTATGTATGCTCACCGTCGCTTTCTTGTTTCTGGATATGGATATTTGTGGCAAAACGTCCGTCCTTCGGACGATGTAATTATGCGAATGGATTTATCTGTTGAGTTTGGATCAAGTCCAAGCAAAGCACTTCTTATTCAGCTTCTCGAGAGAAATGTTTCCTACTTCGTAGTCGACAAATCAAAAAGTGAAGTATTAGATTGGTCTGATTACGCATCAACAGTAGAAACAACAGACCGTTATATCTTGCTCAAGTTGATTTCAAATACCTAGCGAGCGATTTCTAGCAAAACAAAATGCTGTCCCCCCAAAGGCAAGCGGCGCAAAAACTTCTCTATAAATGAAAGTTTTTTGAGGAACGATGGAAAAAATAGACAATATCCACTCTTCGAGATTTTGTATCGCTTTGATGTCTCCACCAACTCTCTGACACTTTTTCTACTGAGTAAAATTACACCTTTATCAAACTCGCAATTTGAAACAATCCGCCTTGTAACAGGATTGTACGGATTGTGTTCAAAGATGCACAATTGGCCCTTGGGAGACAGTGTTTCAAATAGTAAATCCATTACCTCTTGTTGACTTTCTTCGGGAATGTGATGAAACACACATGAAACGAAAATGAGATCAAAATATTGTTTTGGTAATTCCGAGAGAGCAACTGTCTCGGTATATTCGAATCTCTGCCTTAAGTTATGCAGCGACGTCAACGAGATATCAGTTGCCCAAATTTGAGAATTGGGGAAATTGTTGCGTAAATAAGGAATTGACGCACCGATTCCACTCCCATAATCCAGAATCGACTTAATTTCGTTATTAGCAACTAGGTGAGCTAAGAGATCTATTTTATATCGAGCGAAATAATTACTTTCCTCTGCAAACACCCCAAGTGCATCTTGAAACTTCTGCTCATAATTATTCGCAAATGCGTCGAAGTCACCGATACTTTTATTCATTTTGGTTCCCTAATTTACTGTCAACTATCAACAAGGTTCCCCTTCTGAAGTTCTGATAACAATTGTCGCCGAATCCGGTCAATGCCAACTGCGAGAGTAGTGTATCCAAATCTTGGAGCGCCGATTTCCACAGTCGACTTTAACCTCAGGTCGACAATATGGAGTGCCGAATACTTCTTTCTCGTCAACACGATTTGTGGTCGTTTCCCAAAAACCCTTGAAGATTCACTGAGTATTTCACTTATGCTTGAATTGTTGTCTGCGGCAATTATTTTAATAAGTGATCTACCAAAATCTTGGTTGCTCATGTACGACACAATGTTGGCGATATCGCATGCTGCATCATCTACATATATATAATTTCTAATCGTCTCTAATGGAACAAAGATCTCGAGTGGTTTGTGTAAAAGCATCGACCTACATAATGTCGTGACAACTCCCTGACCTTTATGCCAATTTTGACTTGGTCCATACAGGTTCGCGATTCGACCGAGCACACTTGATGTTCCGAAATTTTCTGTGAATTTAGCAAATAACGCTTCGCATTGTATTTTTTGAAAACCATAATTGCCAATTGGCGAAGGCACCGTTGCTTCAGTGAAAGGCGGGCTTTCAGAACCAGCATAAACACCCCCTGCAGAGGATGCATAGAACAGGACTCCTTGGTGAAGAAATGTAGATGAACTTTTACTTAGTCGATTTAAAAAGATTTCAATTTTTTTTATTTCGCTATCCAGAACCTCAAGAGAACTTGAAACAACTCCGATTCCAGCACACCAATGAATGGACCACTCTTCTGATCCGACTTGTTCTATGAATTCACTCACTGATTGATCAATCTCAGCCTCAAATTTGGTTTGATCATTCCAATGAAATGATGCAGTTGGAGCCCAGGTCCTGCCCAGATCATTCAAGCGTTGCTCAACACTCCTCCCAAGCAAACCACCACGCCCGATTACCCATGAAATCATTAGTTTTGAGGTGGGTTGGTATCGCGTCTCAACGCTGTGAGATCTGGATCACTCACCGCGACATACAACGGTTTCCCAATTGATGCTCGAACGATCATTCCCAAATATTCAGCAAGTACACCGAGCACAAGAAGAATGAGACCACCCATCAACAACAGTGCAACAAATACTGACGCCCAACCCGACACCGAATATCCGTAATTCAACTTTCCAACAATGATCACGGCCGATGCCACTACCCCTGCAACAAACGAACCAATTCCAATAAACCCCACTACTCGCAAAGGTCGGGTTCCAGAACTCAACACAAGTCGCCAGAAATGGCTCGAAAGCCGACGATAGCTATACCCAGATTCTTTACGAGTTTCTTGTCGCAACTCAACAGGACATTGAGCCACATTTTGTACTATCCAGGTGAGAGCCACGTCAAGATAAACGCCATCCCCGACATACGCCGCCAGGGTTCGACCAACTGCTCCAGAAACCAACCGAAAGCTATTGAAATTTCGGTGTGATCCATCTGTGAGCATTCGAAAAATTGTATTTTTAACGATCCAGGAAAACGTGTTGCGAACTGCCCCATGGGGTGGGCGATTTGTTGGCTTGGCGTAAACAAGTGAAGCATCGTTCTCTATTGCTGTGTCAAGCAGGTTTCCAAAATCTGTTGGGTTTTGCTGACCATCCTCGTCAATAGTGATAATCCACTCAGATGTGGTGGCAGCCATTCCGGCAAGAGTTGCCGCGTGTTGACCAAAATTTTTTGAAAGCCACACCGGCTTAATCCAATCAAATCTCTGAGACAGCTCCCGAATTACATTCTCGGATTTGTCAGGTCCACAGTCGTTTACTAAAACCACTTCAGTAACGAGAAATTCGATACCGCGGGGTGATCGGCATGGAGTTACAAATGGTTGAATTTCTTCAATCAACGGGCGCAGAGTCTGACTTCCGAGATAAACAGGTATAACGATCGAAACCGTATGTTGAATCTGCTGAAAATTTGTCAATTCAGACATAGTCAGAGACTACAACTTCAAACCGCCGGCCCTAGTTCCATCTGTACGACTAATCTCTGCATATGCAGGAGATCCACGATTGACATGTTCCTTCGTCTCCGAGGCGTCTTAAAGACCCATAACCACCATTTTCAACTAATATTTATTTGCGTCAGTTTTGTCATTGGTTTTGCAATAGCCAATGGTTCAAACCTCTGGGATTCGTTTCGGATTGGATTAGTGATATTCATCCAATGGGTATCTGGTGCACTCATCTGGTCACGATTTTCCAATTTGGAAACATCCTCGAATATCGAAACGATTGCATTGGGAGCCCCAATTGGTTTTGCACTCTCCACATTCTTGGACCAGATTTTTCTTCATACTCCAATTCACATCTTTGCCTGGATGATTCCCTCTATTTTTATTACTCTCCAGATGCTAAACGGCAAATCACCCACGCAAAGCAATACATCTAAACAACCTGAAACTTTGGCAATCGTCTGCACGATGATAACTGCACTTTTCGGACTGAGTGCGTTCTACTATGTATACCTGTTCGGCTGTATCCCCTTGGTTATTGTCGCGATATTCTTCGCACGTTCCAAGTCCAAGACAGATCCATCTTTCTGGGTGGTGCTAACAACCATTATTTCGTCCGCCGTGGTAACAGCTATCGCAATTGCGATTAATCGTCCTCAACCGACAGCGCTAATGCGAACAATTTTTTATGACACAGATGACCAAATTTTTAGCGAGCAGATGTCTTGGTCTATAGCGAAGTGGGGCCTACACGAAAACTCTTCTGCCGTCGGTACGCCAATAAAATATCATTGGCTCTCCCTTGGGTGGTCTGGACTAGTTACGCGATCTAGTGGCGCAGGTCTTTGGATAGTCAATTTACAAATTGTGCCAGTTATTACATTTCTCATTCTTGGTCTGCTGATCCTCGCTGTGATCATGAATACGAAGCGTGTTCGTTTCATCGCCTTGTTCGCACCACTGATTCTCTTCGCCACAGACGACTCTTCTACGATCATCCGTTTTTACTTCACTAATGTGACTACGAATCTGTTGCCGCATATATGGCTTGCGTCGTCGACGTATCTTATTTTCAAGTTTTTAAGCCACAGATCGATCTTTATCCGCTTAATAATCATGCTTCTTAGCGTTTCCACTATTTTGGGAAAGGGACCATACGGGATTGTATTGGCATCTGGTCTGTTGGTTGCCCTTTTCGTTGGGATGATCTCTATCCAGAAAAACAGATCTTTGATAATCACAATAATGCTGACGCTGTTTTCTATGGCTTTGGGCTACTACACGTTTATCAAAGACAAAAGCAATACCGACAACTCCTATAAGCCAAATTGGCCGCAGTTTCATGCACTATTCCCATTTCCTTTAAATAGTGGTGTTGCTCCTGGCAGCCAATTATCTTTCAAGATTGGCATAGTTTTTTTTCTTTGTTTTATTGTTATGCGATTCACAATCCTCTTGACTCCGTTTGCGACATCTACCTACCGATCAGTTCAAACATGGTTCATATGGGGATCAGTTGCTGCTGGCTCATTCACATTCTTCTTATACAACCTTGGTGGAACGCAATATTTCCTCAATGGATCGCTCACAGTACTTGCTATTAGTAGTGCATTCTTCTTAGTTGAATACCAAGAAAAAATAAGCCATAAGTTAAGTCATATAAATTGGCACCGACAAACAGCGGTCTTTTTTGCCATTACAGCAGTATTATTTTTGACCACAAAATTTCTGAAATACTCTGTTATAACCTATGCCCTACCTATTTTGATCGTGATTGGGTTGTCCATAGTAAATTTCCGAAGATCGCATTTCTCATTGGCGCAGACAGCAAACAACACATTCCTTCTATCCATAGTTATTTTTATGTCATTTAACTTTCTGTCGTTTGTTCAACGAATCAACTTTTCTCCAGATAAACCGACGGACTACTTCATTGAGCTAACAGCATCCGAGCAGGAACTTGAAGCATTGAGGTGGATCGACCAATCTTTGCCCGGTGATTCAGTGGTTGCAACAAACCGTTTACTCTGTTTGGATAACGTACTTTGTGGTGAGAACTCAGGATCGCATTTAGTATCTGCAGTATCACGACGAAAGCTACTTCTTGAAGGCCCCCGTTTTATTCCAAGAGCACGAACAGCGGTTGGTGAATACCAAGCGTGGGCTTCGCTACGAGCCCGTGTATCAGTTGGATTTATCAATCAGCCATCAGCGCTGTTTGTTCAACAACTAAAAAACTATGGAGTTTCAATAATCTATGTACAAAAGTCTGCGACAACCACAAATTCATGGGAGCCGTGGGCATCAATTGTATTCGAAAACGATTCTGCTGCAGTTCTTGTGCTGAATCCATAGCTGAGAATGCTAAATTTTACTTTCTATGCCACGAATTGGTCTTGACAGGCCTAACTACCGATTAGACATCCAGGGACTTCGTGGCGTTGCGGTAATTCTTGTAGTTCTTTATCACGCTGGACTGAATTTTGGTGGTGGGTTCCTCGGCGTAGATGTTTTTTTTGTAATTTCTGGTTTTGTGATTAGTGACATGATTATGCGTGAACTAAAAACGACTGGAAGCTTTAGCCCCTCGCAATTTCTTCTTCGGCGCATAAAACGTTTGTTCCCCGCGCTTGCATCGATGCTTGCATTCGTAATTGTTTACGTAACATATTGGGAGAAAATACCCCTCGATAAGACCCGTACTTTGCATTCAGCAATAGCCGCTTTCTTTTCTGTCTCTAACTGGAAATTTGCGACAGACGGTTTCGGGTATTTTGAGCCAAGTAATGTCCTCAATCCTTTACTTCACACATGGTCACTTGGCATTGAAGAACAGTTCTATCTTATTGTTCCAGCTTTCGTCACTTTAGCATTTTTCGCCCATAAAAAATTTCATCTTAAAGTCACGACCATCCAAAAGATATTGATCCTTGTTGCGATTATTTCTCTTGCCATTCAAATTCGATTCTCACTTTATCTGGATCAAAACATGCAGAATCTCTCATCAGCCAACCGTATTATCAGGTATCTCGGAGATCCATTTTTTGGAACACCAGGTCGGGTGTGGGAGTTTCTTGCTGGTGTAATGGCATGCCAATTCATACATATAAAGCCAAAACTTATTTCGAAATACCAATCACTCGTTCAGAACTTAGGTGTTGCAGTGATTATCACCATTGCTATTGCCGCCCACAGCCAAACCCCTCGTTGGAGCATTCCCAACATCGCTGTAACCATCACAACCATGGGAATTTTGCTTTTCGGTTTACGAACAGACCCAGCAAGGGCACTTCTTCAACCACTAACAAATCGCTATCTCGTGTGGATCGGTGACCGCTCCTACGGATGGTACTTATGGCATTGGCCAATGATCGTATTTGTGACCAAAGCTTGGTCTAACCATGATTACATGCCCATAGTTGCTGTTTTTGCTTCATTATTAATGGCCGCGGCATCATTTCGCTTTATTGAAATGCCATGGAGAAAGCGATTAGTTAAACGACCCAAGCTGGTACTGACTCTTATTGCTGGAGCACTTTCAATTTTGTTAATTTCAGCGCCAATCATGACCAAAATAGGACTAACAATTTCATCAATTGATTCAGGCGGCCTCGCTACCCCTGCCTGGGATATTCCATTTGATGACTGCCTCATACTCGAAGAGAACTGCCTAATTCATGCCAAGCCCAGTGACACTGACATTCTTCTAGTCGGTGATTCACATGCCGCATCATTGGCTCAAGTTTTTGTAAAGGCCGCAACTGATGTCGGACTGACCCCCCAGATTTCGACTGCTAAAGGATGTGCACTAATTCGAAGTGACAGTATTTTTTATCTGTATAACTTTAAAGAGTCAAATAAGATGACCGATACGTTCTGTGTTGATTTTTACGATTTTGATCTTAAATGGATACAAAATCATCGACCTAAAGCTGTTGTAATTTCTCAGTACGCTTCTTTTTACATCAATTCCCCGAGACTCAATGAACATTTTGAGTCACGTGTTTCATGTTTTGCGGAGTCCGGTCGCTGCAAAAACCTTCCTCGCTCCGCTGATAGAGCTAATTTCTTCAAATCACTACTGTCAGAAACAATTTCAAAAATAACTGCAGCAGGAACGGCTGTTGTACTTGTGGCTCCTCTTCCCATTCAATTTCGGAACCTTGAGGAGATGACGTCAGTCAATCAAGATATCGGTACTTCCCGAGTTTCTATAGATGATCAACGATCCGACGTGCTAAGTCTCTATAAGGGACTCAACGCAAAAAATCCATCTGTCATCTTGTGGGATCCCATTGACCAACTTTGCGGTGAGATTATCTGTCCGAATAGCAGCGATTCGGTGTCTTTTTACGCCGATAATGGACATCAGAGCATCGCAGGTGCCAATCGCCTTTTGGATTCACTCAAAGAGTTGCTTCAATCGATAAAAGCAAAATAGGTCAAAGCGAAACGATGTTTTCCAGACCCAATAGCAAGTTTGGCAGAACGCCGATAATCAGCGTTGTGGCAACAGCCAATGTGATGGCCAGGCCTGCAGATTTTGAGACTGAAACCGGAGCTTCGTCGGCCGGATCACTGAGCCACATGCTGACCATGATTCGCAAGTACAAGAACGCTGCGATCACCGCAGCAAGCATCGCTGCCACCGCAAGCGCGTAGCTCTCAACTGAGACAGCCGCGCGAATAATACCGAACTTTGCGATAAAACCCGAAGTGAGCGGCACACCAGCCTGAGCCAGCAACAACACGGTCATGCCCAGCGCAAACACAGGGTGCTTCTTTCCAATGCCCTTAAATGCATCAAGCGTTGTCGCGTTGTCTCCTTGACCTGCCACAACTGAAACCACTGCAAACGTGCCAATAACCAAAATTGAATAGATGAACAAGTAGCCCATTGCAGACGAGATTCCAAGATGCGCATCGGTATGACCGATGTGCGACGCAGCCTCAAGACCAACCAAGATAAAACCTGCATGGCTGATGGATGAGTAAGCAAGCATGCGCTTGACATCGGTTTGCACGACCGCCAACACCGAGCCGACAACAAGCGTGAGCAATGCGAGAACAAGAATGGCTGGACGCCAGTCATCTATGCGACTTGGTATCGCAATCATGAATACTCGAATGAGCGCTGAAAATGCAGCGACCTTGCCTACCGAACCCATGAGTGCAGTTACCGGTGTTGGAGCACCCTGGTACACGTCGGGTGTCCATACATGGAACGGAACCAAGGAAACCTTGAAAGCGAAACCAACAAGCAACAATGCAATGCCGGCAAGCAACAAACCATTGTTGGACGGAACCGTGACCTCACCCGCAAACACTTTGGCCATCGACTGCAAGTTTGTGGTGCCTGACGCACCAAACAACAACGCGACCCCATACAAGAAAAATGCAGAGGCAAACCCACCGAGGATGAAGTACTTGAGGCCTGCCTCGCCACTTTGTGTGCGGCTGCGACTAGATGCGGTGAGCAAGTAAAACGAAAGGCTTAAGGTCTCAAGACCAAGGAACAACACCAAGAGGTCGTTGGCTGAAACCATCACTACCCCACCAATGGCTGCGGTGAGCATGAGGCCATAGACCTCTGGACCGTCTTCGTCTTCGCGAGTGAGATAATCGTTGGCAACGAGCGAGACAAGAGCAACCGCCACACAGATAGTGAACGTTGCGAACAACGCAAAATGATCAAATGCGAGAGCACCACCCACGAGAGTGGATGACTTGTCGTCGCCCATCTGACTCCACAACACACCAGTCAAAACTGCAGCCGTAATTGCAGTGACCACCGAAGCCGCCGCATACCAGCCGCGCTTCCACTGTGGGGTGAGCGAACCAACGAGGATCAGGAGCAGCGCGCCACCGAGCAATGCAAGAATTGGGCTGATCTTGAACCACTGGATGGCAGGACCCTCAAATGTAGATGTTGCCGCGACCAGTTTGTTCATCATTTGCTTGCCTCAACATGTTCGATCAGTGCCTTGACGCTTGGCTCTATGCGATCGAGCATCGGCTTTGGATACACACCTGCAAACACGATGGCTGCAACAAACACCGAAAGCAACAAACCTTCGCGCAACGTGATCTCGGGAAACGACTTGTTGTCATCACTTGGCTCGCCATGAAACACGCGCTGGTAAGCCCAGAGCAGATAAAGCGCAGCAAGAATCACGCCGATTGTGGCAACAACAACCCACCAACGAGCAGTTGAGAAGGAACCGATGAGCACGAGGAACTCGCCAACGAAACCATTGAGCCCTGGCAAACCAATTGACGACAACATCACGATCATAAAAAAGCCAGCAAAAATTGGTGCAACTGCCTGGATGCCACCAAGCTCTGAAATTTGTCGGGTATGTCGGCGCTCATAAATCATGCCAACAAGCAAGAACAATGCGCCAGTGGAAACACCGTGGTTGACCATCTGCATTACACCACCAGTAATGGCC
>Ga0194055_10003760_pt1 | contig 11593 bp, 10 predicted proteins | sample SepL449m_MetaG_FD_155482 | JGI IMG/M metagenome (GOLD analysis project Ga0194055, IMG submission 155482) | Anoxic zone freshwater microbial communities from boreal shield lake in IISD Experimental Lakes Area, Ontario, Canada - Sep2016-L442-9m | ecosystem: Environmental > Aquatic > Freshwater >... | reverse complement strand
CGACATTGATGACCTGAAAGATGTAATTGATCGCAACCGTTCCGTTAGAGCTGCGGAGGCTGGCCGCGCCGAGGACATCGTCGAAGAGGAAATCGCTGACTTCGCACGTTGGCTGGCCTCGCTCGACGCGCTCCCAACCGTCGCCGATCTTCAGTCACATGGCAGGAAGGTTGCTGACTCGGTTGTTGCTGACAATGCTGAACGCTGGGAGGGCGCAACTGCCGCTGACCTTGAGCGAATTGAGCTGCTCGCAAGGACCGTCGCCCAACGCCTTCTGCACGATCCAACTCTGCAGCTGCGCAGTCACAATTCAGGCGAGGCAGGTTCGCATGGACGCGTTGAAATCGTTAGGGAGCTGTTTGGACTGGACGCGGCAGTCGAAGCGGGGCGTAAGCTCCATGATGACGAGCAGGTAAACGTTCTCCCGCTGAAGCGTCGCGACGCGCGCGGCAAGCGCAGCTGAACGACGGTGCGACTCGGTACGCGAGGCTCAGCGCTTGCGCTCGCCCAGGCCGGCCAGGTTGCCGAGCTGCTTGGCGGTGAGCAGCAGATTGAACTCGTTGTAATTGAATCTTCGGGCTCGCCAGCTAACGACAAAGCGCGCTGGACTCGTTCGCTCGACAATGCCCTGCTTGAAGGTGAGGTTGACTTTGCGCTCCACTCGGCGAAGGATGTTCCGGCTATTCGACCAGATGGGATAGCTGCAGTTGGGGTACCAACGCGCGAAATCGCGAGCGACTCGATCTGTGGCTGCTCAAGCCTCTCTGACCTCCCAGAAGGCGCGACTGTTGGCACCGCAAGCCCTCGCCGCGCCGCACTGATCGGCTCACTGCGCGAGGATCTGCGCGTGGTTGAACTGCGCGGAAACATTGATACTCGTCTGCGTCGACTCAGCGAAGGTGACTGCGATGCCGCCATCCTGGCTACGGCGGGCCTGCGCCGCATCGGCCGCGAGTCGGATGGAAATCCACTCGATACAGAGAGTTTCATGCCCGCTGCCGGACAGGGCACACTTCTGCTCGAAGCCCGCAGCGAGGACCAGCGCGCACATGAAGTTGGTGGGGCAATTACCGACCCTGAATCGGTGGCGACACTTGCAGCCGAGCGGGCAGTTGTCATCGCCCTCAATGCTGACTGCCATACAGCGCTCGGCGTCTACGCTCAAGCTGATCAGTCAACACTCTCCGTTGAAGCAATTTGCCTTGCACCAGACGGCAGTGAATGGCTACGCGACCGACTTGTAGGTGAGATCTCAAAGCCCGATGAACTCGGGCGATCGCTGGCAACACGATTGTTAGCGTCGGGCGCTGAGCGGCTTCTCGCTGCAGGGCGGGGTGAGCGCTGATGACAGCGACACCCGGAACTGTCTACCTGGTTGGCGCCGGACCCGGCGATCCTGGACTTATGACCGTCAGGGCAATGGAGCTACTCGCCAGCGCCGATGTAATCGTCCACGACCGCTTGATACCACCGGGAATTCTCAACCTTGCCCGCTCTGATGCCCAGATTATTAATGTCGGCAAGGAGGGTGGTGGGCCTTCGACACCACAGGAACGAATCGAGGAAGTCCTCGTGGAACATGGCGGCGCTGGCCGCTCCGTGCTGAGACTCAAGGGCGGTGATCCGTTTGTCTTCGGTCGTGGCGGTGAAGAAGCCCTGACTCTTCGGGCGGCAGGGATTCACTTCGAGGTAATACCTGGCGTCACAGCTGGTGTTGCTGCTCCGGCGACAGCTGGCATTCCAGTCACTCAGCGTGGAATGGCAAGCGCCGTAGCCCTTGTAACCGGCCATGAAGACCCCTCGAAGGGTGAAACTTCGCTCGACTACCCTGCGCTCGCCCAATTCCCGGGGACACTCGTTCTCTACATGGGAGTCCGCAGGCTCGGAGCGATCGCCGATTCCCTTATCGCGGCCGGTAGACCAGCCGATCAACCAGCAGCACTAATTGAACGGGGCACCCTGCCCGACCAGCGAACAGTCGTCACGACACTCGAAGAACTCGCAGCAACGGCCGAGCGAGAGGGAATCAAAGCACCAGCCATAACCCTTGTTGGCGATGTCGCCGCGCTTCAGAGCTCGCTCGCCTGGCAGGAGCAGCGCCCACTGAACGGCATCAGGATCGCCGTTACGCGAGCACGGGCTCAGGCTGGATCGCTCTCCCGGAAGCTCGGTTCGCTTGGTGCATTGACCGTCGAAGTTCCTGCTATCCGCACCGAGCCGGTTGATGCTGACAAGCCGCTTGATCCGCGTGGATTTGACTTGCTATGCGTGACGAGTACCAACTCCGCCCGGCTGCTGTTCGATCGTCTCGCCGCGGCCGGACTTGACGCGCGCGCCCTCTCCGGCATCACAGTCGCAGCAATTGGCCCTGGCACGGCTCGCGAGCTTGCCGCACGAGGCATCACTGCCGACATCGTTCCAGCCCGTTCAATCTCAGACGCCTTGCTTGATGTCCTGAAGAAACGAAGCTTCAAGCGAGCTCTTCTCGTTCAGGCAGAGGCTGGTCGCGACACGCTTGCATCAGGCCTCAGATCACTCGGTGTTGAGGTTGAGACGACGGTTCTCTACAGAACAATTGCCGAACCGCTCGACAGCACCAGGATCACCGCTACCCGCGAGGCAGATGTCATTACCTTCACCTCGGCCTCAACTGTTCGATTCCTACTTGAAGCGGTCGGTGGAGCCGCCGGCCTCAGCCGCGAGGACGGGAGTCGCCCGAAGCTGATTTCGATCGGGCCAAACACCAGTAACGAACTGCGAGTGAACGGTCTAGAGCCGGACCTTGAGGCAGCCGATCATGACATCGATGGGCTGGTCGCGGCGGTCGTCCTCAACGCTGGGCGCTGATAAGCAATGCCCCCGCTTGGGCTGCCACACCTCCACCTTCGAACAGCCGAGTCAACCAACACACTTGCCCGCGAACTCGCCGAGGCGGGTGCTCCCCACGGGACACTTGTTACTGCCGACAGCCAGATCGCAGGCCGCGGCCGTCAGGGGAGAGTGTGGGAAGCGCCCCCGGGACACTCGCTGATTTGCTCGATCGTTCTGCGCGACCCGCCTCAGCTGCTGCCGCTAGCCGCCGGTGTTGCTGTAGCTGAGACGGTCAAGTCAATAACCGGCGAGTCGCAGCTCAAGTGGCCGAACGATGTTCTCATCAATGGCCGGAAGGTCGCTGGAATTCTTGCCGAAGGTCGCCCCGCCGAAGGCTGGGCGGTAGTTGGCATTGGGATCAATGTCGCCGTCAAGCCGGGTCAGCTACCACCAGAGGTGGAAGCGATCGCGACATCACTTGGACTTGAACCAGGCGATATTCAGTCGGTACTTACGCGTCTGCTCAGCGAACTTGAGTTACGGGTTAACCAGCGCGACGGTGAACTGCTCGACGCCTTCCGTGAACTCGATGCGCTATTCGGCCGGCAGATCTCCTGGTCCGGAGGCAGCGGCATCGGAGCCGGAATCGACGGGACTGGTCGGCTGATTGTCGACGGGGGCGACGGAGTTCGACACTCGCTCAGTGCTGGCGAGATTCACATCGGTCACCGCCCCGTCTGAGTCGTTTCCGGACTGGGACTTTGCGTCGGCGGAGTCTGTACTCGCAACGCCGTCAACTGAACCTGCCTGATCTGGCTTCGCCGCAGAATTACCACCAGCTCCTCCACCGCGCCTCCGCCTGCGTGAGCTTCCGCTCTTGCGAGCAGCCTGCTCATTGCCACCATTTTGCCCATTGGCATTCCGTTCTGGGTCACCCTGACGGGTTCCGCGTCGGCGACCACGGTTACGGCCGCCACGCTTCGGGAAGTTCTTCAACAGCTCACGAGCGAGTTGGCTGGGCTTGCGGGCCAGCCGGTTCCACGCCTCTCGCAACACCGTCTCCGCTTCAGGCGAGTGGGCGGTCGCCGCGGCGAGCAATGCCGATCCAAGCCGCAAGTCTTGATCGCGACTGATGTTGGCAATCTTGCGAGCATTACGAGTGTGAGCCTGGCCTGAGCTGTTTACGAGTAGTCCAAGTAGACGCTTTGTCTCCGGCCAGCGTTGGGCGGCATATTCCTCATGAAGCTCTCGCGTCGCTTCAGCAAGCCGCCGGGTCCACGCGCTTACCTGATCACGGTTGCCAATCTTCTGCTCGGCAATTGCCTGAAGAAGCTGGCGTGCACTTTCGCGGCGCTCTTCGCGACTCCATCCAATCGCCTGGTCAACAGCATCATCAAAGGCTTCAGCATCACCGGAAGAAGCGATGTCGTGAACGGCGCGCAGCCGGACCTGACCTGACTTATTGCGCTTAAGGGCGCTGAGCAGGAACTCCCGCTTAAGTTCACCGCCGCTGTCGAACTGGAGCATCTGTCGAGCCCGTCGCCAGTTGGCCGGCTGAACGCGGGCGCCGGCGAACTGAGCCCAAACCCGTTGCTCTCCATAGTCAAGGTGCTCAACAGCAATCCGCCAAACATCACGCTCAAATACATCGGCACGGCGCTGCGGATCAGGATTAACGGGCAGAACTCGCTTATCAACCTTTACTCGGCGGCCACGCGCGCGGCGAACCGGCCCAACAACAATTGCACCACCGCGGTAGACATCGCGATCGAGCAGCGAGTGGAGCGTGACAACCGGGTCATCATGGCGAGTTGCCGGATGAACAAAGTCAATGACGATTCCCGCCTCCTTACCTGGCTGGCGGCGGGTAACGCGGCCAACCCGCTGCTGGTAGACCCGCTTGGAGGCGGTCGGCGCCAGATGCATGCAGACGGTTGCTCTCGGTGAGTTCCAACCTTCAGCAAGCAGCTGTGCATTTACGAGCACGTCTACCTCGCCACGCTCATAGTCGGCGAGTATCTGTGCGAGCTCAAGCTTCGGCGTCTCGCCACTTACAGCCTTCGCTTTGAGACCAACATCCCGGAACGCTGCCGCAACGTTGTAGGCATGCCTAACGCCAGCCGTATATACGACGCCTGGCAGTGAGCCGAAGCGAGCCTTGTAAAGGTCAGCGACGGCCAGGTTGAACGGAGCTTGGTCCAGCAACTCAGCGAGCATCTCCTGATCAAATTCGGTGTCAACCTCACCGCGACGAAGCGGAACCTTGGCGATTGTTCTTACTCCCGGCCCCGGTGGAATCCGCACACAGCGAAGCGGTGAGATAACCCCACGTCGAGCCGCTTGAGCGAGATCGAAGCGTGAGGTCTGCGTCGGGAATAGATCTGTTACATGGCGAGCGATCAGCGCACCGGTTGCCGTCATCCCAATGAAGACCGGCCCTGACCATGCGCGGATTGCGGCACTCGTCTTCTCGCCGAGCGCCGTGTGTGCCTCATCGCAGATGACCATCGAATAGGCGCCGGAAATCCGTCCGGCGTTTCGCACGAACCACTGGTAGGTCTCGACCGTTACCGGTCCACCATCGCGGTCTTCATCGCCGAGCATTGGTGGCGCCAGCCGCTCTCCATAACCACGATCGCGAAGCTCGCCTTCGAACTGTTCAACAAGGTTGCGGCGATGGGTCAGGATCAGAACGCCACCGGTTCGGGACGCATCAACGAAACCGACTGCCGCGACGCTCTTACCAGCGCCAGTCGCATGCTCGAACCAGAACCGTCGGGCTTGATTCGGATCGTCAAGCACCTCAGCTGAAGGCAGTTCCACCTCGTCGCCAGGAGATTGCTCAGACCAATCTGGAGACTCGGCCTTGTCAGGAGCCTCGACCTGGTCATCTGAATCGGAGAGTTCAGCGTCAAGCTCAAGGTCGTCTAGCTCCTCGTCCACAACATCCCGACTCGAATCGTCCTCAGCAGCGATTGCCTCGGCAACCTCTTCGGGCATCGGTGGCGCCGGAATCGAACCGCTGTCCTGCGCTTCGGTAAGCAACGCGGTCAGGGTCCCTGAGAGTGCATCGACCTGGTGCACGCCGAGAACCGCTCCATCAATCAGGTGCGGTTCCTCCTCGGCAAGGATTCTCTCCAGCCCGAGTAGAAGCGACCAGCGTCGACGCCAGCTCTGCGACGGGGTCTTTGCACCTGCATCGACTTCCACAAGCGCTGCATCGAAGGCAATCCGACGCGGCGTGCCTGGCGCGAGTACAACGGACTGATCCTCGCCGTCGCGCACGAAGTCCTCGCGGGCAAAGAGCGATGCCCGCTTCAAGTCCGCGGCTTTCAGTTTGGAAGCGGCCGGCTCGACCGCGGTATTGGTATCAGCCATCTTTGGCTTTGGATCAATTAATAGGTAAACCGGGCTGCCCGGAAGCGGGACGAGTCCCAGAGCCCGCCGGGAGGCGGACGGCTGTTTCGGTCTCTCAGCGCCGAAACAACCTACTCTGTTTTAGAACAATAGCGGTTGCTGTCAAACAACATGCCGCATGACCGCCTCCATCTGCGAATCTGGGGGAATGCTTTATGCGCAGAGACAGCGGTCGGTGGCGGGACTCGTGACCGCGATTCTCGCTTTGGTTTTAGTCACTGGCTGCGGATCAACCGAATCCGGGGTGACACCGACCACCTATCCACAACTTCGGGAGTCGCTAGTCGGATCACCGCCAGCACTTGCGGCGACTCACCTACTAATGGGCAAAGTGATTACATCGCCAGAGCCCTCATTTACCAAAACACTCAAGAGCCTTCGCGGCTATCCGATTGTGGTGAATACATGGGCGTCATGGTGCGGGCCGTGCCGCTACGAGTTCCCAATCTTTGGTCAGGCCTCGTTGAAGCTAGGCAAGCGGGTTGGCTTCCTAGGAATCGCAACGCGCGATCCGGCCAGCGACGCGCGTCAGTTCCTCACCGGACATCCTGTTGGCTACCCCAGTTGGTCAGACGCCGATGGTGGACTTGCCGCAAGTGCTGGCGTTGGTGCAGGACTTCCCGTCACAACGATTTATGACCGGAACGGGCGCCGCTCCTATATCCATCAGGGCCCTTACCGCTCGGTCGCTGCGCTCGAAGCCGACCTTGCCAGATACGGTGGCCTCAAATGAGTGTTGAGGCAATGGATAACCGAGGCGGTACCGCCCGTTTCGAGATCCGCGAGATCGCTGACCGCGAGGAACTGCAGCTAGCTATGGATCTGCGGCGCAGAGTTTTCTGCGACGAGCAAGGCGTGCCGCTCAGCGACGAGGTTGACGGTCGCGATCCTGAAGGTACGCACCTAATCGCGCTCGACAATGGTCTCGTCGTTGGTGCCTGCCGACTGACCTTCGCAGGCTCTACGGCACAGTTCAGCCGACTCGCCGTCGACTCGACAGCACGCCGACAGGGGATCGCAACGCTGCTACTCGAGCAGGCTGAGAGCGCTGCCCGAATGAACCGATCGCGCCGGATTGCGCTTCACGCGCAGACTTACGCACTCAGCCTCTACGAGAACAACGGATACAGGACTCGCGGAAGACCTTTCTTCGACGCGGGCATTGAGCACATCGCGATGGATAAACGCCTTGGCTGAGGTAAGAGTCGACCCAATCGGAGGCCGCCGCGTTGTGATCGCCGACGATCGTGGTGATCGACCAGGCGCCTTCGCCGCGATTGCACCGCAAGCAGCGATCGACCCTGCAAAGGACCCCTTTGCCGAAGGCAGCGAGGCTAATACGCCCCCAGAGCTGTGGGCGTTACGGCCAGACGGTGGCCCTGCCAACGGTCCCGGCTGGCAGGTGCGTGCAGTACCAAACCTCTATCCGGCTTTTGCCAGCGACTTGCCAGAAAGCGAAGTAGATCCAAATCCGGAGCTGTTCAACTCCCGGCCGGCGAATGGTCGTCACGAAGTAATAATCAGCTCGCCGCGATCGATCGGCTCTCTTACAGATCTCTCAGCCGAAGAGCTCACAGTTCTGATTGGAGCCTGGCGCGAGCGGCTCGTGGCACATAGCGAATCGGCGTGCCGACACCTGTTCGTAAATGAAGGCCAGGCGGCTGGCGCGTCGCTCCCGCATAGCCATGCGCAACTGGTGGCAACCGACTTCGTTCCGCGCTGGGTGGCCGCCGAGCGCGAGGCGTTCTCGTCATACGCAGAACGCACAAATGGAGGCAAGCTGCTCGAGGCAATTCTGCTCGAGGAGGTTCGCCGTCGCGAACGAGTGATCGCGATTGACGACGATTGCGTGCTTCTGGCACCGTGGGCTTCGGCGGTCGCCTACCAGATGATGATCGTCCCGCGTGATGGTCGCGAACGCTTCGAAGCTGACGGTCCCGGCTGCTCACCGATGCTTGGCCGAGCGCTCCATATGCTTAAAGAGCGCTTTGGGGCAGCGCCGCCGCTCAACCTTTGGATTCGGACTCAGCCAAGCGGCGCAGACTTCTGGACATGGCGAATTGACATCCTGCCGCGACTTGCACAGCCAGCTGGCATCGAGCTAGGGCTTGGTCTTGGCGTCAATCCCGTCGCCCCGGAACGGGCCGCTAGCGAACTTCGCGACAGTTAGGCATCCCGCTGGCGCTCTGCAAGAGCCTCGCCACGAACAAGCGGGTAATGGCAGGCGACGAGCGATCCGTCATCACTAGCCTCCAACTGCGGCGTGACTTCGGAACACTTTGCGGTTGCGCGAGGACAACGCGGGTGGAAGCGGCAGGCCGACGGTGGACTAGCCGCTGAGGGAACATCGCCCCCCAACAACGCGCGTGGCGCTCCGCGCCTCTCTGGGTCGGGTACGGGGACTGCCGCCAATAAAGCTGCCGTATATGGATGCTGTGGGTTTGCGTATAGCTGCTCAGCTGGCGCCAGCTCGACAATCCGTCCTAAGTACATGACCGCCACGCGATCACACATGTGTCGCACAACGGAAAGATCGTGCGCAATGAAAATGATCGTCAGTCCGAGGTCGCGTTGAAGGTCGCTAAGTAGATTTAGAATCTGTGCCTGGATCGACACATCGAGCGCCGAAACAGGCTCGTCGGCAATTATCAGCCGAGGATTCAAAGCAAGTGCGCGGGCTACTCCAATGCGCTGTCGCTGGCCGCCCGAAAACTCATGCGGGTAACGGTTGTAGTGCTCGGGATTGAGGCCAACCTGCTCCATTAGCTCCTGAACTCGACGGCGCCGGGCGCCCGTCTCCCCCAGCAAGCCATGAATCTGGAAGGGCTGCTCAATAATTGACCCGACAGTCTTGCGTGGGTTAAGTGACGAATACGGATCTTGGAAAATCATCTGGACATCGCGACGCGCATTCTTCAGCTGACTGCCGCGCATCGCTGCTAGGTCGGCGCCATCGAACAGAATCTCTCCGGAGGTCGGCTCGAGCAACCTTGCGATCAGGCGCGCTGTCGTGCTCTTTCCGCAGCCGGTCTCACCGACAAGTCCGAGCGTTTCGCCGGGGGCGACCGAGAAGCTAACTCCATCGACGGCTTGAACCGCTCCGATTCCGCGCTTAAAGACGACTCCACGCGTAATTGGGAAGTGCTTAACGAGGTCGCGGACCTCAAGCAGCGGAGCGGTCATTTGCTAACTCCTGCAGCGGTTTTAATCGCGCTGTCATCAAGGTCCTGCTGTGTCGCCTGCCAAGCCTTTGCTCGCTGATCAAGACCAACTACACAGGCAGCAGTATGCGAATCCGGTCCAGCGCTTTCGAGGCGTGGCCTGCCATGCAGGCAGGCATCATTTGCAAGCACGCAGCGTGGCGCGAAAGCGCAGCCTTCGGGAAGGCCAATCAGGCTTGGTGGCCTTCCAGGGATCGGCCTGAGGCGCTCGCCAGAGCCACCATCAATCCGGGGTACTGATCGGAGAAGTCCCCATGTATAGGGATGCTGTGGGTTGTCGAACAGTTCCCTCGATTCAGCCTGTTCAATAATCCTCCCGCCGTACATTACGGCCACCTGATCAGCTGTCTCGGCGACAACTCCAAGGTCGTGAGTGATGATGATCATCGCCATGCCAAGCTGCTGCTGGAGACGATCAAGCAATTCGAGAATCTGCGCCTGAACCGTCACATCAAGCGCGGTTGTCGGTTCATCAGCGATCAGCAGCCGAGGCTCGTTTGACAACGCCATTGCAATCATCGCCCGCTGACGCATCCCTCCGGAGAACTCATGTGGGAACGCATCAACCCGCCCAGCCGGATCAGGAATTCCGACCATCCCCAGCAGTTCAATCGCGCGGGCTCTTGCAGCTGATTTGGAAACCTTCTGGTGGGCACGGATCGCTTCAATGATCTGCGCTCCGACTCGGTAGAACGGATGCAGTGAGGACAGTGGATCTTGGAAGATCATCGCGATCCCCTGGCCACGGACCTTCCGAAGCTGCTGTTCGTCAAGTGCCAACAGGTCGGTTCCATCAAAGAGGGCCTCGCCGCTGATCTCCGTGCGACGCGAACCGGTCAACCCAAGCAGCGTCAATCCGCTAACGGTCTTGCCGGACCCAGATTCGCCGACTATGCCAAGCGTTCGACCCTGCTCAAGGCTGTACGAAATGCCGTCGACAGCCTCAACGAGACCATCATCAGTTCGGAAGCTGACTTTGAGGTCACGAACATCGAGAAGTGGACTCGTGCTCATTCGAATCTAACCCTCGGATCGAGGAATGCGTAGGCGACATCAACAACAAGGTTGGCGACGATGATGAAAAGGGCCCCGAGCAGCACCGTCGCCTGAATCATCGGTAGATCCGCGCGCAGGATTGAGTCGTAGGCCAACCGTCCAACCCCCGGAATGTTGAAGACGATCTCCGTCAAAAGGGCGCCACCGAGCAATACGCCAAGGTCGAGCCCAAACACCGTCACAATTGGCGTGATCGCCGATCGGACTCCGTGGTGGAGAACTACACGTCGCTCACTTAGACCCTTCGCACGGGCAGTACGAATGTAGTCCTCGCCCATTACCTCAATCAGATTGCTTCGCAACAGCCGCGAGTAGAAGGCAGCGAAGCTGATCGCAAGGACTATCCACGGCAGAAGCAAGGAGTTGAACCATGAGGATGGACTACTTGTAATCGGCTGGTAGGTATTGGATCCGCTGGCAATCGGAAGCATTCCGATGTCACTCGCAAACAGGTAGAGCGCTACAAGCCCAAGCCAGTAGACCGGCGCGCTAATACCGATCAGTGCCAGACCCATTAGGAAGCGGTCAAGCTTCGAGTGGCGGCGAACCGCGCTGACGATGCCAATCGCTACACCACTGATCAGCCAGAGCAGAGCTCCACCGACTGCAAGCGAAATCGTTGCCGGTAGCCGGTCAAGTACTAGCTTGGAAACCGGTTGCTCACTTACGTAGCTGTAACCGAAGTCGGCGCGGGTAACGATTCCCTTCAGGTAATCCCAAAACTGAACTAGCAGCGGTTTATCCAATCCCATTCTCTGGCGAATCTGCTCAACCTGAGCCGGCGAGGCGTGGCGTCCCGCCCGTAACTGCGCTGGGTCTGCGCTTGGAAAGACATAGAAGACTAGAAAGGTTACGAAGCAGACTAAGAACAACAGCACGATCATCCAAAGCAACCTTCGAGCGATGTAGCGCAGCATCTTCTAGCGGCCCTCGACCGAATAGAAAGCTTGGCGTCGGAGCGTGCCGCCGACCCGTCCGGCGATCGCCGGACGGGTGCGAACGACTCCTGCAACGGCTACTTGATTGATGTGAACGACAGGTCCCACTGGGCGTTGAACTTGTTGATCACGCCTTGCACATTCTGTGAA
>Ga0194055_10003759_pt1 | contig 11595 bp, 9 predicted proteins | sample SepL449m_MetaG_FD_155482 | JGI IMG/M metagenome (GOLD analysis project Ga0194055, IMG submission 155482) | Anoxic zone freshwater microbial communities from boreal shield lake in IISD Experimental Lakes Area, Ontario, Canada - Sep2016-L442-9m | ecosystem: Environmental > Aquatic > Freshwater >... | reverse complement strand
ATCTTGCCGGGTCCGGCAGGCTGGCCATCGGGGGCGGAGAGCAGCAGGTCGAAACGTGCATCTGCGTGAGGATTGAGTGATCCCATCCAGCGACAGGTGATGGTGGGACTGACGCCCTCGCAGGCCCAGCCCTTCGTGGGCACCGACGCCAATGCGCCCTTGGGCACGGTGATCGTGGTGCCCACGATGCGTGCGTGGGTGTCGCCCACATTCTTGATGTGCATCTCGAGCTTCGTCGGGGCCCGGCCGGCCACCACTTCAATGCCCTTGGGCGCGCTCGCGTGAATCTCAAGGTCGACCAACGTATCGGCCAGGCGCAGTTGCACTGGGCTCTTGAACGGTGCGGTGTGGGCCGGGGGCGGAATTGCCCTGGGGTCGGTTGAGGTATCGGATACCCGGGAGAGGGCGCCGTCAAAGTGCGCGATGCCGGACAGAGTCCACTTGGCATCGATCTTGCTCGCGTCGGTGCGGGCGGGCCAGCGCACCTTGATGACCTTGGCGAGGTCTCCGACGGCCATGCCCTGCATGGTGCGGCAGGTGCCCTTCCCCTTGGTGGAACAGCGCCATCCTGCGCCGGTCACCGTGGTGCCGCGGAACGGGAGATCGGGCAGGACGTGCGAGATCTGCAGCGCGGGTGCGCCGTCGCCCGCGGCAACATCTGCGCTGCCGACGTTCTGCGGGATGAGGTCGTATCCGTCCCATGTGGCGGGGTTGCCGGGCTTGGTGCTGGGGCGCAGCACCTTGCTCACCACGATGCGCGGTGCGGGCGGCTCGCCCGTCGACTGCACGGGTACGGTCGTTGACGCCGTCAGTGGGGCGCCGCCGGCTTGCGGCACCGAGAGGTCGGCCTGCACCACACCCATGTCGATGGGCGCGTCGCCGGCAGCCACTTGCGGAACCGAATCGGTGCCCTGCAGCACCAGGATGAGCTGCGGCGACTGATCGGGAGACAGCGCGTAGGGCTCGGGTGCATTTCCCATCGTCCCCAGCGTGCACGTGACGGTGGGCGCCGTTGCCGTGCAGATCCACTGCGCCTCTTGGGTGATCGACTCGGGCATGACGGTACGGGCGCGCACGAACACGAGGCCATCTGGAAGGGTGACGGTGGCAGTGACTGGGCCGTCTGCTGGCGCGGGGCCATCGAACGCTGCTCCGAATGTGACGGCCGACAGACGTCCGGATGCGACCAGCAGCGACTTCGGTGCTCCATCTCCCGCCGCGGCACCGATGTATTCGGGGACGATGGTGGCGTCGAGCGTGGTGAGGGGCTGCGAGTCTTCGCTCAGGCCGGGTGATGCGCAGAGCAGAGAGACGCCTGCTGCGAGCGCGCCAGCCAGGAGGAGGGTACGGCGGGGGTGCTTCGGGGAGAACACACGCCGAACCTACCGCAACGGTACGGCGGCCGCCTCGGGGCTACGCGGTCATTTCCTCCGCGCGCGTCACCATTCGCTCCATCTCGGCGAAGCCGGGCTCCCAGCAGGCCGGGTCGTCCAGATCCACGCCCAGCGGACGAAGCAGGTCGGCGGGTGACGCCGAACCACCGGCGGCGAGGAAGTCGAGGTACTTCGGCACGAAGTCCTCTCCCTGCGCGCGGTACTGGGTGTAGAGCGCCAGCGTCACCAGGTGCGCGAACACGTAGGCGTAGGTGTAGAAGCGCGTGGAGATGAAGTGCGGGATGTACGACCAGCCCAGGCGGTAGCCCTCGGGCATCTCCACTGCGTCGCCGTAGTAGGAGGCGTTTTGGTCCCACCAGATGGTTGACAGCCGGTCGTCGGTGAGCGTGGTGCCCTCGCCGCGCTGGCGGTAGGCCTCCTGCTCGTACCGTGCCAGCACCGTCTGACGGAACACCGTCGCGAATGACCCCTCAACCCGCTCGCATACAAGCGCCGTACGGGTGGCCTCGTCGGCCTCGTTGGCCAGCAGGTGATCAAACGCGATCATCTCGGCGAATGTCGACGGCACCTCGGCCAAGGCGAGCCCCGTGTGAAACGACAGTGCCGTTTGACGCTCAGCGGCGAGGGTGAAGTGCATCCCATGCCCGAGCTCGTGGGCGAGGGTCATCACGTCGTCCATGCGGTCGGTGAAGTTCATGAGCATGAATGGCTGGGCATCCTGGGCCACTGACGCGCAGAACGCGCCACCGCGCTTGCCGGTGCGCGGCTCCGCGTCAATGCGCTGGTCGGCGAAGAAGCCATCGGCGATGTCGCCGATGCGTGGCGAGAACGCGCGGAATGACGAGTCGATGATGGTGCGGGCCTCGGGCCACAGCACCTCACGGGCCTCGCCCAATGGGGCGTACTGGTCGGCGAGGTGCAGGCGGTCGAGCCCCAGCAGGCGGGCCTTTACCCTGAACCAGCGGTGCGCAAGCCCGTAGTGGCCCTCGACGGCGCTCATCATGGTCTCGATCGCGGGCCCCGGTACCTCGTTGCGAAGGTGCGTTGGGTCCATGGGATCGTCGTAGTCGCGCAGACGGTCCATCGCCAGGCGGTCACCCACGAGGGTGTCGTAGCAGTGGGCGAGGGTGGGCGTGTTGGGGCCCAGCGTGGCGTACAGCGTCTCGAGCGCACGCAGGCGAAGCGCGCGATCTGGGTTGCGCACGCATGCCAGCAGGCGGTCGATGGTGTGGGGTTCCATGCCGTCGCCCGAGTCGAAATCGGTCTCGAGCGTGGAGGTGATGCGACCGAACAGGCTCTGCCACGCGCTGGCGGCTGCGGGGCTCACCCAGCATGCGCTCCTCGGGCTCGCTCAGCATGTGCCGCTTGAACCGGCGCTCGGCCAGCAGGTGGTGGCGGTCGCCGGCCACCTCCGGTGCGTTGGCCAACTCATCGGCCAGCGCGTCGTCGAGCTCGAGCCATTCCAGTTCGAAGAACCGCAGCGCATTGGCGGCCTCCACCATTGAGCGGTCCATCAGGGCGTCGAGGTCCTGGTTCTCGGGGTCCGACACATCCACCGACTCGCGCAGGGAGGTATACGAGTGCAGGCGGCCGAGTTCATTCTCGATGCGGCACAACTCGGCAAGCGCGTCGGCGAGCGTTGCGCCATCGAATGCGGCAATCTGCCCGCGGTAACGCGATTCGAATGCTCGGCAGTCGTCAATCGCAGCGGCAAGTCGCGTGCGGCAGTCGTCGGCGGAAGTGGCAAGAGGGGAGAGGTCCCAGTGGACGCCCTCGGCACGCGGAGCGGAATCAGTCGTCGTCATGCGAACGACGTTACCGCAGCACCGCAGCCAGCAGACGGTCAGCGGTATCGGCCGGCAGGGGCGGATCGCCAGTCGCCCCTGCATGGTGTGGGCTTGTGGGGCGGTGGTAGTCGGAGCCCCCCGACGCGATGAGGTCCCACCGGCGCGCCAGGGCGCCGAACCGTGCGAACTGATCGGGGGTGTGCTCGGGGCGGTGCACCTCAATCCCGATCAGCCCGGCTCGGGCGAGTCGGCCGACAAATGGATCGAGGTGGGCGTCGTTGAGCTTCAGGGTCTCGGGGTGCGCCAGTACCGGTGCACCGCCAGACTCAAGAACCAGACGCACACCCTCCTCCGCATCAAGGCCGTCAGAGCCCGGGTATGCCGGCCCCCCGTCGGCGAGGTACAGGTCAAAGGCCTCTTTACGGGTGCTCACGTGGCCGGCGCGGATGAGCGCCTCGGCGATGTGAGGACGCCCGAGGGGCGCACCGGCTGCGCCATCCAGCACGTCCTGCCAGTCGAGCGGCACGCCGAGGCCACGGAGGCGCTCCACCATTTCCTCCGCGCGCTCAGTGCGGGTTGCGGCGAAGCCGGCGATCATCCCTGCGAGGGGCATGGGGACGGGGTCGGTGAAATATCCGAGCAGATGCATGCTGCCGTGGGGCACTCTGATGGAGAGCTCGATGCCCGGAATCACCCGGACGCCCGTCGCGCGTCCGCGCGCCAAAGCCTCGTCCACCCCGGCAAGGGTGTCGTGGTCGGTGACGGCCAGCACAGCCACTTCGCGCGCTGCCGCGATGTCCACCAATTCGGCTGGCGGGTGTGATCCATCGGACCTGTTGGTGTGGGCATGGAGGTCGGTGACCACGTCCATCGAGGGTACCATCGGCCCCATGGCGCGCATCAGGCGATCGGGCGGCGACACATCCTCCACGGTGTTCTCTACCGAGGGTGGCCGAATGCAGCCCGCTGCAACTCCCAGGTCGTCGGCGGGTGCGTCAGACGGCATCGTGCGGGTGTCCCGTACCAAGGCGGGGCGCAAGGGCAAAACCGTGACCCTCGTCACGGGTATTCCACCCGCTGATCTGGCGGACGTCGGCAAGGAGCTTCGGCGATTCGTGGGTTCCGGGGGGTCTGTCAAAGAGGGCGTCGTCGAGATCCAGGGGGATCACCGCGATCGCATCGCCGACCATCTCCGCACCCGGTTTCAGGTGAAGGTGGCTGGCGGGTAGATGTCGTGTCCGCTGGGGTCTGAGTACCAGCAGGGGAGAGGGCTTCCCGTTTGGACGACGACCCGTTCTTCGCTGAGTCGATACCCCGAGCGTTTCCGGTTGAGGTCATCATGGCGCGCGTGATGGCACCCGATACCAACTAGCGGGTGCGGGGTGGGCATGGGTCTCATAACGCAGCAGAGAGGCACGTCTGTGCCGGGCGCGTGAGCCGGCGCCCCGTCAGGGGTCTAGGATTATTCATACCCTGAAGTCGCTTTCATCCGCAGTGTGGTTTCCACTGCTTGATTCCAGAGAAGGCCGTCTCCCTATGAACCTCCGTCCCGCCATCGGTTGTGTGTGCAGTGCTCTTGTGTTGTGCGTCGGGGTTCAGGCTCTGAGTGCTTCGCCTCCACCAGCGGTGAGTTGGGCCACCCAGGCCGGTGGCACGGGGGGTGCCCAGAGCTCCGCCATTTCCGCCCTACCTGATGGCTCATCCATCGTGACCGGGTACTTCACGGGCACCGCAACCTTCGGAAGCACCACACTTCCCAGTAGTGGGAATACCTGTGGCACTGCGCCGTACACCCACCCATGCAACGAGATGTTCACCGCAAAGATGAACGCAGATGGCACTTGGGGGTGGGCCAACGCGGTCGGCGGTAATGGGAATAACCTCGGCGCGGCCGTTTCCGCCCTGCCTGACGGCTCATCCATCGTGACCGGATATCTCCAGGGCACAGCGACCTTTGGAATTACCACCCTCACGAGAAGTCCGGATAGTTACCAAGATGTCTTCGTCGCAAAGATGAACACAGATGGCACCTGGGCCTGGGCCACAAGTGCTGGCGGAGTGGGCGATGGATCCTCTGGCTCGGGTATCTCCGCCCTGCCTGATGGCTCCTCCCTCGTGTTCGGGTCCTTCAGTGGCACCGCAACATTTGGAAGCACCACCCTTGCCAGCGGGGGGAGCAGCGTGTTCATCGCAAAGATGAACGCAGACGGCACCTGGGGCTGGGCTACCAAGGCGCACGGGACTGGGCTGCTCGACGCCTCGGCTATCTCCGCCCTACCTGATGGCTCTTCAATCGTGACCGGGTTCTTCGGTGACACCGCAACCTTTGGACGCACCACCCTCACCGGTGAGGACAAATATGACGTGTTCGTCGCAAAGATGAACGCAGATGGCACGTGGGCCTGGGCCAATAAGGCCGGTGGTGAGGGGTATGGGGCCTACGGTGCGGGTATCTCCACCCTGCCTGATGGCTCATCCATCGTCACGGGCTCCTTTCAGGGCACCGTCGCCTTTGGGCGCACCACCCTCACCACGAACGGCCGTTATTTCGATGACCTATTCGTCGCAAAGATGAATGCAAATGGCACGTGGGCCTGGGCAACCCAGGCGAAGGGCGGTAATTCCGGTAGTGATGGTGGCAGCGGCATCGCCACGCTGCCTGATGGCTCATCCATTGTGACTGGCCGCTTCGATGACACCGCAACCTTTGGAACCACCACCCTCACCAGCGCGGGAAGCAACAATGAAATATTCACCGCAAAGGTGAATGCAGATGGCACTTGGGCTTGGGCCACCCAGTCTGGTGGCACGGGGGATGACGTGGGCTACGGCGTCTCCACCCTGCCTGATGGCTCTTTCGTCACGACCGGGCAGTTCCAGAACACCGCAAGCTTTGGGAATACCACCCTCACCAGCGCGGGGAGCAATGACGTATTCGTCGCCCGCTACCTGACGACCCCGCAGGCCACTGCTGCCATCACGGGCAAGACCCGTTGCGTGGCAACCACGTGTGTCACCACCGGATCTGTTCCGCCGCGCGCCACACGCATTACCCAGCGGGCAACCACACGCCCTGCGGGCCGCACTGCCCCGGGCAAATGCACCATCCGGCGCGCCAGCACCAGACGCACCTACTCATGCACCGTGCATGTGACCGCTGGTACCTGGGTCATCACCACTACGTCCCGTCGGCAGTCAATGGCGCTTGCACACTTCAGCAAGCGTGTGCGGGTGGCACGGCAGACGGCACCCGACACCGAGTAGCGGGCGTGCAGCGGCCGACACGAGGGCCCGCACCCATGACGAGGTAGGGACCGATTGACCGTAGGGATTCCGCGGTAATCCCACGACGGGGTGCATTCGCACGACGACGCGGATCGTGAGGAGGCGGTTGGAGTGGCCAGCGCACGTACCGGGCCCGAGTCCTCCAACGTCGGCTCCACTGGCGCCGCACGCGCAGCCCACGCTCAATGCGTGCTTGAACCACTCCGATCAGACGGTTGCGTTCGGGGCCTCTGGGGGCGGAGAGTCTCGCATTTGCCCGCGCTGTTCTTACGCGTCAGGCGCTCCTGATGGCGAGCCGATGTCCCGTGGCGCGCTTGAACACCTGCGCCTCCTGCTCGGCGGACCAGATGGCCACGTCCACATCCCCCTCTGCCCGCACGTGCAACGTCACCAGATCGCCTGAGCGCTCGCAGTCGATGCCCTCAATTGCCCGCTCGCGCCCAACCTCAAGTTGCTCCGCAATGCGCAGGAGCGCCGCGAGCCGGAGGATGCGGTCCTCATCGCCACGCTTCAGCACGCGCGAGAGGTTCCCGGGGGACTGCATGGACTTGCGGTGTCCGCGCACCAGTTGGGCGATGATCACCAACTCCCGGTGCAGGAACCCCGCGAGCCCTGCGTGCAACACCAGGTAGTGACCGTGCTTATGGTGGTCGTTGTAGTCCACGAGGGTTCCGACGTCGTGGAGGATGCCGGCGGCGTGGAGCCACTCCCGCTCGCGCGGGTCGCCGTCGTGGAGCCCGAGCCGGCCGAGGCCGTCGAACATTTCAAGCGCGAGACGGGCCACCTGCTCCGCATGGGGACGGTCGTACCCATATACCTGCGCGAGGTCACGAACGCTCGTTGCACGCACGTCTTGGATGATGGGTGGATCGTCAGGGGCGAGGAACTCCTCCCAGAACACACCCCAGCGCAAACCTTGGGCGCAGATCTCGATGCGGTCCACGCCCGCGGCGTGCATGAGGGCGTCCACCACCACGGCGCCCGCCAGCATGATGTCGGCGCGGTCGGCCTTGAGCCCGGCGATCCGCCTGCGCTCCGGTGCCGGCAGGGTGACCATCCGGTCGATCAGGTCGCGCAGCGCGTCCCCGGTGAGCTGGTACCCATGCACCTCTCCAAGCGGATAATCGGACGCTTTCTGCGCCATGGCGGCCAACGTGCGAAGCGCCCCGCCCATGGCCACGATGCGACCGCCGTCGGTGATCCACGGGTCGCGCCGGAAGACATCGAGCGCATGGCGGCGAAGCCGCAGCACGTCGTCGCGCGTGGCCACTGGCCCCGGCATGAACGCATCAGTCATCCGCACAGCCCCGAGCGGCTGGCTCACCGATTCGGTGAGCAGACGACCTCTCACCCGGCCCACCTGGATGCTGCCACCGCCGAGTTCGGCGATGAGGCCATCACACAGCGTGGTGCCATTGATCGCCCCGATGTAGCCGTATCTGGCTTCCTCATCGCCGGAGATGACCCGTGCGGGAAGCCCTCCGTCGGTGATGGCGGCGAGCACCTCCGCACCATTCGGGGCATCGCGGATGGCGCTGGTGGCGACCGCGCGCACCTCGTCGATATTCGAGTTCCGGCAGAAGCCGGCGAACAGGCGCGCCACGCGAGACGCGCGCGCGATGGCGGCATCCGAGATTGGCGCCCCGGGTGGGGTCCCCTCAGTAAGGCGCACGACTTCGCGGATCTCGTCCACCAGGCGGAACGGGCCGTCGGGCAGCGTGTACTCAAAGACCACAAGGCGGAAGGTGTTTGATCCGAGATCCGCCACGGCCAACCGGACGTCCTTGCTGATGGTGCCGGTCGGGCGCGATACCCTAGGTCCCATGAGCACCGGCCCACTCAGACCGCCTGGAGTCGGCGAGTCGGGTGAGGCACTGGCCCCGATCGCCCCGCTTCGTCTTGCATGGCCAGGGAAGTTCGATCGCACGGACGATGTGGAGGAGGCCTGGGGACTGGCGCTCTCGGCACGACCGACAGCCGATCGAAGGACCCTCGAGCGCGCCGACGCGTTCGGCCGCGCCCGGCATGCAGACCAGACCCGACGTGGAAGCGATACGCCGTACTGGGTGCACCCGGTGCGAGTGGCGATGACCCTCATGCAGTGGGGCGTGACTGACCGCGACATTCTCGTCGCGGCGCTGCTTCACGACACCGTGGAGGACACGCTCACGACACCCGCAGACATCAGGGCGCGCTTCGGACTGCGCCCGGCAGACCTCGTGACCTGGCTCACCGCGCCCGAAGGGAAAATGCGCGAAGCAACCCGGGACTACTACCGGCGTCTCCTCGAGCAAGGCCCCTCCGATTCTCACCTCCTCAAGATCGCAGATCGCTCGGACAACCTCCGCAGCATTCAGGCGCTCGTGATGCGCACCGGCAATGCGCATCGGGGATGGGCGGGCCGGTACCTCGAGCGGACGCGTTGGCAGGTGCTGCCGCTGACCGCCGCCGCGCCCTCGGCGGCGCGCGTTGGTCTGGTCACCGCAATGGCCGATCTGGCGCCGCTGGTTGATCCATTCGCCGGCCCCCCGGAGGCCGATCGGGGCTTCACCGAGCCATAACGTGACGGACACGGGGTCGCCACCCTTGGGGCGTTTGATGCACCGCAGATGAGGTGGGTCAGGCACTGCGAACTCAAGGAGGAGACCATGGGCACCGTCATCGAGTTGAGGAGCGGGGAGGTCGTCGATTCAGAACGGATCAACGAAATTCTTAGCCGGATGGAGTGGAGGCTCGATGAGCCCTGCACCGTGCCGGGCTGCTCCCACGGTGGGGTGTGCTGCGGAGATCACGGCGAGATTGTCGTCGCGATGGCCGCGTAGGCCTCCCAGAGGCGCGATTGCGTTACGGACCGGGGCAGGGCTCCGCCCGAGACACGTAACGCAGTCGTGATAAGTCGGGCCCGGTGGTTGGGGAACCACCGGGCCCGACGTCGTTTTCAGTCGCTCACGCGGATCTCGCGCAGGAACGGTGATTCGGCCAAGGGGGCAATGCCTAGGCGGCCGGATGCAAGATCCACCAGCGCGTCGCCGGCGACCTCGCGTCGCCATCCACGGCCCAGCGCCTCGTCGGAGCCATCTCCTCCGGTGAGCACTGCGACGAGGAACGATTCGACGTCATCGCGTGTGGCAACAAGGGTGGGGGCAAGGTCAACCGCCGCCGCGCGTGCCCCGAGCAGCACTTGGGCGAGCGGCACGAGCGTGTCGAGTCGCGCTTGCACCGCGGCAGGCGGCGGCGGGCCGAGCGTAATGGGGGCATCTTCTCCCGACATCTCCATCGCCTCAATCAGACCAGCAGCCTCGCGCTCCTTGAGCGCCGCGGGCACCCCGCGCTCGGCGAGCAGCTTGGCGGGGGTGGTCGGGCGTCGCCGGGCCACCTCAATAAGGGTGCGGTCGGGAATGAGCCAGCCCACCGGGCGGTCGCGCCGCCGGGCCTCCTCCTCGCGCCATGCCGCAGCCCGCCGGAGCGCGGCACGCTCTGGAGGCGTGAGGCGTCCCTGACCCTTCACCTTGCGCCAGGCGAGCCACGGGTCCTGAGCGATACGGGCATCGGGTCCGAAGCGGCGCTCGTGCTCCTCGCGCACCCATTCGGCGCGTCCCATTTCGGTGGCGCGCTTCATGAGCTCGTCAACCATTGCGAACAGATGGGCAACGTCTGCGGCCGCGTATTCGAGCTGGGCATCAGTAAGTGGCCGGCGCGACCAGTCGGAGTAGCCCTCTGTCTTCGCCACCTTCACCCCGAGAACACGGCTGAGAAGCGCACCGAGGCTCTGACCTGACCCGAGCCCCACGAAGCCGCCGATGAGCTGGGAGTCGAGGAGGTTGGTGGGGCGGGCATTGAACCCCAGCGCAAACAGGATGAGGTCGGCGCTCGGCGCGTGCATGATGATCTCGACGGACGGATCCTCGAGCACGTCGGCAATGGGCTGCAGGGATGCACCCTCGATTGGATCGATGAGCGCGATCTCATCGCCAACCGCAACTTGCGCGAGGCAGGGAATGGGCGCATACGTGCGTTCCCACAGGAATTCGACGTCAAGGGCCATACGGCCGGCCGCGCGCGCGCGAACGGCGAGGGCCGAAACGTCATCAGTTGCTGTGTACGTGTGTGTCGTGGTCGTCATCAGGGCTAAGGTTAGAGGTCGTGCAAGTTTCCGGGCTCACGAAGGCATTTGGCCCCCGCACGCTGTTTTCCGGCGCCTCCTTCAGGATTGGCCCCGGCGATCGCCTGGCGATCGTTGGACGGAACGGCGCGGGGAAAACGACCCTGCTCCGGATTCTCGCGGGGTTGGAGGTGGCCGACAGCGGATCGGTGTCGATTCCGCGGGGTGAGCGGGTCGCGCTGCATGATCAGCGGCCCGATGCCACATCGGCAGGCACGGTGCGCGAGTACGTGGAACAGGGGCTCGCCCACGCCCGCGATGCTGAGGATCGCCTCGCGTCTATCGAAGCGCGTATGGGTGCGGGGGATCATGGCCCCGAGACCATGGCTGAGTACGAGCGGGCCCATTCCGACCTGGACGCCGCCGGTGGATATCACTGGCGCGCATGGGTGGAGCGGGTCACGCGCGGCCTCGGCCTCTCGGACGATCAGCTTGATCGTCCACTTACGAGCCTGTCCGGTGGGGAGCTGACGCGCGCATCACTTGCGAGGGCAATTGCGGGGCGTCCCCAGGTGCTGCTGCTCGACGAGCCAACCAACCACCTCGACCTCGAGGCGATGGAGTGGCTGGAGCGGGCGATCACCGAACTGGCCGCCGCAGTGGTGATCGTGTCGCATGATCGCTGGTTTCTTGAGTCGACGGCAACGGCCGTGCTGGATCTGTCGCGCGAGAAGGCCCGTCTGTGGCCAATGGGGTATTCGGCATTCCGGCGCGCCCGCGCTGAGGATGATGCGCAGTTGGCGGTTCAGGCCGAGCGCCGCGACGAGGAGATCGCGCGCCTTGAGCGGTTCGTCACCCGTTGGCGCGCTGGCACCCGGGCACGCCAGGCGAAGTCGCGTGCCAAGCGGCTGGAGCGCACCGAGCGCATCGAGCCGCCAAGCCGCGAGCGGTCGCTCTCGTTTGGGTTCCCAAAGACCGAGCGCCCCGGGCGTGTGGTGATGGAGGCGGACGGGCTACGGGTGGACAT
>Ga0194055_10003758_pt1 | contig 11596 bp, 10 predicted proteins | sample SepL449m_MetaG_FD_155482 | JGI IMG/M metagenome (GOLD analysis project Ga0194055, IMG submission 155482) | Anoxic zone freshwater microbial communities from boreal shield lake in IISD Experimental Lakes Area, Ontario, Canada - Sep2016-L442-9m | ecosystem: Environmental > Aquatic > Freshwater >... | reverse complement strand
GCTTATCCATACCCTGCCAAAAACTATCGTAAGCAGCAAGGGCCTCGTAATCAGGCGAAAACTCTTTTCTTGCAAGCTGCACTGCGGCATCATCCGCCCGAATTTTATCTTCCAACGAACGCAAATCAGGCCGATTAGCCCTAGCCTCTTCACGTAACTGTTCACCATTTCGTTTTTCAACTTCCAACGGAATCTCTCGTGAAGAAGGAGGCAAACTTAAATCAGGCTCCAAATGCAACAGGGTATTAATCCTTGCCTGAGTTACCTTGCGCATACGATTCAGCGTGATGGATCGTTCTTTTTGCAACCCAATCTCGACATCGGCTTGCAATACATCTTGCTGAGGCACCTGCCCGTTACGATATCGCGTTTCAGCATTTTGCTTGAATTCAGCCAACAACTTTAAGGCTCCTTCATTTACTTCGATTGCCCTATCCACTAAATGAAAATCAAAGAAAGCGTTCTTAGCATCTTCAGTTAGTTGAAGCCTTACATCTTCAATATCTTTTTCCGTTGCACTAGCTTCAGCTTGTGCCTTATCGCCTCGAAGTTTAAGTTTTCCACGGCCAGGTAATTTTTGTGCGAACTCCACTCGCAATGCAAAATTAACCTGATTAGAGCCTATGGTCCCTGGTGCAAACCACCCGCCAACATTTGGATCATCCAAAGATATCGCTTGGGGATACTTAGACCACGCAGCTTCCGATGCCGCAATCATTGCAGTTAATGTTGGGTTTCGCCCCAGAACTTCCCGCACCAAATCATCTGCGGTTAGGATTTTTAGAGAAGAAAACGCTGGAACTTTTCCGGGTCCTTCATCAATCTGATTATCAACTTTGCTTTCAGTTGATTCTTTTGGAATGGTATTTTTAACAACCGTGGAAAGCTCATTTCTTTCAACCGGAACAACAACAGGAGACAAATTATCATCCACTTGCGGGAAAAGTACGCACCCAGGCAAACTTAAAATTGAGGCAAGGTACAAACTTTTAATTGCATGAGTTCGAATTTTCATTGCGCTAAGAACCCTAAAACTTTTAACCGGTTTGTTTGCTATAACTTTAATAAAATCGGCATTATTACTTAACAAACTGAAGTGGAAATCCGGATTATCACAATTACAACGATATTAAAACAAACCAAGCAGCAAGATAGGGGGCCTGCAAAGAATCGCGAAGGTCAGTCTGTGGAAAACAAAGTTGCACCTTTAAGAAGATGATTTTAATCAAGCAAACTTCCAATGATAGAAAGATTGGATCACTTTCTGGTGTTCATCAATAACTAGTTGGTCACGCCAGTGGGTATATTTGGTACCCAAGATTAGGGCCCCATCGCCTGGGTTGATTTCAATTGCATGCACCTTACCATGTTCGTCTTCAACACAAAGAGGCCACGGCTTATTAATATCAGAAAAAGTGCAAACGCTGAGGGTGATATCAAGGCCGGGCCTATCCATATGCTTCTTAAGATCGGAACCATTAAAGTAAATGCGGGTGTAAGAATTCTCGGGGATGATATTATCCCATCCAGTTTTTTGCTTGATCAAAGGAGTAAGTGCAAGAAGAATCTTTTCAAATTCTGGTATTCGTGCCAAGCCAAACGAATTCCCATAATGCGGATCATTACCCTCGAAATTTAATGCTTGCTTAGTGCTATAGCTCAATGCAATTTGGTTGAGTTGCATGCAACGAAGTTCATCAAACAATTTGGGTAAAAACAAAATCATAGCAGTTCCTTGATCATGGATTCAGAAAATCATGAAATCAAAGTATAAGTTAATTAACAAAAGTATTCCTAGGCGAACATAAAGTGAAGCTTTAAAAGGCTAACAGAAACAGCGATATTCTAATGAAAAAGATTATTACAAATCTGCTAAACAAGACTTTCAAGTGTCCTCGACAAGAGTCGAACTTGTAACCTTCGGCTTCGGAGGCCAACGCTCTATCCAATTGAGCTACGAGGACTAATAAAAGATATTATAAGCATTTCAAATATAAATCCAACAAATGAATACATCACAATCAAACTACACAAAAATAAGCAAATAAACACAACAGGAAAACTATGCAAACTTTGCGGGCAACAAAATAGATTCAAACCTCCAAAAGCATTACCCTATTTCTTTTTAATTAGCTATCCTACGAAACCAGACTTTATCGCCCTAACACCTAAACACCCCTATTCGCTCTAGTCTTGCCTAGGTGTCGCTGTAAATCGTTTCATAGAAGTAACTTCCGTTCAAGAAGAAAGAAAAACAGTCCGATAAATTGGATGTTGACTGGTAAAAAATTGATTTACCTGCCGACCTATTGAAGGAGCTTGCAAGGATGCTTGGTGAAGAACTTGAAGGTATTGTTTCAGAAACAGATGCACTTAAGCATCAACTATTTGAAGCACAAAAATTGAGCAGTGTAGGTGCTATAGCGAGTAGTGTTGCGCACGAATTTAACAATGTGCTAACCACCATAATCAATTACACAAAAATGGCCCAGCGTACTGATAACGAAGAAAACAGAAAGCAAGCGTTAGAAAAAATATTAAAGGGCGGACAAAGGGCAGCGGTAATCGTGAGTTCGATGCTAGGATACGCAAGAAAAGGAAGCCTTAAAAAAGAAAGCACCGATCTTGCAGCGTTAGTGGACGAAGTACTTGTTCTCACTGAAAAAGATCTTCACAAACACCAGATAAAATTGACCAAAAACTATACTGATAAGCCAAAAGCCCCAGTGATTGCTTCACAAATTGAGCAGGTTCTTTTGAATTTAATAATCAATTCTAGGCAAGCAATGGACAAGGGCGGCGAGCTAAAAATCGGATTGAAACTAAATCAAGAAATGGGTCTTGCTGAGATTGCAATAACAGATTCCGGAAATGGGATTGCGCCACAAAACCTGCGTAAAATCTTCGATCCATTTTTCACTACAAAGTCTCCAGATCAAGCGGGTCAAGGTGGCACAGGCCTTGGTTTAAGCGTCTGTAAACAAATCATTGACGATCATTGTGGAAGACTTAGAGTGGAAAGTTCACTCGGAAAAGGAACCACATTTGTTATAAAACTTCCAATAAACATTGATCAAATTGCTGCCTAATTTCCGGGAATAAATCCGAGCATCAATGGTATCAAAACTTTTTGTTAAGCGGTGCTGCAGTTTTGAACTTAGCTATTCTTTGTAGCATGATTTGCTCGATGTGATTATCTCTACCAATAGGAATCCAGTTAGATGCAAAAACAGCATCATCAATAACTTCAAACTGACGCTCAACCGTATTATCACTTCGGAAAGTAGCAGATCCAGCAGTCTGCCTAACAGGCCTTTCCAAATCTTCCAATTCTTTGAACACCTTGATATCAACAAAAAAACCGCCATCATCTGCAGGTTGAATTGTGACAACAGCACGGTGCCTGATGGACTGGCAACTAGCAAGGAAGCGCTGTCTAAAATCAGGACTACCGGGCTTCCAAGGTTGGCCAATACCAGGCGCGATACAGGGAAAAGTTTCTATCCTACCATCGTAGCGATTGGAATATGAGACTTCGAAGAAGTCATCAACAACATCCATGCATTTTTCAAAAACGACCCCATAAGAAGCTGGCCCAAGCGGGACATAAACAGGGTTTTCGCTGGTTGTTTCAAGTTCAGGTCTCACCACAGCAGGGTTTTCAAAAAGAGGGCCGGTGGCACACCCGGTAAATCCAAGCCCGCCAATCAACAAAGATGTTGGAGCAAGGAATTTAAGAAGTGTAAAATATTTCAAATGGCTCATGATTGGCCCGCATGTTTATTTTAAAGTAAAAGACAACTTCTAATGCCAATGATCAAAAAAAATGTCAAGTGCAGGCGGATAAAAACTTAATCAGGTGGAAAGATGGGCCATTGCGGAAACCTAGAGGATAAACTTAAGACCAGAAGGGACATCGAATTTAGGGATAAAACCTAGCATCTGTTGAGCCTTGGTAATATTGGCAAGAGAGTAACGAACATCGCCCGATCTTGCGGGAAGATGTTGAGGCGCCAAATTCTTACCTGTAAGTTTTTGCAAATGAATAGCCAGATCAAGCAATGATGTAGATTTGCCTGTACCAATGTTAAATACTTGACCAGAAATCTCAGATTTAGTTCCTGCAAGAATTAAAGCTTGAACCGCATCTTGAACAAAAACAAAGTCACGAGATTGCAGGCCATCGCCAAAAATAGTTGGGGCAATCCCCTTTTTAAACATTTCGGTAAATATGGCTATAACCCCAGAGTAAGGGCTATCGCCACGCTGCTTGGGACCGAAAATATTGAAAAACCTAAGCCTTACTGTTTCTAATCCCATGGCTCTGGCAAAGGCTACTGCATGAAACTCGCCAGCTAATTTAGAAGAGGCATAAGGTGAAAGCGGATCCAGCAAAGTATTTTCATCAAGAGGAACATTCCCGGTATTACCATAGGCACTACTGCTTGCAGCAAAAACCAATCTCTTGCAATTATTCAACTTGGCAGCTTGAAGAACTTTTAAAGTGCCAGTGGCACAAATCTCGTGGCTAAGAAGAGGTTGCTCCATGCTTTTTTGAACGCTTGCAACAGCAGCCAGATGATAAACATTATCAACCCCCGAAGAAGCCTTCACAAGATCATCTTCGCTCAAGATAGACCCCTCGATGAAGTCAACATCAGACTTTACTGCTGAAAGGTTATCAATGCGGCCCGTACTGAGATCATCAAGGACACGGACTTTTCTACCAGAGGCAACAAGTGCCTCGACTAGGTGTGATCCAACAAAGCCCGCTCCGCCTGTAACGAGATCAATTTCACTCATCAGGAAAACAATGCCTCAACAAAGGAAGCGGGATCAAAGGATTCAAGGTCTTCAATTTTTTCGCCAACACCTATAAATTTGACAGGAATATTGAGGCGCTGTTTGATGCTGAAAATTGAACCACCTTTTGCTGTGCCATCAAGCTTGGTAAGAATAATACCGGTGCAATGTACAACCTTCTGGAAATTTTCTGCTTGAAGTACGGCGTTCTGCCCAGTGGTAGCATCAAGAACCAAAAGAACTTCATGAGGGGAATTTGGAATAACTTTGCTTGTAACACGGTGAATTTTTTCAAGTTCGCGCATGAGATGGGTCTGCGTGTGCAGCCTTCCTGCGGTATCAACAATGACAAAATCAAACCCCTTGGCCCTGGCTTTATCGCAGGCATCATGGGCAACACTTGCAGGATCGCTACCTGGAAGGCCCTTTACGATATCAACTCCAAGCCTCTCGCACCAAATAACCAATTGATCGATGGCTGCTGCTCTGAATGTATCGCAAGCTGCAACGAGCACTTTTTTCCCATCCCGACTCAAGAAGCCTGCAAGCTTTGCAATGGATGTGGTTTTCCCGGATCCATTAACTCCAGCGATCATGATAACTGTAGGTCCATCGTGATTGATTTTGATATCCCGGCCGCCTTCAATCTGCAAAAGGCCTGCAAGATAATCGCGCACAAACAATTCGGTTTCCTTGTCGATTTCTTTGTCGAGGAAAGCTTGTTTCATTCGATCAACAAGGCCTGCAGTAGCTGCAGAGCCAACATCTGCGAGGTAGAGTTTCTTTTCAAGTTCTTTGAGAAAATCGTGGTCAACTTTCCCCTTAAGGCGAAAAAGGCCTGCGACCCCTGCAAAGAGGTTTCTTGTTTTAGTGAGACCAAGTTTCAACTTATCTAAGAGAGCACGGAACATAGCCGGTTGCCTTCTGATCTGAGTTTGATTTTTTCAAGTTCAAGAATGGTGATGGAAGAAGAGCCAATGGTTCGCGGAGGAACCCCATGACAATCACTGCCACCGCCAATACAAAACTCAAGTTTGAGCGCCCACTCTTTCAATAATTTTCTACGATTCATTTTGAATCCAGGGTATTCAACCTCAATCCCATCCAAACCAAAACCTTTAAGCAAAGCGAGATCGCTGAGCGTTATATTTTCAGGAGGGTGTGCGAGCATGGAAATACCCCCTGCATTACGAATCAAATCACAAGCTTCCTGAATCGTAAGCCACGCATGATTATCGTCCTGAAAAAACCTCAAATGTTTCCAATAGGCATTTTGAATCGAATGAGCCTTTTTTTGATTTACGAGAATCTGGGCCAAATGGCGACTACCAAGCGCATAATCCGGGTTGTTCCATTGCACTTGAAGATCATCCATGACAGAACTTGGATCATTCACCCTGCCCTTCAAAAAGTCGATCATTTTTAAAAACCGAATTTTACGAATGGCTTTGTTGCGTGAAAGGCCTGCTTGAAAACTTGGATTTGAGGGGTCCATCATATAGCCGAGTAAATGATAAATTTTGGCATTAAAAATGCATGTTATCTCAACTCCTACAATCATCTCAGAACGGCCATGCTGAAAAGGGGAGTGGTGTGCAGCGGTGGTATCGTGATCTGTGATAGAAATAGCTTCAAGGCCAAGTTTACAAGCGGAAGCATAAACCGAATCGGGTGAACAAATACCATCGCTAAAAGTAGAATGAGTATGCAAATCAACGCGCCTAGTAGAGGCGTTTTTATAAAGGGACTGGCACAAAGAAGTAAAAGGCTGACCTTTAGGCATTTTCAGGTTTGGGGCGCTCAGTGGAACAAATCTTATCCAAAATACCGTTAACAAAAGAAGGAGAATCAGCAGTGCCAAACCTTTTGGCAAGCTCGATGGATTCGTTTAACACAACTTCAGAAGGAGTTTCTTTCTGATGTCTAAGTTCGAATGTGCCAAGGCGAAGAAGATTGCGATCAACTGCAGCCATACGAGGCAAACGCCAGTTCTCTGCAGATTGCACCAACATGGCATCAATTTGTGAAAGGTTCTGCATGGTTTGCTGGTAAAGCAGAAGTGCGAAATCCCTGCTGATTTGATCATTGATACGAGCATTGATAAATTCCGCAACCTGAGCCTTCGAAAGAGAAGGGTTTAAATCAACCCTGTATAGAAGTTGCAACGCCACTTCGCGTGCTTTTGATCTTCGATATATCATAGTTCTCAATTTTTCATTATTTGGGGAGCTTGGAAATCAGATCTGCCATTTCAATCGCAGTAAGGGCAGCTTCAAATCCTTTATTTCCAGCCTTGGCGCCTGCACGATTTATTGCCTGCTCTAATGTATCACAGGTAAGAACACCAAATATTACAGGCACGCCTGTTTGCAGTGAAATACTTGCAATGCCATTGGCACTTGCGCCAGCAACATGATCGTAGTGATCGGTTTCGCCTTTAATAACAGCACCAAGGCAAATTATGGAAGAAAACTTTCCGGAACTTGCAAGCTTGCTGGCTACCAAAGGAATTTCATAAGAACCAGGAACACGGACCAAAGTTATGCTTTTATCTGCAACACCATGTCTGCGAAGCCCATCCAATGCACCTTCAACCAGCCGATCAACCACAGCTTGATTAAACTTGGCTGCAACAATTGCAAAAGTATGGCTTCCGGAATTAAAATGCCCTTCAAGAACATTCAAACTCATAACTTATCCCTTATTCTTCAAGGTTTGACTTCACCACTATAAGTTCATGCTATTAAGAAACTCATGATTAGTCTTGGTTTTTGACATACGATTAATAAGCAATTCCATCGCTTCCACAGGATTCATATCGCTTAATACCCTTCGAAGCACATAAACCTTCCTAAGTTCATCCTCGCCAAGAAGTAAATCCTCCTTGCGGGTCCCCGAACTGTTGATATCGATGGCGGGCCAAACTCTGCGGTCGACCAGCTTTCTTTCAAGATGGACTTCCATGTTGCCCGTACCTTTGAATTCTTCAAAAATAACTTCATCCATCCTCGAACCAGTATCAACAAGCGCGGTCGCGATGATAGTCAAGCTGCCACCATCTTCAATATTGCGCGCAGCACCAAAAAACCTCTTGGGCTTTTGCATCGCATTCGCATCAATACCGCCGGACAAAATCTTTCCAGAACTAGGCATCTCAGAGTTATACGCCCGTGCAAGCCTAGTAATAGAATCAAGAAGTATTACGACATCTGTACCGTATTCCACCATTCGTTTCGCTTTTTCAATAACCATTTCGCAAACCTGCACGTGGCGGGTAGCAGGCTCATCAAAGGTGGAACTGACCACTTCCGTATTTGACCCTTTAACCATGCGCTCCATCTCGGTAACTTCTTCAGGGCGCTCATCAATCAACAAAATAATGACATAGCATTCAGGATGATTTTTCAGAATACCATTGGCCATCTTCTGCAAAAGAATAGTTTTGCCAGTACGGGGCGGCGCAACGATAAGCCCGCGCTGCCCTTTGCCAATGGGTGCAACCAGATCAATTACCCTGCCACAAACTTCAGAGGGATCAAACTCAAGCTTCAATCTTTCAGTGGGATGAAGAGGGGTTAAATCCTCAAACATTACTTTTTGGTTGAGTAGAGATGGATCTGCATAATTGATTGCTTCAACCCTGAGAAGGGCGAAATACTTTTCGTTTTCTTTTGGAGGTCGTATTTGCCCGGAAACAATAGTTCCGGTGCGAAGGCCAAACCTTCGAATCTGCGAGGGGGAAATATAAATGTCGTCAACGCAGGGCAAATAATTGTAATCAGGGCTGCGCAGAAAGCCAAACCCATCGGGCAGAATTTCAAGCGTCCCTTCCCCCAGCATCAAACCATTTTGCTTCACCCGTTCCTTGATGATCAAAAAGACCAAATTCTGCTTGGGCAACCCTTCAACTTCAGTTATCCCTACCTCTTTCGCAATCTCAATCAATTCGGGCAATGACTTCTGCTGCAAATCGGTAAGGTGATTACCACCTCTTTTAATCTCTTCATAACGGTTATTTACTTCATCATCATAACCTTTAGACTTGGCGTCTTCACTTTCTGAAGATAAAGGCTCTAAAGGCCTGCCAGAAGTTACAGGCTCAACCAATTCAGCAACATCTTCAGGGCTGGTTGTATATTTTGGTATTTCTTTAACCGTTGGGGTATCAACAAAAGTGCGACTAGGCGCAACATCCTGATTGTTGATAACGGTTTGAGCCTCTTCAACTTTTTCAACGCTCTTCGCTTTTGCAGAAGTTTTTTTCTTGGGCGTGAACACCAGATCATCATCCGAAGCATCAGCAGTTTGCACAGTTGAAACCTCCTTTGATACCTTCGCCTTCGAAGCATCGCTTGGATTATTAAACAAGATGTCGTCCGACTGATCGGTTGCACCAGACCTAACTTCATCTGAAACTTTAACTGTTTTACTCACTGCAGGCTTGCTGCGTGCTTTAGGCTTGCTTACAGAACTATCTTTTTTACCCTTGGCTTCCGCCATTACTAATCTCCTATCTGGCCCAATAAATCCTGGTTGAGATGTGTAAAAACCAGAAAGCATCAGGTGCAGAAAATATCCCGCTAATTAATCAGATCTGCAAATGGAGCGGGCAACCATCTATTTCATTACCAGAAAATCCATATTCTGGAATAGAGGACTTTTATCTAATTACAACAAACACATCAAACTTTCAACATTACAATACCAACAGAGAGAGTGCTTTAAGGCAGGTTCCAAAGTTTCAACAAATCATTGACTTGCTTAACCATGTATTCATATCTTACTGAATTATCAACTATATGATCACAAAAAGACACCTTGTAGGTCAAGGGCATCTGGGCTTTTTCCCGGTTTTTCCAGTCCGCCTCAGTCCAACCTCGCGCCTTACAACGACTCAACCTTTCTTCATCGTTACAAGCCACAAACACCAGATAAGTGCAGAGGTAACGCCATTCTTTTTCTAACAATAGGGGGATATCCAAAACAAGAAATGAAGATTCAGAGAATTCCGCAAGATTTCCAATCGTGTCTTCCGCTTTTTTCAAAACCAACGGATGCAGAATCGACTCCAGAAATAATCGGTTTTCATAATCAGCAAAAACAGTCTTTGCCAAAGCCGACCTAAGTAAATTTCCATCCACATCAAAAACCGTTGCACCAAAATGCACTCTAATCTGATTTTTAACCGCATCTTCTTTGAAAAGTTCGTGAACCAGAGCATCCGCATCAAACAACAGTCCTCCCGACTGCGCAAATAGTTTTGCCACGGTACTTTTTCCACTGCCTATGCCTCCTACAATCGCAATCACAGGCTTGCTTGCCAACTTTATACTCATTTGATTTCTTCCTGCGCCAACCAGTTTGCACCCGCCGAAACTTCAATCGTTATTGGCACCTTTAATCCCAACAATTTCCTCGGTTTGATCGACATCTCTTGAACCAAAAGTTTTTTGACCTCGGCGACTTCTTCTTTCGGGCATTCAATCACAAGTTCATCATGAATCTGAAGCAAAAGCCTGGCCTCTAATTTGTTTTTATTTAATGCCTCGTCCACCCCGATCATCGCAAGCTTAATAAGATCTGCTGCGGAACCCTGTATTTCCATATTGATAGCTTCGCGCTCGGGCTGGTTGCGCTGCTGAAAAGTAGATCGATCACGAACACCATCAATCCTTCTTCTTCTTCCAAGAATCGTACTGACATAACCCGTATCCCTACATTTGGCAAGCAAATCGTCTTGATACTTAAGCACATTAGGATAGCGCGCAAAGTACGCATCAATGAATCTGGAAGCATCATACCGATCGATTTCCAATCTCTGAGCTAGGCCATGAGCACTAATACCATAGATAATGCCGAAATTCACGGTCTTGGCTGTTCTTCGCATGTCGGGGGAAACCATGGTTTCCGGGATGGCAAAAATTTCGGAAGCCACTTGGGAGTGAATGTCTTTTTCTTCCTCGAATGCTTTGATCATATTTTTATCATCACAGAAATGAGCCAAAAGCCTTAATTCGATTTGCGAGTAATCTGCAGAAACCAGCGTCCATCCCTCTTTGGGCAAAAACGCTTTTCGTATCTGCTGACCCATTTCTCTACGAACAGGAATATTCTGCAGATTCGGCGTGCTAGAAGATAATCTTCCCGTGGCTGTCACCGTCTGATTGAATGCAGCATGAACCCTACCCGTCGAAGGTTGAATCAATTCTGGTATTGCATCCACATAAGTGCTTTTAAGCTTGGCAAGTTGCCTGAACTCCAAAATCTTCTTAGGTATCGCAACCCCGGGATGATCCAAAACTGCAAGCTTTTCCAGCGTTTCTTGATCCGTGCTTGCCTCTTTAGAGACACCTGTTTTCTTTAACATGGGCAATTGCAAATCTTCATAAAGAACCGCCCTTAACTGAGGCAGTGAACTTATTTGAAATGGTTTGCCTGCAAGCGTATGTATCTCTTTTTCGACCCTCTCCAACTCAAGCCCCATCTCAACGCCCAGAATTTTCAAAAACTCTGCATCAATACATATTCCCCGATACTGCATCCTTGCCAATACTCCCACCAAAGGAATCTCAACCTTGCTGTAAAGCTCTAATAGGCGATCCTTGCTTCCATCCACCACGGTTTTCGAAATCTCATCCTCAAGAAGAACCGCAAGTTGCAATGCCGCATCAGAATCTTCGCAAGCATAAATCGTTACAACTTCAGAACTGACTTCACTCATCACCTTCTGAACTTTGTTTTTTCCCTTTACCCCTATTAACTCTGTAATTGTGATCATCTCATGATTCAAATA
>Ga0194055_10003756_pt1 | contig 11602 bp, 13 predicted proteins | sample SepL449m_MetaG_FD_155482 | JGI IMG/M metagenome (GOLD analysis project Ga0194055, IMG submission 155482) | Anoxic zone freshwater microbial communities from boreal shield lake in IISD Experimental Lakes Area, Ontario, Canada - Sep2016-L442-9m | ecosystem: Environmental > Aquatic > Freshwater >... | reverse complement strand
GTCGGTATGAGGAGCGTGATCGGTAGCAATCGCATCGATAGTGCCATCGGCCAAACCTGCTTTTACCGCCGCGACATCTTCAGCGGTTCGCAGCGGTGGGTTGACTTTGAAGACCGGATCGTAGGAAGCGACCTCGGCATGCGTGAGGGTGAAGTGATGGGGCGTGGCTTCAGCCGTGACATTCAGACCCTTTGCTTTCGCTTCGCGCACTAGTGCGACAGCGCCTGCCGTTGAGAGATGTTGGAAGTGCACCGCCATTCCCGTGAGACGCGAGAGGGCAATGTCGCGAAACACCATGAGCTCTTCAGCTTCCGCCGGAATGCCGGGAATGCCTAGGCGGCTCGACCACTCACCTTCGTGCATGTGTCCGCCGTGGCTTAGCGCTTCCACTTCACAGTGCTGCGCCAACACCACAGACTCGGGCAAGCCCGACGCGTATTCGAGGGCACGCCGCATGAGTCGATCGTTCTGAACTCCGCAACCGTCGTCGGTGAAGATTCGAACGCCGGCCGCAGCGAGCTCTGCCATGGGAGAAAGCGCATCGCCTTCGCGACCGAGAGTGATCGAGGCTGACGAACGCACATCGCATAAGCCCGCAGCGACTCCAGCATCGAGCACCTGGCGAACGACAGCGACTGAATCAATGGTCGGTTCAGTATTTGGCATCGCCACCACAGCGGTGTAACCACCGAGTGCGGCGGCGCGGCTTCCGCTTTCGATCGTTTCTGCTTCTTCTCGGCCTGGTTCACGCAAGTGCGTATGGATGTCGACGAATCCAGGGGAAACGACACAACCGCTGATGTCGAGCACGTCGGCGATTCGTTCGCCGGTCCGATCGACGACCCGCCCACCAGTGAGAATCCATCCTGCTGACTCGGACACAATTGCCTTTCGGTTCGTCGCGTTGTTTGAGTTCTTAGACATCGGCTTCGCCTCCCCATGTGGTTCCGCTTCCGAGGAGAAGGAACAGAACCGCCATGCGCACCGCGACTCCGTTGCGGACCTGGTCGACGATGACGGTGTTGGGAAGATCGGCAACCGCAGCATCGATTTCGACCCCGCGATTCATGGGACCGGGATGCATGATCAGGGCGTGGTCCGGAAGCAACTCCGCGCGCCGTTCATTGAGTCCGTAGCGAGCGCTGTATTCGCGAATAGTCGGAATAAGCGCCTCGGTCATGCGTTCGCGCTGCATGCGGAGCATGTAGCAAACATCGACTGTTGGCAGTACGGCATCGATATCGGTGCTCACCTTCACCGGCCAACCTTCGAGGCTTGGCGGCAGCAAGGTTGGCGGTGCGACCAAGGTGACGTCAGCGCCGAGAGCGGTAAAGGCTGCGACATTGCTGCGGGCGACTCGCGAATGGCGGATGTCGCCAACAATGGCGATTCGCTTTCCGGTGATGTCGCCCAACCGCTGGCGAATTGTGTAGCAGTCGAGCAGCGCTTGAGTGGGGTGTTCATGCCATCCATCACCGGCGTTGATAATTGCGCTTGTTGCCCATTGTGCGATTTGGCGAGGAACTCCCGCCGAAGCATGCCGAACAACGATTGCATCGACGCCCATGGCCTCGATGGTTTCGATCGTGTCGCGGAGTGACTCCCCCTTCTTCACCGAAGAAGTGCTCACACTGAAATTCATGGTGTCGGCAGAAAGCCGCTTCGCTGCAGTTTCGAAGCTGAGTCGGGTACGGGTGGAATCTTCAAAGAAGAGCGAAACCACCGTACGACCGCGCAGTGCCGGGACTTTCGGGATTGTCCGTTCGCTTACCTCGACGAATGAATCGGTGAGCGTCATGACTTCGGAGATGCCCGTTGCAACATCGGGACCAAGATCGGATATCGACAACAAGCTGCGTAAGCGACCGTGGCGTGGGTTGGTGACTGGTCGATTCACTTGACCATCTCCCCGAGATCGACACCATCGGCGGTGACATCGACGGCTTCGTCGCGTCGTGTCGGAAGGTTTTTGCCGACATAGTCGGGTCTGATCGGCAGTTCTCTATGACCTCGATCGACCATCACCGCCAGCTGCACCGCGCGAGCTCGTCCGTAGTCGGACAGGGCATCGAGCGCTGCTCGGATTGTGCGGCCAGTGAAGAGCACGTCGTCGACCAGGATCACGGTGCGCCCGTCGAGGTCGCAGGGAATGTCGGTAACGGTTTCGGGTAACACCGGCCGAAGGCCAATGTCATCTCGGTAGAACGCGACATCGACACAGCCGACCGGAACCTCTGTGCCTTCGATGAGTTCAAGGGCATCGCAGAGTCGAGAGGCAAGCGGCACTCCCCCGGTCTGCAAACCGATGACAACGAGGTTGTCGAGACCCTGGTTTCGCTCGATGATTTCGTGGGCCATACGCTTGGTGGCCCGCTTCATGTCATCTGCAGTCATGACCCGGGTGCGGGCAACAAAAACGCCCCCATATGGGGGCGTAAGGCGTCGTTCGCGTTCAGCCACGTTCGTGGTCCTTCCTGTCCGTCCGGGCCTCACGGGACCCGCTTAACGATCAGAAGGAGAGTGTATCGCGTCTTAGCGAACTGCGCCTGCAACGGCCGAGAGCACGCCATTTACATAGCGGCTGCTGTCATCGGTGCTGTAGGACTTCGCCAATTCCACCGCTTCGGAGATGACCACTGCGGTCGGAACATCGGGCCGATGGATGAGTTCGTAGGTGGCCAAACGCAGGATGGCTCGATCGAGAGCCGGCATGCGATCGACGTCCCAGTTGCGGGCATGGGTTGCGATGACCGCATCAAGTTCTGTCTGATTCGCTCCGACTCCGATGACGAGCTCCGTAGCGAATTCATCAGGACCAACAGGTAACGCAGCCAGAACGTCGGCAATCGCGTTGCCTTTCATCTCGGTTTCGTAGAGGAGGTGAAAAGCGCGCTCGCGAGCGTCGTGTCGATTGGTTGCGTTACCGAAGTCTTCGCTCACGCCCGGGTCAGATATTCGCCGGTGCGGGTGTCGACTTTGACGCGATCATTCGGATCGACAAACAGAGGGACCTGAATGACAAGCCCAGTTTCAAGAGTGGCGGGTTTACGAGCACCTGAAACACGATCGCCCTGAATGCCGGGCTCGGTTTCAGCAATGTTCAATTCGACCGCAGCTGGCAATTCGATGCCCACGATCTCGTCGCCGTACATCTTGAGAACAGCCTCACCATTTTCCACGAGATAGTTAGAGGCATCGCCAAGTGAGGATGGGCCGACATTGAGTTGATCAAAAGTCGTGTTATCCATGAAGACATAGTCATCGCCCGAGCGGTAGAGAAACTGCATCTCCCGCTTATCGATCATCGCTCGCTCGACTTTTTCACCGGCACGGAAGGTGCGCTCGACGACGGCGCCGTTGCGAGCGTTCTTAAGGGTTGTGCGAACGAACGCGCCACCCTTGCCCGGCTTCACATGCTGGAACTCAACGATTTCGAACAACACGCCTTCGATGTCGAGGGCCATACCGTTCTTGATGTCGTTCGTGGTGATCGTGGGCATCGGGGCCTTCCTGGTCCGGAACCGTGACGCAGGTCAGGGCTTCGGTGACTTCGTTGTGTGAGTGAGGGGTCGACACCCATCGGGGGTGACGACGACGCTGTCTTCCATACGGACCCCGCCGTGCGCCGGGAGGTAAACACCCGGTTCGACAGTGACGACGTCGCCGGGCGAAAGCGTATCAGTGCTGGTAGCGGCCACTCTCGGGGCCTCATGGATGTCCAAACCGACCCCGTGGCCGGTGCCATGGGTAAAGGAATCGAGCCAACCGGCCTCGGCGATGACGGAACGAGCGGTCGCATCAATCTCCGATGCCGGCACGCCTGGACCTACTGCTGCGACACCTGCTTCATTCGAAGCCGTAACAACCTCAAGCATCCGTAGACAGGTGGCATCGACCTCGCCGATTGCAACAGTTCTGGTCATGTCCGAGCAATAGCCATCGACAATGCACCCAAAATCGATCACGACAAGGTCGCCGTCTTGGATGCGACGATCGGTGGGACGCGCATGGGGCTTGGCCCCGTTCGGTCCGGAAGCAACGATTGTTTCGAAACTCGTACCTGAAGCTCCGAGTTGGCGCATGGCCGAATCAAGAGCAAGAGCGAACTCGGATTCGGTGAGGCCATCGAGTAACGAGGATCGACGCTCAGCAAGTGCAGCGTCGGCGATAGCAGCAGCAAGTTCCATGCGCGCGAGTTCTGCGGTGTCTTTGGAGCGACGAAGTGTTTCTATGAGCCCGGTTGTGGCCACGATCTGTTGAGCACTGAACCAGTCGTCGGCATAGCGACGCTGAGCCGACCATGTGATGTGGTCGGCTTCGAGGCCAATCCGCGATGCCGAACCCGCAATAGACGCGACGACTTCACGTTGTGCGATGGAGGTGATCTCGAGACGTGATGGCGAACTCGAGACCGAAAGTTGATCGGCAGCCTGTTCGGTATAGCGCCCATCGGTCACGATAACCATGTCTTCGAGAGTGACGACCACAATGCCGGCGCTACCGGTAAAACCCGTCAGATAGCGAATGTTGCTTCGGGCAGTGACCAGTAACGCGTCGAGTTCGTCGTTGACCATGGCTGCACGCAACCGATCGATGCGATCGGCAACAAGCAATGGAGGAAGGTTGGCAAAACGTTCGACAATGGAAAGCACTGAAGTTCCCGCATTCACGTCGTTCACTTCAACAGTGTTGCCACTGCATCGACGGCGAGGCGGTATCCATCGCCACCGAATCCGGCAATGGTCCCCGTAGCCACTGGAGCAACGACTGATGTCTTTCGCCATTCCTCGCGAGCGGCCGGGTTTGAAAGGTGCAACTCGATAATTGGACCATCGAAAGCAGCGAGCGCATCGTGCAACGACCAGGCGTAATGCGTAAATGCCCCAGGATTGAAGATGATGGCCGCGCACCTGCGACGCGCCCCATGAATGACATCGACGAGTTCTGATTCAGCATTCGACTGCAAATGTTCAATGACGAGTCCGTGCACTTCCGCAGCGGCGGTTGCCGTGGCCACGTGGTCAGCGAGGGTCGAAGTGCCGTAAATCTCAGGCTCACGATCACCGAGCAAATTGAGGTTCACTCCTGAAAGCAGGAGGACAATGGGAGCGTTCGACATCAGCGGTCTCCTTCGGCACGGATGGCATCAATTGAGTCTTCTATGCGTGAGATCTCGACTCCAGTAACAGATTCAACCCCATTGGGGCCGTCGAGAACGAACGTAATTCCATCGAGTGCTTTTTTGTCACGGCCCATGAGGGCGATGAGTTCGGCGTTTTGCAGACCGGAGGGCAGAGTCATAGGCAGGTCGTAGGCGCCCACAACACGCCGGTGTTCGGCAACACGCTCTGCATTGATTCGGCCCAAACGATGTGCGAGTTCTGCAGCAAAGATCAGCCCGATCGCTACTGCTTCTCCGTGGCGAAGATCGTGATCGCCCGCAATCTCGATGGCATGAGCCAGCGTGTGACCGTAGTTCAACGTGGCTCGAGCACCGCCTTCGCGTTCATCGCCGGCAACAACTGCAGCCTTGATGGCAACGCATGCGGCAACCTGTTCGTCGATTGGCAACGAGTCAAGGCCTTCGCCGCCGAGAAAGTGGTACTTGGCGATTTCGCCGAGACCGCAGCGATAATCGCGCGGCGACAACGTCGTGAGGAGTCCCGTGTCGCACACAACACCAGAAGGCTGCCAATAAGCGCCAACCAGATTCTTTCCCTCGGGGATATTCACACCGGTCTTGCCGCCGATTGCCGCGTCGACCTGCCCAACCAATGTGGTGGAGACATGCACAACAGGCACGCCACGGTGATAGGAGGCAGCGGCATAACCAGCGGTATCGGTGACAATGCCTCCACCGACCGCAACAACACAGTCGGCGCGCGTGAGACCCCATTGTGCAAACTGTCGGCAAAGCGACTCGACCGTGGCCATTGATTTCGACTGCTCACCATCGCCCATCGTGAACACCTTGTGTTCACGCCCTGGGTCGACATCGATACCGAGACCTTCTTGGGTAACGATCGCCACACGCTTGGCCCGTTGCGGAATCAGACGAGAGAGCTCTGAGCGAACACCGTCGCCAACAAGAACTTCGTACGAACGATCTTCGAGTTGAACAGGGACCACGATCATTGCGCGTCAACCTCGTTCACTGAGCGGACGATGGCGCTGACCACATCAGAAATCGGAGCGGTGCAGTCGACGATGATGTCGGCTACTTCGCTGTAGAGGGATTCGCGGTCAGATTCCATTTGCGTCAATGTTGCCCGGGGGTCGTTGGCAAGTGCGGGACGGTGCGTGCCTCGAGAGGTGCGACCGACGAGAACGTCGACAGGAGCACGCATCCAGATAACGGTGCCCGATTCACGCAGCGCCGATCTGGTCGTTTCACTGAGCACCGAACCACCCGCGGCGGCGATCACCGAGGCAACTGGTGACTTAAGAAGATCGGCCATGACATCGGCCTCGATCGCCCGAAACGCCGGTTCGCCGTCGGTGGCGAAGATTTCGGTGACAGCGCGGCCGGTCACAGCCACAACTTCATCGTCAGAATCAACGAATGGGCGCGACATTTCCTTGGCAACCCGACGCCCCACAGTTGACTTTCCTACCCCCATCATCCCGATCAGCACGATGTGTGCCGAACTGGATGTGGTGCTGTTCACGCCTTGGGCGCATCGGCGCCGTCGGTGAACGCCTGTCCGGCGTCCCAATTGAGCGGCTTCGCATCGGGGTCGAGCGCCGACGAGGTATCGATATGTGAGGTCTGTTCGCGAACCTGGGCGATGAACGTGTCGTGGTTACGAACGAATTCTTCTAACGAATCGCCCCCAAATTTACGAAGTGCCTCGCTGGCGATGACAAGAGCCGCCATGGCTTCAGCGACGACTCCCATGGCCGGAACCGCAGTGACATCGGTGCGTTCGCGAAATGAAACGCCGGCTTCTTTGGTTGCGGTATCAACAGTGGCAAGGACGGGGCGATTGAGAGTTGCAAGCGGCTTCATCGCCACATGGGCAATAAGTACTTCTCCGGTTGACATCCCGCCTTCGATACCTCCGGCATTCGCACTTGTTCGCCGATACGTCGACGCAACTTCGTCCCACACGATCGGATCATGTGCTTCAGACCCTGGGCGAGCTGCAACATCGAACCCATCGCCGATCTCGACACCCTTAACAGCCTGTATGGAAAGCAGCGCTTGTGCCAACAATCCGTCGAGACGACGATCCCAGTGCACATGGCTGCCAAGCCCAATCGGAACACCATGGGCAACGACTTCGACAACACCGCCGAGAGAATCGCCAGCCTTTTGAGCGGCCTTGATCGAAGCGATCATCTCTGCTTCGGCAGAAGCATCGAGACAACGGACTTCAGAATCGTCGACTGGAGCGAACCCGCCGGGCTCGGGTCGAGCAGCAACCGAGGCGCGGATCGGACCAAGTGCGATCACATGCGAACCGACCTCGGTTCCGAGATGTGACAACAACGCTTTGGCTACGGCGCCGGCGGCAACACGCGCGGCCGTTTCGCGAGCTGATGCTCGCTCGAGCACATTGCGAGCATCGTCGAAGCCGTATTTCTGCATACCTGTGAGGTCGGCATGGCCAGGTCGGGGTGTCGTGAGTTTCTGAGTGGTCTGGCCGGGATGAGGCGACATCTCCTCGGTCCATTTCTTTTCCCATTCACTGTTGCCAATTTCGATCGCAATTGGAGAACCAAGGGTGAGGCCATGACGGACACCAGCGAGAATGGTGACTTCGTCCGCTTCGAACTTCATTCGGGGACCGCGACCGAAGCCAAGGCGGCGTCGGGCCAGCTCATTTCCGATTTGGTCGACAGTGATGGGCAAACCAGCAGGAAGTCCTTCGAGAATGACGACGAGGGCCTTGCCATGGGATTCACCGGCGGTCAGATAACGCAGCACCGGACCAATCTACCGGCCTGCTCCACCCCTTTCGGAGCCAGTTTCGCTATTGGTCTGAGTCAGCCAACAAGCGCTCGGCTGAAAAGGACCGTGACGAGGGCCCCAATCGCCAAGAACGGACCGAACGGGAAGGCCTGACTGCGACCCCGAAGAACCATGAGCGCGACTCCGCCGACCGTACCGAAGGCAAACCCGATGAGGAAAAGCCAGAGAACAATGATCACCGCATCACCGAATGAATGCGCCTGCCATCCCACCATCAGGCCGAGTAGTGCCACGAACTTCACGTCACCAAAACCCATCCCCTGCGGTGAAATCAAGTGAACGATAAGGAGAACACCAAAGGCCAGGATTGCTGCGAAGAAGGCGTATTGCATTCGATCTGCGGAGTTGTCGACGGTTGAAATACTCGCGATGAGCACCACTCCAATTGCGAGTGACGGCAGGACGACAACATCGGGTAGGCGATATTCAGTGAGATCGATAACGCTGGCCAACAACACTGCGGCGAATCCTGCGAGATAGGCCAGCAGTTCAGCCCACGATGCATCGGTGAATCTCCAACCCAGAAGTACGAAAACCACCATCGTGGTGATTCCGATGGCGAGCGTGCGTCCTGAGATACGAGGACTATCTGAAGGCTGGAATAACGGGCGTTCTGTGACAAAACCTTCGGCAAGGCTGGAAACCCACGCACCGCACGGAACCGCCAACACGATGCACACGAGGAGGCGGATCGTGTTCATCGTCGAGGCTCAGCCGAGTTGGTCGGCCACGGAGGCCAGCATCACATCGATGGGGGCATCGACTCCGGTCCACAATTCAAACTGCACTGCTGCTTGGTGAGCCAACATTGCAACCCCATTTGCGACAGAAACGCCTCGAAGGCGCGCTGTCGCCAACAGCGGCGTTTCTAGGGGCTTGTAGACAATGTCAACAAGCATTTGGCCATCGTGCAGCACTGACGCGTCAAACGGAACATCGCTTGCGGCGGGTTCACCCATGCCTATCGAGGTTGCATTCACAATGAGGTCGGCATCGACAAGATCGGAGTGTGCACCATCGAGCGCCACGACTTCGCCCCGATCGCCGGCAAGCGCGGCCGTTCGCTCAGCGCGACCAAGCGTTCGATTAACTACAACGATTTCTGAAGCCCCGGCATCGGCAAGTGCAAGCACGATTGATCGGGCCGCTCCACCCGCGCCGATAACAACACAGCGCTTGTTCGCCGGTTCGAATGCGAATCCGTGGCGCAGGGAACGGATGAAGCCGTCGCCGTCGGTGTTATGGCCGGTCAGAACGCCCCCGTTGTTGACGATGCAGTTCACTGCGCCTAACCGTTCGGCGGTAGGAGAGAGGCGATCGCAACAAGCGGCCGCGCTTTCTTTATGGGGCATCGTCACCGAAAGTCCAGAAATACCAAGCGAGCGGACACCAGCCAACGCATCGGGAAGTTGCATGGCCGAGACCTCCAACGCCACATAGGACCAGTCAAGCCCTGTTGCTCCGAATGCAGCATTCATCAATGTCGGAGAAAGCGAATGGCGGACCGGGTCCCCGATCACTGCCGCAAGTCGTGTCTGCCCGGTGGGACTCATCAGAACACGCCTCGGGCCTTGGCATCAGCGACTGCCTTGTTGAAATCGGACTGGTTGTTGGTGAAGTAATGATGGCCGTCTTTGTCGGTGAGCACGTAGAACAGCCAATCACCTGGAGTCGGGTTAAGCGCAGCGTTTATTGATTTCTGTCCCGGCGAATTGATCGGCGCTGGCGGCAATCCCTTCTTCAACCGAGTGTTGTATGGCGAATCGGTCTTGAGGTCAGAATCAGTAAGCGTGGTCTTGCGCTTTTGAATGGCATACAACACCGAAGCATCGATCCCCAGAACCTCTCCCCTAGCGAGTCGGTTGTAAATCACGCGCGCAATCTTGGCTCGGTCTTCATCAATCTTTGCTTCTGATTCCACAAGCGACGCGACAATCAACGCTTCATAGGGCGAGATCGCCTTCGTTCCCGCAACACCTTTAAGTTTTGCCGTGGCGTTAGGCAGCCCTTCACTTTGAGAAATTCGATCAAACGAAACCATCATCTGATCGACCAGTTTCTGCGCATTGCCAACATCTTGTTGCGCTATTTCATAGGTGGCCGGGTACAAGAATCCTTCAATATTTCCCGAACCTGCTGGCTGAAGCGAAGGATGAGTGTTCGCGAGCGCGGCATCGAGCGCGGCTGGATCCATTGTTGGAAACTTCTCAAGCACAAGTTTTTTGAATTCGGAAACCCATAGACCTTCACGAACGAGAAACAGGATGGTCTTCGGCGGTGCTGGACCACCCTTCAGGATGTCGACAACATCACCCATGGAACTATTTACTCGTAAACCGTCGTAGTCGCCGGCCTGAAATGGATCGCCACCTTTCCATTTCACGTACCACTCGAACACCGATGCACTCGAAATCACGTTTTTTTCTGCCAACGCGGTAGCGATTTGCGATGTCGTTGCACCCCTCGGAACAGTAAATGCGACATCCTCACCCTGGCTTCCGGGATTTATCTTGCCCTGCACCCAAAAGCCCGCGGCCCCTATTAGTAATGCAATAGCAAGTAGCGGCACACCAATCAGTAACGCCCAGCGACCGCCACGGCCACCCCCACGCACCGAGACGTAGTCACCAGAATCGCCGTCGTCGCCATCATCGGACATCGAAGCGCCTCTGATCGGTTCCGCATCGGACTCGGGCGGCTCAGGCTGCGCCGGGGGTGGCGGCAACAAAGGCGGAGGCGGAGGAGTGGCCTCGAGCCCAAAGAGTTCGAACGGATCTGGTTGTTCGGGCACGTGTGGCTCTGAGGTTCTCGATCAGGAATCGGATTGGTTGGCGAGGCCGTCGAGCCACGCTTGAAGCATCACCGCGGCAGCGACCTGGTCGACCATCTGGCGCTGGGAACGTCCCGGCACCGCACCCTCCTGCAGCAGTCGGGTGGCCGTCACCGTGGTGAGTCGCTCATCGTAGGGAACCACCGGGATAGATGTCGCCGCGACCAGTTCGGCGATCTCCGACCGCACCAAAACTGCGGCTGGACCTTCGCTCCCATCAAGGGAAAGCGGGAGTCCGACCACGAGTGTGTCGACCTCCCATTCCGCCGCGATAGCAAGCAGATTGTGGTGATCGATGGCGTGATTCGCTGAACGCTGCACTGTTTCTATTGGCGAGGCCACCGAACCTGAAGACAGAGCCACACCGATTCGGCGCTCGCCAAGATCGATTCCGAGTGCTCGCACTAGGAACGGACCGCCGCCCGAACAAGATCGAGGGCTTCGTCGAGTGCTTCAGGATCTTTGCCGCCGGCAACTGCGAGGTCGGCGCTCTTACCGCCGCCGCCCTTCACTTTCTTCGCCGCATCGGCAATGAGTTCTGAAGCATTGAGACCAGAATCGGCTGCAACTGCAGCAACGATCGTGACGCCGCCACCTTCTGGTGCAGTCCCGAGCACAACAGCCTTAATGCCGACACGATCGCGAATGGCAACGGCAAGATCGCGAACGCCGTCACGATCGAGCCCGTCGACACGTTCAATAACGATGCCGTCGATAGCGAGATCGGCGAGTTCACCGGAACGACCAGCGGCAGCCTGGCGCTCGAGATCACGGATGCGCGTGCGAAGTTCTTTCAC
>Ga0194055_10003754_pt1 | contig 11603 bp, 11 predicted proteins | sample SepL449m_MetaG_FD_155482 | JGI IMG/M metagenome (GOLD analysis project Ga0194055, IMG submission 155482) | Anoxic zone freshwater microbial communities from boreal shield lake in IISD Experimental Lakes Area, Ontario, Canada - Sep2016-L442-9m | ecosystem: Environmental > Aquatic > Freshwater >... | reverse complement strand
CATTGATGTCCCTCATGAGGACGGATATGTTACGATTGACTTTGGTCAGCCATGGGCACGAGTCGATATGCTCGACGAGATTGCCAAGCACGCTGGCGTCTATCGCGAGCAGTTACTTGAACTCTCGACGGCAGTTGAATCGCTTGGTGTAGGTGCGCGGGTTAATCCAGTGACTGGCAAGAGAGTGGTTCCGGGTGAAGAGCGAAACCTTGGCGGTTTGCTCGAGAAGCTTCTCGAAGTCTACGTTGAACCGACTTTGATCCAACCAACCTTTGTCATTGGCTATCCTCTAGAAATCTCGCCATTGGCTAAAAAAGACCCGAACGATCCTCGATTCACTCGACGATTCGAGGGCTACGCGCTGTGCAACGAAATCTGCAATTCGTTTAGCGAAATCAATGACCCAATCGATCAACGAGAACGATTCGAATTCCAAGCCGGTGAAGCCGCGGCCGGAGACGAAGAAGCCCACCCGATGGATGAGGAGTTTTTGTATGCGCTTGAATGCGGAATGCCACCTACCGGCGGATGCGGAATCGGTATCGACCGAATGGCAATGCTCCTCAGTGGATCGCAAACCCTTCGTGAAATCTTGCTTTTCCCTTACATGAGACCCGTAGAAGCGAACATCGAAGTCGAAACCGGGAAAAAGGATTAAGTAATGGCTCAAGACCCAAATGCCCCGCTATCGAGTGAAACAGATTACGCCGGGTATTTGTGTCTGGAGCCAATTCTAGCCGCCCAAAGACCAAAGTCAAAGCAGCATGACGAAATGCTGTTCATCATCCAGCATCAGACATCCGAACTGTGGATGAAATTGGTTGTCCATGAGCTAAGAGCTGCCGTTGCATACGTCAAGAATGACGACCTTGAACCTTCGTTTAAGGTCTTGAGCAGAGTGAAGCAGATCATGAGAATGATGTTTGAGCAATGGGCGGTGTTAGAAACAATGACCCCCAGCGACTACGCATTGTTCCGCAAAGCCCTGGGGAGGGCGAGTGGGTTCCAATCGTATCAATACCGAACGATCGAGTTCTTGCTCGGTAATAAGGACGCACAGGTCATGGGGCAACTCAAGCAAAGACCTGAGATTGTCGAAAACCTCACCAAAGACCTCAATGCTCCAAGTCTTTATGAGGAGTTTCTGCGATATTTGGACAGGAAAGGGATCGACATCCCCAACGAATGTGTAAACAGAGACTTTAGTGTCCCCCGCGAAGAAAGCAAAGCCCTCGTCGGAGTGTTCAAAAAGATTTACGACAATCCTCGACTACATTGGGGTGCATACGAAATGTGCGAAAAGCTCATTGACATTGATCAGATGTTTCAACTCTGGCGATTTCGGCACATGCAAACGGTTGAACGCATTATTGGGTTCAAAATGGGCACTGGAGGTTCGCAAGGTGCGCCCTATCTGCGCGAACGAGCACGGGTTCACCTATTCCCCGAGCTTTGGTCGGTTCGAACCGAAGTTGAAGACAAGGAGTTTGAGTAGTGAACCTGCCTGTAGGCTCCCTGACCCAAGCCGTTGTTGATCAACACGCTCGACCTCTTTTTTCTCGCGTCCTCAGTGCTCACTCAGGTACTGCCTATTTAGCCAACCATTCCCTTGGCCGACCGCTTGACGCAAGTTTTGCCAACATTGCGCGTGGTGCCGAAGCTTGGGCCGATCAACTTGATTCCGCCTGGTCCGACGATCATTGGATGGGCGAATCCACAAAATTCCGAAGTTTGATTGCCCAACTTCTTGGCTTGTCGGACTATTCGTGCGTCGTCCCAAAAACTTCGGCAGGACAAGGTCTACGAGCAGTACTTAACTCGTTTCCCGTCAACCAACCGATCAACGTCGTTGCAACGCGCGGCGAATTTGATAGTGCCGATTTCATTCTGAAAGCCTACATCGAAGCAGACCGAGCCAATGTTCGCTGGGTTGAGCCTAGCACAACTGAAGGCCCCGTTCCCATTTTTGACACCAGCGACATTCTCGCCGCAATCGACGATTCAACTGACCTTGTCGCGGTATCCGCTGTGATGTTTGGCACCGGCCAAGTTCTGAAAGGCATTGCAGACATTGTTGCCAAAGCTCATCAGCACGGCGCATTGGTGCTGGTGGACACTTATCATGCTCTTGGCGTCTTCCCTTTCTCAATGGCCGACCTCGGTGCCGACTTTTGCGTTGGTGGTTGCTACAAATACCTTCGCGGTGGCCCCGGATCGTGTTTTCTCGCCATCGCACCGCACATCTTGAGTTCCGGTCGAAAGACACTAGATACCGGCTGGTTTGCCAAGCGAGATACGTTTAAGTACGAAAGGCTCGACTCTGCCGAGCGCGGACCAGGTGGCGACGCCTGGTTGGAGAGCACACCTCCGGTTCTGGTTCCCTATCAAGCCGTTCCCGGACTAGAATTCACACTAAATGTTGGCGTTGAAAGGATTCGAACTTACACTTCTGAAATTGTTTCGCATATCCGTGAAACATTCCTTCAAGCTGATCTGCCAATCTTTATTCCAAAAAATGCCGACGACTGGGGTGCCTTTGCGTTATTGCTGAGCGATGACCCGCAAGGATTGAGCCACAGATTAAAGAATCATCAAGTCAACACCGATGCCCGTGGAGCATTCGTCCGATTTGGACCTGATTTATTAACAACTGACGCTGAAATCGAGCAGGCATCGGCGGCAGTTAGGCTAGAAACAATAATCTAGCTACCGGTCAACGCCACTACATCTCTATATTGTAGGGATGGCAACAGTAATTTCAATAAATATTGAAATTACAAAACACTCATGGTAATCTTGCGAAATGGACGACTACGATCATCCAAATCATCCTCAGCCTAAGGAATCTAGCTATAACTCGAGGGACTTTCTCGGGAGCACCTCGGGGACGGTCATAACCGGAGCATTGATTGCTGCTGCTTGGTATTTCCTGGGAAAGCAAAAGGACTTTACCGGGACATACGGCACGGGAATTTTTCTAGTTTCGCCAATGCTCTGCGGATTCATTGCCGGCGCAATTAGTAATTGGAACGAGGCTCGCCCAGGTGTAACAACTTGGCTCTCATCGCTTGTTCAATTCCTCATATCTTGCTGCGCATTGCTTGTTTTCGGCATTGAAGGGGTCGTATGCATCGTCATGGCTTCGCCATTGATTTACCCAATGTTTGCGCTTGGCACGTGGCTTGGACAAATCGCAATGAACCTCAAAAGAGGCAGCCGTAGACTATTCGTTTCGGCATTGCCCGTGATCGTCGGTATGGGAGTCGCGGCTAACGCGATGGACCCTTATGCAGCAACAAAAACCGAATCAACCACTTACATTGTTAACGCCACCCCGGACAAGATCTGGCCACTCTTATTTGAACTACAGAATCTGCCCGAGCCCGACCAATGGATATTTCGAACCGGTATAGCTTTCACGAAAGGAACTCATGCCAGTCGGCAAGTGGTTGGGGCCTCTCGTCAGTGCATTTTGACAACCGGTACGATGAATGAAACCATTACCGCTCTCGAGGTCAATCACTACATGAGGTTTGATGTTCACAACACTCCGCCTTCAATCAAGGAATCTAACCCGTTCTACGATATTCACCCTCGCCATGAAACGGGAAGCTTCAAGGTACATTGGGGAGAATTCAGGCTCGAACCTCTGCCTGGTGGACGAACAAAGTTCACCGGTACCAGCACCTATTCATACAATATCTTCCCTGCTTGGTATTGGGGACTTATTACCGACACGGTCGCCGAGCAAATCCACGTTCGGATGATGGGTGAAGTCAAACGACGAGTCGAATCAAAGTAGCAAATACGCAACAAAAAAAGCCTCGACCAATTGGTCGAGGCTTTTCTGTTTTTCGAGGTTGAAACTTATCGAGCGTAAAACTCAACAACTTGCTGCTCTTGGAAGAACTTAGGAAAATCTTCTCGCTCGGGGAGAGCAATGATCTTGCCTTTGAAGTTCTGCACATCGGATTCCATGTAAGCAGGAATCTGAGCGGCTTCGTAGTGGTTGTTCTTCGCAATGTCTCGACTTGATTTTCGGTCTCGGACCTCAATCACGTCGCCAACTTTAACTTGGAACGAACAAATGTTTACCAACTTACCATTGACATGGATATGGCAGTGGCTAACCATTTGTCGAGCTTGGAAAATTGTCTTTGCGTAACCAAGTCGCCAAACCGCGGTACCCAGTCGCATTTCAAGCAAACGAAGGAAGTTAAGGCTGGTGTTGCCATTCATTCGTTGTGCCTTCTTGAAGGTGTTGGAGAACTGCTTTTCCAACATGTTGTAGTACCGTCGAATGACCTGCTTTGCAAGCAGCTGTTCGCCGTACTCTGACCGTCGGTTGTTGTCCTTCATGTTGGGGCCGTGCTGACCAGCCGGGTATGCGCGTTTAGACGCAGGGCTCTTTGGCCGTCCCCAAATGTCGAAGCCGACCGTTCGGCATATGTCTGATTTTCTTCCTCGATAAGTCGCCATATCAAAAATTTGACGCGGAAACCCGCGAACTACAAATAATACACGAGGGGAGCACCGATTTGCTACGTCCAACTGCGAAAAATTACGAGTTTCCGGTATAAGATAGAAACTATGACCGTTGGCGCAGTCGCTCTTGGGCTTGCAGTATTTGCAAATACCTCCACTTCAGCTCGACTGATTCGAGTACCAATCAAGGTCAATTTCCCCGCTGAAGGCGAGTTATCCCAAGAATATTCCGAAATCAAACCCGGAATTCTTTTCAACGAAGTCATCCCTTCCTGGAATATCGACAATGCACAAAATGGGGCGATCCGAATCGAGCTTCGGATCAATACTCCAGCCGGAAAAACTAAGTGGTATGTCCTCGGGGACTGGTCGGGAGACAAAGAGTGGTCTCCCCGCCAAAGTACCGACGGGCAAAAGGATGAATTTGCCAACGTCTTGACCGACACGTTTCGAGTTGCAAAGCCAACAAACAGTATTGATCTAAAGGTCACGCTCAAAACTCGAGTTTCAGCCAACAAACCCAAACTCAAACTTCTCACCCTTTGCTTCTCAGACACCTCAACCGTTAAAGAATTTGAAAGTTGGCCGAAATCTCGAAACTGGGGCAGCCTTACCGATGTCCCCCAGCGAGCACAAGGAAACTATCCAAACGGCAGTGTTCTCTGCTCGGCGACCAGCACATCAATGATGCTTTCGCACTACGCAAAACTACTCAAAAACCCATCAATTGATCGGGACGTTCCCGAAGTTGAGGCGAGCGTTTGGGACCCTATTTATAAAGGTGCCGGCAACTGGCCATTCAATGCCGCCTACTTTGGCTCCTTCGAAGGGCTAAAAGGCTGCGTTTCTCGGTTCACATCAATGGAAGACCTAGAAATCCTTACGAAAGCCGGAATCCCTGTTGTGTGCTCGGTCAGTCTAGACCTTCTGCAAGGCAAAGAAAGAGGCAAAGAAGGTGGTCATTTGGTTATCGTTGTCGGATTCGAGCCAGACGGAACCCCAATATTTAACGACCCAGCGTTCAAAGCTGGGGTTCGAAAGACTTACAAACGAACTGATTTTGAAAAAGCCTGGTGCTACTCCAAGCGAACGGTGTACGTCATGGTTTCCGACCAAACCAAGCTCCCTAAAGATACACATAAAGTTTGGAGTTTTCGCTAGGACTTCTGGATCACTTGCAACCAAATCTGCGTATCTACCATATTGAGTATGGGAAAAGGGATGAAGAAGTATTCGAGTATGTGGGCGATCAGTATTGTCGCGCTATCAATCATTGGTTGCGGTAAGCGAGATGAGGCCGTCGTTGAAGTACCGCTCACGGTAGCCAAAGGTGATGTTGGTATCACTATTATTGAAAACGGAACCGTAGACTCGGTCAAGACCGTTGAGATCAAACCACAGGTTTCTGGTCGTCTGATCAGGCTCCTTGTTGATGAAGGCTCTGTCGTCAAGGCTGGCGACTTGGTTGCGATCATCGATCCAAAGCCAACCCAACTTCAACTTGATTCAAGTCGAGCACAACTAATTGGTGCTCAAAGTTCAGTTGATCGAACTTCTATCGAAATTAGTCAACGAATCACGACTTCGCGCGCCGCCGTCGTAAACGCCGAGGCAAGAGTCCGACAACTTGAACTTGATCTTAGATCAGCCCCCGCCCTTCTTCAGTCCGAAATCAACCAGGCTAAAGCCAATCTTGCTTCCGTTGTCCAAGATAGAGACCGTTTTCTCAGTAATTCCCAGCCAACTCAACGGGCTTCAGCAAAAGCAAACTTAGATGAAGCCGATCAAAACCTCAAGAATGCGCAGATTGACCTCAAGCGACAGCAGGAACTGGAAGACAAAGGCTACGTTGCTACAAAGGCGGTTGAAAGTGCATCGCTCGCGGTTGAACTCGCGAAGGCACGTTATTATAGTGCAAAGACAGCCAACGATCGAATCGAGGCAGGATTTACTTCGGAACTCGCCCGAGCAGAAGAGTCGATCAAGAATGCAAAAGCCGCTCTTTCCCGAGCCAATACCAATCTTTACACCTTGGAAAATAAACGACAAGACCTAAGAAGTGCCAAGGCAGATCTCGAAAAGGCACGAGCAGGACTCGCAGACCCGTCCGCTCTCGAAAAGTCGAAGCTCCAAAGCAAGGCATCGGTCATGCAAATACAAGCGTCCCTCCAAGAAAACGAGCGACTTCTCAGAGAAACGAACGTATATTCCCAGATTTCAGGAATCGTGACAAAGCGACTCCTTCAAGTTGGTGAGAACGCAACTGGTTTAGGGCAATTCAGCTCCGGTACAACCATCGTTCGAATTGAAGACCGAACTCAAATGAGGGTCAAATTGGCGGTAAACGAAATTGACGTTGCCCGGCTCAGCATCGGAATGGATGCTGAAGTCAACGTTGATGCAGTTCCAAACAAGACGTTGAAAGGCAGGGTAAGCAAAATCGCTCCAGCCAAGCAAGTCGCCGAAGGTCAAACCGCATTAGTCGGTAGCGACTCTGTTGTGAAGTACGAAGTTGAAATCATGCTCGCCGAAGTAGATCCCGGACTCAAATCGGGAATGAGCGCGAAGTGCACCATGAGAGTGGCAAACAAGAAGGATGTTGTCTTCCTGCCTGCCGAATACACCGAAAAGAAAGGCAACGACTACTTCGCTTACATCCCTGCCGCAAATCCAAAGGATCCAAAGTCGAAGCCGACCAGCGTGCCAATCAAAGTTGGGCTTGTAACTTCCAGCAAGATCGAAATCCTTTCTGGGCTAAAGGCTGGCGACAAGGTTGTCAAACCGGAGTTCAACGGTCCATCAAGGAAAGGCTTCATGCAAATGGGACGTGACGATGACAGTTCAGGTAGCAACAACGCCGAAGCAAAGAAGGATGACGGAGCCAAAAAATGAGCATCCTACAGAGCGTGCTCGTCGCGCTCGACATGCTCAGGCTTCATAAGCTTCGCGCTTTCCTGACCATGTTCGGCGTCATTATCGGAGTTATGGCGGTTACCATTACCGTTATGATTTCGAATGGCTTTCAAGCCTACATGACCAACCAGTTTTCAAAGATTGGTGCCCAAACCATTACCGTCTTTTTTGATGGTGGTTTTCGCGGTCGAGGACAAAGCTTAGGGAGGCTCGATGGACTGAAAACCGAGGACGTCAAGTATCTTCGAGACCGATGCTCAAGTCTGGACATTATTTCGCCAGCCGTGACCGTCAATGCCTCCAAAGTCTCCTATAGCGACAAAACTTTGGATGGTCCTCGTGTCACTGGTGGTGGCGTCGAGACTTTTCGATTAAACGGTACCGAGCTACAAAGCGGACGGTTTTACACTGACCAAGAGATGGATGATCGAGCCAACGTTTGTGTCATCGGAGTCGATGTTAAGGACAAACTTTTTCCCAAAGAAGCCGCTGAAGGAAAGCTCGTCACTATTGCTGGCATTTCGGTTGAAGTTATTGGCGTCGCCAAAGTTCAAACCGTGTTTGGCCAAAGCAACGGAAAAGACATCGCTCTTCCATTTACCACCGCCCAAAGCAAATGGATCGGCGGAAGACGGCTCGACTATATTCAGGCAACACCTAAGGCAGGAATAAAGCCAGAAACGGCAATGGATGACATCTGGAAGGCTCTCATGCTCAAGAGTGGCAACAAGAAGGTCTATCGCGTTGATAGTGCCGAATCCATTCTCTCCGTGTTCAACGGTCTGATTGCTGCTGCCGGAAGCCTCCTTTCGGCAATTGCTGCCTTGAGCCTTCTCGTCGGAGGAATTGGCATCATGAACATCATGCTCGTTTCGGTAACCGAGAGAACCAAAGAAATCGGATTAAGAAAAGCTCTTGGTGCCAAAAGCAAGTTGGTTCTCACCCAGTTCATTGTTGAAGCCGCGACGCTTGCGCTCATTGGTGGGCTCATCGGAATGGGAATCGCCTACGGATTCGGTTCTGTGGTCACCCTGATTACTCAACGAATGAAATGGCCAAACGAGGGTGGGCTTGCCACCCCGTTCCCAGTTTCGGCTGCGATCGGAGCCATGGGCTTCTCCGCTTTTATTGGAGTGATTTTCGGATTCTATCCCGCCCTTTCTGCTTCAAAACTAGACCCGATTGTTGCACTACGGCGAGAATAGCCGGGAACCTTTCCGGCAGAAACATCCGTATTTGGGTTCGATGTTCGTCGGACCCATTTTCGTTTCACTTGCTCTGTTCCAACCAGATCCAATCGACACTTATGTCGAAGTCCAAATGTCGAAGCAACACATCCCCGGGCTTTGCTTGCTGGTTGTCAAGGATGGAAAACCGATTAAAGAGAAGGCCTATGGTGTTTCAAACATCGAGACTAAACGACCAACTCAACTAACCGATCGGTTCGACATGGGCTCGATTGGCAAGACATTTACGGCGACAATGATCATGCAGCTCGTAAACGAGAAAAAGCTCACGTTGAATCAGAAAGTGCGCGACATCCTGCCAGACTTCCCGGAAAAATGGAAGTCAATCACCGTTCAGCACCTGATTTCACATCAATCAGGAATCCCAGACTACGCCTTCATTCCCGGAATTGGCCTTAATGACACCTACGACAAGAAGGCCTGGACCGATCAAGTATACAAAACCGAACTTGACTTCCCTTCTGGCCGCCTTTTCCAATATTCAAATTCCAACTTCGTCATTCTCGGGCTAATCCTAGAAAAGCTAACGGGCAAGCCCTACAAGCAACTGGCCCAAGAGCGTATCTTCACTTCAGCGGGTCTAACAGATACCGTGTTTAAGGATGCTGGCATGGGGCTTCCCACCAAGAGTTCCAACGGCTACTTTTATATAGACGGCAAGCTAGAAGATGGCGGGCCAGGCGGTGTCTCACCGACCCCGTCAGACGGTGGAGAATTCACAACCGTTTACGATCTGCAGCGTTGGTCAAACGCCATAAGAAGTGGCAAAGTGCTTCCCCAGTCCCTCGTCAAGCAAATGCATACTCCTTCCAAAGTCGAAAGCGGACGGAAGACAGGCTACGGTTTAGGTTGGATGACATCAACCGTAGAAGGTTCTCCCCAGATCACCCACGGAGGAAATTCTGTTGGCTTTTCTGGAACGTTATCAACCTTCCCCAAGCAAAAACTTGAAGTCTATATGCTGTGCAATCTTTATCCGGTCGGTGGCGATTCCTTCGCGCTTGATCTAGCAAGACTGTTGGAACCTTCGCTGGTTCGAAAACCCCAAAGATCAATCACCGATCCTCACGGTGCCTTAGCTGACAAACTAAAGCAGGGACTTTCGGAACTGGCGAAGCCAAACATTCACAACGCTCTCTTCCACGACGACATGCAGCTTCGATTAGCCACCCCAAGAGGTCAGATGGTGGTTCCTGCCTTTTCAAACTTCACAACCGTGGGCAAAATGGAATACATTTCCATGCGCCAAGAAAAGCCCGATACCGTCTATCGCTACCGTGTTTTTGATGCAAAAATTTCGTGGATTGTCGATTTTCAGGTAACAAAGGAAGGTCAGATTTATTCGATCGGAAAATCGCCTGACACCGACAAATAATGAACTTCTGGAACTACATCGTCCTCCTGCGACCGACTCGCCTCGGAATGCTGGTCGGGGCTACACCCGAAGAAATGGAGGCGGTGGGCGGACACTACAACTATTACAAATCACTGGTCGAACAAGGTCAGGTACTCCTTGCCGGCCGAACCGGCGGAGATGCCGAACAAGTCTACGGAATCGGCATCTTTCACGCCGAGTCGATGCTAGAGGCCGAAGGCATCGCTCAAAATGACCCCGCTATCGTTGCCGGAGTCATGACCGCCGAAGTCCAACCCTACGGGCTCGCCCTCCTCACCGAAAACCCGCATCGCTTACCCTAGGCTATTGCACTCACTTTCAAATCCCCGTACAATGAAGCCATGAACATCACCGATCACATTGCCACCCTTCAGAAAGAAATTGATGCGAAGAAGAAAGAACTAACTGCGCTGCGCTTATCAGTTCCGGCTACTCCAGTCGAAGATTACGAACTCAAGAATCCCGACGGATCAACCGTAAAGCTTTCTGAACTATTCGGCGATTTCAACGAAATGCTCCTCATCCATAACATGGGAACCGGGTGCTCCTACTGCACCCTATGGGCTGACGGATTCAACTCTTTCTGGCCCTATCTCAAAACAAAGTGCGCATTCGTACTTACTTCACCTGATCCGGTAGCGAAAATGGCACCATTTGTCGCCGGTCGTAAATGGGATTATCCGGTCGTCAGCCTCGATGGCACAACACTAACCAAAGACTTTGGCTTTGCGGCTGAATGGGGCACCAATCCCGGAGTCACGGCACTTACCAGGCACACCGACGGCTCCATCACCCGCCAAGCCCAGGCCGAATTTGGTCCGGGAGACGACTTCTGCTCTGTTTGGCCACTCATCGATCTTCTTCCTGGCGGACAAGGCGATTGGGAACCGAACTACCATAAATAGACAATCATGAAACGATTTCCAATCTGGGCGATTTCATCCGGAGTCCTCGGTGGCATCATCATATCCCTCAGCCAAAGCGAGCTCAGTGGACCGCTAAAGCATGTGGTTGCGGGCATTGGGGGTGGATTCTTCGGACTCGCAATAATCGTCGGGCAAAAGCACGCGAAAGTGAAGATGTGGGAGGCACTCCCGTCTTCCACCCTTCCCTCTGAAAGCTGAAGATTGACAGCTGAAGGCTCCGCCAACGGCACGGGTATCCTTCCTATTCCCATGATCAACTCCATTTCCCTCGCCCAAGTTCAAAAGATTGACGGTTTTTGGGGACGATACCTCGACGAATTCTCCGACAAAGGAATATCAAGCCAATGGGATCAAATCGTCACTACCGGGCGATTGGAGAACTTTTATCGTGCGGCCCGAAAGGAGAGTGGAACTTTCGAGGGTTATCGATTCAACGATAGCGATGTTTACAAGCTACTAGAGGGAGCTATCTATGTCCAAAAGCTCAGACCCAACCCAAAGATCGCCGAAATCATCGAAACCTCGATTAAGGCAATAGAGGGCGCCCAAGCTGAGGATGGGTATCTAAACACCCACGTCCAACTAAATCACCCGCATCTCCAATGGCGAAATCTGACAAACATGCACGAGATGTAC
>Ga0194055_10003752_pt1 | contig 11604 bp, 6 predicted proteins | sample SepL449m_MetaG_FD_155482 | JGI IMG/M metagenome (GOLD analysis project Ga0194055, IMG submission 155482) | Anoxic zone freshwater microbial communities from boreal shield lake in IISD Experimental Lakes Area, Ontario, Canada - Sep2016-L442-9m | ecosystem: Environmental > Aquatic > Freshwater >... | reverse complement strand
TGGTGCAGAAATAATCACACACGGCGCACCCGCGTCTAAGTGGGCCGCGGCTTTGTCGCGATCTGTGAAAAACCCAGTTGATTCAATCACGAGATCTACGCCAAGACTTCCCCAACCCAAATCTTTAGGGTCACGCTTTGAGAGAACTTTAAGAAGTTTGCCGTCAATATTGATACCTTCATCTGTTGGTGAAATTTCGTTTGGCAAGACGCCCAGCACCGAGTCGTACTTAAGTAGATGAGCCATTGTTTTTAGCGAGCCCAGATCATTGACTGCAACTATTTCAATATCTGCACCTGATTGCTGAATTGCCCTGTAAAAATTTCGACCAATTCGTCCAAAACCGTTAATTCCAACTCTTATTGTCATGCCTAAACCTTAGTGCCCCGCGTCGTCTCGCAGAATGTCACGATGGGTAATCCGAGGCTGCTGACCATTTTCAACAAGCCAGCGGGCGATCTGTTCGGCGATAACTACTGACCGATGGTGACCACCCGTGCATCCAATCGCAATAGTCAAATAACTCTTTCCTTCTGCTTTATATGCGGGCAGCAGTAACGACAGCATGTTGTACAACTCGGCAAGAAACTTGTGCGACAGATCTTGAGACATCACGTATGCACTAACGGCAGAATCAAGACCAGTGAGTGGTCGAAGCTTTTCATCCCAATGAGGGTTCGGCAAAAAGCGCACATCAAATACGAGGTCAACGTCCGTCGGTAGACCATGTTTGTACCCAAATGAAACTAGAGACAATTGCATTGTGTCAATCTGCTGATCGCCTGAAAATAGTTCGCCAATTTTTGATTTAAGTTGATGCACGGTCAAATTCGTAGTGTCAATAACTAAATCTGCTTCTCCCTTGACCGGTTCTAGCAATACTCGCTCTTGGGCTATCGCTTGCTCAACGCCCAATTTCTCATCAGCCAAAGGATGCTTGCGACGCGTTGCACCATATCTCTTAACTAATTCGGCTGTCGTCGCATCCAAATACAACAATCGCACGCGGTGAGAACTCTTGCGTAGATTCTTAAGAACATCAATGATTCCGCGTTGCGCCGTCGGTGTGCCGACAACGAGTGCAAGTTTTGAAAGTTTTGATCCGACCGAGGCAATCTCAACAACTTTGTCGATTAGTTCAGTCGGCATATTGTCAACAACAAACCAACCCAAGTCTTCTAAGTCATCGGCGGCCAATGAACGACCAGCACCTGATAGACCAGCAATCAATAAAATATCAGCCATTGATATTTAAGACTATCTAACGTGGCCTAACGAAGAGCTCCAATATCACTGATGAAAGCGTTGGTACACAGCCAATGCGACAGCCTCTGGCAACCAAGTTAAAAGTGCGAGGTCTTCAAGTGTCGCCTGTTTAACCGCAGAGACACTTCCCAATGTCTTAATCAGTTTGGCTGCTCGAGCTGCACCAAGACCATTGATGCCGTCAAGCGAACTTGTCGTCATTGCCTTACCCCTCAACTCGCGATGAAATCTGTTGGCAAAGCGATGCGCCTCGTCACGAATTACCTGCAACATAAATAAGGCATCACTGCCTCGTGGCACTTCAACTGGCTCAGAACTACCAGGAATAAATACTTCCTCAAAGCGTTTTGCGAGTGACGCTACGGGTATTTCATTTTCTAAACCCAATTCGCGAACGACTTGCTCAGCAACACCGAGTTGTCCCTTGCCGCCATCGACTAAAAGCAACTGCGGCGCGTACGAGAACTTACCTGGTCGTTCGCCTCGCTCATTGACTGGTTGATCGCGCTCGGCAATATATGCGGTAAGTCGCCGAGTTAGAACTTCACGCATTGCCGCATAATCATCGTTGCCAGGAACGTTCTTGATTTTGAAACGTCGATATTCACGCTTCATTGGTAAACCATCTTCTAGAACCACCATCGAACCAACATAATTTGTGCCCTGTAGATGAGCCATGTCATAACACTCGATACGCAATGGAGCCTCAGGCAAGTTCAAAAGCTCTTGTAACTCAGTGAGTGCACGCGATCTTGCGGTGTGGTCTGACGCACGGCGCATTCGATGGCGATCGAGTTCTTGGCGAGCATTCTTTGTCACAAGTTCGTGAAGTTCGCGCTTATCACCACGTTGCGGCACACGAATTTCGACCAACGAATCTCGCAACGAACTCAGCCATTGTTGTAGAACCGCCACTTCGTCTGGTTCTACAGGTACGAGCACGATCTTAGGGATACCCAATACGGGCGATTCGTCATACAGTCGTTCAATGATTCGACCTGACAAACCTGCGCTAGTAACTTCTTCAACTTTGTCAACTACGAAACCTTTTCGGCCGACGACTCGGCCTTTACGAACATAGAAAACCTGAACGGCGGCTTCAAACTCATCTTCAGCGACTCCGATGACGTCTAAATCTTCATCACGCTCACCAACCATTTGCTGTCGTTCAAGTGCAAGATTTATTGCTTCACGTTGGTCGCGTAATTTCGCCGCTTTTTCAAACTCTTGAGCTTTTGATGCCGTTGCCATCTCAGTTTCTAAACGTAAACAGACTTCATCACTCTCGCCATCCATGACATCTAGAAAATCCTTGACGTGAGTGGCATAAGTTTCCGCGTTGACATTTCCGACACATGGACCTGAGCATTTCTCAATGTGAAATAGCAAACACGGACGTCCGAGTCGTTCGTGTTGCTTAAATGTGGCGGGTGAACAAGTCCGAACCGGGAACGTCCTGAGTAACAAGTCCAAAGTCTCATGAATCGCCCACGGATGCGGATACGGGCCAAAGTAACGAGTTCCTTTTCGCTTTCGTCCGCGCATAACCATTGCTCGCGGCCACTGCTCATCAATAGTCACAGCCAAAAATGGATAACTCTTGTCATCACGCAATCGAATGTTAAAACGTGGCGCGTACCTGTTAATCAAACTGTGTTCGAGGATTAACGCTTCAATTTCGTTGCGAACTTCAATCCATTCGACAGTCGCTGCCGTGGTGACCATATTCAGAGTCCGCGGATGCAATGTTTCAGCACTTGCAAAATAACTATTCAATCTTGAACGCAGATTATTCGCTTTGCCGACATAGATCACTCGCCCGTGAGCATCTTTAAATTGATACGAGCCAGGCTGATCGGGAATAACTCCGCTGGGTCGTTGCACTTTTGAACCCGACTTATTTTTTCTTAAGAGTAGTTTTACTTGTCTTCACGACTTTGGGGTTCTTTTTAGCAATAGCTGACTTAGAAACTTTCGCTGCTTTTACGATCGGCGTCTTGCTCAATGGTTCTATTTGAAGCATCGATGACAAATAACGACCCGTGTGCGACGCTTCGATAGTTGCAACAACTTCTGGTGAACCCTCTGCCACAACGGTGCCACCACCATTGCCACCCTCAGGACCAAGATCAATAACCCAGTCTGCTGTCTTAATCACATCCAGGTTGTGCTCAATCACCAGTACCGTGTTTCCTTGGTCGACTAGTCGTGCAAGAACAATCAACAATCTGCGAACGTCTTCGAAATGCAACCCAGTTGTTGGTTCGTCGAGCAAATAGATCGTGTGACCAGTGCTGCGTTTTGATAATTCACTTGCAAGTTTTACACGTTGTGCTTCGCCGCCAGACAGTGTTGGCGCAGATTGCCCGAGTCGAACATATCCAAGACCGACATCCACAAATGTTTGCATATGTCTAGAAATTCTTGGTTGGTTGGAGAAGAAATCAACTGCGTCTGAGACTGGCATATCCAGAATGTCGGCAACATTTTTACCTTTAAAAGTGATATCGAGTGTGTCGCGGTTATATCTTGCACCTTTGCAAACTTCGCATGGTACGAAAACATCCGGCAAAAAGTGCATTTCGATCTTGATTGTTCCGTCGCCGCTACATGCTTCACACCGACCGCCCGGAACGTTAAAGCTAAACCGACCAGGCATGTAGCCTCGCACTTTTGCTTCCGGCGTAGAGGCAAATAATTTACGAATGTCATCAAACACGCCCGTATACGTCGCGGGGTTCGATCTCGGCGTACGACCAATCGGAGACTGATCCATATCAATTACTTTGTCGAGGTGCTGTATGCCATCTACGCCTGTGTGACGTCCTGGTGCTTCCTTCGACTTATAAATCTTCTGCATCAACGACGGCAACAAAATATCTCTGATCAGTGTGCTTTTGCCACTACCAGATACTCCGGTGACAGCGACGAAACATCCAAGTGGAATCTTTACGGTCAAGTTTTTTAAATTATGCTCGCGTGCGCCCCTGATCGTAAGAAACTCTTTATTGGGCTCACGGCGCATCGAAGGTATCTCAACACGACGCGCGCCAACTAAATACTGACCGGTTATTGATTCTTTTACCTTTAAGACGCCATTGACGGGTCCGCTGTATACGACTTGTCCGCCATGCTCACCTGCACCCGGCCCAATATCAACTAACCAATCACAAGATCGAATCGTGTCTTCGTCATGTTCAACCACAATGACTGTGTTGCCCAAATCTCTGAGTCGTTGAAGTGTTTCAATTAATCGATGATTATCGCGCTGGTGCAAACCGATACTTGGCTCGTCGAGAACATAAAGTGTGCCGACCAAACCCGAACCTATTTGACTGGCCAACCGAATTCGTTGCGCCTCACCGCCAGCGAGAGTTGCTGCAGCGCGAGACAGAGTTAAATAGTCGAGTCCGACATCTAGGAGAAACCCGAGCCGTGCGTTAATCTCTTTCGTAATTCGTTCAGCAATCATCGTGTCGCGATCTGATAATTCGAAATTAGATAGAAACTTTGCGGACTCGCCGATTGACATACTGCAGACATCAGATATATGTTTGCCATCAACTAGAACTGCTAGTGATGACGGCTTGAGCCGTGCGCCTTTACATTTTGGGCAAGGCACTTCGCGCATGTAACTCTCAAATTGTTCGCGTGCAGAATCACTCTCAGAACTCTCGTGACGCCGTTTGATCCAAGGGATTACGCCCTCATACGATGTGCTGTACTCGCGAGTGCGACCGTACCGGTTGCGATACTTGACCATCATGTTGTCGTCAACACCGTTCATCACGATCTTTTGTGTTTTTGCCGACAATTTTGACCAACTCTTATCAAGGTCAATCTCGAATCGATCTGCTACTGCCTCGAGCATTCGCGTGAAATATTGAGTGTGGGCCGATCTCCACGGCGCGATCGCTCCTTCACTAATACTTAAATTGGGATCCGGCACAACTAGTTCAACATCAACTTCATATTTGGTGCCGAGACCCAAACAAGTTTCGCAAGCACCGAATGGCGAATTGAACGAGAAATTTCTGGGTGCTAGTTCTTCAAAACTGGCGCCGCATTTTGGACACGCCAAGTGCTGGCTAACCGTTATTGGCTCTTCACCCTCGCCCAGGTCTATTTCTGCGACACCATCTGCCAGTCGAAGCGCAGTTTCAAGAGAATCGGTAAGTCTCCGAGTTATTCCATCCTTGCGAACTAATCGGTCAACAATGATGTCGATCTGATGTTGTTCATATTTCGCGAGTCTTTTATCTTTTTTGAGAAACTCACTGATTTCAACGACTTCGCCGTCAACTCGCGCTCGCGAAAAACCTTGTGCCGCGAGTTCTTGAAGCAAGGTGTCATATTCACCTTTTCGACCGCGCACAACCGGCGCCAGAACTTGAAACCTTGTGCCCTCTGGAAACTTCAATATTCGGTCAACTATTTGCTGAGGCGTTTGACGCGAAAGTTTCGTCATATCTTTCGGACAATGTTGAACACCAATTCTCGCATACAGAAGTCGCAAATAGTCATAGACCTCAGTGATTGTTCCGACTGTTGATCTTGGGTTGCGAGATGATGACTTTTGATCGATTGATATGGCTGGCGATAGGCCATCAATCAAATCGACGTCTGGCTTATCCATTTGACCTAAGAATTGACGCGCATACGAGCTCAAAGATTCGACGTAGCGCCTTTGACCCTCGGCGTAAATCGTGTCAAACGCCAAGCTTGATTTACCCGAACCCGACAATCCAGTGAGAACGATCAACTTGTCGCGCGGTAACTCGACGTTGATGTTTTTTAGATTGTGTTCACGCGCACCACGCACTACTATCTGATTTGCCATCACAGGCAGGCTACAAACTGTTAGTGCGCATCTCGTAGCTCGCGCTTTAATTCTTTAACTTCGTCGCGCAAACGGGCCGCATATTCAAATTTCAACTCTTCGGCTGCCTGATTCATTTCTTCTTCAAGAGTCGCAATAAGACGAGCCAATTCGCCATGCGGAAGTGCTCTCAGCTCACGCATGACTTTGTCTCGTTCGTGATCCTTGCGCTTTCCCTTACCCGGATAAGGCGCTCCGTTGGCACCGGCAGACGCAGGGCGAAGAACCGACAATATGTCGCCGATCGCCTTACGCACCGTCTGCGGATTAATTCCGTGTTTGAGGTTGTAAGCAATCTGCAATTCTCGACGTCGAGATGTCTCGGAGATTGCGAAATCCATCGCTGGAGTGCGATTATCGGCGTACATGATCACTTGACCATCAACATTTCGTGCAGCGCGACCGATCATTTGAATGAGAGAAGTTTGGCTTCGTAGAAAGCCTTGTTTATCGGCATCTAGAATTGCGACCAGCGACACTTCTGGAAGGTCAAGACCCTCACGCAACAAGTTGATACCGACCAAGACGTCAAATTCGCCAAGCCGCAGCGCGCGTAAAATTTCAATTCTTTCAATCGTGTCAATGTTTGAATGTAGATAACGAACGCGGAGGCCTTGTTCGATCAAATACTCTGAAAGATCTTCGGCCATCTTTTTCGTCAATGTTGTAACCAAGGTGCGGTCACCTTGTGCAGTTTTGGACCGAATCATCTCGATCAAATCATCTATTTGACCGATTGTTGGTCGAACCATCACCTCTGGGTCAATTAGCCCGGTGGGCCGAACAATCTGCTCGACAATTTGGTCACTTAGAGATAATTCAAATTTGGCCGGCGTTGCCGAGAGAAAAATACATTGGTTCAGTCTCTCCATTGTCTCTTCGAATTGCAGTGGTCGGTTGTCCATTGCTGAGGGCAATCGAAATCCGTGTTCAACTAATGTTTGCTTTCGGCTTCGGTCACCGGCAAACTGGCCATGCAGTTGAGGTATCGCAACATGGCTTTCGTCGATCACAAGCAAAAAATCCTTTGGAAAGTAATCAAGCAACGTGAACGGTGGTTCACCAGATTTTCGACCATCAATGTGCATTGAGTAATTTTCAATTCCGTTGCAATAACCAACTTCTTTCATCATCTCAAGATCAAACATCGTGCGCATTCGTATACGTTGCGCTTCAAGCAATTTGCCTTCGGCTTCGAAAATCTTTAGGCGTTCGGCCAGTTCGATCTCAATCTTGGCCATTGCGATTCGCATTCGCTCTTCACCTGCAACATAGTGAGTCGCTGGAAACACCACAACTTCAGATAAGTCACGCAAAGTCTCACCAGTAACTGGGTCAATGACACTGATTCGTTCGACTGTGTCACCAAACATCTCAAATCGCGTAATCGTCTCTTCATATGCCGGATGAACCTCGATTGTGTCACCACGCACTCGAAAGTTGCCTCTGCCCAATGTGAGATCATTTCTGTCATATTGCAAACCAACAAGACGTGCCAAGATACTTCGCTGGTCATAATCAACACCCACGTGCAGTTCGAGCAAATTGCCGCGGTACTCGCCAGGATCACCCATTCCGTAGATGCAACTAACCGATGCAACAACAATTGTGTCGCGCCGAGTTAATAATGCCGCAGTTGCAGAATGCCGCAACCGATCGATCTCATCGTTAATTGAGGAATCTTTTTCAATGAATGTGTCACTCGACGCAATATAAGCCTCCGGTTGGTAGTAGTCGTAGTAACTAACGAAATACTCAACACGATTATTCGGAAAGAACTCCCGCATCTCTTGAGCGAGTTGGGCCGCCAACGATTTATTCGGAGCCAATATCAATGTCGGCCTTTGCACTTTTTCTATCGTCCACGCGATTGTCGCCGACTTGCCAGAGCCCGTGATTCCTAAGAGGGTTTGAAAGCGATCCCCTCGCTCTACGCCCTCAGCGAGTTTCAATATTGCTTCCGGTTGATCACCCGCAGGGGTAAATGGTGACTCGACGACGAATTTGCGCTCGCTCATTTGAGAGATGTGATCCACGACCACGCGGTATCAATTTGTTTCCCTAGATCATCGCGATCACCAGAATTGTCAACTACATGGTCTGCGATAGCAAGTCTTTGCTCACGAGTTGACTGTGCCGATACTCGCGCTTTGGCATCCTCGATCGTCATGTTGCGTTGCGAAACTATGCGCTCTATGGCGATTTGAGGGTCGAGATCTACGACCAATACAGCATCTAGTCCTTCGCGCGGATTCTCGACAAGTAACGGAATATCTAACACGACGATTCTGTCTGTGGCACGATAGCTCTCAACACGCTCATTCATAACCCGTCGAACAACCGGGTGAATCAGAGAATTCAATTTCTCAAGAAGAGCGGCATCCTTAAAAACTTCATTGGCGACAGCAGCACGATTTAGTGAGCCGTCGTTTGCTACAACTTTTTCACCAAACATTTCAACCATCCGAAGAAAGATTTCTGCACCAGGCTGTTGCAATTCTCGGACTATTAAATCTGCGTCAACAATTACCGCGCCACGCTTTTCTAAAAGACGGGATACTTCTGATTTTCCACAACCAATGCCGCCAGTAAGCCCAATGAGAATCATTTGAATCTCACCGTATCTAGACCAGTTTGCTTGACGCTAATTAAAGAGCCTGCGCTCAAGAAATAGTTTGCGTTTGGTTATTGAGGAGTTTCAGTTGCTGGTGCCTCAGCGACTTCGACCGCTGGTGCATCTGTTGAAGCAACCGCATTTGGATCAAAGAACTCAGCCCATGCTGATTCGCGAGTTGAATCGTCTCCACTGACCCAGTTGCCCTGTTCATCAGTCTGAAACTGACCGCGATATTCTTCAGCCAATTCGCCACCCTCTGCAGCTTGCTTAATAGACAAGCTGATTCGACGACGAGCCAGATCAAGATCAATAATCTTCACCCAGAGTTCTTCGCTAGGTGTTACAACTTGTTCTGGTGCCTCAACATGGTGTGTTGACATCTCAGAAATATGCACGAGACCTTCGATGCCATCACCGACTTGAACGAATCCACCGAACGGAACAAGTTTTGTGACTCGTCCGTAGACAAGTTGACCAACCTGGTGGCTTGAGGCGAACTCTTGCCATGGATCTTGTTGAGTTGCTTTAAGCGAAAGACTGATTCGGTCGCGCTCGCGATCGATCTCGAGCACTTTGACAGAAACTTCATCACCGATTTTTACGACTTCACTTGGATTGTCAACATGCTTCCATGACATTTCAGAAACGTGAATCAAACCATCCATGCCACCCAGATCAACGAACGCTCCGAAAGCAACAACACTTGATACGCGACCAGTACGAACTTCGCCGATCGTAAGATTCTCAAGGAAGTCACTTTGAGTGCCCTTTTGGCTCTGCTCTAATAGCGCACGACGCGAGAGAACGACATTATTTCGTTGACGATCAAGTTCAAGAATCTTGGCTGTGATTCGTTGGCCAAGATAAGGCGCAAGATCGCGCACTCGTCGTAACTCAACAAGCGATGCTGGCAAGAAACCACGAAGACCGATGTCAACGATTAATCCGCCCTTGACTGCTTCAATAACTACGCCTTCAACAGTTCCGTCGCTGTTCTTGACCTTTTCAATATCGCCCCACGCGCGCTCATATTGAGCACGTTTTTTGGAGAGAAGTAGTCGACCTTCTTTGTCTTCAAGTGTGAGAATCAAAGTCTCAATCTTCTCGCCTAATTTAACGATTGTATTCGGATCAGCATCTTGCCGAATCGAAAGTTCGCGATTAAGAATTACGCCTTCGGTCTTGTATCCAATCTCAACGAGAACTTCATCTCGGGTAATTCGCACGACAGTGCCGGTGACCAACTTTCCTTCTTTTAGTTCAACCATTGTTTCGTTGATTGAGTCTGCAAACGAAACATCTCGTTCAGTAACTTTTCGAGGAGTGTAATTTCCTTCTGAGTCGAAGGTTCCCATTGCTGGGGAGGTCATTATTATTTGATCGGTTGACACAAGTGTTGCTTTCGGTGGATGGGAGAGGCGGATAGGACGATGTAGCCTACCCGAGCAGCCCTACAATTTGCCGATGCCCACGTGATTTGGCTGTCGGTCTCTAAGATTTGGCCGAAGCCCAGGTATCGCCCCATGCGAGATTGACTTCAAGTGACACCGATAGTTTGGCTGCCGAGCACATCGTGTCACGCACCAGTTTCTCGACGGCAACTTCCTCACTGGCTATGGCTTCCAGAATTACTTCGTCATGAACCTGCAACACGAGTTGCGACTCAAATTTGCCGGCTTCTAGTTCCGCATCGATACGCACAAGTGCGACTTTAAATATGTCGGCGGCAAGACCTTGAATCCCTGAGTTCATTGCTTGACGCTCGCCTATTTGACGAATTCTAAAGTTTGGATTCTGTAGTTCGGGAATCGTTCTTCGACGGCCAAACAATGTTTCCGTGTACCCACGCTTGCGTGCCTCTTCAACTGTTTCATCCATATATTTTTTCACTCGTGGGAACGCCTTGAAATAAGCCTCAAGAATTTCACTGGCTTCACTGACACCGATTGCCAATCGCTGCGCAAGCCCGTAAGCCTCCATTCCGTAAGCCAAACCATATGAGACCATTTTGGCTTTAGACCTCTGTTCACTCGTCACTTTATTTAGCGCAACACCAAACACATTCGCCGCCGTCACATTATGAACGTCAACATTGTTATTGAAGGCTTCAATCAAACCTGGATCATTGGCAAGATGCGCGATACAACGCAACTCGATTTGGTTATAGTCGGCGACCAAAAATCTTGCCTGTCCGCGCGGAACAAATGCAGTTCTAAAAACTTTTCCTTGTTCGCTTCGTATCGGAATATTATGCAGGTTCGGTTGATCGCTACTGAGTCGACCTGTTCGCGCCACGGTTTGATTAAACGTTGCATGAATTCGCTTATCAACGCCAACGCAAGATAGCAATCCTTCTCCGTATGTTGAACGTAGTTTTTCAACTTCGCGATACTCAAGCAAGGGCTCAATGAACTCTGGCCATTGATCTTTGAGTTTCTCTAGAGTTGCCGCATCAGTCGAAGGGCCTGTCTTATTCTTTTTTCCTGGAGTCAGCTTCTTGTCTTCATAGAGAATCTTGCGAAGTTGTAATGGAGAGTTGAGGTTGAACTCTTGCTTGGCAATCTGGTGCAGATGCTTGGTCAGTTTCAGGCATTCGCCAGTCAAACGATCATTAATCGCATTCAACTGTTTGACGTCTACAAGCACACCACGAAACTCCATTTTGGCGAGCACGCGCACAAGTGGATGTTCGATGTCAAAATAAAGCTTGGTCAATTTTTGTTGTTCAAGAGCGTTAATTAACAGATCCGCCACAACACAAACTCCTAAAGCATTATTGGCCGCAAGAGCACTGGATGAACTTTCCGAATCTACGGCATCGAAACTCAATTGACCCTCTTGT
>Ga0194055_10003751_pt1 | contig 11604 bp, 10 predicted proteins | sample SepL449m_MetaG_FD_155482 | JGI IMG/M metagenome (GOLD analysis project Ga0194055, IMG submission 155482) | Anoxic zone freshwater microbial communities from boreal shield lake in IISD Experimental Lakes Area, Ontario, Canada - Sep2016-L442-9m | ecosystem: Environmental > Aquatic > Freshwater >... | reverse complement strand
ATTCGGTGCCAGCCGAGATCGACGAGGTCGAAAGGCAAATTACTCAGCACCAGATAGACCGGGAAGCTCTGAAGAAAGAGACTGACGCTGCATCAATTGAACGCCTAGCAACCGCAGAAAAGCGCATTGCCGAACTGACAGAAACCGCCACCGGACTCCGGGCAATCTGGACCAAAGAGAAAGATCAAATTGGTGCAGTCCGAGAAGCAAAGTCAGAGCTTGAAAAGCTCAAACATGAGCTTGAAACTGCCACGAAGAATGATGATTACGCCCGAGCAGGAGAAATTCAGCATGGCCTCATACCGAAAGTCGAACTAAGAATCTCCGAGGCTTCTGAAGCCCTAGCTATCGTCCAAGAGAGCGGAAAGATGCTCAAAGAAGAGGTCGATAGCGAAGATATTGCTGAGATTGTCGGTAAATGGACAGGGGTTCCGGTGAGCCGTTTGCTTCAAGGTGAGATGGCAAAACTGCTTGCCCTCGAAGAGCAGTTAGAGAAACGCGTCGTCGGTCAACAGGACGCCCTAATCGCCGTTTCGGACGCGGTTCGTCGTAGTCGAAGTGGTCTCTCCGACCCCAATCGACCAATTGGTTCGTTCATGTTCCTTGGTCCAACTGGCGTTGGAAAGACCGAGACAGCCAAAGCTTTGGCTGAATTGTTATTCAACGACGAAAAGGCACTTTTGAGGATTGACATGAGCGAGTATGGCGAAAAGCATTCCGTTTCGCGATTGATCGGTGCCCCTCCCGGATACGTTGGTTATGATGAAGGTGGGCAACTCACCGAAGCTGTGCGACGAAGACCGTACTCAGTTATCTTGCTCGACGAAGTGGAGAAGGCTCATCCCGAAGTATTCAATGTCCTGCTGCAGGTCCTTGATGACGGCCGGTTGACCGACGGACAGGGAAGAACGGTCGACTTTAAGAATACGGTAATCATCATGACTAGCAACTTGGGTTCTCAGTACTACGGAGATCCACTCAGCGATACGGACTTTGATGCAACCAAGATTCAGGTTCTCGAAGACGTTAAGCAATACTTCCGACCCGAATTCGTCAATCGACTTGATGAGATCATTGTCTTCCGAGCTCTTGGCATCAACCAGATCAAGGGCATTGTTGGAATCCAACTCGAAGACCTCCGAAAACGTCTCGCAGACAAGCGAATCGAGCTAGAAATCACGGATGAAGCAATGAGCAACTTGGCGAGCAAGGGATTTGATCCAGTATATGGCGCAAGACCCCTCAAACGAGCAATTCAGAACGAACTCATCAATCCATTGTCGCAACTCGTCCTCAAAGGGGAACTCAAAGAGAACCAGAAAGTCGACGTAGATTACGTTGAAGGGCGGTTTACGTTTGTGGCGAAAGAAAAAGTTGCTTGAATCAGAGGTAAGGCTCAGGCAGTTAATTCATCCCCGCCCGAGAATTATTCACGTCGAAAGACGTAGAATTGTTCTATGACTAAGTTCCTCAGTATCCTGAGTTTTTCTGCCCTTCTCTTGATTGGATGTGGCAATGGCTCAACCGAGAATACCAATAGTACGACATCAACTTCATCAACATCCAATGAAGCACCGAAAGGTGACTTTAAGGTTGCTTTGATTACCCCAGGACCGGTCAATGACTCCGGTTGGTCGGCGCTTGCTTATGATGGATTGCAGGGAATAAAAACCGATATGGGTGTCGAAGTCTCAAATCAAGTTGCAACCGGCAACGACATCAAAGAAGCTATGCGGTCATACGCTCAGAAGGGCTACAAGCTAGTTTTCGGTCACGGATTTGAATACAACGAACCAGGAGTTCAAGTAGCAAAAGATTTTCCGGATACCGTGTTTGTCTCATCCTCCGGTGGTCTAACGGCAAAGAATGCTGGCGCAATTCGTTTCTATCTTGAACAGTCGTTTTACTTAGCTGGTGTTCTCGCCGCTAAGACATCGAAGTCCGGGGTCGTCGGTATGGTTGGTGGTCCTGACGTTCCTTCCATCAAGTCGACCTTCAAGGCGTTTCGTGCGGGGGCGATGGCTACAAACCCATCAATTCAAGTCCTCGAAATCTTTACCGGATCCAATGATGACGTTGCAAAGGCAAAGCAAGCCGCCGAGCAAATGATTGGCAAGAAAGCCGATGTCCTTATCCACCAAGCAAACGCTGGCGCGCAGGGTGTCTTCAATGCCTGCAAAGAAGGGAAGGCATGGGCAATTGGGGCCAATCTTAACCAGAACGACAATGATAGTGGAGTGATCATCGGATCAGCAACAATCGTTGCTAAGCCAGCTTTCCTTGAAGTTGCCAAGTTAGTTAAAGATGGAAAGTTTGACGGTAGCGTCATTCAGCTTGGAATGGAAAAGGGTGCGATTGACTTTGTTTTCAATGAAAAGTTGAAAGCATCTTTACCTGCAGATGCAGTTACGAAAGTTGAAGAAGTTAAGAAGGATATCCTTTCGGGCAAGCTCGTTGTTCCAAAAGACAAGTTCTAAAACCCCATGTTAAGTGCAATCGGCGTCTCAAAGATGTTTGGGTCTCTTGAGGCGCTGAAACCTTTATCGGTGGACTTCCTCCCCGGAGAAGTTCACGCTGTAGTCGGTGAGAATGGGGCGGGAAAATCGACATTGATGAACGTCCTTGGTGGCTTTCTTTCGCCTAGTTCCGGTTCGATAAATTTGAATGGCAACGAAATCCCAAGCGGTGATCCTCAGAGCTGTCGTTCTCTCGGTATCGAAATGATCCACCAGCACTTTAAGCTAGTGCCGGCTTTTACCATCGAAGAGAATTTACGCCTTAGCCAGCTTGGAGTTGGCCAAAACTCAATTGAGGTAATCAAATCAAAAGCGAGTGAGTTTGGCTGGAAGATTCCCTGGGAGGCCTGCATCCAAGACGTTTCGGTGGGAATTCAACAGAGAGTCGAAATACTGAAGAGCGTTGCCACCTACCCGTCGGTTGTTATCTTTGATGAGCCCACCGCAGTCCTCGGCATTGAAGAAGTAGAAGAACTCATTGGATTCCTTCGGAAGTTGGCAAGTGATGACAAAGTTGTTATTCTCATTGCTCACAAGATTGAGGAAGTCCTGGCGGCATCCGATCGAATCACCGTTTTGCGCCGAGGAGAGCACATCGGCACAGTGGAAAGAGGTGAAGTCGATTCGGCAAAGCTTGTTGAAATGATGATTGGCGGATTGGTCGAGTCACTCACAAAATCTGAGCCTGATCAGGGCCGAGAAGCTACAAAATCTCTTGAAGTCAAAGACTTATGGGTTCAGGATGATAATGAACAAGATGTGGTTCAGGGCCTAAATTTTAGGGTCAAAAAAGGAGCCATTGTCGGAATTGGTGGAGTAGATGGTAACGGGCAAGTACAGCTTGCTGAGGCTTTAGCCGGTATCCGGAAGATTCGAACTGGAGATATATCTTTGGAAGGAAGTTCCTTGGATTGGGACCAATGCTTTGTAGGATATGTCCCTCAAGATCGGCAATCTGAAGGCTTGGCGATAAACCTTAATTTAGTTGAGAACATTGCCGTTTCAGGTCTGATGAACGGACACTATTTTTCGAACTCAGATCAATATGAAAAGGCTAGTCGACTCATCGAACAATATGCCATAAAGGCCAAGTCACCGAGAGATTTGGCGAAACAACTTTCAGGTGGGAACCAACAGAAGGTTATTTTGGCACGAGTGTTGGATCAGAATCCTAAAGTCCTTGTTGTCGTCAATCCAACGCGTGGTCTTGATGTCAAAGCCGCCGGATTTGTCCATCAAAAGCTAATTGACGCGGCTCAAAGTGGAGCCTATGTTTTGGTAGTAACTACTGACCGGGACGAACTCTATGCGATCACCAGTGAACAGTGGTTTATGTCCCGAGGCAAGCTGTTTGCCGATGAGAAGGAGGCCCTGGCTTCTTGAAACACTTTCTCGTCACCATTTCTTTTCTGATTGCGGTCATATTGGTCAGCTTTTTGATCTTTGGAGTCCCAATTGGCGAGGGAACAAACCTACTCTTCGAAGGAGCATTTGGCGATAAAGTCGCTATCTCTCAATCAATCGTCCGAGCAACGCCAATTTTGATGACCGCCATTGGAATAACGATTGCTTGGCGGGCCGGAGCATTTAATATTGGTGGTGAGGGGCAACTAATTGTAGGAGCTCTTTTGGCGGCATCCATTGGTAAGTTCATCCTTAATTCAAATTTAGGGTTCTTTGGTTGCATCCTCATGATGGCAGGAGCCGCTGTTGGAGGAGCCATTTGGTCTGGACTAGCCGCGATTTTGTACTTAAAACGTGGGGTTGACCTGGTTATCAGCACCATTTTGCTTAACTTCATCGGAGACAAGCTGTTGATGTTTTTTGTCGAGGGGCCTTTGAGAAAGCAGGGGCAAACGGCTCCGCTGACCGACCAGTTGCCCGATTCCTTGATGCTACCAAAGTTTTCGCGGCAAAGTGACTTGCACTTCGGAATCTTCCTTGCTTTGGGTGTAGCAATCGCCGCGGGCTATTGGCTCTATCGGACTAAGCCTGGATACTTCGCGAGAATAGTCGGCTCCAATACCGGGTTTGCTCGTTCCAACCGGATTGATGCTGAGCAAGTTAAGTTTCGAGCAATGTTGTTGAGTGGGGCAATTTGCGGGCTGGCGGGCGGAATCCAATATTTAGGAATCAATGGACAACTCGCAAGCTCCTTTTCGCAACAGTATGGCTTTCTCGGTATTCCGGTCGCGCTCGTAGGCGCTTTGAACCCGATCGCAATTATCCCTTCAGCATTGTTGTTCGGTGGACTGTTTGCCGCAACGAGCAACCTATCCCGATTTGGTGGCATAGGAAGCTATTTCGTTTATGTGATTCAAGCGGCAACAGTCTTAGGATTGCTGCTCTTTAGGTCAGTCAATGACCGCCGAATCGCTGTGAGGAACGAAGGATGATCTCCGTAATTCAAATCTTGAGATATGCGGTTCCTACTGCGTTCGGGGCAATCGGGGAATCAGTCGTTCAACGAGCGGGGATCATTAATGTTGGACTTGAGGGTCTCATGCTTGGCTCGGCATTTTCGGCAACAATAGTATCTTCGTCAACCGGAAATCCGTGGTTGGGAATCTTAGCAGGGATGGTCTCCGGAATCCTAACCGCTTTGTTTTTTGGGATTCTCGTCATTAAGTTCAGCCTCGATCAAATCGTTGTTGGTACGGCCATTAACCTTCTGAGCCTAGGTATTTGTGGAACGTTGTTTGAGAAACAGGGTGCAACCGGAAAACTGATGAATCTGCCTCCACTACCAAAGTTCTTCGGTTCTCTAGACGTAGTCATAGTCTTACTCGTCTTAGGTGCGGTTGGTATTGGATTTACCCTCTATCGATCTGATTTCGGTCTAAAGCTACGTGCGGTTGGCGAATATCCAGAGGCAGTGGTTGCGGCGGGATTCAATCCGGCTAAGCTCAGATACCAGGCACTGAGTATTGGCGGGTTTCTAGGAGGAATCGGAGGAGCATATCTGGCATTAGGCATCTCGCAATCATTCACAACCGAGATGGTTGCCGGACGAGGGTTTATTGCGATTGCGCTCGTGACTTTCGCCAGATGGAGGCCAATCGGTATTCTCTTTTCCGCAATGATGTTAGGGCTTTTCGAAGTGCTACAATTCGAACTCCAGTTGAATGGAAGCCAAATTCCTCGATCATTGTTGCTTGCGTTGCCCTATGTTGCTACTCTGATCATCCTTGTATTCGTAGGAAGGGGAACAAGGGCGCCACAATCTTTAGGAGTGCCGTTTAAGGAGAGTGAATAAATGCGAGTTTCAATGACGAGAAAGATCACCTTTAGTAGTGGTCATCGGTTTTGGTTTGCGCATCTTTCCGACGAGGAAAATCGAAAGATTTTTGAGAATTGGGGCTCAAAGTTTAACCACGGTCACAACTACGTCTTGGAAGTTACGGTTGCTGGTGAAGTAAATCCCGACACAGCAATGATTGTGAATATAAAAGATATTGATGCTGTTCTCAAGAACCGGTTGATGCCACAGTTTGCTCAAAAGAGCATCAATGATGAAATTCCTTACTTTGAGAAACGAACGCCCTCAATTGAAAACCTTTTGGTCTTTCTTTGGAATGAAATACTTGACTCAGAGTTGCCAGCAGAAGTAACCCTAACCGAAATCAAATTGGAAGAATTCCCCAGCTTTTACGGAGAATATGACGGAATGAAAACGACCATCACTCGAACCTACGAATTTGCTGCCGCCCACCGGCTCCACGTCCCGTCACTTTCAGATGCCAAAAATGTTGAGTTGTTTGGCAAGTGCAACAATGCCGCCGGGCACGGGCACAACTACCTACTTGAGGTCACAGTAAGTGGAAAATTGGACGAGACCACTGGCATGATTTGCTCCATCAACGCCGTGGATGAAGCGGTCAATAGGGAAGTCGTGGATCGCTATGACCATAAGAACTTTAATTGTGATTTGCCCGAATTTGAGGGCACAGCCACGACCTCCGAAATGATTGCTCAAGTTATCTTCAAGCGGCTCGAAAACACGGTGCCAGCCACACTCGAACGAATTCGCCTTCATGAAACTTCTCGAAGTTTGTTTGAGGTTTGTAAAATTTCGTAATTCTCTGCGCCGAATTCCCCAGTTGCGCCGTCAAAAGAATTAAGGAAATGAGTGCACCCTCCAATAAAGAGGTCGGGGTAATTCCGCCACAAATGTGGCGGGACACCGTAAGTAGTCCCACGCAAACTCCGCTTCAAAACGGAAGGCTCGAACATGAATGTGTTCGAGCCTTTTTTGCTATTTTGTCTCCCGTTTCCAATTGAATGATATTAGGTAGGAATTATGGCAATCCAAGACGTATTAGTTTTAAATAGCAATTATGAGCCTTTGAATGTATGCAATGCACGAAGGGCGATTTCGCTGATGATATTAGGCAAGGCAGACATTATCGTGCTTCGAGATGATCCAATTTTGTCGGCGGGTGGAGAGCTTGAATCACCGGCTGTACTGCGCATGAAGTATCAAGTCAAGAGACCGCTCCCCCAACTTCGACTATCAAGACATGCAGTTTTGGCTCGAGACAATTATTCGTGCCAATATTGCGGCGTGAAAGCTAAAGATATGACGATTGATCACGTTGTTCCACGCTGGACTGGTGGACCCCACAGTTGGGATAATTTGGTTGCCTGCTGTCGCCGATGCAATTTGAAAAAGGCCGACAAGACTCCTCAGCAAGCAAACATGGCTCTCAAGCGAAAGCCGCGACGACCAAGCTTCATCCCATATTTATCTCTCCCCATTTACCTAAAAGCCCAGAGTCGTGACGAATGGCGAGACTTTTTGCCATATTTCCCCGAAGTGCAGGCTATTTCGGTCGCCTGAGCGAATCAGTAGGATAAGCCGACAGCTCAAAAGGTATTCTCTTTCTTTTCCTGTTGCAAGAGCTTTCAGGTTAGGAACGGGACATATTTTCATGAATTCTTTAGTCATACGAGGCGGTCACAAACTTACAGGCGAAATCGAAGTTTCTGGAAGTAAGAACATTGCTCTTGCGATTCTTTCTGCAGTCGTTTTGTCCGAAGAACCGGTCGTCCTCAAGAATGTTCCTAAGATCAGTGATACCGAAATAAAAGCCCATTTGTTGGAGGTCTTCGGAGCAACGGTTCGATGGGAAGGAAATAACCTTCATATTGACTGCTCGAATCTCAAGGCGGGTGAAGCCGATGAGGAGATGGTTCGCTCGATCCGAACTTCTTTTTACATGGTTGGTCCGCTTCTAGCTCGGATCGGTGAGCTCGAGATGCCGGCCCCCGGTGGATGTAAAATTGGAGCCCGTCCGGTAGATCTGCACCTAAAGGGGTTGAACGCCCTTGGTGCCTCAATTGATTTGGATGGCGGAGTCTATCGGGCAAAAGCTCACAAGCTCGTCGGAACAGAAGTGTATCTCGACATGCCAAGCGCTGGAGCGACTCAGCACATCATGAGCACGGCAGCTCTTGCACATGGCACTACCACCATCACCAACGCAGCAATGGAACCCGAAATAGTGGCCCTAGGTGCTTTTCTCAATCGCATTGGAGCCCAGGTCGAGGGTGCCGGAACGTCTAGCATCACGATCCAAGGAAAAAAGAGCTTGAGCGGAGGGGACTTTAAGATTCCGGCGGATAGAATTCAGGCAGGTACCTTCCTATTGGCTGGAGCGATTACCGGCGGTGATGTCACCGTAACGAATATTTTGCCAGAGGATCAAACCGCGGTGGTCAACAAGCTTCGTGAGGCAGGTGCCATGATCGAACAAGGCGTTGATTGGGTGAGAGTTGGTGCTCCGAGCCGGTTGGTTGCGGTTGACATTACTACCATGCCGCATCCAGGTTTTCCGACTGACATGCAACAGCCGATGGCAGCCGCTTTGTGCGTTGCCGACGGAACTTCTAACGTCAAAGAAACGATTTACGAAAGTCGAACGGGGCACATTTCTGAGCTGAACCGAATGGGGGCCAAGATTAGCCAAAGTGGTAGCAGCGCGATTATTCATGGTGTTCAGGAGTTGAGAGGGGCAACGGTTTATTCTTCTGACCTCCGAGCCGGTGCAGCCCTTTGTTTGGCTGGATTAGTGGCCCATGGCGAGACGATTGTAAAGAACATCCACTTCATTGATCGGGGCTACGAAAGTATTGAGAAGTCCCTACAATCGCTTGGGGCAGACATTTCTCGTGTGCTTGACACCGAGGCTCTGAAGGTACTCTAAAGCCATATTGAGATTCGTCCCGCGAATTGCCATTGACCTTGGCACTGCCAACCTTATTGTTTACCGAAGCGGGAAAGGCATTGTCCTATCCGAGCCTACCGTTGTCGCGGTCAATACCAAGACCGGAAAAGTCCTTGCCGTAGGAAATGACGCAAGAGAAATGATAGGTCGGACGCCATCCAATATCACGGCAATCCGGCCAATGAAGGACGGGGTTATTGCTGATTACACGACTACTTTGCTGATGCTTAAGCACATTATTGCGAAAACGTGTGGCACGAAACTCCCGTTTAAGTTTGCGCCTACGACCCTCATCTGTGTTCCTGCAGGGGTGACTAACGTTGAACGAAGGGCGGTCATTAAGGCGGCTAAAGAAGCTGGTGCCGGAATTGCGATGACAATTGAAGAGCCGTATGTTGCGGCGATTGGCGCAGGTCTGCCGATTGATTCTGCCGGAGGCAATATGGTCGTTGATATTGGTGGTGGCACCACGGATATTGCGGTTCTGTCGCTTGGAGGAATCGTAACTTCTCAAAGCATTCGGGTTGCAGGAAACAAGATGGATGAAGCGATCCAGAAGCACATTCGAAACGCTTATAATTTGATGATCGGTGACATGACGGCAGAGGAGATCAAGATTGGACTTGGTTCCGCTTATCCGGCGACTCAAGAAGCTAAAATGGAGGTCCGAGGTCGAGACATGATTCACGGTCTTCCGAAAACCGTCGAGATTAGTAGCGTTGAGATTCGTGAAGCGCTGAACGAGCCGATCCGCCAAATTGCCGAAAAGCTTTGTCATGTCCTTGAAGAAACTCCTCCTGAATTGGCGAGTGACGTCATTGAGCGGGGAATCACTCTAACTGGTGGAGGTGCACTTTTGCGTGGACTAGACCGGTACTTACAGGATGTTACGCAGATCAATGTGCGGGTAGCTGATAACGCCCTAACATGCGTTGCAATTGGAACTGGACAGGCAATAGAGAATATTGATAAGATTAAGTCCAGCGGAGCCTTAACCCAGTTATGAAGACTATTCTTTTGATTTTGACCGCCTTTCTGATCGTTTCCAGTTCGCTGGGACAAGGGAAGGATACGGGAGAATTGAAAGTCAAGCAAGTTAAGGAAGTTAAGTCCACTTCAGCTCCGGTTAGCCGTGCAGAAGCAAAAGCCGTGTTTGAAAAGGCATGGAAGGCTCTTGCCACGGGACTGAAAGTAAAGGGAACCAATCCGGTTAAGATTCCTGTTGACAAGAGTCCCATCACGAAGAACGAAGTATTGGCGGCGTTTAACGCTTTCGTCGCTCAAACGAGGCCGATGTTCAAGCGATCGGCAACTAAAGTGGCTTTCAATGTCGCAAGGGTCCGCAAGGATTTGGATATGAAAGGCTTTGGAAAATTGATTGAGGAAGGCTTCGTGATGCCGGTTGGTCCGCTGGTAACCGGTAAGAACGGCACACTTTCGACCTTTGAATTTGGTGACGCGGTGGGAGTTCTTTTAATCAGAATTGCCGATTTGGCGCATCTTCCTGCTCGGAAATTTACCCCTGCCTTGATGCCTGACGGCGGCTAGTTGTGCCGTAACCACACCTGCATATAGCTCTTTCCTTTGCCGTTCCATGTTCGATAGGGAATGAGGTTAATGGTTCCTTGCTTCGTTGTTGGATCAGCGAACTCCTCGTAAAGCTCTCCATGCTGTGAAGGCGTTTCGCGAAGCACCGAAGCCTGAAGGACCGTTGATCCATCCGGGCAAGTTTTGTTGGTTGTTCGAATCTCTTCGCCCAAGTCAAAGGTGACAAGTTGAGGAGCGGTTTCGAGGGTGAATTCTTCCCCACAATAGATGGATGGGCCGAATGAAACGGCAAGTCGACCGACATTGTCCATGACCATTCGGTGCGACTTGTGCATCTTCACATTCATTTCGAAATCGAGCGAAAGGACAGTATTGGTTGACCACTCGTGCTGAAAGACCATGAAGCCATTTTCATATTCTGCACCATCAGTTGAATTTGGGAATTCGACGTTTATCTCATCGCTCCAGTCGGGGATCCGGATGGCAAGCTTCTTTTTGTTTGGCTTGCCAGAGAAGCTAATGGATACTTTGCCATCATGGGGATAGTTTGATTCGATCTTCATGACAAGTCCTTCGGCGAGATTGAATGTCCCTGCGATTGGCATTCCGACATAAATGGTGTCTTCAGATTCCCAAAGGGCATATTGGACAATGCTTCCGACGAATCGCGCTACGTTTGGCGGACAGCAAGCGCATCCAAACCACTTCTCCCGCTCGTTCCCGGCTCGGCTTTCGAGCGGATTATCGTAATAGTAAAGAGTTGTGTCGAGGGACACGCCACTGAGGACGCCATTAAGGGTTACTCTTTCGAGGACATCGAGGTACTCGGCGCTACCAGAAGCTTCAAACATTCGACGTCCCCACATTGCAAGAGCGATTCCCGCACATGTTTCGGCATAAGCGTTTAAGTTAGGCAGATCGTAATCATCGGTGAAGCCTTCATTGTCTCCGGTACTTCCGATTCCGCCAGTAATATACATTCGCTTTTCGGTTAGGTTCTCCCAAATTGTGTGGATGGCGTCGAAGAGCCCTTTGTCTCCCCGCCGAGCCGAACTCATTGCCGCCCCTGCATAAAGGTAAGCCGCACGGACAGAATGACCGACGATTTGGGTCTGCTCTCGGATTGGCTTGTCGTCCAGGGCGTAGGCTCCATCGTAGAGACCTTTCTTGACGATTAGTGCATTGGCGGCACGAAACATGGTTTGTAGCTCGGGATCGGCTACTTCAGGTTCGAATGGCGAAGGTCGTTGCCCGCGAATGTCGATCATCCAGTCGGCAAGTTCCGCGAACTGGAGATCACCGGTGACCTCGGT
>Ga0194055_10003750_pt1 | contig 11604 bp, 21 predicted proteins | sample SepL449m_MetaG_FD_155482 | JGI IMG/M metagenome (GOLD analysis project Ga0194055, IMG submission 155482) | Anoxic zone freshwater microbial communities from boreal shield lake in IISD Experimental Lakes Area, Ontario, Canada - Sep2016-L442-9m | ecosystem: Environmental > Aquatic > Freshwater >... | reverse complement strand
TGTAGACGACTGGAAAATGGTTCAATGGGCAAATGATTGCATTGTTGCAGCAGCATCACTAACAAAATCACCGACCAATACAAACGCTACGACTTTATTCGCCTGGCCCTCAACGCCAACTAGCACAACTCCTTCATCTACTGATTTGCTTATGGTCCACAACAACCCCAACTGGAATTGGACCTGTGCCACAGGGGGACAATCCCAAATCTATGCAGGTGGATTTGTGCAAAGCGGTACATCAACAAACTCAGCAGCGGTATACCGAATCTCTCTCTCTGGAGTTGTTTCCGGGCTGACAAACTCCGTACAACCCTTTGCGCTCAACTACCCAACCGTTGCCTTGCCTCTTGAAAAAGGTGAAGCAATTTATTCAATATTTGCCTACCTGAATTACATATTTATTGGCACCAACCTCGGGGTCCGAATGGCCGAAACGTTGAGCATTTACGACCCAACGGCAACGGGAACGGGCGATCTAAAAGCCGGACCAATTCTTCCCAACCTTTTGCAACCGGTATCATTACCAGTAACCAGTTTTACGGCTAATCACAATTTTGTGTATTTTACTTGGCACAATTACGACAACGTTTCAACGGGAATAGGCAGAATAGATATTACAAAATTCATCGATCGTCAGTCATTGGCGGTTGTTTACTGCTCAGACCTCATGACAACTGGCCAAGTGCACGACACCTCAGGGCTTGTGCTTAACGCTAGCGGTTCGAATGGAGTGGCCGCTTACCCAGAGGTCGAATGGGACAACATAACAAACAACCCCATAATTACTGTTCCCAGCGTGGGTATATTCACTGTAGCCAATGCTTACGTTCCATCAGGAACCGTAGACGTTGGAACTGTTACCTACGGAGTTCCAGAACCCAAAATCCCGGTATTTGCATCAATCGACGGAGACGTCTCTACCACCGGCAACCAACAAATTTCAATTACATCCACGTTTGATGAAAATACAACCCCTGTGACGTTAGGCGTAATAAGCGACGTTGACAACGCTCGTCTTTTTTGCCCTTCTGGGTACGCTGGGTCGCGAGTAGACGTTAGCGTTAATTTAAGCACCACCGAAGCAACGGCACCAAAACTTTATCGATGGACTGTTGAATCGTGGCCACAGATATCTACTGAAACTGCGATTACCGCCGTATTGCGATTTTACGGCAACTCCCTAAGTTACGGTCAAGAAGTGTATCAAGACCCATATGAACAATTTATGTTTTTAGAAGGCATAAGGGAAAATCAAACAATTGTAGAATACATAGAAGGCAGCATAAGGGCTAACGTGGTTATTTATCAATTGGACTGGCAGCCACACAAAGCGAGAGACGAAGGAGACCCCGGATTCGACGGGGATTGTGTAGTATTTATGAAAACACTAGGTGGCTACAATTCGGTAGGCACCACGGGAACAGGCGGGTAGAATACAATTATGAGTTATCCAGCAAGACAATACAGCGGAGCAGGGCTAGCAACGGCCCTCACAACTTCACTCAGCGCGACTGCAACCACTATTAGCGTTGCGGACGCATCAACGTGGACAAACGTATTAAACCGTGCGTCGCTGGTGGGCACAGGCGGTAATTATTTTACAATTATTATTGACTATGGAACAGTAAACGAAGAAAAAATTCAATGTTCAGGCTTGACAAATACTTCTATTACTGTCGACACGGGCGGGCGCGGACTCGATTCAACTGGTCCTAGTGCCGGAGTGGGGCTTACCCACACAACGGGAGCAAGCGTAATGCTGTGTTTGTCTGCAACCGAAATGGCCGAAATTAATGGTGCCATTCAAGCCACAGTCGGCAACGTGGCTGCAATCGGAGACTTGATTCAAGGTAACGGTGTCAATTCTTTTGGCAGGCTTGCTGCAGGCACCGCCGGCAAAGTATTAACGTCCAACGGTGCTGCTACAGCACTTTCGTGGACAGCACTTCCCACTTACAACACAATTAATGGCAACCCCGCCGGTCGAATGTATGCTCTTGGTTCCATATCTTCCGTCGTAGGCGTTTTTTCCATTACGAGCATGGCGCAAGATTTTGTCAAAGGCAGTATGACCTATGCTTCTAATGGTTTAACCGTTCCCGTTGCTGGTATTTACTCTGTTCAGGCTTCCATAGGGTGGCAAGGCGCTGGGGGAACCGCTCCCCCCGGAACGCCAAAAGTCGCTACCTACATTAAGGTCGGCGGCACTTATGCGCGTTCAGGAGGATTGGACTTTTTAAGTAGTAGCGGAGTCTACCCAGCAAGTCGTTGTGGTGACCTTATCAACCTTGCCGCAGGTAGCGTTTTATCTTTGGCTGCTTATTGCGATCAAAACAATTTAGCAACGCTTCCCGATGCAGCCTATACATATCTTTCAGCCGCACTAGTTAGCATATAAGGAGACAAATGACAGACGTAAGAGCAGATATCGTAAAATGGGCAAAATGGGGTGTTGACAACCGCGCTGGTTTCACCTACACCGAAGATGGTCGGAGGATGTCGGGCGTTCACGCGCCTGGCATTACCCCTTGCATCTGTGACTGTTCTGCCTTTGTCACTTATTGCTACTCCTGGGCTGGCGCACCCGACCCCAACGGACAGGGATACAACGGGCAGGGCTATACCGGCACCCTTCTTTCTCATGGAACGTCGATCACCAAGGCCCAAGCAGTACCGGGCGACGTAATTGTTTACGGCAAAGGAACCGGCGATCACACGGCACTCATTGTTGAAGCAGGCAACGACCCAATGACCGTCTCAATGGGCGAACAGGGTGACCCTAACTACGTTCGAGTTTCGCTAGACGGACGACAGCCACAGAGGTTTCTTCGTTTTAACACCGTTAGCGGAGGCCCTGCCAATGCTGCCCCACCGGATCACTACGTGTACACTCCGGCTGCCGTCGCGCACCACATCACCATTCTGGGCGTAACAGTGCAACAGGTGCAGGCAAAGGTTGGAGTAGCCCAAGACGGTATTTGGGGACCACTAACCAATGGCGCAGTTATTGCATGGCAAAAAGCACACGGCCTTGCGGCCGATGGTATCGTGGGTCCTTTGACGTGGGGCAAAATGGCTCCCGCGGCGTCAGTTGCAACCCCTGCGCCGACACCAACGCATCCCGTGATTCAACAAGGTTCGACAGGTCCGCAAGTTGTAGTGCTTCAGCAAAAACTTGGAATTACCGCTGATGGCATCTTTGGCCCGCAGACAAATGCAGCCGTTCGCAATTACCAACAAACGCATGGTCTTGGGGTTGACGGTATCGTCGGACCACAAACATGGGGATCGATGGGGGTCTAATGACCAATGCCCTTTTTGCTTTTGCGTTTTTATTTGTTATTGTTGTATTCGCACGCGAATTCGTCAATTACCGAAGAGAAAAATTAGCATTCGAGCGAGAGGACCAGTTAGAAACCTGGGAATGCGAGTACTGTGGGTGTCGAATTGAATCGACCTCTATAGAAGGCATGGTCGAAGGGCTTAGAATCCACCAGGTCGCTATGTCGTGCGAAGAGGATGAATTATGACCATAGCGCTTCCCGACGTAACCACCGTTCCCGGCATCCGCAAGAACGGCGAATATTGTAATGGCATGTGCGAGGACTGCGATTGTCGAGAGAAAGACGATCCCGACATTGAGATTGAGGAACTATGACCAACGTAACCCGTTCTATTGTTAGAACCCTTGTACCCATTGGTATTGGATTTGCCGTAAGCGTCCTTGCCCATTTTGGAGTCACCGACCCCACCACGCTGGCTGCTATCGGTTCTGGCTCTGCTGCTGCCTACGGCACGATTGTACGTTTAGTTGAACAGAAGCACCCAAAGATTGGCATGATGCTCGGAGCAATTGGCGCACCCAGTTACCCGGCCAAAACGGTGTAATATGGTTAGTGTTAACGTCAATTCATTAAACGTGTGGCTTGGCGTAATAGCAAGTATTGGCTTTGTTGGCGGATTTTGTTTAGCAGTCGGCAAATGGGGTCATAATCAAATTGTCAAAAGTGTGGAAGAAAGGGTGCTTGTCATTAGAAACGCCGTGACGCCAAACGGAGGAAACAGTATGGCTGACGCCGTAGGCAGAATAGAAACAAAATTGCTTACAATTGGCGAACGCCAAAAAGAAATTAAATTTGAACTAGATAGCGTAAAAACGGAACTCGACGACATGGGACTCAAACTCGAACGACACCTAGGAGCGCATGAGGGGCTTGTGTGATAAATAAATGGAAAAACCTGACAACCCGACTCGGAGCCATTCTTTTGACAAGGTTCGACAAATGGTTTGTAAGTGGGGCCGCCGTCTGGCAAACGCTTGGCGTATGCGTACTGATTGTCGTTGTCGAGATTGCTTGGCCTACACTCGATCCCCACTGGTTTTGGTTGCTCGTTCTGCTGACGGTGTACTCGGCCATCACCCAACCCGCCCTTGCACAAGCGACTTCTGTACAAACGGAACAACTGAGGCTGATAGAGGAACGGCAGAATAACGAACTTGCAGAATTGGGTGAGTTATTGGAGGACGTGCATGAAATCATACGAAAACTCGAAAATCAAACACGAAGATCAGATGGAGACCACTGGTGAGCAATCCAGCAAAAGCAAAAGGCAGCCAATTCGAACGCGACTGCGTCAAATTCTTCCAGGAAAACGGTTTTCCGTACGCTGAGCGACGCTTTGGAGCGGGTCAGCAAAAAGACAAAGGTGACATCGTAGGCATACCGGGAGTTGCCATAGAGTGCAAGAATCAACAGTCGTTGAAACTTGCTCAATGGATAGGCGAAGCCGAAACGGAGCGGGAAAACGCGGGCGCTAAGCATGGAATCGTTATTGCAAAACGTCGGCAAAAGCCCGTTGGGGATTCATATGTAGTCATGACGTTTGCTACGTTTGTAGAATTGATGGAACAATAATGACAACAAAACAACTGCTTCAATGTAAAAAGTGCACCTCTCGCCTTGTTGCCCTCAACGAGGAAATGTGTTGGTCGTGCATTCTGGAATATTGTTGCAAAGCCTGGAGGCAAAAGAAAATTAATGGTTCATACAACAAAGAAAGATGTCCTATCCATTTCACGTCATTTAAACACTTATGATTTGGCCCATCATTGGTTATGCCCTGCTTGGTTCGATTGGCATGGCAGTGATGGACTCAGTGGGAACGATTCTAGTCAAAGCAATTTCCGCCGGCAAGGGAAACTTGGCTGGTTTTTGCGACGCTGTGGCCGATTTGGCCAAAATCACAATCCTGAGCGTAGCCGCTACTCGCCTTACCTCTGACTACGGCTGGTGGGGTTGGCTCGGAGTGTTGCCAATTCTGATAACAGGGTTTTTTGTCACAAAACATGCTACACATTTAACAAAACACATAGAAAATGAAGAGGACGAAAAAGAAGAAGAAGAGCGGGATGCTCGGATTCGATGGCTAGAAAGAGAAATGATAGTCATCAAACAACATGTTAAAAAGCGATAGACTAATTTTATGGCACAACCTGGTGATTTAGTTCTTGCCCACAGTCGAGGTGCGTTCGCCGTCCTGATTCGATTCGGTCAATGGCTCCGACCCTCATGGCGACCTTGGAAACGATGGAACCACACCGCTATCGTCGTCGGCATCCGCAACGATGGAAAGATTCGCTGTATGCAGATGGGTCGTCGTGGCGAGATCGTGGACATAGACAAAGTTTCTCCCAAGGGTTACTACATCGTGCGCCCCTGCCCCAAGGGAGTAGACAGAGTGAAAGCCGTTGACTATGCGCTTCGCCAAAACGGTATCAAGTATTCCGTAACCACCATCTTCTCCATCGCCCTTACTTTGCTCACTCCAAAGATTGTTGCCTTTGACTTTCGTAGAAGGGGTAACGCTCTCATCTGTTCAGCGTTGGTGGCTAGGAGTTGGGAGCATGGCGGTTGGCTGTGTCCAAGCGATCCCTTTCAGATCACCCCAGCCGAGTTAGCCTGGATCACGCAACCGAAGGGTCAACTGCCGTGAAAAAGCAGGAACTTCAAACCCACATTGTCATCCCCGACACCCAGGTAAAACCAGGAGTTCCTTTAGACCACTTGTCTTGGATTGGACAATACATTGTTGATAATTTTGCTGGCAAACCTAATATAAAAATTATTCATTTGGGTGATCATGCCGATATGCCAAGTCTTTCTTCTTACGATGTGGGCAAAAAAGAAATGGAAGGTCGCAGATACAAGGCGGATATAGAGGCAGCGAACTATGGATGGAAAATTCTCAATGAACCAATGGTGGAGTACAACTGTGTTCGTAAGCAGTATAAAGAACGAAAATGGCTCCCCGAGCGACACGTCCTACTGGGAAATCACGAAGATAGGATCAACAGAGCCATATCAATTGACGCCAAACTCGATGGCACTATCTCCACCGACGACCTGGACTATGAGCGCTCAGGCTGGGACGTACATAGTTTCAGACATATCGTTTGGCTAGACGGGGTAGGGTATTCCCACTACTTCTACAACCTCATGAATGGCCGGCCGATTGGTGGTATGATTGAGTCCCGTTTGAAAACAATCGGGCATAGTTTTAGCCAAGGTCACCAACAGGGGTTGTGGTATGGAATACGATACGTTGCGGGAAAACAGCAAAATGGCTTGGTCGCCGGGGCTTGTTATCTCCACGACGAGGATTATCTCGGACCCACTCAGGCTTACTGGAGGGGAATCGTGGTAAAACACCAGGTAGAAGAAGGGTCGTATGACCCAATGTTTGTATCGCTTGATTTCTTGTGTAGAAAATACACGGGCAAGCGATTATCAGAGTACACTCCTAAGACGTTCGCACCAGACACCCAGTAAGGATTCCATGCATCTAAACGCCTCATGTGAGGCGTGCGGAGCCATCTACGTGATAGCCCCGCTCGCCCTACTTCCGCAACCCTCAAGACTAATGAACAAACTTGCAGACATTAAGTGGGGTCACAAATGTGTAGTTACTCATCCAGCCACTCATAATAAGCAACACTATCCATCATAAAAACCGCAACGGTGTTGCCACCCTCGTTATTCTCATCGTAGGAAAAGAAGATAATCGCATTATCCGCTTTCTTCACCTTGCAGTGTTGAGCGGTAATCGTTACAACGCGTCCATCATTTAGGTGAACTTCGGCTTCTCTTTCAACAACATCCATTTATCCTGCTGCTTTCTGGGCCATGCCCGCTAGGGTTTGCAATGAATTCATACGCGCGATTCGCGCTTTCAGGGCTTCCTTGCTAGAACTCAGCAACTGCATGTTGATAAGAAATTGCAAGCGTTCATCTTCTGTGGCCACCGTAGCGATATCTTCCGCTCGGTCAACGTTGATCTTTTTGCCAGATTCCTCAGCATCGGCCCACGCCCGTAGGCGCGCTTTAGCAAAACGAACCTTGTAGTCGGTTTCCGTATGCGCTGATTTTTCAGCGATAAGTTGGATCTCCTCCAAAAGACTTCTAATTATTTTTGCTTCCTCAGTAATCGCAACCGCTATTTCGTCTGGAGACAAAGGGGTTGGGCCGTGTGGCGCTGGTTGAAAATCAGTAGACATCGAACAATCTCATTTCTGTGGTTGGTTTGTATAGCAAGGACTGCCAAATTTGCACTCGTCGGCCATGGTTTACACGTCTCCGAGAAACCGCTGTCCGCTCAAGGATGGTTACCATCTTCATACGCACTGCTCGGACCATCGCTACTCCCATAGCCCTTGGTTCACGTGGTGCTTCAACGCCTTTGCCTTCCAACACTTCCCAAATATCATCTGTGGTAAATGTTGGCATTTCGGTAGCACATAGGTGTATCGCGTCCATGCATTCTTTCATCCAAAGGGGCGGAGCCCCACGCCTGGCTTTTTCCAGGGCCTGTTCTTTTGTATCCATTATTCCTCCAAGTTGATTGCTTCTACTATTTCTTCCATATGTAATTCATTGCATTTTTTGTCACGCGCACAGTGATCGTGTCGCAACCTATCGGCTACTACTATCCATCCCCTGCTATCCTGCCAGCCACGCAAGACGTAACCGTGATTCCATGCAAACGACCATTGATCAGTGATGTAGGAATGGCAGAATCTGCAAAGACTCAGGAAGAGCCCCGCGTCTAATTGAGCGCCGGGTCGGGCAGAGCGCTGAATTATTTCGTGGACGTCGAGGGCTCTCCCTGAGCAACCCTCCAACCCTGCTTGACACGTAGGAAATTTATCAAGTTGTCTTGCTACAAGGCGAGCGCGTACCTTATTAGACGCCTGCCTTTTAGCCGACACGGGTCGGATGGGCGATCTTTTCATTTAGGTGGTGTACCGCTTTACTTTGGCAACTGCCACCTTCAAGCGATCACACTCGTCAGATAAGTCAACGTCATCCTGATGAGCGTTGTCATCCCACGCTTTGATGAGATTGATAGCGCTATCAACAACGTCCATGATGTCAATAAAAAATGCTTCTTTTACTTCGATGGCTATTTCGTTATCCATTGTTTGATTCCTCCGGTAAAAATAAGGTCCATTTGCGAGAGTTGGACGGGCAAAGATGCCCGACCAACTTCGCTATGGCAATTAGTTGTGTATTGCAACTTGGACATATGAAAACTTGTGTTTTCGGTCCGTGCTTAGGCGTAGATTTCGTCACGGTACTTGTAACGCGGGACTGGCGTGCGATTGCCAACGTAACGACCGTACAGTTTGTAACCTGATCGCTTTTCGTTTTTGTTGGTAGAAAACATGCTTCGCGTTTTGCACTCGTATGGAAATGATTCTTGTTCGTACTTGTGTACGTCGCCAGATTTGATGCCATTCAAGATTCCCTTGAACGCGGTTACGCGTGCTGATGCCTGCGAATTGTTTTTGCAGGTTGCTGATGGGAACTCAGCAAGCACAAACCATTCCCCAACGTCATTCATCATCTGGGTGCGCCAGATAGCAAGAACCTCGGGGTCAATTATTTGACTTGAACTAGGTCGTCCGCGTCGCTGGATTGGTGGCAACTGTTCTTTTTCAAGAAATCTGTTGAGTGTTTGAGTTGACATAATTGGTACTCCTTGTTGTTTCATTAGAACGGCTCGGTGCCGTTTTGGTCCCAACCGGTTTCTTCAACTGCCCCTGGGAATGATGCCTCAATTGTTTCGGCACCTTCGAACGAAGGCCCCCCACGGGTAATTGGTCCGATTAGATCTTTTGCCGTGCTCATCGCTTTTGCTCGCTGGGCTGGTGACCATGAGCCATAAGAACGAAGGCTGTCGGATATGGATTTCAGAAAAGCGTTTTCCGGGTAGGCTGAGGACGCTTTGTGAATATGATTTGCTTCTTCCGGGTCGGCGTCAGCAAAGTTTGCTTTTTTGCCTGCTGGCCCTCCGCTAGAGCGAGGGGCTTTTGTCTCACGCCGTGGTGCTGGTGCAGATTCCCTGTGGGCAGGTTCCGGGCTAGAGCCCATCTCAATACTCACTGAGTCCCCGTCGTCATCGCCAATCGGCACCATAAAGGTTTGGAGCAAGGCATATTTCAACGCGGCACTCATAGCCTTGTTGACTGCCTTGTCTGAGGTGTCGTTACCCTGGCCAATGGTTGTGACCAATAGGTGGTCGGTTCCATCCGTAAAGGTAAAACATCCTTCTACCCGTGCGTACTGCATGACGCCACCGCTCTGAGTAGGGCGATCTTCGACGCCAATCAGCGCATACGAGGGAAGAAAGACAATGCCTGCATCTACCAATGGTTTGTGTAGTGCATCCATGACTTGATCGATGCCACGAAAGTTGTAACCCTGCGCGGCGTTTCGACCCCCCTTGGAAATGCCTTCGTCTAGCGCTGATGCAACTTGCAGTAAGCGATCGTGAAGTGTGATTTCATCGGTCATTCTGTGACTCCTTCAATATGGAAAGGCTTCCAACGGTTGCGACTATTGCGCCGATAACCTTGGCCACCTCTACAGACTTGACACCGTGTTCGGCTAGGGCCTGGGTGTACTCGTTGTTTAGGTATACCAATTCGGTAACCGTTCTGTCGATAAGGGTTTCAATCCAATCGGTTGCCATTATTTATTTCCTCAATTCCACCGGTACGGTTAATTCGCTTCTGTCCTGCAAGCACCGGTCTTTAAACTTGCAGTACGTGCACTGCCACGCTGGTCGCGAGGCGTCAGGATCAATGTAGTCGAGATTTCCAGATAAGTCAACTACCACTGATCTATCGGGAAGGATATTCTCGTTGACCGATTCAACGATTCTGGTGATTCGTTCTTTTTCGACCATTGCTGGACCACGCCATACGCCATCGGGGATGACAAACTCCGCCATAACGCGTGTGGTGTCGTCTATGCCGGCCGATTCGGCAAGTTGGATGGATACTGCCTCCATAGAGGCTGAACCCATTACAAGGCTATCTACGGGCTTTCCACTTTCTATAAGCCCAAGCGCATTTAACCCTGCTTGAAGTATCGCTTGATACTTTGGACCTTCTGGTTCATCCATTTTTCTCGCACGACGCTTTAGCCCAATTTGCTTGTCATAGCCATATGCACCCATTGTTTTCAACTCAAAAACAACAGAACCCCACGTCCAGTCGGGATTTGTCGCAACAAGGGGGGCTTCGTCAAGGTAGCCATCACAAGAACCTGAAATGTGATCACCCAACTTGGTCGGGATCTCAAACTCTGCTTCGGGGTATTTGCGTCCGATTGCTTCTTGCACTTTTTCGTGCAACAAGGTGCCAATATTGGTTACCCAGTGGCCCGGCACGTCCATTGGATTAGTCGGGGTCACGCCTAAAGCGGCATAACCGATTGCCCTACCGCAACTTCCGGCGTCGGAGTAGCGGGCTGGAGTGCCCAGGGCTGTTGGCTTAGGCACCGAATCGCGCACCAATTCCCGTAAATACAGGTCTGTGAGCGTGGGTGGGACTGGAAACAGATGTAAACTATCACTCATTTGATTCTTCTTTCTTTTCGGTATTGGTCATTTGCATTACGGTCAAGTAGTCGAAGAACAACTTACCCCATTCACTGACCACCCTGGTAAGCACTCGCAAGCGCCACCCCAGGAAACATACAAGCAAAACAAGCCAGATTTGACTTACCGCTAACCATTTCATCGATTACCTCCCATTGTTGCTTTCAACTGTGCATGCATTTCTGCCATAACGTTAAATTTATCTCTACCTCCAGGTACTTCTTCTATCAGTGAATTAATAAGCATACCTATTGTTGCTAGCGCACACGTGAGTGTGAACTCATCACTATCTTTTACACTGTCTGCAATTATCCTTTGTGCTGTTGAGTCAGTTTGAAAAGATGTGGGTATGCCTTTGTTTTTTCTAATGTCTCGGGTTGCACCTATCACCAAAAAAGCCAAGTCGACGATGGCGAAGGTTTGATTCAAATGACTTGCGTCATCACTCATTATGCTCCTAACTGTTGATTCATACCAGAACTTAATCGAATTTTTGGTCCGTGTCAAGTCCTAAGATTTTGATGGGCCGTGAAATGTTATTGGCGGGGGCGCGTGTGAAAAAACGCGGGGCGCTGTGGCAAAATAAAAAAACGTCCGTCGAACTTCTCCTAGCGCCTGCATTGATTGTTGGCCCCAGGGAAAAAAAAGATGTAGAGG
>Ga0194055_10003749_pt1 | contig 11605 bp, 8 predicted proteins | sample SepL449m_MetaG_FD_155482 | JGI IMG/M metagenome (GOLD analysis project Ga0194055, IMG submission 155482) | Anoxic zone freshwater microbial communities from boreal shield lake in IISD Experimental Lakes Area, Ontario, Canada - Sep2016-L442-9m | ecosystem: Environmental > Aquatic > Freshwater >... | reverse complement strand
GCCACGAGCCTGTGGGCCAAAACTACGACCGTGATCTCCACCACGATGTGGCGGGCCAAACCCTCGTCCTGAGTCATGGCGTGGACTCATGTGATGCGGGCCGAATCCACCGGGGTGATGTTCTGGACCGCGAGCCTGTGGTCCAAAATTGCGACCATGATCTCCACCACGATGTGGCGGGCCAAACCCTCGTCCTGAATCATGGCGTGGACTCATGTGATGCGGGCCGAATCCACCGGGACGATGTTCTGGGCTGCGAGCCTGTGGTCCATGGCCACGATCATGATCTCCGTCATGATTGGGGGCACCAGGCTCTCGTCGGGTGCCGTGTTCAGGGCCACCCGCGTTTGGTACATGACCATGTTCAACCCCGCCTCGTGGTGGACCAAAATTACCAGGGCCACGGCCTGAGGGACCTTCGCGGCGAGAATCAGGGCCGGTTGAATGGGGACGCCCACCTTCAGGACGCTCATGCCGGCGATCTGCGTTCGGATGACGTGTTTCTGGTTTCGGCGATTCTTTCGGCTTGGATTCTTCTGCGTCTGATTTTACAGAGGCTTTCGCCTCCGGTGTTGTCGATGGAGCATCTGGCTTTGTCTTCTCTGCTGGCTTGTCTTCCTGGTTGACGGCAACCGCAAATAAGGCACTGACGGGTTCATCCTGTGCTGCCACAGGAACAGTCATGAGCATTACGGCGGCGAGGGCCGCGGTTATGCTCTGGATCGCGAGACGCATACGATAACTCCTGAAGTGAGATTCCACCGGGCCTGAAAAGGCTTCTCTTTCCTGTAGTCACGGTTTCTGGCTGAACACCGCCGCGCGGATTTTCCGTTTTTGCGACATCCTGTCAAAACCGGAATCGATCCGCGGTTAGAACAGTTGACTCCGACGCGCCTGAATTCCCCGTGAAGGAATTTTCCGATTTTGTGGCGGTAAATGCACGGCTCACGTGACCATAATGTTGGCAACAGCTTTGAAATCAAGGGGTTATCTGTGCAGAGCGATATCGGAGAGTTGATCGAGCAGGCACGCGGGGGCGATCCTGAAACTCTGGGAAGATTGTTGGCTTCGTATCAAAACTATCTGCGATTGCTGGCCAAAATCGAAATCGGACGTCGACTGCAGGGAAAAGTGGATGCCTCGGACGTCGTCCAGGAAACGTTCCTGGAGGCGCACCGCCATTTCCCCAACTTTCAGGGACAAGCAACCGGTCAATTCACGAAATGGCTGCGGACGATTCTCGCGTCAACACTGGCAAACACTGTCCGTCGCTATCTGGGGACGCAGGCCCGAGATCTACGACTTGAGCAGGAATTGGCCGCAGACCTCGATCAATCAACCTGTGCTCTCGGACAGATGCTTGTCGATCCTCACAGTTCTCCCAGCCAACAGGCGATGCGCGGGGAACAGACGCTGCTGGTCGCGGAAGCGATGGGACGACTTCCCGAGGATTATCAGACAGTCCTGGTCCTTCGTCATCTGGAAGGACTCACGTTTCCCCAGGTGGCGGAACGAATGAATCGCAGCGTTGACAGTGTCGAAAAACTCTGGTTACGCGGTCTGACTCGACTGAAGCGTGAGTTTGGTGAGGTGACTCCATGAGCACAATTCCGGAAAACAATATCGATCCTGATCATTTCGACGAAGATGATCCGCGATTGCTGCAAGTGTCGCGTGAGTACCTGTCTGAACTGGAGGCAGGTGGTTCTCCGGACAAGCAGGCCTACCTGTCGCGGTATCCAGACCTGACTGATGCTCTTTTGGAATGCCTGGAAGGGATTGAGCTGGCTCATTCGCTTCGTCCCATGGACGCTCCTGCTCCCACTGAATTCCGTGGCAGCCCGCTGGGCGACTTTCAGATTGTTCGCGAAATCGGACGTGGAGGAATGGGCGTCGTTTACGAGGCCGTTCAGATTTCACTGGGACGACACGTCGCCCTGAAAGTCCTACCATTCGCGGCAGCTCTGGATGCTCGACAGTTGCAACGCTTCAAGAACGAAGCTCATGCGGCGGCGCAGTTGCATCACACCAACATTGTTCCCGTTTATGCCGTCGGTTGTGATCGAGGTGTGCACTTTTATGCGATGCAATTGATCGAAGGACGTTCATTGGCCAACGCGATTCAAGAATTACGTCACGACTCTGCACCCACGACGGCAGCGGTTCGAGTGTTGGATTCGCAACAAAGTCCCGGTGCGACACAGGCAAATTCAGCAGCTCTCACGCAGCGGACGCGGCGCGGAGGTGAACGCTTTCGGACCGCCGCTCGCATCGCTGCACAAGTGGCCGATGCCCTGGAGTACGCTCACGATGCAGGAGTCGTCCATCGCGATATCAAGCCCGCCAATCTGATGCTGGATGCCCGAGGAGCAGTCTGGATTACCGATTTTGGCCTGGCTCAAGTTGTCGCAGATGCGGGGGTGACCCAGACCGGGGATCTGGTAGGGACACTGCGTTACATGAGCCCCGAGCAGGCCGCCGGTCGAAGAACTCCGGTCGATCATCGTACCGACGTCTATTCGCTGGGTGCGACTCTTTACGAAGTCCTGACATTGCAACCGATTTTCACGGGTGAAGATCGCGTCAGCCTGCTGCAGCAGATCCTGAACGAAGATCCCCGTCCGCTGCGTTCGATTGATTCCTCGATTCCTGTGGAACTGGAAACGATCGTCCTGAAGGCAACATCGAAGAGTGCAGGCGACCGATACGCGACAGCCGGAGACATGGCAGCCGATCTGCGACGATTTCTGGATGAGCGTCCCATTCTGGCGCGGCGTCCGTCGCTGGTCGATCAGGTTCGAAAATGGATGCGACGTCATCCGTCATTTGTCGGAGCCGCAGTAATTCTGCTGGTCTGCGGTGTGATCGGCCTGGCGATTACCACAGCCCTGGTCGCCAATGAACAATCGCTGACACGCTCGGCCTATGAACGCGAGGCCAAACGAGCCAAGGAAGCGGAAGATCAATTCGAACTGGCTCGCCGGGCGGCCGATGAAATGATCCGTCTGGCCGAGGAAGAGTTGTCCGACAACCCATTTCAGGAACGCCTGCGGAAGCGATTGCTGGAGACCGCGCTCGGTTATTACCAGGAATTCATTGCACAGCGCGAAGAGCGGCCATCGGCACAGGCAGAACTCGGTGTCACACGCGACCGCGTCAAGAAAATCCTGGCAGATCTGGCAGTCCTGCATGCCGACAGACATAACTTCCTGTTGCGAGAATCAGCGGTGTTAGATGATCTGGAATTGACGTCAGAGCAACGCGAACAACTGGCCGCTGTCGCGGAAGTGATGGAGCGGCATCGACGTGAACTGGGCCCCAGTCCGCATGACTTCAACTCCAATGAACATCGTAAGAGAATGCTCGAAGTGGCCCGCGATAACGAAGCGGCGCTGGCGACAATTCTGACTCCCGCTCAGCTTCAGCGTTTGCCGCAGATTGCACTGCAGTCACAGGGGCCGCGCGGTCTGCATGAACCTGATGTTTCCAGTGCACTGAAACTGACACCCGAACAACGGGACCAGATGAATCGGATCGAGGCTGAAATGGTCCCCTTTCGATTCGATCCAGGCTATCGAGGTCCGGCACCAGAAAGTTTTGAAGACCTCGCCAGGAAAACCGTGCAAAAAATGCTGACTGTTCTGACCGACCAGCAGCGAGCCCAATGGCAGGAAATGACAGGCAAGGCCTACAAAGGACCGCTCATGCTCCCGCGTCGCTCAGGCCCGGGTCCTGGCTTTGGTCCCGGCCCCGGTTTCGGACGCCCGGGTCCACCCGACAACCGACCTGGATTTGGTCCCCCCGGTTCGCAAAACCGCCACAATCCAGGCCCCCCCGGCGAACGCGGCCCAGATGGCCCTCCTCGGCCTAATCCGAAGTCAAACGGAAGAATTCAGCCAGACGATCGAGAGTGACATGATTACTGACACGTACTCTGATTGGTACGCGTCGAGATAATCTATCGATTTGCCGCCGTCCCTGATTTCAATCCGAGAGAAACGCCGCCCACGATTCGTACTTGCGGCTTCCCAGGTGATGAAACAACAGCGGATTATGTGCTGGTTTCAGAGGAACCTTCATCAGTTTCATGCCGGCTTCATGGGGAGTACGCCCCCCCTTGCGGACATTGCAGTCCAGGCAGCAGCAGACAATGTTTTCCCAAGTCGTCGGCCCGCCGCGACTTTTGGGCATGACGTGGTCCAAGCTCAGTTTGTGCATTCCCAACCGTCGACCGCAATACTGACAGCAGTTTTCGTCCCGTAGAAAAATATTGCGCCGATTGAACTTGATCGCATTGCGAGGCAGGCGGTCATAGCGCAGCAGTCGAATGATGCGTGGGACCTGAATCTCAAAATTGACCGAGCGAATCCAATCCCCCTCGACCGGGATTTCGCCAAGTTCCAATCGCAAGAGTCCCTGTTCCAGCCAGTCGTCAAAATCGTACGACTGAAAGACGCCCCCTTCGACCGAGATCACTTCAGCGGCACCCTTGTAGAGCAGGCAGAATGCTCGGGGGACCGGCAGAATATGGACCGCCATGTAATGACGGTTCAGAGCCAGAACACTGGACTGAATCGCCGGATTATGGGCTGCAATCATTTCGTCCGCACTCCCCTCTCGAAGAAAGGAATCTGGATTGAACTGACCCGTACCGCAAAACAAAGAGCTGGCAACATCCCGGAGCATCGAAATTCTAATCCCGATTTCCCCTCGATTGCAACAAACACGATTGTTCACCGCAGAGACGTGGGGTCTTCACTGTTGCTTGTGCCACGGGGAGATCGGAGTGGTACAACCAACGCTTCCAAGTCGAAGACTTCGAACCACGAGGCGACTATTTGCGTTCGACGAGTGAATTGCGGCGTTGGTTAACGGAGCGAACCACGACGATGCGCCCCCACCCTCGGGGACCGATTGCCTGCCGCGATCACCGAACAGCATCTTTTGTCTTGAATTCAAAAACACGTAACGTGTTGTCCCAGCTTCCAATCGCAATTCGGTTTCGTCTGGGAGAAAACTTCACGGACGCAACTCGCTGGTCAGCGACGTTCTCAAGCTCAGCAAGTACACGCCCCTTGAAGTCGACGATCGTCAGATTTTGTTTGGTCCCCGTCAGGGCGATCCGGGACGACATGAAATCAACGTCCATTTCCAAATGTCCATTTCGCGAATCGAATTGGACGAGTTCTATCTTCTGGTTGGTATCAAAGATGTGGACATCGCCAGTCGACCAGCTATCGTCAACCGAATACACAAGAGTCTTGTTGCCATCTGAAAATGCATTGCTCGTGAAAGACGCGTCGATTCCTGCAAACATGTTTTCGCCCATGAGGAATACTTCCCGCTTCTCGTCGATGGACCAGATCCGGATGTTGTTCTTATGTGACAATGAAACAATGTGGGAACCGGTGTGAGTAGGATGGATCTGAGTCAAGAATCCTTCTGATTTCGCCCGTCCAACCACCTCGAACGTCTGATCGTCGATCAAAAACAAGTGCTCTCCGTATTCCTCGGAGAACTCTGAAATGAGCATTGCGTTGTGCTTCGGGACCCAGGCAATATTAACAGGTCGAAACAGCGGCAATCCCGTGATGGTTTCAAACGTCCCTTTGTCCAGACGTTTCAGCATTTTACCACCTGCTTTTTCAAGCACGTGGACTGTCCCGTCATCGTCCAGCACGAAAAGGTGATCCCGTCCTTTTACAAGTTGGCAGAGATTCCCTTCAACTCGCGTGCTCCACTTTTCCGCCTGCTGATCCAGACTGTGATATTTGATGAATCCAGATTTTCCCGCGTAGACAATAGTTTCGTCATCAAGCCACGCAATAAAGTCAACGTGTCCCTGCCAGCCCTCTTTCCGACCCTCGACAGGGGTGCCGATGACTGAATGCAACTTCAGTTCGACGGCGAAAGCACGCGTGTTGGCAACCAACAGCATGAGGAGGAGAAAAGGCCGCATGTTCGTTTCCCTTATGTCGACCGACGTCATTACTTCAGCAAACGTATGGTACCACTCGGGACTTCTCGACATCAAAATATCAAAGTCACAACTCACTTAAGCAAAAAGTTCGGCGATCGGCGTCGGGTCACTCACGAGGTTGCTGGATCCCCAGTTTGCGATACCGCCGAGGGAAAACACAATTTCAGGCGGCGCTGAACTATGTTTTCTTCTTGCGCGGCTTCTTGACGGCAGGTTCTTTTTGTTGCGGCTCTTCGACCGCTGGTTCTTCAGTTGCAGGCTCAACTGCCGATTCTGCCGCTGCTTTTTTCTTGGTGGCGGCTTTCTTCTTCGGCTTGGCGGGTGCATCTGCCGGGGCGGATTCTGCAATCGGAGCGGTTGTCGCTTCTGGAACTGGTTCCTTGTCAGAACCGACCTTGGCTGCCGGGGTTGGCTTGGAAGCGATGGCAACGGGGTTCCAGCCAGACTTGATGTTGTCTGCTTTGGAGGCTTCCCAGAGTTGTTCAATTTGCGTTTGCGAGTTCGAGACTCTCAGTTCTCTGGCGAGCGAGTCCTTCCGGTTGGGGCTGAAGTCCGTGTAGTGGACGACGTAGGCCGGGAATTCGTCACTCGATGTTTCCTTGTTGGTACGCCACATCACGAACTTGCGGACCATCGTCTGGCCCTTTAAGTCTTTGGTATAAACCTCACGCCGCAGGATTTCGCTCGTCGGCAGTGTCATCTGCCGGGTGTCGCGGTCCATTAACGGGACTTCGATGATGTTCGCGACCTGAGAGATTCCACAGTCTTCGGGACGGACATGCTTGTCCTCACGTCGCCTGATAAATTGGGGCGAAATGATCGTGGCCAGCGGCAGTTTCGTAACGACGTGGTAACCCCGCGATCCGTTGTTGTGGAAATCCAGGACCATCCGGTTGATCGTTCCGCCGCGTGTGGTACTCGACAGCAGATCCAGGCAACTCACTTCCATCACCCATTCCGGGTTGACCATCTGATACGCGACGTTATCGCCGTTGACTTCGGCGTATTCACTTTCAGCCGACATGTCCTTGAGATCGCTGAGCATTTCACGCCGCTGGTCGTCGGTGAAGCCGCCACCGACGCGACCAAGAACCTGCAGTGTCCGGTCGGCTCGTTGAACACCCAGCAGGATATCGTGCAGCATCCCCTGACGTTCGTCCGTTGATTCTGTATAGCCCAGAACGGCCAGGTCCAGAGTATGACGAGGCTTGATCTTGAAAGTTCCCCCCGCGTCACTGCGCGCAACAATCCCTTCTGCCCCTTCTTTTAAAACCCACGTTTCAAACAGCTTCTGGATTTCGTCGATGGTTTTCACAGTCTTGGATTCGACAGCATGAGCAAGCGTGCCTGCCCCAAACCACTTGTGAACCAGCTTCCAGGTCTCTGCAAATGGCTGAGCAATATTCGCCCCGTCCTTGCTGATGACATCGAATGCGGCGAATCGCAGTTTTTGCAGATCGGCGGCACCTTGAGGATTTCGAGCCACTGTGCAGACGTCATGCACGCGCGGGCGGCTGTTGTCATCTCGCGCAACATACAGTTCACCAGCGACAAGAGCGTCTTTGACCCCCGCTTTACTCAGCAGCTTGGCCGCTTCGTCCAGCCAGGGAAGCCCGACTCGCACGGTCCCACCGGGGTTCATGCTGAAAATGTTGCCGTCGCGAAACACAAGGACTGTGAACTCACCGTCGACCTTTCGGCTGACATGATATTCCCCGGCAGGGATCTTATGAGTGATGCCGTCGCGATCCAGCGGCTGCATTCGCCCCCCGGCCAGACGACGGTACTCCTGCACTTTCGGCAGCAGGCTGGAATCCGCCAGGGCAGTAGCCGGCGCGGTTCCGTAGTTTCCCAACAGGATTTCGACGCGTGATTTGTCCAGCCAGCTCATGCTTCAGTCTCCGCGGGAGTTTCCACTGGCGCTTTCAGTTCCAGATCCGAAAAATGGAGGATCAGGGCGTACTTGTCGCCCTGGGTTCGCCCTTCCAGAAAACCGCGATACGGCGAACCGCCGCGGCGAATGATGAGAGGCTGATTGGACTTCGGCCCGGCCCCCAGCAGCATCAGGCTGTCTTTTGCTTCCAGTTCCTGAGCGATTCGATACAGGAAATCGTACGTCAGGCCGTTGGTGTGATTCAGTTGCACTTTGCTGACGAAGACAAATTTGCGGATCGCCTGTTCGCGTTTGATGTAGACGCCTGACCACCGTAGCGGAGTCTCTCCATCGAGATTTGTTTCCATGATTTTGCGAGGCCGGCGGTCTCGCGTTGAACCGTCCGGGTTCTTCACAACTTCCCAGAATTGAACCTTGTGGACGATCTTGCGGTCGGGATCGATGTAGACTCGGGACGTGTCACTCAGGAACCGCCCGGTGTTTTCCAAGTCGATCTCGGGGTCCCCTTCGATCAATGCCTTGCTTACGTCGTTCAGCTCACCGAACTGAGCACGCAGGGCGTCGACGTCGTTGGCAACTGGTGCTTTCAGCAGACGAACGCTGTTCACCTGGCGCTTCTGCTGATCGACCCAGCGGACCTTGAGTGTTGTTCCGACACTCTGCGTTGCGACGTGAGCATCACGTCCGCCACTGTCACTGATATTGATTTCCGGCATGTTCAACCTCAATTACGGAACGAGGAAACCTCGTTCGATGCGTTGTTCGAGCCTCGTTCAAATCATGTCGAAGTCCATCATGTCTGCATCATCGGCATCGACTTCTTCTTCCACGGTCGAGATCTGAGTCGGTCCGACAAACTCGACGCGTGTCGGATTTCCCACGGCCATAAAGAAATTTCCGTCGGCTCCCTGAATCAGGAATCCAGCATCTGCTTCCAAGCCTCCCCGATAGCTATAGGGGAACCTGTAAATTGCACCACCTTTGAATTCTTCGTAGAGAGGGCTGGCATCACCTTCCGGTTCCAGAACATAGACCAGCCGGATGTTGTGCTGCAGGTAGTCGGCAACCGTCGTTGGTTCGGTCAGGTTGACGGGGGCACTGTACGACGACGGGACCGGGGTGATTTCGTGGCCTTCCGTATTGACCGGCTTGAGAGCCGATTTATCGCACCATTCGCCATCCACCGAAAGTTGAGCGAAACTGGAACCGCCTCGTCCGATCACGGTGTGCCCGTCACCACCAAGGGTTGCCAATTCACACCGGCGCCCTTTTTCGTCGAGGACTTCGACTTCCTTGTAGCCATATAGGCGACTGCGATCGACCTTATTCAGCCCGAAGGCAAAGTCGCCATCTTTGAAGTGGAAAACGAGTGGCTTGGCCATGCGACACCGTCCGGAAAAAGGACTGGTCCCCCAAGGCACCCTGGAACGCCGTCAGCGCCACAACTCGTCATAACAATCGGACTGAGTTCACGGCGTACCAACAGTCTGGAAAGGTTATCCTGCGGGACTGAATCGGTTTCTGGTCTACGAGGGAACACGTCGAAAAGCGGGATTGTCAGCAGAGAACTCTACCGAAGCGGAGATCATAACAATCGTGACTCAACGTCCGTCAAGCGAACACTGGAAAACGGAGAATTGGAATCGACTGACGAATATCGATTTGGATGTACAGACTATCCCGATTCGTAATTACTGGCTGAATCCTAGTTGTGGGCCAATGGGACTCCGATAGAAGTTAGGCAACGGTGTGATGATCTATGGAATGTCGGTCATTTAGAAGGGAAACGCCCGAGAAGACCAGTTCAACAGGCGCGAGAAGCCGCTCGCAGGTGGGATTGGCGCTGGCCAATTATCACGATTCGTATTCAGCAAATCACATTCGGAGTTGAGAAACTGTAACCGCTGGAGTGCCCGGTTCGGCCGGCAGTACTTTCTTCGGAGTTTTCTTGACGCCAAATTTCAGGGGGTCTGCTCTGTCGACGCCTTCGGTTTTTCATCGCCCTTTCCAACCGGCTTCTCATCAGCCTTTGCCGCGTCATCCGTTTGCTCAGAATCAACTTTCAACAGCTTGGCAGGTCCCGTTGTCATGGCAAGAATAACGTAGGCAGCCTTTCCTTTGGCAGACACCAGATCGATCGTGGTGATCTCATCCGCAGGGCGCGGGTTGGAAATCTCGGTGATAAAGAAGCGGATTTGCGCGGGTGGAGTCTTGGTACTCATCGAGTTGACGCCGCGCCACACCATTTTGGAGTTGGGATCTTTCAGAACAGGGACTTCCTGTCCGCCAAACCAATCCTGCAGATGAGTCCCATCGACAAGTTCGCTGGTGGCAGAACTGCCGTCGGCGTATTGAAAGACAACCTTTGCGACGGCTGAGCCACTACCTGAACAAAAGAAGCCCGAGTGATATAAGTAAAGAGAATCGAACTTTCGTGCGACAGGAATCCCTTTGGCTTCCTCAGGAAATTTGACTCCTCGCTTTGCGTTCTCTTCTCCCCAGAGGCAAATCATCCCGCCAATTTCCAGTGGCACATTCCCAAAAGTCTGCGTGTTCCTGGGAACGTCACGCCACGGGAAATCTTTAATGCGGTCAAATGCGGTTGCTGGCGTCTGGTAACGTGTCGTCAGATCAAGCGGTTCTGGGGGGGTATTCGCAGCAACCTTCGGTCCTTGATCGGCAATTTTCGGCGGATTTTCAACGTCTGGTTTTGCGACTTCCGTCACCTCAACTGCGGGCCGCGCCGGTTGATCGATGAGGATTGACGGCCTTTCCCGAACACGCTTCGTAGGTGCGGGCGGTACTGGCGGCTTCGAGCAACCGAAAAAGGAAAACGCCAGTGCCAGATAAAGGGAGACCTTGAATCTCATGTTGCTATTCCAAATTGACTCGAAGAGCGAGAAGTTCATTCAATCCAATTTAATGTGGCACAAAATCAAATGCTACAACCATCAGTTCCATGCCCGATTATTGTCGACCTGCAAGCGACTCGAGCCAGATCAACAGGGACACCACTGCCGTGAAAGCACCTCATCTCAAGGTCCGCTTGATTCCTCAAGTCGATTTTTGCATTCTGACAGGGGCACCCTCAATCAACTTGGCGTACCCGAACCCGCGAGACTTTTATGAGCGACTTCATTCCTGGCCCGGTGGCTCCGCCACGTCGAATTCTGATGGGGCCTGGTCCCAGTGATATTCATTCCCGCGTCCTGCTGGCGATGGCCGCTCCGACCGTTGGTCACTTGGACCCTTATTTCCTGAAGATCATGGACGAGACGCAAACGATGCTGCGTCAAGTCTTTCGGACGCAGAACCGGTTGACGCTGGCCGTCAGCGGTACTGGCAGTGCCGGGATGGAAGCGGTCGTCGCGAACCTGATCGAACCGGGCGACAAGATGATCGTCTGTGTCAATGGTGTGTTTGGCGGTCGTATGGCCGACGTCGCCGCGCGCTGCGGTGCCGTGGTCGTGAAACTCGAACGACCTTTCGGCGAGATTTTCTCTTCGGACGAGATTGAAGCGGCGATCAAGCAGCACAAGCCGAAGGTCCTCGGGATAGTCAACGCAGAAACATCGACCGGGGCATCGCAACCGGTGGCCGATCTGGCTCGGATCTGCCATGAAAATGACGTGTTGATCGCGGTCGATTGTGTCACCTCGCTCGGTGGCCAGCCGGTGGAAGTCGATCAATGGGGGCTGGATGCCGTTTACAGCGGAACTCAGAAGTGTCTC
>Ga0194055_10003748_pt1 | contig 11605 bp, 9 predicted proteins | sample SepL449m_MetaG_FD_155482 | JGI IMG/M metagenome (GOLD analysis project Ga0194055, IMG submission 155482) | Anoxic zone freshwater microbial communities from boreal shield lake in IISD Experimental Lakes Area, Ontario, Canada - Sep2016-L442-9m | ecosystem: Environmental > Aquatic > Freshwater >... | reverse complement strand
GTTGGCGATCGAGAACTGCAGGGCGAGTTTCGCGATCGATGACCCACGGGCACGGCAGATCTCGGCAGCCTGGCGGGCTGCTGCCTTCACCTCCTCGGGCTCCTTGAGCCAGGGGGGCAGGGGGGCGTCGGTGAGCAGCCGGGCGCTGAAGGGCCCCGCGTTCATCACGCCGATGCCCCTGGCTTTCAGCCAGGGAACCGTCTCATCGGCGAACCGCGTGTTCTGAAGCGTGTACTGGTTGTAGTTGAGCACGCAGTCGACGTCGGCCTGATCGCAGATAAACCGGAAGATCTTCTGCGGATACCCGCTGAAGCCGATGAACCGCACCTTCCCCTGCTCCCGGGCCTTCCGCAGCGCCGGCAGCGTCTCGTCGACGATCTGCTGCATCGGCACGAACTCGATGTCGTGGCAGAGGATGATGTCGAGGTGGTCGGTGCCCAGCCGATGGAGCGACACGTCCACGCTCTCGGCCACCCGCTTCGCCGAAAAGTCGAAGTGCTCGAGCGAATAGCGGCCGAGCTTCGTGCAGAGGAGGTAGTCGTCGCGTGGAATCGACTTGAGGGCGACGCCGAGTAGCACCTCGCTCATGCCGCGGCCATAGAAGGGGCTCGTGTCGATCAGGTTGAAGCCGGAGTCGAGCGCGGCTTTCACGCTGCCGAGCGCCTCGTCGAGCGTGACCGAGCGAAACTCCTGGCCAAGCGAACTCGCCCCGAAGGAAAGGATCGGCACCTGGAGGCCCGTCTGCCCAAGCGGTCTGGTCTTCATGTCGCTCCTCTCACGAAAACGTCCGGCAGCCAACGGAGAGCAGGAGGTTGGCCCACGGCTGCATGTCGGCGGTCTGGATCGTGAGCACATGGTCGTCGGAGGCGACGGCCGCGTAAAAATCCCATTTCAGAATCGGGGCAAGTTCGCAGGGCGACTTGGCTGCGGCGAGGATCCGCCGGTACTCGGTCCACACCGGTGGGTCGCCGGGCGTCGCAGCGGCATAGGAGTCGGCCCGATCGACGCCCATCGTAAACACCTCGTCGATCTGCACGGCCGCGAGCACCGCCTCAAACACCTGCGCCACCGTGGGCACGCCGGGCACGAGTTGGAGCGAGACGAGCTCCGCTCGCGGGCCCCGCTTATTGAGGGAGGGATAGTTGCCGTCGGCAATCAGCACCTTCGAGTGGTGGCCCGATCGGGCGAGCACGCGGAGGATGTCAGGGTGGAGCAGGGGGCCATTGAGCATGGAGAACTCTCCGCTGGGTCAGGCTGTAAGGTGCCGCCTGAGGCTCGCAATCGTGCGGGCCGCGGCCTCCGAGGCCGTCGGCAAGGGAAAGACCTCGGCCGACAGCCAGCCTTCATACTGGATCGCCCGCAAAGCCGCCACGACGGGCCCGAAGTCGGTGTGGCCAAACCCCATCGCCCGGCGATTGGAGTCGGCCCAGTGGACGTGACCCACGCGCGGCCCACAGGCCACGAGCGCCCCGGCGACGTTCTCCTCTTCGATGTTCATGTGAAACAGATCGCAGAGAAGTTTCACCGTGTCGAGACCCTTGGCTTCGACAAACGCAGCCGCTTCCGTCTGACGGTTGAAGAGATCGGTCTCGTAGCGGTTGAGCGGCTCGTAGAGGAGTGGCTGGCCGTGGCGAGCGGCTCGGGCTCCGAGCTCGCCGAGGGCATCAGCCAGCATCGAAAGGGCCGACTCCCGGGAGACGTCGGCGCCGCTTCGGCCCTGCATCGACCCGATGATCGCCGGAGCCCCGAGGGCGCCCGCCGCATCGACGATCGAAGCGATGAATGCCCGTGCCCGGTGTCGCACGTCCTCGTCGGCGTGGCAAAGTGAAAGCCCGTGCTTCACCCAGCCGGCCCCCGTGCCGATGGCGGCGAGGGCGACGCCATCGGCCGCGAGCAGCGGCCGCACGACCGAGGCCGCCACCTCATCGGCATCAGCCGGAAAGATCTCGACGCCGTCGAAGCCGTGCTCGGCGGCCGCTCGACAGCCCGCTTCCAGGCCGTCGTGAAACACAAACGGCCCGCGTCGCGCCTCCGGCACCAGGCAGATCGTGATCGCCGACTTCACGCCGTCTTCCCTGCCGCAAACAGCGGCTTCAGATGGCGGTCATAGATGTTCTCGGTCACCTGCTTCGCCACCACGTCGCGGTTGGCCAGGAGCAGGTCGGTGTATCGCTTCCCCTGCTTTGCCGCCACCTTAAACGACACGTGGACAAGCTGCCGCATATGCGGGTTAAACGCTGGATTTGCCGGCACGTGCCGCAAGGCGGCTGCCAGCTGCGGGCCGTTCCACGAAGCCACCGTGGCCGGCGGCGGCAACTTTGCCCGGTCAATGTCGATCACCGTAGCGTAGGGAGCGCAGAACTCCTCGACGTGGTCGTAGGCATAGGCGTAGATCTCCTTGGCGAGCACCAGCCCGTCGCCGCCCGCCTCGGCCAGGCCGATCATCTCCTCCAGCCACGTCGTGCCGGCCGTCTTGAGATGCAGCCCGGCGCCGGTCCGCTCCACGATCCGGCGGATGATCGAATAGAGCGAAAACTTATCGCTGCCACTGTGCACGGAGAGCTTGAGGTTCTTCGGCAGGCCATAGCGGTCGGCTGCATAGGCCAGCACCGCCACGTCGTCGGAAAACTCCTTTTCGAACCCGGTGAGGTCGCCGACGTAGTCCACGCCCTTGTTGAACCGGCCGGTAAACTTGGGGGCGATCGTCTGCAGCGGCACGCCCTCGTCGGCGAGCAGGGCAAGAATCACGAGGAGTTCCGGCGGCGTCTGCGCCGCGTCGGTCTCGTCCATGCTCACCTCGATGGCCACGCGGTCGCCACGCTTCGCGCCGATGTGCCGGAAGATCTCGCCGGCCTCGCGGCACGCCAACAGGTAGCTGCGAGCCACCCTGCCAGACGTCTCCACCGAGAGCGGCACCGGGGCGGCAATGCCCGGAATCGTGAGCGACGCGGTGAGCTCCGCGTGCTTGGCGAGAAACGCGGCAACCTCGGCCTCGCCCGCCGGCTTACCGATCGAGTCGGCAACGTCGATCGTGAAAAAGTCGCTCGAGTCGAGGAACCTGTCGACCGTCTCGAGGCGGATGTGGTCGGCATCGACGAACCACGAATGCGGCCACTTCCGCGCCGCGACGGCGGCACTCGCCGCAGCCCGGACGCTTGCCGGCTCGCTGCCAATGAAGGTGTGTTCGCGGTTCGACTTGTTCCACACCGGCGAAACGACGACGCCGTCCGCGGCGAGTCGCTCGAAAGCGGCGAGCTGGGCCTCGGCTTGGTGCGCAAACCGGTCACCGACGCCAAACGTGAATCGTGGAAGTGTGAGCATACGGAGAGAATACCCACCGAGATGCGGCGGTGATACCGCCTTGCGCAACAGGATTGACCAAGGTTTTCTGCAGTTCTGATGCGTGCTGTTCCATCCCAACTCGCCAAAACCGGCTGCGGGACGGTGCGCGGGTAGCCCCGAGCCACGCGCGACGCCCGCAACCCGAAGCCGACGCGCAGTTCCTCACCCGGACCGGTATCACCCGTCCGTGGGATTCGCTGGGGTCGGCAGGATCAGCTGCCAGAACTCGAGGTCGAGCCAGTGGCCGAACTTGAAGCCGGCCTCGCGGACCGTGCCGCAGCAGCGAAAGCCGAGCGAACTATGCAGGGCCACGCTTGCCACGTTCGTGGCGTCGATCCCCGCGATGATCATGTGGATGTCCCGCTTTTTGGCCGCCACGATGATCGCCTGGAGCAACTGCCGCCCTACGCCTTCGCCCCGGAACTGCTCGTCCACATAGACCGAATGCTCGATCGAGTATTTGTAGGCCGCCCGCGGTCGAAACGGGCCCCAGGTGGCGAAGCCCGCGAGCACGCCGGACTCCCACTCGATGCCCAGCACCGGGATGCCGGCCTGCTGACGGTCGTCGAACCACTGCCGCATCACCTCATCGGTCCGCGGCTCGTATTCGTAGAGTGACGTCGAATGGAGGATTGCGTCGTTGTAGATCGACTGGATCGCCGGGAGGTGGGCGGCGGTGCAGGCGATCACCTCGCGGCGCGGTGGGGCGGGCTTCTTGCGTGCCATCGGCGTGTCTAACGGCAGGAAGTGGGGAGAGCGGTGGGCGGCGGGGTGAGCAGCGAGACGACGACGAGGACCAGGAATCCGAGCGGGATCGTCACCAGGCCCGGCTGACTGAAGGGCGTGAGGGCCATCTCCCGCGGCAGCCCGTAGACCTTCTCGAACGTATCGGCCGACAGGAGGATCCACGCGAGCGACGCCATCATACCCACCGTGACGGCCGCGATGATCCCCTGCCGCGTCGTCCGCGGCCAGAAGAGTAGCATCACGAGCGCCGGGAGGTTGGCGCTGGCCGCGATGTTGAACGCCCAGCCCACGAGGAAGCTCACGTTGAAGTTGCGGAACAGGATCCCAAGGGCCATCGCCACGATTCCCAGGCCCACGGCCGCCAGCTTGCCAACGCGGATCTTCTCGTGGTCGTTCATCTGCACGCCGAACACGTTCTCCACAAGGTCGTGAGCCACCGCGCCGCTGCCCGCCATGATCAGGCCGCTGACCGTGCCGAGGACGGTCGTGAACGCGATTGCCGAGATCACGGCGAAGAGCGTGTCGCTGAAGCTCTTGGCCAGAAGCGGCGCTGCCATGTTGGTGTCGGTGGGGTCGAGGCCGCCCGACGTCATGGCGCCGAGGCCGAGGAACAGCGTGAGCACGTAAAACACGCCGATCGCGGCGATGCCCACCACCGTGCTCTTACGAGCGGCGGCGGCGTCCTTGACGGTGTAATAACGGATCAAAATGTGCGGCAGCGACGCCGTACCGCAGAACAGGGCCAGCATCAGGCTCGCGAAGTCGAGCCGGTCGGCTAGTTTGCCCGTGGTGAGGCCCTTGAAATAGCCCCCCGGCTTGAGCAGGTCTGAGCCGCGCTTCTCGACGGGTGAGTACGTGGTGTGCGATCCGTCCGCGTCGACGTGCTTCTTTCCCGACCAGGTGACGATCGTCGAGTCCTCGAGGGCCGAGAGATAGGCGAGCGGCCCGAGCGGCCCGGTCGACTGCGCGTCGCCGAATCGCTCCGGCAGCTTGAGGATCGTGCCCACCGGCCGCAGGTCGTGGTCCTTGGACTGCGGCACGCCGTCGACGAGCACGGTGCCATCAGGCTTCACGGTCTTCACCTGGGGACTGAGGTTCTCATCCCCGGAGCGACCGGCGTTCACGGCCAGGCCACGGCCGAGGATCAACACGGTGAGCACGCCGCAGAAGAAGACGAGTAGCGAGCCCTTGATGAACTGCACCCAGGTGGTCGAGACCATCCCGGCCGTGACCACGATCAGCGTGACCGTCACGCCCACGAGGATCACGCCCACCTCGTGAGGGAGCCCCAGCAGCGGCTTGATGAGCGAGCCGGCGCCCACCATCTGTGGGATCAGGTAGAAGACGCTCACCACCAGGGTCGAGATCGCGACGGCGAGCTTGATGCCGCGACTGTTGAAGCGGCTGTCGAGGGCGTCGGCGAACGTGAACGTCCCGAGGGCCTTGATCGGCTCGGCGATCACAAAGAGCGCCACGATCCAGCCGGCCAGGAAGCCGATGGAGTAGAGAAAGCCGTCGTAGCCCGAGAAGGCGATCATCCCGCAGATGCCGAGAAAAGACGCGGCCGAGAGGTAGTCACCGGCGAAGGCGATCCCGTTGACGAACCAGTGGATCTGGCCGTGCGCGGCGTAGTAGCCGCTTGCCGACTGGCCCTTGCGTCCCAGCCAGAACGAAAGCGCGAGCACGCCGAGCACGAAGGCGGCGAAGATGGCGACGGCGACGAACGAGGTCTGGTGAATCATCGGGGCCGCTCCCTCAGCGTCCTGCTCTGAGGATCATGTAGACGACCGCCAGCCCGAAGGCGGCGGCGATCAGCCCCATGCCAGAGACGATCGCGAGGTTCACGCCGCCGAACGGTCGCAGCGAGAGGAGGTCCGGCCGCACGAGCACTAGTGCCATGAAGCCGCCGTAGAGGGCCACGTAGACCCAGAATAGAGCCAGGCCGACCGGGCTGGCCGCCGTGCCGTCGCCAGACTGTCGAGGATCGTGATCGGACACCATGGCTCCCCCTGCCTCGCATTCCATCGTGCCATCGAGGCCCACCACGGGCCGCGGCCGCCCAAGAATACCCGCTGATCCAGGAGCACGAGTCGGTCAGGCTGCCGGCTCCTTCACCCGCGGCCGCGCGGGTTTGTCGTCCGCGGCCGGTTCCTCGGCGTCGGGCTGGAGAAACACGGGGCTGTCGGCGGTTCCCGGCGGACGCATCGCCCCCGCCTCCGGCGCGTGCGTAGCGGCTGGCGACCGTCGTACCGGCGGCGGAACTCCGGCCGCACGCCCGCCTACGAGTGGACGGTCGGGCCACGCGGCAGTCGCGTCGCAGAGCAAGGGCACGAGGCTACGGCCCTCGATCGTCGCTGCGGCCTGTGGCTTCGCCGAAGCTTCAGACGCCGAAAGCGCGCGGCACTCATCGGTCATCCGATTCCACTCGGCCTCGAGCGCCGCAACCTGCTGAGGCCGCGCCGCGGCGAGATCGTTTGTCTCGCAACGGTCGGTCGCGAGATCGTAGAGTTCCCACGGCTGCTGCTTCACTGCCACGAGCTTCATGTCGCCCACGCGAACGGCGCGATGGCCTTCGTGGCACCACCAGAGAGCGTCGTGGGCCGGCGGCGCCACAGGCCGCGCCAGCGACTTCACAAAGCTGCGACCGTGCAGGGGCGGTACGGGGGCACCGTCGTGCTCTCGCGGAAGCGGCACCCCGACGAGTTCCAGCGCCGTTGGCACGACATCGACGACGTGGACGGGCTGGTGGCGGAGTTCACCCCGCGCCGAAATGCCCCGCGGCCAGTGGACGATCCATGGCGTGGCAATGCCCCCTTCGTGGACCCAGGTCTTGTGCCGCCGAAACGGCGCATTGCAGCAGCTCGACCAGCCCGGTCCGAGGCACAGAAACGTCTTCCGCGAACCGGGCGGGGCCGACCGGTCGTGCCCCTCACCGCGGACCATGATCTCGGCCGAGGCGCCGTTGTCGCTCAGAAAGAGGATCAGCGTATCGTCAAGGGCGTTCATCGCCTCGAGCTGGCCGATGATCCTGCCGACCTCGCGATCCATCCCTTCCACCATCGCCGCGTGGATCGCCATCTTGGTGGCCTGAAACTCCCGCTGCTCGGGCGTGAGCGCCTCCCACGGCAGGGGCCGATCGACCTCGCCGGGGCCAAGTATTTTTAAGGCTTCGGGGAACGAATAGGGGGGGCCGACCTCCCGTTCGATCGAGGCTGCCGGGGTTGTCACGATGCCATAGTCCTGCAGGCGGGCGATCCGTGCGCGGCGGATCTCGTCCCAGCCGGCCCGGTAGCGTCCCCGATATTTCGCAATCAGGTCGGGCAACGCCTGAAGCGGGAAGTGGGGGGCTGTGAAGGCGACATAGTGGAAGAAGGGGCTGGCCGCGTGCGCGCGGGCGTGGTCGACCAGACAGGCGACGGCATGGTCGCCGATCGCCGTCGTGGCGTAGAAGTCGGCCGGCTCATCAGCCGCCGGCGCGCCGCTCACGCCCGTTGGATCGAAGTAGTTGCTCTGGCCGGTCGCGTTCACGTCGAGCGACCGCTGGAATCCCTGGGCGAGCGGCTCGCCATCCACGTGCCATTTCCCCGAGTGGTACGAGCGGTAGCCGGCTGGTTCGAGCAGCGCCGGCAGCAGCCGAGCCCATCCTGGCCGCGTGGCCTTCGCGCCGCCATCGCCAGCCGGCAGCGCGTCGCGGCGGATGGCCTGAGCGTAGTAGCCCGTCAGGAGTGCCGCCCGAGTGGGCCAACAGCGGGCGGTGTTGTAGGCGTTCGTGTAGCGGAGGCCGTTCGCCGCGAGTCGATCAAGGTTCGGCGTGTCGATCTCGCCGCCCTGGCAGCCGAGGTCGGAGAAGCCGAGGTCGTCGGCCAGGATCACGACGACATTCGGCGGTGCCGCCGTCACCGAGCCCATGACCGCCGCCGTAGCACCCAGACCTACGATAACTGCTGACCACAGGCATCGCATGAAACGCTCCTTCCGGTCGTCCGGCTCAGAATCGATGCCGGAATCCGAAACGCTACAGCTTCTCGATCTCGGCAACCACCTTCGCGTACGCCGCCGCCCGGTCCTCCGGCTTCATGTCTCGTAGTTCGAGAAGCATCGGCCGTAGGCCGGTCGCCCATGAAGCGTCCTTCGCCACCTTCGCATCGGCCTTGGCCCTCAGGGCATCGGCATCCATGCCACCGGCGGCAGCGGCCGCCGCGATCACGCTGCGCAGATACTCCGCCGCCTGCACGTCGGGATTCGGTGCCGCCGCCGCGTCGAACCGGCCGAGCGCCCACGCGATGCCTTCAGTCATATGCTTCTGGAACATCGGCTCCTTCCACGTCGCGTCGTTGTGGCCGAAGTTCGCGGAGAACACGCGGCCCTTCCCGTAATCACGAACCCACGACACCGGCACGTGCCACGGCTCCTTCGGATTGCTCGCCTGCATGTCGAGGCTCACGAGCACGCGAAGGTTCTCCGGCTTGTACCGCATGTCGTACTGGTAGATTTCGTCCTGCCAGCGAAACCGCTCGGGAAACATCGCCGCCACGCGGTGGCTCGGTTCGTGCACGACGAAGGCATGCTCGCCGCCGGAGCCCCAGGGATGACCGGCGAAGTGGCCTCCGATCATCTCACAGTAGGCGTCGGAACTCTTGAACGTGTCGGTGGCGGCGTGAAAGCCGATGAACGCCTTGCCCGACTTGATCCAATCCAGGAAGGCCGTGAGGTCGGGCACGGGCAACTCGCCCGTCGTGCTCAGGAAGATCACGCCGTCGAAGTCGCGGAGCGACTCCGCAGAAAACACCTTGGCGAACTCCTTCGTGAGGCCCGCCTGCCAGGCTTCGTCCTCGCGACGAACCTTCTCCTGCTCAGCCTGGAATGCGGCCTCCTGCCTCTTCCAGTCGTCGTCCGACACGTCGTTGCCGCGGCTCGGGGCCTTCGGCTGCGACGGCCGGCCCGGCGGCATCCGCAGGAAATCGCAATGAAAGAGGCCGGTCGAGCGGCCAAGTTCCTCGAGCACGGGCTCGGCCGTGCCGATTGACGCGTGCCGGAATCCGGTGGTGACGCTCACCACCAGCAGCCGAGCCGGCTTTTCATTCTCGGCGCGAGCCTCTACCCCGCCGAGCACCGCCACGGCAGCCATCGATGTCGCCGCTAGAAACCAACGCAGTCCACGCATTACTTCTCTCCAATGCAGAACAGGGAATCGTGCGTCCTCAGGAACATCCGCCCATCGACGCACACGGGCGTCGCTACCGTCATCTCCTCCACGCTGCCGCCACCAACGACCTCGGGGACTGGCTCGTGGTCCGTCAGGACCGCGCGCCTCTCCCCGTCACCACGATTGCCTGCAGCCCCCGGCCAGCCCAGCACACTCGCCTCGCCATCCTCCCGGACGACGATCACCAACCCGTCCACGAGCACCGGCGACGCGCTGTAGGCGCTGCGGTTCTTGGGGAGTTCCTTCCGCCAGATTGTCGTGCCCGTGGCGGCGTCGAGCCCCTCGACGAGTCCCTTGTCGCCGCAGACAACTATCCGGCCGTCCTTGACGGCGGGCGTCGGCACGTCGGCGCCGACGTCCTTGCGAACCCAGGCCACATGGCTGTTCGTAATGTCTCCCGATCCCCCGCGGCGGATCGCCGTGATCGTGCCGCCGCGGGCGTACGGCGCGATCACGAGATCGCCGGCGAGCACCGGCGAGGCGATCGAGCGGAAGAAGCCGTTGGCCTCGGGATTGAGCCCACCGACCCGCCAGAGTTCCCTGCCGGTGGCCGCATCGTGGGCCGTGACGTGATCGGCGCCAAGCACGAAGAGCACCTCGGCGGGCTCGCCCTTCGCGGGATCGCCGGTGGTGACGAGCGGCGTCGAATAGCTCTGCGCCGCCTCCTCGGGGGCGGGTACGTCGCGATCGTGCTTCCAGAGCAGTTCGCCCGTCACGCGATCAAAGGCGGCAAGATATGAGGGCCCCGTCTGCATCACGGCAATGACGACGGCGGTGCTCGTGAGCACGGGCGACGTGCCGAGGTCCCACCAGAGCGTGTCCTCACCGAACCTCTGCTGGAGGTTCGTTCGCCACAACTCCGCGCCCGAGGCCAGATCGAGGCAGGCGAGTTCGCCGCTCTTGAAGTAGGTCCAGAGCCGTTCGCCGTCGGTGAGAGGCGAGGGGTTCGCACCGGTCGCCTTCTTGTGCTTGCCCGCGCGGGCCTCGCTGAGCGTCTTTCGCCAGAGCTCTTTGCCAGAGCGATCGAGGCAGATCACGGCGTCCTTGCCGTCGATCGCGCACGTGACGACAAGCCTGTCGCCCCAGACTGCGGGCGTGCTGGCCCCGAGCCCCGGGAGCGTCACCTTCCAGAGCACGTGCTTCTCCGGGCCCCACTCGGACACGTAGCCGCTGCCCGCGGCCGTGCCGTCAAGCGCGGGCCCACGCCAGTTGGGCCAGTTGTCGGCGACGGCGTTCACGGCCATCGCCATCATCAGTCCGGTGGCCACGCCTCGTCCGATCGATCGCTGCATCGGCACTGCTCCTCGTCAATTCGTCAGTTGCTCACGAGCAACAGTCTACCTGCCACCCGCCGCGGGCTTCGGCTGCGGCGGCAACCCCTCGGGACCGAAGGGGTCCACCGGATTCGGATTGGGCGTGGGCATGGCAGCGCCGACCCGCGTTCGCCAAGCCTCCAGTCGCGACCGCAGTTCGGCGGCTCGTTCCGGCCGCTCATGGGCCAGATTCTGCTGCTCACCCTCATCGGCGGTGAGGTCGAAGAGCTCCACTCGGCCGTCCTCGAAATGCTCGATGAGTTTGTCGCGCCGGCCGGCGGGCGAGTCGCCCGCGAGCAGCGCCCCCGCGGGCCGCCCCCCCTGATTGGAATAGTGCGGGTAGTGCCAGACGAGATCGCGGGCAGGAAGCGTGCCCGTCCCCGAGAGCAGCGGTCGCAGGCTCGCGCCGTCGAGCGGCTCGTCGGCCGGGGGCAGGCAGCCCCCGAGATCCACGAGCGTGGCGGCGATGTCGAGCGTGGTCACTGGCACGTCGCACCGTGAACTCGGCTTCACGGTGCCGGGCCAGCGGACGAGGAGCGGCACGCGAATGCCCCCGTCGTAGAGATAGCCCTTGCCGGCGCGGAGCGGGAGGTTCGACGTCGGTGCCCCTTCCGCCGTCGATAGGCCGCCGTTGTCGCTGGTGAACACGACGAGCGTGTCGCCGACGAGATCCTGCTCCTCGAGGGCTACGAGCACGGTTGAGACCGCCTCGTCCATCTCCTGAATCATCGCGGCGTAGACGGGATGATCCTGCACCGCGCGGGCCGTGCGGTCACCTTCGGGAACCTCCCGCGGATCCGCAGGCGGCCGCGCCTCGGCGCGGCGCCGCTCCTCGGCGACGAGTTCGGCGGTCGACCGCAGCGGTACATGGACCGAGTGCAGCGGCAGGTAACAGAAAAACGGCTGCTCACGGTTGGCGGCGATGAACGACGCCGCCTGCCGGGCGATCGCCCGGGCGTGGTGCGGATCGTCCTCCGGACCCCGTGCCGGAGCGACG
>Ga0194055_10003746_pt1 | contig 11612 bp, 13 predicted proteins | sample SepL449m_MetaG_FD_155482 | JGI IMG/M metagenome (GOLD analysis project Ga0194055, IMG submission 155482) | Anoxic zone freshwater microbial communities from boreal shield lake in IISD Experimental Lakes Area, Ontario, Canada - Sep2016-L442-9m | ecosystem: Environmental > Aquatic > Freshwater >... | reverse complement strand
AGTGACTGTGCTTGTCGACATCTTGTTCGCGTGAAGGTCGGAGCAGAGAAAAGCGATAGCGAACTGCGCTCGGAGAATAACCAAATCTTCACCTAAGGACCCGGGTTCGATTCCCGGCACCTCCACCACGAAAAAACGATCCGGCCTGTGCGCCGGATCTTTTTTGTTCGGTGGAAGTGCAACGGGAATCGGAGGGGCCGAAATCCACAGCAATGGATTTCGGAATAATGAAACTTGCTGCGACGGCTCCCACCACCTACCCACACCCACCTTTACAAACCCTGAACGTTGCCATTACCGCCTCTTGTACCTGGTTCTGCCAGTATTACGTCATGACTTCATTTGTAAAGCGAATCTTTTCACCTGCCAATTCCTTAGAAGCAGGCATAGTCAGCGTGAAAAAAATAATGATCGTGGTAGCAGGCATAGTATCCATTGCGCTAAACGTGGTTGCTTGTTCTGCGTCCCAAAATATTGGTACTCCCAGTGCTACTTTGACTGGCTCACCTTCTTCTGATGTAACTGCAGATGCAGTAACTACCGATGCGATAAAAACAGCTTCATGGAATCCAACAGTGCAGCTTACTTATTCCGACGGATCAGTAATCATGGAACCAAATGGAATTCCAGACCATGAAAGAGATGCCTACTACGCAGTTCCTGATGCGGGCGTAGTGGTTCCTGATGCAACTACAGCAAGTGTCATGGCAGACCCCACTACAGCACAAACTTACAAATTCACGATCACAACAACTCCGAAGTATGTATCAAGCGTAACCAGCACATCTTTGGGATCTATCGGAGTAATGATCTCCGGAGCAGTTCTCTATAACCCGTTTGAGGGTGATGGAAAGACTGTTGCGATGGCAAGCAACTTCACAGTTACAGATGCAAGTGGAATCACTGCATCATTCATAGACAAGTGCTCCGGTCACCCAACACCGCAGCAAGGCGCTTACCACTATCACGGCCTTTCAACATGTGTCACTGCAAAAGTGGATGAGGCCTCAAAGCCTTCGCACATTATTGGCTTTGCCCTTGATGGTTTCCCCATTTATGGCGACAGAGACATAAATGGAAAGCAGTTAACAGCCGACAACTTAGATGAGTGCAATGGAATTGTGAGTGCCACACCTGAATTCCCAGGCGGCATTTACCACTACGTACTTCTAGATACTGCTGATGTGCGTTCATCAATCACTTGCTTCCACGGAGAAGTGGATGCCAGTCAGATCCAGCCAATGCCCGCAATGGGTGGAGGGCAGATGCCTATGCCAGATCTTGCAGCAGTAGCAAAAGAACTTGGTGTAACACAAGATGCGTTGATGGCAGCTCTAGGAACATCGATGCCAACAGACACTGCGGCTGCAGCCAAGAAACTTGGAGTTACTGAAGCGGTGCTTATTGATGCATTAGGTATGTCGGGTAGGCCGTAACTCAAATCGAGGCAGCTTCTTTACCCTTGTAGCCAGCTTTGCGGAGTTTGAGAGGGAAATAATGCGAGCCAGAACTATAGACGGACTGAAAGCGGCTAGAGCAAGAGGAAAAGTTGGGGGCAGGAAATCAGTAATGACTACTGCCAAGATAAGCACTGCTCAACAGATGTATTCAGAAGGAAAGTATGTATCTGAAATAGCTGAAGTTTTAGGTGTATCTCGCCCAACTATCTACAGAGCCTTAGAATTACCCAAAAGTGCCTAATAGTATGAAAAATAGTATGAATTAGACAAAAAAGAGCCATTTGCCCCTATAGATAAACGGGTATTGGATTTAAGGCACCTCCACTGAAAAAGGCTATGCCCATGTCCGGGCATAGCCTTTTACTATTTTGGAGGTAGAACGGGAATCGGGAGGAGAAAGTCCAGTGGACTTTCGACGGATCCCGGCACCTCCACCACACCCGAGTCTGCGGACTCGGACTAGATGCACGTAGTGCACTGAACTGATGAAGCGACGACGTTGAGTGCTTGCATTTATACGTTCGTCGTTTTTGCATTTCTGCGTGAGTGACGGTCTGGCTATTTGTTACACTCTCACAATGCAACTCACTACCTGTCTTTGGTTCGATGGCAACGCACGTCAAGCTGCGAAGTTTTATGTCAGCATTTTTCCTAACAGCAGCATTGGAAATAATTGGATTGCTCCTGCTGATACGCCAAGCAATGATCAAGGTTCGGAAGTCGTTGTTGATTTCACAATTTTCGGTTTGCCATTCATCGGCCTCAATGGTGGCCCGATGTTTCAGTTTTCGGAAGCAATTTCTTTTCAAATTCCGTGCGCTGATCAGGACGAGATAGATCACTACTGGAACGTACTTACTGCCGACGGCGGGGAACCCGGTCGTTGTGGCTGGTTAAAGGACAAGTTCGGAGTTTCGTGGCAAGTTGTGTCTGCGCAAATGGAGCAATACATCGGCGGTCAGAATCCTGCGGGCGCAAAGGCTGCGACCGAAGCCATGATGACTATGAACAAAATTGAGCTTGAGCAGCTTCGCCGTGCTTACGTAGCGGCTTCTGCCTAACTACTTCTGCGCATGCAAAGATAGTGCTCATGACAAATATTTCGCGTCGCCAGATTCTGGGTGCTTCTGCCGGTTTAGCCACTGTTGGAGTGTTAGCAGGGTGCGCACTCGATGAAGAATCGCAAGCCTCCGATGAAAGTGGTGCAAGTTCGGCGCCAAGTTCGGCAGCGACAGATTCTGGACCAGCAGTGGTTGCGCAGTTGAGTGATATTCCTGTCGGTGGAATTTTTGCTTTTACGAATCCCAGCGATGGAACTCCTGCCTACCTATTGCAGCCCGCTCAAGGAAAGTACTTGGCATATAGTGCGGTGTGCACTCACCAGGGCTGCATTGTGAATTACGACCCTGCGGGTCAGCATTCATGTGTCCTTGTCATGGTGCCATTTATGACGGAACTAGTGGGCAGCCAGTTTCAGGACCAGCGCCATCGGGATTGGTGAGTATTCCTGTCAGTGTGTCGGGGGATGCAATCGTTGTTGGATAACTCCAACTCGCTTTCTTAACCATTCCTTAACATTTTTTGGTTAATACCCCTATCAGCCGATGCAAGTATTAAGCCATGGCCAAAAAGACTCACGGAACACCTGCTGTCACCTCCGATTCCATCGGTCGAGTGATTTACCCTGTTCGACTATTTCTCGGCATCACGTTCATTTATGCAGGACTTCAGAAGTTCTTCAGTTCCGATTACTTCAGCGCAACCTCGCCTAATGGTTTTCTCAAACAAACTATTTCAGCGTCAACACATAGCCCTATCTCGTTTATTTTGAACCATGCGATCGAGCATCACACATTAGCTGCCGTCGGGATTGCAACAGGTGAATTACTTTCTGGACTCGGTTTACTTCTAGGAATTTGGACTCGAGTCGCAGCACTCGGCATATTTGCACTTTCTGCCTCATTCTTTTTGACAGTCTCGTGGGGAACGTATCCCTATTACTTCGGTCCAGACATTGTGTTCATGGCTGCAGTCACTCCGCTTTTGATTGCTGGTGATGGGGGATTCATGTCACTTGGGCATCGAATTCTCTTATCAGTGCACAAAGATTTCGGTGTTGTTCCAAAGCAGGCCATCAGTAACAAGCCGCTACAAGAACAAATTGCGCGTCGCACACTGGTTAAGACCGGCGCACTTGCAAGTGGTGTTGGCGTAGCTGGTCTTGCCGTGGGACTTGTGGGCAAAGGTCGTGGTTCGCAGACGATAGCGGGCGGTTCGAATAATTCGGGAAACATTCCGAGTGCTCAGCCAACGAGTCCTGGTGTTCAGCCGACGAGTGCTGGATCCGGTACGAAGATTGCATCGGTCACGGATGTGCCTGTTGGTTCCGCGTACCAGTTCACCGATCCCAATGGCAATCCTGGCTACCTCATGCAACCAAAGACCGGCACATTTTTGGCTTACTCAGCTATTTGTACTCATCAGGGATGTGTAGTTAGTTTCGATTCTGGCGCGGGCGGCTTCCAGTGTCCATGCCACGGTGCGCAATTTGATGCCACCGGCGCAGCAACACGAGGCCCAGCACGTGATCCACTTCAGGCCTACTCCGTCACTGTGACTGGTTCCGACATTTTCATTGCATAACGCAAGTCGTGCGTGACGAAATCTATTTGCAACAAAAACTAGGCAGCACCAATGTGGTGTTGCCTAGTTTCTTAATAGGCTCGATGAGCAAGTTCATCGACACAAGTCAACAAACGATCAATCTCATCCGCAGTGTTGTACGGAGCGAGTCCAGCACGAATTGCACCTTCGTCACCTAAACCTAAATGGCGACTACATTCCAGCGCATAGAAGTTGCTTGCTGGAGCATTCACGTTGTTCTTAGCGAAGTATTCATAGGCAGCTTCAGAATTCACATCACGAATGCTGAACAGCTCAGTAGGTGTTTTGCTCCGGGCATTGCTGTAGATGGTTACGGCATCAATTGACTGAAGTCCTTCGCGTAAGCGATGACTTAGCGCATCTTCATGTTCTTCTGCCGCATGCATGCTGGTGATAATTCGTTCACGCCGTGATCCAGTGGATGGCACCATGTCCGCAATGAAATCGACTGCTGCTGTTATACCAATGAGTAGTTCGTACGGAAGTGTCCCTAACTCAAAGCGCTCAGGAACCATTTCTGTTGAGGGAAGAAGTTTGTCGGGGTGCAGTGTTTCGAGCAACGCTGGTGATGCTGCCATCACGCCAATGTGGGGACCAAAGAATTTGTATGGTGAACACCCGTAGAAGTCTGCGCCAAGTGCTTTCACATCAACTACCGCGTGCGGTGTTAAATGAACACCGTCGACATAAAGCAGTCCACCAACCGCATGCACTGATTTTGAGATTGCCGGAATATCTGGGCGTGTGCCAATCAGATTCGAGGCACCTGTGATTGCAACGAGCTTGGTGCGATCGCTCAGGACTGCTTCAACATCTGCAATGTCGGAATGTCCTGTGCGTGGGTCAAAATCAATCCATCGCAATGTAGCGCCAGACTTTTCTGCATAGCGAACCCATGGGCGCACATTTGCATCGTGATCTAGGCGAGAGACAACAACTTCGTCTCCTGGCTTCCAGTCTTGCGACAGGGTTCGGGCAAAATCAAACGTTAATGCCGTCATGCTTCGACCAAAGATAATCCCGCTTGGATCAGCAGCGAGCAAGTCAGCCATGGCAGATCGTGCGCCAATTACAGAATCTTCCGCGCGCTGCTCGGCGAGTGTGACTGTGCCTTGATTAGCTACGGGGCCTTCAAGTAAGTCGAATATTGCTTGGTACACAGACTTTGGAGTTTGGGTTCCGCCAGGACCATCAAAATGGGCCGCTCCAAATGCTAGCGAGGGAAACTGTTCGCGAATTCGATCTACGTTGAAAGGCATGGATTAATGCTAGGGGTTGCTGTTGTTGAACCGAGCATCATCACCGGCGTCTTGCTCCTGCTGTGAAGTGACCTAAGTGGGTCAATTCCTTGCTGATAGAGACTTTTTGGTCATTGCTGTGAAAACACAGGCGTAACGTGAGTAACATCTGCAACGCATTCGCCTGTGCCGTTGCTCACACGTACCCAAAATAATGGCGTTTCGTGGGCGGCAAAGTTAGCATTTTGAGCCCCACTAAGGCATTCTAAACTCATCTCACAGTGCGGTGAGTGTCCACCTTCAAGGGGTTCGCGTGAGCAGTACTGCCATGGTTGATCTAAGCGTTGGTCCAACGAATAACAAGAAACTTTTAGAGTGGGTGCAGCGGGTTGCTGACTTAACCCAGCCTGATTCCGTTGTCTGGTGCGATGGCTCAGAGGATGAATGGCGTCGCCTCACATCACAGCTTGTTGAATCGGGAACTCTTATTCAACTGAACCCTGACATTCGTCCTAATTCTTTTCTCGCTCGTTCAAACCCAAGCGACGTAGCCCGAGTTGAAGATCGCACTTTTATTTGTTCCCAAGAAAAAATTGATGCAGGACCGACGAACAACTGGATGGAACCAACCGAGATGCGCGGCATACTCGATGGGCTATTCCACGGATGTATGCGCGGGCGCACGATGTATGTCGTGCCATTTTCAATGGGACCGCTTGGCTCACACATCAGCGAACTTGGTGTTGAAATCACGGACTCACCATATGTAGTTATCAACATGAAACTCATGACACGTATGGGTAAGGCTGCACTTGATCTGATTGGAGAGCATGGCGACTTCGTTCCTGCGATTCACTCCGTAGGTATGCCACTTGCAAGTGGAGAAAACGATGTTGCGTGGCCGTGCAGCGACACAAAATACATTGTGCAATTTCCTGAGACTCGCGAGATTTGGTCTTTCGGTTCCGGGTACGGCGGCAACGCGCTGCTCGGTAAGAAGTGTTTTGCATTGCGTATCGCATCAGTGATGGCACGCGACAACATGTGGCTTGCCGAGCACATGCTGATTCTCAAGCTCACCTCACCTAAGAAGCAAGTGCATTACATTGCTGCAGCATTCCCATCAGGTTGCGGAAAAACCAATCTTGCAATGTTGGAGCCAACAATCACAGGGTGGAATGTAGAAACCCTGGGCGATGACATTTGTTGGATGCGTCCAGGTCCAGATGGTCGCCTGTATGCGATTAACCCTGAAGCAGGATTCTTCGGCGTTGCACCTGGCACCGGAATGACAACGAATGCAAACGCAATTCGTACATTGTGGGGTAACTGCCTGTTCACAAACGTTGCGCTAACTGACGATGGTGACATTTGGTGGGAAGGTCTCACCGATGAAGCACCAGCACATCTGATCGATTGGAAAGGCAACGATTGGACTCCTGCTTCTGCAGAACCATCAAGTCATCCCAATGCCCGGTTTACTGCGCCGGCTGACCAGTGCCCAACAATGTCAGAAAATTGGCAAGACCCAGCAGGAGTTCCAATTTCGGCAATTCTGTTCGGTGGCCGTCGCGCAACCAACGTTCCGTTAGTGGCGCAGTCTCGCGACTGGAATCACGGCGTGTTCATGGGAGCAACTGTGTCTTCTGAAATGACTGCGGCTGCAGTTGGCGGAATGGGTCAACTGCGTCGTGATCCCTTTGCGATGCTGCCGTTCTGTGGTTACAACATGGCCGACTACTGGGGACACTGGGTCGACATGGGGCAGACATTTGCCGGGGTGCCCAAGATTTTTCAAGTCAATTGGTTCCGTAAAAATGCCGATGGAAAGTACATCTGGCCTGGTTTCGGAGAAAACTCGCGTGTCCTTGCCTGGATCATTGATCGTCTTGAAGGCAACGTCGAGGCAACTGATAGTCCGATTGGTTGGCTGCCAGTTCCAGGCGACCTCAATGTTGATGGCCTTTCGATTAGCGATGCCGACCTGAGCGACTTGTTTGCTGTGGATGCTCAGACCTGGCTGGCTGAGTGTGACATGACCGAAGAGTACTTTGTGCAGTTTGGTGACCATGTTCCTTCGCAAGTGCGCACTGAATTGGCAAGCCTGCGGGAACGGCTGTCTCACTAACTTGCATGTCGGTTAGTGTGGATTCATGACTGAAGAAGAGTTCCGCACTGAAGGTGGTGTACTCGTTGATGAGCGCACCGAAGAGCAAACTGAAGCGGGCGACCACGAACGATTTGCCCACTATGTGCGCAAAGAAAAAATTGTGGAAAGCGCTGTTCTCGGTCAACCAGTTATTGCGTTGTGTGGCAAAGTGTGGGTCCCCAATCGTGATCCTGGGAAGTTCCCGGTTTGTCCAGAATGTAAAAATATTTATGAAGGATTGCCGCCCGGTGGCAATGGAGATGGCGACAAAGAATAAATTATGAGCTTGTCCCCATGGACACCGGAGTACCGCAAACTCAGTGCAGGAATTATCGCGCTTGTGAGCGTTTTTGGATTTGAAGGTATCTCGATTGCAACTGTGATGCCTGTAGTTGCTCGTGAAATGAATTCAGTTGGAAATTACTCCGTCGCATTCACGAGTTACTCCATGGCTGCACTTCTTGGAATGACATTTGCCGGTATCTATGCCAATCGTCTTGGGCTGTATCGTGTGGTGCTCTTCACAATGGGTTCGATGGCTGTTGGATCACTTGCCGCTGGCTTTGCGCACACAATGAGTGTGTTCGTTGTTGGGCGCATTATTCAAGGATTTGGAATTGGTATTGACCTAGTGGCGATGTATGTCATCATCGGGCGCACATATCGAGAAGAGGTACGGCCTCGAGCAATCGGGATGCTCGCGGGTGCTTGGGTTGTTCCTGGATTAATTGGTCCTGGATTAGCTGGACTCATTGTGGCTCACGCATCCTGGCGAACAATCTTCTTAGCGATTCCGATTGTGTTAATACTTCCACTTGCCTTGTTGATACCGCCTCTTCGTCCGGTAGCACCCATAGCTGAAGTAGCACCACCGCAGGCCCGAACCAAACTGCTCGCTACGGTCCTTGCGGTGTGTGGGCTTGCGGTGATCCAATTCGCATGCAGTTTTTCAGGTGAATGGTCTGTGTGGAAAGTGCTCGCGGGAGCGGCGTGTGGGTTAAGTGCTGTGGGCGTATCGACACGGTGGTTAATGCCAGCGGGGTATTTACGAATCACACCTGGCATTTCAACAATTGTGGCATTGCGTGGAATCAGTGCAGCTGCCTATTTCAGTACTGAGGTCTATGTACCTCTGGCGCTACAGAATCGCGGAGTGTCTGTTGCGTGGTCAGGTGGAATTCTTGCCACTGCATGTGTCACCTGGTTTGCGGGTTCTTCTTTCCAAGCGCGCAACCCTTTAGGGTGGGTGCGCAAAAAACTTCTCATGCTGGGAATGTCATCGACAACCTGCGCCATAGTTCTGCTTCCAGCTGCGGCATTCCTTCCACAAAGTTTGGCCCTGTGCATTGTGTTGTCATGCCTGGTGTGGGGAGTTGCAGCGTTCGGAATGGGAATTATGTTCGCATCTCTTGGGGTACTTGTTTTGGATTATTCGCCCGAACATGAGCACGCTGCCAACAGTGCATCGTTGCAAATGTCGGATTCATTTGGCGTGGTCAGCGTCACTGCACTAACGGGAGCATTTCTTGCTGCAGCGCAACGAGCTGGCGGCCCAACGAATGTCACATTTGTGCTGATGTGGAGCTTGTGTGCCGTAGTGGGATTACTCGGCCTAGTGGCTGTCTCGCGCATTGAACATCGAATGTCTCGTTAGTTCGTCGCACTCTGGATCAATGGCACGCAAACTACCAAGCAGTTGGTCTATGCAGCGAGTTCTCTATGCGGGGACTGGGGTGAGACAATATGTCTATGAGTGTGGCTCCTGTCGAAGTTTCGCAACCGCAAGTTGCAACTGATCGACCTTGGGTCACCATTGTGTGGAATGATCCAGTCAACTTGATGACGTACGTGACTTTTGTTTTCCAGGACTATTTTGGTTATGACCGTGCCAAGTCAGAGCTACTTATGCTCGATGTGCACCACAAAGGACGAGCAGTGGTCAGCGCGGGTTCCCGTGAAGAAATGGAACGCGATGTGAGTGCAATGCATGGCTATGGGTTGTGGGCCACCATGCAAAAGGACGACCAATAATGTTTAAACGCTCCCGGTCTGGTCACGTCTATTTGAAACTTGATGATGTGGAATGTGGTTTACTCGAGCAACTACTGGGGCAAATCATTGAATTGATTGAAGTACCCGATGTTCCTGCATCCACTGATCCACTGGCTCGGTTAGTTGGACTCGAAGGTCCAACAGATATTTCCGAAGATCCTGCGCTTGCTCGACTCTTTCCCGATGGGTATACCGACGATGCTGAAGCAGCATCGGATTTCCGTAGATTTACTGAGCCCGACCTGCGCACTAAGAAGCTGATGTGTGCCCGCATTTCACAGGCAACATTGGATGACTGGACAGGTCGACGCGACTTAAGTGACGATCAGGCTCGCAGTTGGCTGCTTGCATTAAATGACTTACGCCTCACGCTGGGTGCCCGGATCGGACTGGGTGATGACTCGGATGACGATATTGATTTCGATGACCCGGCTTATCACTTGTATGACTGGCTGACGTATCAGCAAGGAACTCTGATCGAGGCGCTCGCACCGTAACCGCTAGTAAACTCGTGCATGTCGCTGCAAGTGCGTGACGTTTTGTGAGGAGGCCGTTGTGCTGCGCATCAGTCAAGAACATGTTGATGCCATTGTTACGCATGCCCGAGCTGACCATCCTGATGAAGCGTGTGGTGTGATTGCTGGGCCCGCAGGGCAGGACACACCGACTCGTTTCATTCCAATGATTAATTCAGCGCGTTCGCCGACGTTTTATGAATTTGATTCCACAGATTTACTTCACCTATACAGAGACATGGATGCTCGTGATGAAGACCCTGTGGTGATTTACCATTCGCATACTGCTACACAGGCTTATCCATCGCGCACTGATGTGTCGTATGCATCGGAACCATTCGCACATTATGTGCTGGTATCTACTCGCGAGACTGGGCAGGACGAAGGACCGTTTGAATTTCGTTCGTACCGCATTGTTGACGGCGTGATTACCGAAGAAGAAATCGAAATCATTTAGCACTCATTGGGTGCAACTAAGCCCAGAGTTGTCCGTCCAAAGCATCTTCGGCATCATCTAACGTTCCTTCGTAAGCGCCGGTAGAAAGATATTTCCAACCGCCATCACACACAATGAAAACAATGTCGGCTTTTTCGCCAGCCTTAACGGCTTTGTTTGCCATACCGAGAGCGGCATGAAGAATTGCTCCGGTTGAAATTCCTGCGAAGATTCCTTCTTTTTCTAGCAACTCACGGGTGCGAGCAACGGCCTCGCGTGGACCAACAGAGAATCTTGTGGTCAATACCGATTCGTCATACAGTTCAGGCACAAAGCCTTCATCAAGATTTCGTAAACCGTAAACCACTTCGCCGTAACGTGGCTCGGCAGCTACGACTTGAATGTCAGGTTTGTGTTCCCGCAGAAAGCGCCCGGTTCCCATCAAAGTTCCCGTTGTTCCCAGTCCAGCAACAAAGTGAGTTATCTCAGGGCAGTCCGCCAAAATCTCTGGTCCTGTTGTGTCGTAATGTGCTTGAGCGTTTGCTGGATTGCCGTATTGGTAGAGCATGATCCATTCAGGATTCTCGGCAGCCATTTGTTTTGCAACGCGCACTGCTTCGTTGGATCCACCGGCAGCAGGTGAGTAGTGCACTGTTGCACCCCACATGTTTAACAGTTGAGTGCGTTCCGGCGATGTGTTCTCGGGCATCACGCAAATAATTTTGTAGCCCTTTAGTTTTGCTGCCATGGCAAGTGAGATTCCAGTGTTGCCGCTCGTTGGTTCCAAAATTGTGCAACCAGGTGTGAGCAGTCCGTCACGTTCTGCAGCTTCAATCATTGCCAGTGCAGCGCGGTCCTTAATGGAACCAGTGGGATTGCGATCTTCAAGTTTTGCCCAGATCCGCACATCGGCAGAAGGTGAGAGATTTGGCAAGCCAACTAGTGGTGTGTTGCCAACAGACTCAAGCAGAGATGGATAACGCATTAGCCACCTGCAACAGCAGGCAGCACGGTAACAGTGTCGCCATCTGCGAGCGAAGCTTGCAAACTTCCCAAAAAGCGCACGTCTTCGTCATTAATGTAAATATTTACAAAGCG
>Ga0194055_10003745_pt1 | contig 11613 bp, 10 predicted proteins | sample SepL449m_MetaG_FD_155482 | JGI IMG/M metagenome (GOLD analysis project Ga0194055, IMG submission 155482) | Anoxic zone freshwater microbial communities from boreal shield lake in IISD Experimental Lakes Area, Ontario, Canada - Sep2016-L442-9m | ecosystem: Environmental > Aquatic > Freshwater >... | reverse complement strand
TGGCGGAATTGGGGTGAATTAGGTTGATTGGATCTAATTGATCTTGACCAGGGCCGCCTTGATTTCCACCATGGCATTGGATCCCAACTTGGCTTGGGCGCCTCCCTGGGCGGCAAAGGTGGCATCGGCGGCCAGATCCACCTGGGCGGCCTTGGCGCTGAATTTGCTTTTGGCAACCACCTCCACCTCGGTGGCCTGCAGCGAAGCCTTGGCTTGACCCTGCAGATCAAGCTTGGCTTGAGACTCGATTTTGATGTTGCCTTTAGCGCTGAGGGTGATGTCTTTATCGCTCGTCAGGCTGATGCCTTTGTCGCTGAGTTCGATCTTGTTATTGTGTTGATCTTCGATGGTAATCGTTTTTGCCTTTTCATCTAGACTGATTTTATTTTTGTATTCGCCGCTTGCCTCGCCGGCCGCTGTGGTTTCGATGTGCAGGGCCGGTGTTTTGTCGTCAAAGACGATGCGGCTGCCGGCGCGGCTCACGATCGCCCGCAGCGGATTGGTCTTGTCCGGGCTTTGCACCGGCTGGGGCGGTTTGTTCTTGCTGCCAAACAGGGCTCCCAGAATCAGGGGTTGGCGCGGATCGTCGTTGAGAAAGCCGATCACCACCTCATCGCCCACCTCCGGCCGGAAGACGAACCCCCGGCCGGCGCCCGCATCGGGACTCAGCGGCCGGGCCCACTGCAGAGCCTGATCCCCAGCCATCTGAGGCAGCTTCACCTGCACCCGCAGTTCGCCATCGGGATCCACCGCCAGGGAGGCCACGGTGGCGATCTGCAAACCAATGGCCGGGGGCAGCAAGCCGGCAGCCGGCACCTCCGCCAGCTCCGCTGTGCGGGCAAACCAATCGGCGCTCAGGCCCAGACGCAGCTGGCTGCGCCAGCCATCGACATCAATGGTGTGGGTAACGCCGGACACCAACGCCTTGCCGTTGAAGCGCTGACCCACCCCCTTGATTTCCACCGTGTCGAGGGGTTGGAGGTCTGCGCTGCCATCCACCATGGCCGAACCCCGCAGCAGCGACAAGCGGCTGCGCAGCAACCGCGCATCAGCCCAGGCCTGCAATTCGTCGGGGGCTGTTGGCGCCCCATGCAGCAGGGTGGCAGCGCTCGCTTCTACCGCCTTGGCAAGGAGTGTGTCGGATTGATTGCCGATCTGCAGGTTCGTAGGCTTGGCCCGCACCGGGGCCGTTAGCGCCAGCTTGGCGCGATCCCAGCTCTGCACCTTGAGGGATGCCCATTGCTGGACGCCATCCAGCTCCAGCTCCAGCTCCCGGGTGTCATCGAGGCCGAGGTCGAGGATGCGCTTAGGGGCCCCGAGCGCCAGGGGCAAGGCGCTGATGGCTCCGTTCTGCACACGGATGGCCAGTCCGAGCACATCGCTGCGGGAGAGGATGAAATCCCAATCACTCACATTGAACTGCACCAGTTCTGGATGGGTGATGGGGGTGCGGGCCAGGCGCCCCACCTTGAGATTGGCCTGGCTGACCAGCTGACGCATCACCTGCTCATCACTCTTCTGGGCAAAAACGCGCGAATGGCGAGACCGGGTCATGGTGATCGCCAGGTCCCTGAGGTTCACCTTCAGCCGCAGGCCCTCGCTACCAGCCGACACCGCATGGCGGGTGACGATGCCCTCGAAGATTTTCTCTGGAGCAGAGCCACCCCCCTGGTAGCCCAGGGCGATGCTGATCAGGCTGCCCGGTTTGAACAGGGCGCCATCACTGACTTCAAAACAACGTTCGGCCACATTGCCATCGAGCAGGGTGAGGCTGGCCTGGGGGATGCGATTGAGCTCCAGCTGGATCTCCAGGTCGAGCAGCTCCAGCTCGGCGGGAAGGGGCCGTCCATCGCAGCTGATTTTGATGTCGGGAAGGGCCATCAACTTGGCCCTCCTGGGGGAGTCAGCGGCGGAAACAGCAACCGGCTGCCGGGGGCGAGGCTGCGCAAGCTCTCCAGTTGATTGAAGGCCGCCACCTGCAGGTAGGGTTCGGTACTGCCGTAATACTTCAGGCAGAGCATCGGCAGGGTTTCACCGGCGAGCACCAGGTGGCGATGGCTGAGATCGGGAGACGACAGCCGCAGGCGAGCCTGTTGCTTTTTGACATCCACTGCCTCCACAAAATTAGCATTGACTTCAGCCAGCAAAGGCTCGCCATTTTTATCCATTAATGGATAAACTAATTCGTAATTCTTGAGCCTTGCTTCAAAGGTCGAGCGGATGCCTTCCTGTACCCAACTCAAACGCAGAAAAGAAGGCTCATGGGAATCGCCATTGATCTGGTTGCAGAGCCTGAGGAATAGGGCCACCTGCTTGGTCACCCCCTGCTTGCGGCCCTGGATCTCGCTGGCACCATAGCGTCCGAAATTGATGCCATTGAACAGCAACGTTACCGCTAGTTGCCTGGAACCACTGGCGTGGAAGCGAGCCTGGGCCGAACTTGTCGACAGTCCTTGGCCCGACTGATAACTTTGTTCTTGCTTTACTTTTAAGCTTGATAGATCGTATTGGGCGTGTAGCTTGTGAGGGGCTGGGCTGACCGGGCGTGAGTATTTCTTGTCCAGAAAAGCGGTGATATTGAAACGTTGTGGTTTGGCAAGGTTGAGTTCTGGCATGGCTGGTTCAGCGCTCCTTGAGCTGCGCCAGTTGGCGCAATACGGCCCGGGTGCAGCGGGCCACAAGCTCGCTTTCCTGGGCCCCCGGCAAGCCGGCCAAGGGCGCCGTCGACCAACCGGCTTGGGGGCCGGCCGGATCCCTTTCCTGCCGGGCTGGAGCTGGGGCCGACTGGGCTTGCACCACGGCCCGAATGATGAGTTGTCTGATTTCGATGGTCATCAGAGTTGAATCAGCCGCATGCCGGCATAGGTGAGGCTCAAGCTTTCAATCAAGACCTCTTCGCCTTTGGCGTTGAGGCTGGCGAGTTGCCAACCCACGGGAAAGGCTTCGCAGAACTTCCAAGCCATGGTGGGAATGCCCAGTTCTGAAAAGACTGTGACCAACACATCAGAGCGGAAGAACTTAAATTCGTTGAGAACCTCTTTGATTTGCATCGAAAGGGGCGAGCCGATGACGACGCCTCTTTTGAGCTCAAGTTTGGCATATTCAATGCCCGTGGGTATTACCCGTTTAGAGATAGAACTGACTGAGGTTGGATCTGGTTTAGTGCTGATGGTGGCCCCCAGGCCAGAAGCCTCTTGAAAGCGTATATCCAGAGGATTGGGGATGATGCCGGCGGCAAAGAAAAAGACACCGAAGCGATGGGTCATCGGTAGACCCAAGGCTTGGTTCCCTGGTGGCGGCGGGAGGGGGAAGACCATGCTGATCAGAAGGGATGTTTGATCGACTCAGAAGGGATGTTTGATCGACCAGCCCTTAGCCCTTAGCTCCAACCTCTCAACGACTACCTCATTGCCCTGGGCGTCCAGATTGGCTCCGGTCAGCTTCACGGGGATAGCCCGATTGGCCTGCCAGGCGATCTTGGCCTGGCCATCGGCTTGACAGAGCTGGACCTGCAGCATGCGAGCATCACCCTGTCGCAACCAATCATGCAGACTGGAATCGGCCACCACCACCCCCTGGGACAGGGTGAGAGTGGTGTAAGCACTGATGGAATAGGTGCTGATGCTTTCGCCATCGAGAAAGGAGAGGCCGTCGCGATAGGTGACTGCCGATCGCTCCCAAACCAGGCCCTCCACCTTGGTGAAACGCATGGTTATGGCGCCAACAATCACACGGTAGTTATAGGCGACTAAGGGGTAAGCTGTTGGTATTGCGCTAAGAGCAGGGACTGCCATCAGGTTTCTTCCATGGTAATGAGATCGGCTTGTAGATCCAGGGTTTCAATGGCGGCATCATTCGATTTGGCATCAAAACTTGGGGCGCTTAGCTTTGTCGGAAAGGCATTAATTGCTTTCCAGGAAATTACTGGATTTCCTTTCTCATCGCAAAGGTGAATGAAAACATCTTTTTTTTCCACCTGGTTTGCTTGTATGGTCTGCATCCAGCCATATAACGCCTTGATGCTGATACTTTTGACCACCCCTTTTTTCAGGCTGATGGTGGTGGCGGAGCGTTGGCCAGGAAAATAAAAAGTTCGTGGTCCTGGTAGCTTGGTGGTGGGGCTTTCTTTATAGGTGCCCACCTCATAGCCAATTGTTAGGCCCGAGACCTCGGAGAAGGCGATACTTTCGCCTCCGATCTCAACCCTGTAGTTATAAACGGGCAGCGGGTATTCCGTGCGAATTGTGGCGGGAGTTGTGGCCATGGTGGTGGGGCAGAGAAGGGAGGACTAGAGGTTGTGGGGAGGAAGGGTCTGTTCAGGTAAGTGGGAATGGTTTTACTCAGCGAGCTTGTGGGAGAAACGTAGGATGATGAATTCAGCTGGCCTTACGGCAGCCAAACCAATTTCCACAATTAATTTTCCGGCCAAGATGTCATCTGTTGTCATAGTTTTACCCAGGCCCACATTGACGAAGTAAGCTTGTTCGGGTTTGGTGCCCTGCAGGGCGCCACGTTCCCACAGCGTGTAGAGATAGCTATCAATCATTCCCTTGACTTTAAGCCAAGTTGATATGTCGTTGGGTTCAAATACGGCGAAAGCGGTTGCTTTTTTCACCGATTCTTCGACGCTGATGAACAGGCGTCTAACGGGAATGAACCGCCACTCGTTGCTATTGCCATCCAGGGTGCGAGCCCCCCACACCACGGTGCCTGAGCCGGGGAAGCTGCGGATGGCGTTGATGGATTTGCCGGTGGAGTCGATATTGAGCCCTTCTTGGTCTTCCGTGGTTACTTGGATGACCGGAGCTACAACGGCTTGCAGGCTGATGTTGGCGGGTGCTTTCCAGATGCCTCGTTCGCGATCAACACTGGCATAGGCGCCGGCAATGGCAGCGCTGGGCGGAAGGATAACACGTTGGTCGGTGAGTAACTTCAAGATCTTGTTGTAATGGATATTATTTGTGCCTGTGCTGAGGCTGTCGAGTTTAGAACTTGTTGGAGACCCAGCGGCACTTGAGCCCGTGGATCCTGACGCAGCAGCCCCTGATCCTGTAGCACTTGATCCTGTAGTGCTTGGAGTGGCGATGCTTAGCTTGGTGATAGTAACATCAATTTCCTTTGCAACTATCTTATGGGTTAAAGTTGTTATTAGATCTGGATAGTAAGCGGCTCCACGATCAAGTTGGGATAGCCCAACAGCATCCCGTAGTCCCTTGGCAGATTCAGATGTAATTTCACCAGGGGAAGTCTTGATGGCGTCTATTTTTGTATCAATGATGGCGAATCGATCTTTCATTTTAAAGGCGTGGGCAAGGGCTTCCCGATATAGCTCTTTGTAGCCATCAGTGCCTAGCTGAGTTGCTTCTGGGATGACAACTAATGTTGGATCGTCGGCTTTTTCCAATTCTTTGATGCCGTTTATAAATCTATCTTTGGCAAACTCGCTTTCAGATTCAGTGCTTCCTATCGAGACTACAAAACAACGTCCACCGCCATTGCGGAAATAATGGTCAATGGCATACCACAACAGAAATTTTGGCTTGCTAAATACTGGCACTAGATTGTTATTTGAGTCAAGAATTTCATAACTAAATTGGTCGGTCTCAACTTCTTTAACGATGATTTTCCAGGGTGCACTTGGTGCTTTGCCAAAGCTTTCTTCATAATCTCGCAGCGATCTGATTACCTTGATGATTGGTTGGTCGCCAGTATGGGTTTCTGTATATCCAATAAAAGCGGGAATTGCCGTGGCAATTTCTGCTACTGAGGGGGGTAGGGTGGAGATCTCCTCCACATAGATTCCTGGGGTTGCGTAGGTGGTTGGAGCCATGGAAAGGTTGGGGAACGAAGGGGGCGAAGTGGCTGATCAAATCGAAAGGCCAAGAGCCTTATCAATTGCAGAAGCTCAAATTAGATCCATGATTAAGTTGTATTGCTGTCTATCATTGTATCTATTGCTTTAGGCTTTTCTTTATCCATTAACTTGACAATAATATTTTTGGTTTCAACACTGCTTTGTGGATGGGGGTCCCTAAGGGTGATCAGTTTGATTTTGTATAAAAGAGCAGGGTGTTGGGTGATTTTCAGGGCGCCCCAAACTTCATTTTGTTGCTGGAGATTGAGTGAAATCATCTCGCATCTAAGGCTTTCGATACCCGCTGGCATATTGCTTGACGATTGAGACTGATTGTCCGCCCTTTCTAGGACCGGATGGGATTGGAAGAACCTAATGACATCGGTTAGATAGTTCCAGGATGTGGGGTAATCGTTGAAGCGGGCAATGAAGAGTGCGGATATTGTAAGTGGAATGTCGGGATTGATCCGTTGACTGCGTGCGTCGTAGTATGGATTCGCCCCCCTTAGTTCCCGCTCTTCTTCGACATTGACAACGAGTATATTGATCCTGCCTGATTGAATGCTTAGTGGATCGAGCTTGTCTCCTTCAATAAACACAACTAGTGGCTGACCAGAGTCTGTTTCCCTGTCCTTTAGGTGAGTGTTGACCTTATCGCGAAGATAAGTGAGGGCAGCGCCAATCAACTGGACCTCCAGCGGGCATTCCCTTTGATGAATTTGTCTAGGCAGGATGGAAGTTGATCCATTACCTTGCCATGTCAAGAATCGATCGAAAAATTACCACCATTCCTGAGCTTGTAGCGGTTGCAGCAACAATCGTTGCAATACTTAACATTTCTGCAGGTGTTATGCCGCCTGTTCGCTGCCCACGTCGATGGCGCCGAGGATGGCCACGATGTCGGCGACCTTGGCCCCTCAGAGGATGTGAGGAAGTATACATCGATTTTCAGGGCCGAACCAATAGCAGAAGTCTTCGCATTTCTCCAGCGTGCCGTAGGGAAGATCGACCGTCACATACAGCGATCAGCCAAGAAGATTCGCCCTGAGCCTGCGTGTGATGGCCTGGAGATTATTTGTGGACCAGAGGAGATAAACATCAACCGGCGTAATTCTGAAAAGCTTCATTCTGAAAGCGGCAGCTTTGGCGGCGCTCTCAAAAACACCACGAACTGCAACCCTCTAGAGGAGAACACCATCATGAGGTCCGGTCTCCAGCGAATCGGGTTCAACCAATCCCCGTCCGAGCTAGATCGAGCACATCGGCCATCGAGCGGATCTGATCCATGGTGTTGCTCAGCTGGCGGGAGCTCACGAGCTCCACCCGCAGGTCGATGCGGGCCGGCTTGCCGGGATTGGTGCGCACGCGGGCATCGCTCACATTGATGCGATGGTCGGAGAGGCGGGTGAGGATGTCTTTGAGCACGCCCACCCGATCAAGCACCTCGATGCGCAGCTGCACGGGGTAGCGGCGGCGTTGGTCGTCGGCCAGGGGGTTCCAGCGCACCGGCAGACGGCGCTCCACCGGCACCTGGGCAAGGTTGCCGCAATCCTGACGGTGGATCGTGATGCCGTGGTTGCCGAGGGCCACACTGCCCACGATCGACTCGCCGGGTAGGGGGGAACAGCAGCCGCCGAGGCGATACTCCAGGCCCTCAAGACCGATGATCGGACTGGCGCTGCCGGCTTCGGTGCGGTGCACCGGAGGCGCCGGGGCCGCCTGGTCGGCCTGCGCCGTCACCGAGCGGGCCAGGTCTTCGTTGCTGAGCACCGGCGTGGCGGCGGCGCTGGCCAACCGCAGCTCCTCTCGCAGGCGGTTGAGCACCTGCTGCAGCGTCACGCCGCCAAAGCCGATCGAGGCGAGCAGGTCCTCGCTGCTGATCAAATTGCAGCGGCGGGACACCCGTGCCATGGCCTCGCCGTTGAGCAGGGCATCGAATCCTTCACGGCCCAGCTCCCGCTCCAGCATGGCGGTTCCCCGGAGGATGTTCTCCTCGCGGTGGCTGCGCTTGTACCACTGGCGAATGCGATTGCGCGCCGTGGGGGTGGCGACGAAGTTGAGCCAATCGAGGCTGGGATGGGCTGCCTTCGAGGTGATGATCTGCACGAAGTCGCCGTTCTGGAGCGGCGTGGGCAGGGGGCATAGGCGGTCGTTGATGCGCACGCCCTGGCAGTGATTGCCCACCTCGGAGTGGATGCGATAGGCGAAATCCACCGCCGTTGATCCCTTGCGCAAGCCCACTACATCACCGGAGGGAGTGAACACGAACACCTCCTCATCGAAAAGATCCTCCTTGATCGAGCGCAGGAAATCGCTGCTGTCCTCGCCGGCGTCCTCCTTCTGCCAGTCCACCAGCTGCCGCAGCCAGTTGAAGCGCTCGGTGTCGGCGGCGGCGGGCGAACCACCCTCCTTATATTTCCAGTGGGCGGCGATGCCGTATTCCGCCACCTGATGCATGTCGGCGGTGCGGATCTGTACCTCGATCGGGCGGTGGCGGCCAATCACCGCCGTGTGCAGCGACTGATATCCATTCGGCTTAGGCAGACCGATGTAGTCCTTGAATCGCCCCGGGATCGGCCGGAAGGTGTCGTGCACCACCGCCAGGGCTCGGTAGCAGCTCTCCAGGTTGGGGCAGAGAATGCGAAGGGCGGCCACGTCGTAGATCTCGTGGAAGGCCTTCTGCTGGCGTTGCATCTTGCTCCAGATGCCGAACAGGTGCTTGGGCCGACCGCTCACCTCACAGCTGGTCAGCCCCACGGCGGCCAGGCGATCCCGCAGCAACTGCACCGTGACCGCCAGCCGCTCCTCCCGTTCACTGCGCTTGGTGGAGACCTGCTGCTGCACCTCCCGAAAGGCCTCGGGCTCGAGGATCTTGAAGGCCAGATCCTCCAGCTCCCACTTGAAGCGGCCGATGCCGAGGCGGTTGGCCAGGGGGGCGTAGATCTCGCGGGTCTCGCGGGCGATGCGCTGCTGCTTCTCGGGCTTCAGGGCGCCGAGCGTGCGCATGTTGTGGAGACGGTCGGCCAGCTTCACCAACACCACGCGGATGTCGCTGGCCATAGCCAGGAACATGCGGCGCAGGTTCTCGGCCTGGGCTTCGGTCTTGTTGGTGAAGTGGATGCCGCCGAGCTTGGTCACCCCCTCCACCAGGGCCCGCACCTCGGCGCCGAAGCGGGCCTCAATGTCCTCCGGGGTGACCTGGGTGTCCTCCACCACGTCGTGCAGGAAGCCGGCGGCGATCACCGCCGCACTGGCGCCGATGTCCCGCAGGAGATCGGCCACCGAGATCGGGTGAATGATGTAGGGCTCGCCGCTGGCTCGGAACTGCCCCGCGTGAAGCTGGAAGGCGAAGTCGAAGGCGGCCGCCAGCAGGGCCTCGGTGTCGGTCGGGCAGGTGTCGCCATCGCCCGGCGGCACGTGCCGCACGCACTGGGCGAGCCATTCCGGCAGAGGGATCCCGTAATCCTCGGGACCCGAGATCGTGCGGCGCCGGGCGGATGGCTGAGAGAGAGCTTCCGATGCTGCCGAAGGAACACGGACCAGTACCTCTGCGGCGGGCGCAGCCTCGGGAACCGATTGGCCAACCTCACCCACTACAACATCAGGAACCAGGCCGGAACCGTTGCGGGTATCGGCCTCAACCGAACGAGGGCCGTGAGATTCGGCCCGGGTCGCGGAAGGGAGATCGGGAACGGCCCTGCGCATTCATCCCCACAGCTGACTGCCATCGTATTCAGAACTGGGCATCCGACCGCGCCTGCGGGCCCGGTTGTGGGCATCTAGCCATCGGGAGGCCGGCATGACCACCACCGGCCGATCAAGCTGGAACCAACCAAAACGCGGCGTCCGGCCCATGGCCATGCCTCCATCCGCCCCTGACTCCGGCCTTGCGATCCCGGGCCCTTTCCCGCGGGGCGACGACCCGGTGCTGGAGCTCCGGCAACTCCAGGTGCGGTACCCCGGCGCCGAGCGCCCCACCCTCGATGGCCTCGACCTGACCCTCCACCCCGGCGAGCGGCTGGCCCTGGTGGGTCCATCGGGTTGCGGCAAGAGCACCGTGGCCCGGGCCGTGCTTCAGCTCCTGCCGCCCGGCAGCAGCTGCGAGGGGGAGCTGGAACTCACCGGCCAGGATCCCCGCCGCCTGGGCCGCGCCGAGCTGCGCCGTCTCCGCGGTGGGGCTGTGGGCCTGGTGTTCCAGGACCCGATGACGCGCCTGAACCCCTTGCTCACGATCGGCGAACACCTGCGCGACACCCTGGCCGCCCACCACTTCGAAGCAGGGGAGAGGAGCCGCCAGCGACAGCGGGCCCGGGAGCTGCTGGAGCGGGTGGGCATCGATCCCTCCCGCTACAGCAGCTATCCCCACGAATTCAGCGGCGGCATGCGCCAGCGCCTGGCGATCGCCCTGGCCCTGGCCCTGAGCCCCCCTCTGGTGATCGCCGATGAACCCACCACCAGCCTGGATGTGGCGGTGGCGGGCCAGGTGATGGCCGAGCTGGCCAGCCTGTGTGAGGAATCCGGCAGCGCCCTGCTGCTGATCAGCCACGACCTCGCCATGGCCGGCCGCTGGTGCGAGCGAATCGCCGTGCTCGATGGTGGTCGGCTGGTGGAGGAGGCCCCCAGCCACACCCTGCTCACCACTCCCCGCTCGCCCCTGGCCCAGCGGCTGGTGGGGGCGGCCCGTCTGCGGGAGGGGGGCGTGGCCGAAGCGATACCGGAGCGACCACTGGTGCTGGAGATCGACGAACTGCGCAGCTGGCACCCCCTACCCTCGCCGCCCTGGCAGCCGCGTTGGCTCAAGGCGGTGGATGGGGTGAGCCTGAGCCTCCAGGAGGGCGAAACGGTGGGTCTGGTGGGGGCCTCCGGCTGCGGCAAGAGCAGCCTCTGCCGCGCCCTGATGGGCCTGGCCCCGGTGCGGGGCGGATCCGTGCGGCTGGAGGGCCGCGACCTGCGGAGCCTGAAGGGCGCCGAGCTGCGCCGGGCTCGCCGCCGCATCCAGATGGTGTTCCAGGATCCGCTGGCCTGCCTCAATCCCCAGATGACCGTGGGGGAAGCGGTGGCCGACCCGCTGCTGATCCACGGCCTGGCCAGCCATCCCGAAGCGCGCGAACGGGCCCGGGCCCTGTTGGCGGCGGTGGGCCTGGAGCCCCCGGAGAGCTTCGAGCAGCGCCTGCCCCGCCAGCTCTCGGGCGGCCAGCAGCAGCGGGTGGCGATCGCCCGCGCCCTGATCCTGGAGCCGAAGGTGCTGCTCTGCGATGAGAGCGTGAGCATGCTCGACGCCGAGGTGCAGGCCGACGTGCTCAACCAGCTCAAGGAGCTGCAGCAGCGCCTGGGGTTGGGCCTACTGTTCGTTACCCACGATCTCAATGTGGCCAGCGGCTTCTGCCACCGGGTGATCGTGCTGGAGGGAGGCCGGATCGTGGAGCAGGGCCCCGGAGCGGACCTCCTGGCCCACCCCCACGCCGCCATCACCCGCACCTTGGTGGAGGCCTGCCCGCGGTTGCCGGCGCTGGTGGGAGGCTGAACGAACCTCGCAGCGGAGCGGGTGATGGTTGGGATCGAGTGATGCTGGGGGCCAGTTGATGCTGGAGGCCAGGAGATGCGGGCGCTCGCTGAGCTTCAAGGGGGGGTGAGATCAACCCGCCCCTGATACCCCAGAGGCAGGGGCATCGGAGCCCCGCAGCACCCGCAACAGGGTGACGAACCGCTCCGGCAGCGGCGCCTCCAGCACCAGCCGCTCACCGCTGATCGGGTGGTCC
>Ga0194055_10003744_pt1 | contig 11614 bp, 13 predicted proteins | sample SepL449m_MetaG_FD_155482 | JGI IMG/M metagenome (GOLD analysis project Ga0194055, IMG submission 155482) | Anoxic zone freshwater microbial communities from boreal shield lake in IISD Experimental Lakes Area, Ontario, Canada - Sep2016-L442-9m | ecosystem: Environmental > Aquatic > Freshwater >... | reverse complement strand
AGGTGGCCTGGTGGGAGGCTCAGCCGCCCAAGCCTTATTAACCCTTGACGATATAGAAGTGTCACTGGTTGACATCGACCCTGAAGTGCGGCGCTTGGCTCTTGCGTACGGTATTGAAAGCCAACTGGACCTCAGTAACCTAGATGACATAGATCTAGCTTTGCTGGCGGTTCCGCCAGACCAAACTGCCAGCTCCGCTATTTACTTACTTCAGACATATCCATCCCTAATTGTCTCTGATACGGCCTCCGTCAAAGGAGAAATTGATCAGGAGATCAGGTCTTCAGTTCTACCTTCGCAGCTTGATCGCTGGGTGTCTGGCCATCCTCTTGTGGGCGGAGGTGTTGGCTGGAAGGACGCTAAAGCAGATCTTTATGACGGGCACACCTGGCTTTTGTTTCCATCAGAAAGTAACGCTGAAGCATTAACAGTCGTGGAGAGCTTATTAGGACGAATCGGAGCTTCAGTGCAGCGCGCCGCATTAGATGATCATGATATTGCTCTTGCTTATACTTCGCATGCGGTGCAGCTAGTAGCATGCGCTTTGCAGCTGGCAATAGCCGACAATATCTCAGACTGGTCTTTGTCAGGCACCGGGCTCAAAGATACAACCCGTGTAGCTCGGCTGGATCCTGAAATGTGGAAAGCCATTATCACATCTAATCAGCCCGATATCGCACAAGCCATTAATGATGTTCAGCAGCAGCTAACCTCGCTCCAGGAGCTCATAGCAGCCCAGGACTGGCAAGCCCTAGGAGAGTGGCTAGCCTCTGCTTCCGCTTCTAGGTCAGCTTTAGAAGCTGCGCGCTGGCCATCAGGTTCCTGAGGCCCTTCTGATCTTCATATTGTCAGGAAGGCAGCTTGGCGCTGGGGTGGTTAAGGGTTCGAATCTTAATTTGTAGGCGCGCACAGCGTATTGAGACGATATACTATTCTTGTTATGATCTTTCATGCCCGGTTAGCTCAGCTGGTAGAGCACCTGCCTTGTAAGCAGGATGTCGCCGGTTCGACCCCGGCATCGGGCTTTGATCATAACTACTGTTTGCTAAGCCAAGCTGATCGCAGCCTTAACAGGTTGAGGAAGCTCGGGACACTCCGTGAAAGGGCTAACCTTGACGATCAACCGTCGGCCTGGGGAGGGAAGGAACTTGTTTCCTGTTTACCTCTGCGACAGGCGGGGAGTGCAACTTCAAACAGTCATCCCGAAACAAAGTGGGGGATGACAGGTGGAAGGCAGCCTCAGGGCCGCTACGCAAGTAGCGAGATAGATGATCAGATCCGGCTTCGGTCGGAAACAGAATCCCGGCTATCGGCTTTTCAAACAGTATTTTTCTCATGCCTCTGTAGCTCAACTGGAAAGAGCAGCCGGCTTCTATCCGGCAGGTTCCGGGTTCGAATCCTGGCAGGGGCGCTTTAAGTGCGCTAGGCGCCGCCCAGCATGCCTGAGCCGCGCATTACTTCCAATATCTGGCCCATCTCTTCAATGCGTTTTTGACGATTGTCAGGTCCGCCAGCCCAATGCTGAATGCGAGCTTTAATTTGAGGATATAGCAGCGGAATACGGTTCCATTCCGGTTTTAGCCAGCTGGTAGCGGCAAGATAAGGGCTGGGATTAGTTATTTTGCAGACCTTAGGAGAGCCGCTCCAGGACCAACCTAAAGCTTTGATGACTGCTGCTTGGTCATGCCAGCTGAACGGATCTTCTACTGGCCCTAGCTCCCATACCTCATTAAGGAAGTCCAGGCTCTGTTGTCCGCCTTTTAGAAGCCAGACTCCAGTGTTAGCATTCCAGCGTGATCCTTCTTGCTCCATTAGTAAAGCTTGGAAGCAGTCTGTTTCGATCTGATCCGCTATATCCTCTGAAAAGTCAAGAATCATGGCGTCAGTGTCCAGCCATAACACTAAATCGTACTCCTGTACGGCGCTCTGCAGTAAGGGAATTTTACCCCAGTGAGGGCTTAGATCAGCTGGGCTTTCGCAGCCAGTGAATACTTGGTAATCATATTTCGCACCGTATGCTTCGAAGGTAGGAAGGGAGAGTGCTAGCTCAGATTCGGCCTGTTCTCCAACTGCATTACAGATAATAACTTTTCTCATGCTGTTTTTCGGTCACAATCTGCAGTTTGCTGCGCTTGACGAGAGCCTTTGCTAGTGAACGAGATATCGATATTGGGGCTCTGACCCCAGTGGGTAGCTAGGAGTGGCTCAGGGTCACTCAAAGCAGCTTTAGGCGAGGTAATCGCATTGTCAGATAAACAGTCAATAGCCAGCTCTAATGGTTGATTTATTACGTCGTTCTTTTCACTTATCTCTGAGAAAGAAGCTAAAGTGCTGCCGGCTAGTAGTGGACTGAGCTTAGTGGAGCAGATTACAGCTAAGGAAAGATTATTCACAGAGAAACTATAAACCTTGGCTGTCGGCCCTTCCTAACTTCGCTTATTGATTAGCAAGGCTGGGAAATAATCCTGATATAGTTAAGTTACGATCAACCCAGACACCAGCAAGCTGAAAATTTAATTCTTTCAGCTTGATGTAAAAACCGGAGGGACATTAATCGTATGGCTAAGCGTAAGAACAAGCAGCTGCGCGCGCTTGAAGAAAGTGCTATGCAGCACGGATTTGTGTTAGTTAGGTCAAGCAAGCATTTGGTTTACAGCTGTTGGGGTCTGGGGTGGAAAGCCCACGGATTTATCCGTGGGATGTAGAACCCCAGTAGTAAGCTTAAATCATACGTCTCTGCCTCTCAGGGGGGCTATAATAAGAGTATGAAAGTGAGTCCGAGCCTAGCTCCCGAGTGCGACGTGATGCTGGAGCGTAAATCAATCCGGGTGCGCTTAGAGCCTAACTCCGGGCAGCGGGATAAGCTGGCTCAAGCATCGGGCAGTAGGCGTTTCGTCTATAATTGGGCTTTGAATAGCTGGCAGCAACATTATGACCAGCATAAGAAGACTATTTCATTGAAAGACTTGTCTAGGGAGCTAACAGCACTCAAATACCTGGAGGACACATCCTGGCTGCAGGATGTTGATTCGCAATTGCAGCAGCAAGCCCTGGCTGACGTCCGAAGGTCGTTTCAGAATTTCTTCGCTAAGCGGGCCCGATATCCTCGCTTCCGTTGCAAAGGCCGTGTGAAGGAGTCGTTTAGGATTCCGCAGCGAGTAACGGTCAAAGGCCGCCGCCTATATATCCCCAAAGTTGGTCATGTGCGAACCAGCGAACTCATTAATTTAACTTGCTTCACTCACAAAAGCACAACTTTTTCTCTGGACTCTGATGGCCATTGGTATGCCAGTCTAGTAGTGCAATTCGAACTGCCGAAAGCGGCTTTGCCGACGCTTCGAGATGATGCTAAAACTGTCGGCATCGACCTGGGCCTTAAAGACTTGATGGTCTTATCCGACGGAACAGTGCATGAGAATCCTCGCTGGTATCGCAAACGGGAACTTAAGCTAGCTAAAGCGCAGCGAGAACTATCAAGAAAAAAGAAAGGCTCCAAAAACCGTGAGAAAGCGAAGCAGAAAGTGGCTAAGGCACACGCTAAAGTCCGTTTAGCCAGAGCTGACTACATTCATAAGCTAACCACTGACTTAGTTCAAAAGCACGACACCATCGTTATTGAAGACCTTTGTTTGAAAGGGATGGCGAAAACCAAGCTATCCAAGAGTGTGTATGACGCATCACTCGGAGAAATCCGTAGACAATTAGAATACAAAGCACGCTGGAATCATAAGCGGCTGATTGTTATTGACCGCTGGTACCCAAGCAGTAAAACCTGCTCTGGTTGCGGGTTCATTAATCAGGAACTGGAATTGAAAGACCGTTCTTGGACTTGCCAAGACTGCCAGGTTGAGCATGACAGAGACTGGAATGCTTCAATTAACATTCGGGCTGAAGGATTGCGTCAAGCAGAAATAGTCGCCGTGGGAAACACGGAGACTTTAAACGCTTGTGGAGAGCATGTTAGCCGTCCAGCAGCTGAGGCTGCCGACGCACTGCTCGATGAAACAAGAACCCCACGCTTTTAAGCGTGGGAGTTTCAGCGTCATCCCGCTTTGAAAGAGCAGCTGGTGGTAGATCATAGTGCTTCGGACAGGCGGGCTCATCAGAATAATGTTTCGCGTCTGAAAAGATTAGTGCGGCAATTGCCTGAGCAGCATTTAGAAGCCGCCTGAGATGCCTACTAGAATCTGATCAGCGGCCTGCGAAGCTCTCAGCTCAATCTCTGATAGCTGAGCAGGGCTGATCTCTTCAGCTGAGTAGTAGGCTCCTGAGTTTAAGGGGATAGAAAAGGCTTCACTTATCATCCCACATACTGCTTCAGCTTCGGCTTCCTGCAAATCAGTGTCGTAAGGACCCCCGTGATGCAATAAGGCATGAGCTAGCTCATGGACAAGAAGGGCTGTCCTTTGCTCTATTGCGGCTGCAGGATGGATCCAGATAACTCGCTCCCTGAATTCGCACATTCCCCATAGCGGCTCCTTCAGCATGCGCTCATTAAAATCTGATCGTCTTGTAGCATCCCAGCATACGCCCAGATGCCCTCCTAGCCATTGCTCGCCTACCAGCACCTGGTAATTCAGTTGCTCAGCCCACTTCAATAGCGACTGCTGAACTAAGAGTAGCTGAGGAACGTTATCCATCAAGCTAGTTATAGCCAGCTAATCGGCTTAATGCAGTCAGTTCGTGCTGGCGATGCGCTCGGAGGGACTTGAACCCACACATTCTTGCGAATACCGGCTCCTAAAGCCGGCGCGTCTACCAATTCCGCCACGAGCGCTTGCCTGTACAGTATCAGGCGCGTTGCGCGAAAAGCGTCAATTCTTCATAAATGTTTCTATAGTTATGTAATGCGCCGCTTTCTGCCCTTATTTGTCATTGCTTTGATGGGCTTATCGCCTGCCTTGGCTGAGGCTAGAAATAGCGCTACTAGTGAGCTTAGGGCTAAATCATTAGGCTTGCAGGCGCAGCAGAAGCAGCTAGATGACCTTAAAGCGCAGCGCAAAATCGCTCTGCGTCAATTACCTCTGCTCAAAAGCCAAGTTAAAGAAGCTCAGGCTATGGCTGCTCGGGCTGAACTTTCATATCAAGAAATGGAAACACTGGCCGCTGTATCGAGGAGTAGGCTGGATAAAGTTACTTTGCGTTACATAGAGTCAGTGCAAGGCCTAGGGTATTCTCGGGCCATGATGGAAGGCCAAACACCTGAATTAAACGAGTTAGCTGGCACTGCTTCTGCTCAGGACGCAGTTCTTATTTATTCTCAAGGCCAGATGATAGTAAACAGGCTGCAAGGTCAGCTTGTTGTGTTAAGAGACTTAGCTAGTCAGGCTGCCGACCGCAAAGCGCGTGCCAGCGCTGCTAAGACCAGTGCTGCCACCACCAGGGAGCAAGCTGACTCGGCGCTGGAAAGGCAAAAACAGTTGACCGATATCCTTGATCAAACCCAGACCATTACTGCTAAGTCGATGCTAAGTAAGCAGCGCGAATTTGCGGCCATCTTTAATCGTTTATTGGGCTCAGACCCTAGCTTGCCCGGCATTGACATTTCGGCGATTGGGCTTCCAGTCGAGCAGGGTATCGTTCTTCTGGCTTTAAGAGAATGGAAGCTAGGCGTTCACGAAGAGCCGATGGGAAGTAATGATTCAGCCGGCATTGCTCGTTATCGCAGCGCCACAGCTGGCGCTATTAGGGGCGGAGCATGGTGTGCCTACTTCGTTTCTTATATTGTTCGCCGTGCCGGCCGACCCATAGGGCCTAGCGGATCCGGCACAGGGCTGGTTAACAGTATTGCCGACTGGGGTAGAGCTACTGACCGCTTCTTTGCCGCCGACGACAAACGCTATAACGCCCAGCCTGGGGATATTATTATTTGGCCTTCACATACCGGCATTGTTATCAGCCGGCGGGGTAACACCATGGTGACCGTGGAAGGCAACGCTTCAGATCGCGTCTCTCACTTAGATCGCGATGTCTCATCCGCAGTAGGCTTTGTGCGAGTGGCCGGGGACAGCTTAACGCGCGCTAAGCAGAACGGCAATTCCGGCGCCGGCGCTCCTTCTGGCAGCACCTTATAAGGCTTTGTATTTCAGCTTACTATCCATGCTGGGCTGCATTAATGACAGTAGCTGCTGTAATATGATCGGATCTTGCGACACTTGCTGCAGCTGCTGAGCTGACTGTATTGAAATCCCAGCCCGCTGCGCTTTTTCACATAGCCAATCTGCTACTTCTATCATCAGCATAGGCCGTGATCCACCTGGCTGAGATGATGAAGCGACTGCCCTCGGCTGCCCGTCAACTAATAGTATTCCGCGTCCTGGCAGCAGCGCTGTTAGTTCTGTGACAGTTTCTTTTTCGCATACGAATTTGTATTTGTTTAGCTCTACTAGCTGGCATTCGCTGCCCGCTGCTGCTTGCAAAGTGCTTAACTGACGATCATCTACCCATGCTAAGGCTGCTGTGCTGGAGGCACCGTCTTTCAAGGTCGCGGCAGGGGTTCCTCCCGTCCCTAAATTGGCTGCCCATACTGCTTCAGCGCCTTTCAGGGTTCCATGCTGGATGGGCAAGCTCCATTCATAATCAGATCCTAATTGATGCTGAAGTATAAACACGCCTCTGTCAGCCCCTAAAAGTAGGAGCGGATGGCGCTGCGAAAGGCTTGGCTGGCCTAATCCTTCTAAGTAATCTTCTAAATTTTTACCGTCCATCAAGCTGCTAGTAGCTAAGCTTTTCCCCATCTTAATAGGCAGATGCCCTTGTTGCTGTAGGAGGGAGACGCTCATCACTTAAACCTAGCGCATACGGCGGCTATCAGTTGGTTTCGCATCGCCGGACCACTTGAGCAGCTCTTCGGCCATCGCTCTCGCCGTGCTGAGCGACATACAATTCAGCTTCTTCAATGGCTAGCACTACTCCGTCGGCTTCACGCTGCGGAAACACAATCAGGTCACCTTCTTGCAAGCTTATAAGTTCAGTTACAGTGAGCTGCTTGGCTCCGGCCTGGGCTCGCAAGTCTACTTGAACTCTGCCTAATGCCCGAGCAGTGTGAGCGTCCGGCTCATTAACCGAGCTTTCTTCGCGGACAGTAGAGATAGAAGGCAGCACGGGCAGCATTGATTCCCAGGGGGCAATTAAGGCGATTCCGCCTACATGCTCATCAAGTTGAAAGTCAAAGCTAAGCATTAGCGCCGGATCAGAAGGACCTGCGATTTGCACTTCCAGAGGCGAAGTTTCCACTGCCACCGTCTTAAACTCAATGCCGCACATTTCCTGCCAGCAGATATTCATGCCTTCCATCAGTCCCGCTAAGCTTCGCTGCGCTACCGCGATATCTATCTCTGTTAGCTCATCCCGCTGTGCTTCGTCATTACTGGCGCCTCCTAACGAGCAAGCGACAAGCGCCAGTGCGCTAGCGGTATCGAGCACCATCATGAAAGGTGTTTCCAGAGGAGTGGACTGTAGTACTAAAACTAGGGCCTGAGCTGGCAGTTCATCGTCGATCAAGGAAGCAAAAGGCATTTGCGTTGTTCCTTGCAGAGACAGAGAGACTTCGGAGCGTAATTCCACGCTCAGCCGGCTGGAAGCTGAACGACAGAAGCTTTCCTGAGCGCGTTCAATTACACGTAGCTGCTCTCTAGTAAATTTCATTGGACGGCGGAAGTCAAGTTCACGTACGCGCCGCGGGCGATGCGATCCTACTGCAGGGCTAAGTTCATCCATTCACTACTATACGAGTTTGCTGCTGGTAGATGCTGATGTTTGGCAAAAGACAGTCCTAGCGTGTTGCGGCGGGCTACAATCATGCAATGGCCGAACTTGAGCAGCATTTATCTGAGGCGTTAGTAAGAAACCTTCCGCTCACTATTTCAGTGGAGCTAGGCAGGAGTGAGCGCAGCCTAGATGACACACTTAGCTTAGGCGCAGGCGACGTGGTCGATTTAACGGCTTTGTCAGCTGAGCCAGTCAACATTTATGCTGATGGTATGTTGTATGCAGTTGGGCAACTTACCGTTGTGGACGGCTGCTGGGCTGTAAGACTGGGCGAAGTTCTAGTCAAGACCAAGCCCGATTTCTTAGTTAACCTTGCTGCTCTTCCTGATCAAGATCTTGAGCTAGAAGACGCCGATATTTCGTAGCTAGATTTTGTCGACTGTTTTCTTCTTACGGCGCGCATAATAGCTACCATGATCAGCCTTTTGCGCTAAGCTTAGTTTATGGCTTACAACACGCTGAGGATGGAAGGCTTGAAGTTGGCTGCTCAAAGAGTGAGGTCGGTAGCTGGGCCTTACGCCGACCATGCTCTTCATTTCCATCGATGCACTAACGGCCGCTTTCTGCCATGCGCTGATCAGCCTTGCCGCCGTCAGCATGTCAGTTATGACGAACCCGGCCCTTCCGGTAATTAGCTTTTCGGTATTTTCTTAATCAGCTTTGAGCTGTGTAGCACCTGGCATACTTCTTCTAGCCGCTCTTCAGGGCGCACTGACTCAATGGCATGATATTGAATTCCGTTTGCGTCAAGGAACGATTTGATAACCACATCCAACCGAAGCGCTTCTTCTATGCTCCAACGCCGATTAGGATCTTCCTGCAACGGGAAACGACCACTGGGGACATAAAAGATTTGCTGGAAATGCTTAATACGATTACGAGCAAGGCCATATAGCAAGCGATAGCAATACTCCCACTTCTGCTGATCAGCTTCTGTTAAGTCATGCGGACGATAGAACTGCATGTATGCCGCTGATACAAATGAGGCTGAATCATAGACCAAGAAATTGTGTAATTGCATCTCTTCTTCCTGCTGCACAGTCTCCATGAAAATAGGAAAGTCTTCTAAGTAGTGGCTGTAAGGGCCGGAGCGCCGCAGAAAGATCCTCACTGGCTCCGGCACAAACACTGCGTCAATCTCCATCAGCTTCAGGGGCAGCACTAAGCTCTGAGCTAGAGTGGTTTTCCCTGAGCCTACGGCGCCGACGAAAGTTACGTTAGTGGCCTCCACAGCTACAACTTACCATCCTAAGCGCTGTTCAATGTGGCATTACTTTGCCAAATGGCTAGCTTTAAGAGTATTATGTAGTAATGACTGACATTATGACAACCGAGCCTACTTTTCTGCTGATTGACGTGAAGCGATGACTACAACAGAAGTCACATTCAAAGCTAAAGGGATCGTCCTCAGCGAGATCGGCGCCACCAAAGCGCGCGAGTATCTCGGCGCGCAAGGCGCTGACGTTGAAGTCGCCGGCCTCCGCGTCGGCGTCAAAGGTGGCGGCTGCTCAGGCTTCCAGTACCAGCTGGCATTTGATGAGCAGCGCGATAGTGACATTGTCTTTGAGGATCACGGCCTGAAGTTGCTTGTAGATCCGCAACACCTCGCTTACGTCGATGGGTCAGAGATCGACTTCGTTGAATCACTTCAAGGGGCCGGATTCCAAGTTAACAACCCCAACGTTATCGCTGCCTGCGGCTGCGGCTCTTCGTTCCAGGTAAAGGACGAAGAAGAAGAAGCAGTCAGCGCGCTTTAGTCCTTAAGTCGGATGCGATTTTTGAGTCAGCTGGTTAAGGAGTTTCGCAGCCAACTGGATTGACGTTCGTTGTGCGGCCGCCGATCTTACGAAGATAGACTGAAGTTTTGAGTGCTGCTGCAGCCACTCTTGTGTCAGATCCATCTTCATCTCTTAGTAGCGCCACGTCAACTAGCGCCACATCATCGACGCCTGCCGAAGTGGCTTTAGCAGGGACTCCAGCTTGGGATTTAAACTTGAACAAAGGATTAGTTGTGCTGTACTTTGCATTGGTCAGTAAGACTTTAGTGGGGGCTGAATCCCATACGCTGCCATTGTCATTAGCATCAATTTCGCTCAGGCGAGTGGCTCTCTCAGTTGAAGTCAGCGTGGACAGATCAATACGCTGCAATACAATGTCTCCGCTTCCATCATTGTTTTCATCCAGGAAACGAATTCTTTCCGCCGCATATTTGACCGGATGGCCGGGGCCGCGGTCATCGGTGCGGGAATAAATGATCTCATTGCCTTGAGGAAGGTAGCCGCCTCCCTGCTGAGTGGCCGGTACATACAATAAAGGTTTGTCGGCGTTAGCTAAGCTGCTTTGCACAATCTGCATCGCGTTACGCAATTGTCCGTTTTGAGACGCTTGCTGCGCTTGCCGGCTAGCTGATTTGCCGGCGCCGCTAATTAGTCCAATAATTCCCACTACCATCACTGCCACAATCACTAATGATATCAGCATTTCAATAAGTGAGAAGCCGCGCTGATTGTTCATTATCGCACCTGGCCTAGCTCAGGTATGTCAGCCACAATAGATGTCAAAGTAACACTAGTATAGCGTTTGGCCTCAGTGCTTGACAGCCCATCTCTAGGGTCGGCAAAGCGAGCAACAACCGAAATCAGTTTGTATTGCTTACCTAAGGTGCTGTCCAGCCAGTTATTCCAATAAATGTAGGTGTAAAGAATCACTCCGTTACGTCTTACTGTAGGGCAGTCTGGGTTACATGCCATTGCTGCGCCATCTCGCTGAGGGGCGATTTTTGCCTGCCTGGGCTCTTCACTGCAGGCAGCGCTAAGCGAGGCCGGGCAGCTGGCAACTCTGGATAGGTCAGTTCCGTTCAGTATCGAGGCGCCACATGCTACGGATCCGTCATCGTTAATCAACGGGCAATATTTTGTTAGCCAATCAGTATCAGTTTGGTTAGTGCTGAACATCGATATGTCTTCATAGTCAAGCGATCTTACCCGGTCAATTTGCTGCCTGGCTAAAGCAATTGCTTGCTGGCGGCCGGCAACTCGCTTATTGGTGGCGGCGGCCCCCACGAAAGTTGTTGCTAGCGCTAGCGCACCTACTGTGATTAAGGTGATGGCAACAATGGCCTCAATTAGTGAGAAGCCTGACTGACTGGAGATATTCTGTCTCACTTCTTTATTATGCCCGCGAAAAGCTTTAAGGTGCTAGGTATGCGGCTCTTGGGCTGATTAATTCAGTCTGCAGCTACTGTTGGTTGTCGTCTAGCATGGCTAAGAAATCATCGGCCTGTAAGGTCTCTTTTTCCTTCAAAGCCCCAACCACGCGCTCTAGCTCATCATGGTGCTCTTGCAATAATTTGCTTGCCGCTTGCGAGGCTTCCGCTAAAACTTCAGCTACTTCGTTCTCTACTTTTTGTGCTGTATCCTGGGAGCAGCGCAGCGATCCGAGGTCTACAGTTCCAGGCTGATAGTTTTCTTCGTTACCCGCTATCACCCGAGGCCCAATCACTTCAGATAACCCCATTTTAGCGACCATCTGTGTAGCGAGCGCAGTGGCTCTCTCCAGATCATTAGCGGCGCCAGATGAGAATGATCCAAAGATTGCCTTTTCAGCGGCCCGTCCGCCCATCAGCATAGTTAGCTTGTCAATTAGGCTGGCCCTGGTCTCCAGCAGTCGGTCTTGCTCGGGGATTGAAATTGTAAACCCGAGCGCCCTGCCTCTTGACACCATCGATATTTTATGGACTGGAGTTCGATGTTCTGTGTAGTGCGCGCATAAAGCATGACCGACTTCGTGATAGGCGATGCGCTCCCGTTCTTCGTCAGATAATAGTCTGTTGCTTTCTAGCCCA
>Ga0194055_10003743_pt1 | contig 11615 bp, 9 predicted proteins | sample SepL449m_MetaG_FD_155482 | JGI IMG/M metagenome (GOLD analysis project Ga0194055, IMG submission 155482) | Anoxic zone freshwater microbial communities from boreal shield lake in IISD Experimental Lakes Area, Ontario, Canada - Sep2016-L442-9m | ecosystem: Environmental > Aquatic > Freshwater >... | reverse complement strand
GATCAGGATTTTCTTATTCCGGGATGTCTGGCCTGATAGCATTTCAATCTGATTTCTTTTGATGCCTAGAGACTTTTTCAGTAATTCCATAATGGCATCATTGGCCTTACCATCTTCAGGCGCAGCTTGGACTGAAACTTTAAGTGCACCATCATGCACGCCATGGATGCTGTTTTTTTTCGCACCGGGTTGCACCCTTATGGGAAGAACAAGGCCATCGGGGTGCAGTGCTATCTTCGGCATAAAGTGATTATTTAATCCGCTTACCATCATTGGTAATGGTTGCAGGGCAGGTCAGACCCACGCTAAAAGTACCACTGGTAATGCGCTCGAGATCTGCAAGGTTATCCATGGTGATGAATTTGGTATGGTTATAATTACCCAGCATTTTTCCTGCCTTTTCAAACAATTCAGCATTATCAGTGTTCAAAAACTTGAGTGAAGTATCATGCAGTTCTGTGATGATTTTTTTCAATTCAGGTTCAACCTTCTTTAGTTCATTATAACTGATGCGGGTTTCCAACAACAGTTGGAATGCATTTCGCACTTCTAATCTGATCAGATTCTTCGTGCTTTCTTCAACTGCAGCGCCCCGATCTGCAAAAGCCTGGGCCCTTGCAACACGATCATTCTTTTTACCTACAAGGGAGGAAGGCATTTCAATGGTAATAGCTTCAGGAGTAAAGTTTTCGCCCCTGCCCTGCACGCCAATCGGAATGTAATGTAAATCAGAACCACTTGCGAAAGTTCGGAACTTGGGATTAAACCTTGCGGATTTTTGCGCATTCACTTCCAAGGCAAGAATTTGAGATGCTTTCGAAGATTTAATCACTTCCTCTCGGATTACAACGGTCTTTTCAACCATCTCTTCAATAAATTCAGGGGTAAGCAACCCTAACAATTCATAGGAAGCAAAATCCTTTTCAATAGGTTCAATCAAACCAACTTTTTTCCTGCCACCTACTTCTTCTGTTAATAATGCCTTCGCTCTTTCGTATCCCGTAACTGCTAAGGAATTTTTGTGCTTAGCCTCAACAAAGCCCAACTTTAGTTTTTGAAGTTTGATTTCGTCTTCAGGAGTTTTTTTAAGAGCCATCTTTAATTCAAGCGCCTTGATGTTCTTGCCCAATATATCAAGCACTTGCTTGCTTAAATCCTGCTGCTGTTTCGAATACACAACCAAGAAATAACCCCGCGCAACTCCATAGGAGGTGTCCCTGATTTCCTGCCTCAAACCCGCATCCGCAACTTCGATTCCCAATGTTGACTGTTGTTTTCTATATTTCATATCTGGGGAAAGCTTGGCGAAAAGGGGAAGGTTTTGTACCCCGCGTAATCCCGCTTCCGAGCCCCTTAAACTCGCTTCCGCTGCATGTATTCTTGGATGGTTTGCATTCATCAACTCCAACGCTTCAGAAAGCGTAATCTTTTTCGTAACCTCTTCACTTTTTGCAAATCCTGCAAGACCTGTAAACAGTGTCGCTATTCCAATTACAGAAAAGAAACTAATGCGATTAAATTTTAACATCGTTTTAAACCTTAAAAGAGTGAGCAATTTCATTTAATAATCGACTTATCAACACCACAGCAGCAGCGATTTTACGCAAGTTGCGTAGACGCTCTCTGCTATCTATAGCACATATTATTGAAAGTGTCGAATTTATCGATTAAAAAGATTGCAGCGATCCCGTAATTTAGGCAATTTTAGTTTAGTTGCTCTATGATTAATAGCCAGCAACTGTGCCAGGTGCGGTATGCAAAACAGGGTGGCCCAATACTTTTCTGCACTCTTCCAGCATTTCTCTGGTTCTGCTAGCGCCCACCCTACTGACACCCAAAGCGCGGACTTCCAACATTTTTGCAAAGTCCCTCACGCCACCCGCTGCTTTAACCTGAACCGAAGGGGCAGCATGCTTGCGCATCAAAATCAAATCTTCGATGGTCGCCCCGCCTGAACCATACCCCGTGGAAGTCTTCACCCAATCCGCCTTCAATTCACTGCAGATTTCGCAAAGCTTGATCTTATGCTCATCCTTCAAAAAACTGTTTTCAAAAATGACCTTCACCTTCTGGCCCGCCTTATGCGCGACATCGATCACCACCTTAATATCCTCGCGCACATAATCCCAGCGTTCACTCAACACCTGGCTTATGTTCACCACCATGTCAAGTTCTTCGCACCCATCAGCGATGGCTCGTTCAGCTTCCATCTTTTTTATTGCAGTAGTGTTTGCACCATGGGGAAACCCAATGGTAGTACTTGCTCTGACTCCCGTGCCCTTAAGTAAATCCGCACACCTTCGCTGGTAATAAGGCATGATGCAAATGCTTGCAACATCGTAATCAATCGCAAGGGCAATCCCTGCTTCCAGTTCCTGAACCGTGAGGGTCGGGGTCAAAAGAGAATGATCGATCATCTTTGAAATATCTTTATAAGTGTAGCTCATCTGTTCCAGCTCCTAAGTTTTTAAAATCCGCAAGTGCAATCGCACCCAACAACCCCGCACCTTCACCCACCGATGATAATTCAATCCGAACATCATCCACCGGAAACATCCGCACCCTCTGTTTTACAACTTTTCGCACAGGCGCAAGAAGCAAATCTCCCATTTTTGAAACCCCGCCTCCCAGCACCACCAGTTCCGGATGCAACGAAGTTACCATGTTGGCAACACCAATGCCAAGAAGAGTTGCAATATGATATATCCCTACACTTATAGATTCATCACCTTCCTTCGCAGCCTGTGCCATAGTTTCGGGAGAAACATTGCTGATATCATTTGCGCAAATATGAACCAACTTCGGAGCCTGCCCGCTTTTAAAAAGCCGAACGCCCTCCGCAATGATTGCAGGCCCACTGCATAGCGCCTCTAAACAACCTTGGTTCCCACATCCGCAATAAGGCCCATTGGGAAGAATGGTTTGATGGCCTATTTCCCCTGCAGAACCCAAGGGGCCAAGAAGAAGTTTCCCGCCAATAACTATTCCGCCACCTATGCCAGTTCCCAGAGAAAAGAAAACCATGTTGGAAACATTTTTCCCTAGCCCGAATTTCATCTCGCCCAATGTTGCAGTACGAACATCATTCAAAATACGAACCGAGTACCCCAAGGATTTTTCAAGTATTTCACGAACGCAAACGCCCCGCCATTGCGTATGCATGTTTGGTAGAAACAGAGTTTTACCAAGTGTGGGATCAACCAAGCCGGGAATACCAATACCAAGGGCGATAGGTTTATAGCCAACTTCTTGCGCCAGATTTTTTATTAGGGATGCCATTCTGCAAAGAACATCTTCAGGCCCATTTTCTGAAAGTGTAGCAATGCTACGCTGCAGCAAAATATTGCCTGTGCGATCGCCCAACCCCGCAGTAATAGTGGTGCCACCAAGATCAATCCCAGCAAGTATTTGATTCGCGGGCATTAAACTTTGCGCCTTGGAATGTAGTTACGCAAGAAAGTATGGCTTTGCGTAAGCGCAGCCCTGCGTGATTCCAAAGAACCTTCATAAGCCCTGTCTTCCACTTCAACACAAACAGGGCCATCATAGCCCGCATCACCCAGCACCGAGAAAAATTTCCCCCAGTTCACTTCCCCCATCCCGGGCAGTTTGGGCACATGATATTCCTTCGGGTATGCAAGAATCCCCACCTCATCAATGCGATCTCTATCAACCCGCACATCCTTTGCATGCACATGAAAAATACGCTTGGAGAATTCATTAAGCGGCTTGAGATAGTCCATCATCTGCCAAGGAAAATGCGAAGGATCAAAGTTTAAACCAAAGTTCGAATTCGGAATATCAGCAAACATCCTACGCCATATCGCAGGGGAAATTGCGAGGTTCTTACCGCCAGGCCATTCATCCGGCCCAAACGACATCGGGCAGTTTTCAATACCGATGCGCACGCCCAATGATTCCGCAAACTCAACCAAAGGCTTCCAAGTCGTAAGAAAACGAGGCCAGTTCTCATCAATTGTTTTCGTGTAATCCCTTCCCACAAAAGTATTCATCTGCTTGATGCCCAAAAGCGCAGTTGCCTCGATTACTTTTTTAATGTGCGTACAAGCGGTATTTGCTTCTGCCTCGTCAGGCGCTAAAGGATTAGGATAATAACCCAGCCCACTAATCTTCACCTTATACTGCGAAGCAAGAGCATTAACTTCGTTTGCCTTGTTCTTATCAAAGTTGTTCACATCAACATGAGTAATCCCCGCATAACGGCGTTCCGCCTTGCTCACAGGCCAGCACATCAACTCCACGCAATCATAACCTTCTTCGCTAGCGAGCTTGAATATTTGCTCCAAAGATAACTCCGGGACGATTGCGCTGACAAATCCTAGTTGCATTGGTTTACTCTTTTACTTTAATCCAGCGTTGTTCACGATGGCTTTGAAGGATTGCTTCACACAAAACGATTTCACGATGCCCATCTGCAAAGGTTGGGTATTGCGCATCGGGGCCAGTTTTTCCAGATGCAATCGCATCATAAAAACCCCTGAAGCACATCTTGAATGAGTCATCATAGCCTTCATCATGCCCGCCCGGATAGTCTGCAAACTTCCTTGCATCACTACCAAGCAACGAAGGATCACGAAGCAAAATCTCATTCGCCCTATCACGATTTCCGAACATGATTTCGTTGGGTTTTTCGCTATTCCAATTAACTGCTTGTTTCGAACCTGCAATTTCAAACCTTAGGCAATTCTTATGCCCTGCACTTACTTGCGAGACCCAAAGTAAGCCCTTCTTCCCACCTTTAAAGCGCAAAAGAATGGATCCATAATCATCCGTGGTGATAGGAATATTCTCCGTATCAACAAAATTCTGACCCTTACCCTGAAAGGTTGCGATCTCGCCCTTGGGCCGTTTACGAACGGGATGAACGGTTTGCAAATCCGCACAAACCGATTCCACCTCAAGCCCAGTAATGAAATAAATCAGATCGAGCCAATGTGTACCAATATCGGAAACCGCCCGAAGTTCGCCCCCTTCAGAATCAAGCACTCGCCAGTTGTAATCCGTATCATGAAGGAGCCAATCCTGAGAATAACTTCCTGTAACATGAAAGATATCGCCTAGCTCTTTTTTGCGGATACGATCTTTAGCCTCGATGCAAAGAGGATAATAGCGGATGTTGTAATTCACCCCAGTCGCTAGATTGGGATACTTCGCAGCAATCGCAACCAAAGCAGCAGATTCTGCTGTGTTCATTGCGAGAGGTTTTTCGCAAAGCACATGCTTGCCCGCTTCCAGGGCCTGCTTCGCCATCAGAAAATGAAACTTATTGGGAACGCCCAGATGAACAGAACCAGCATCGGGATCTGCAAGAACTTCTTCATAAGAAGCATAGGCTTTTGCGATACCGGTTTTTAGGGCAAAGGCTTTGGATTTTTCGGGGCTCGAACCAAGCACACCAGAGATGCCGATGCCCAATCTCCTAAGGGCCTCGATATGAACCCACCCCATAAAACCGGTGCCCACCACTGCAACTTTAATCGAGTTCATATTTAAAAATCCAAAAGTATCAGCCTACTTACTTCTTAAGCCTGCTCAACATATATTTAAGCTTGCCAAAGCGTTCTCTCTTCACACTAAAATCAGAGGAAGGCTCTACAACCGAATTAGTGCCAGAAACTTTTGGAGTTGCGACTTCGCCAGGTAATAGCTTGTAGATACCTTTACCGTTGCCAGTAACCACTGCGAAATAAGCTTCGCCTTCCTCATCTTCACCAAAAGTGATGATGGGAAACATCGGGCTTGGAATAGAGTAATTACCCAAAACCTTGCTGGTTTTATTATCATAGTTCAAGGCGTACACCTTGCCTGAAATATAATCTGCATAAAGGTAGTGCCCTTGAAGCTCGGAAATCTTTTTGCCCCGATATACAAAACCACCGGTAATAGACTTGCCCACCCGATGATCGTATTCGTAAATAGGATCGATAAGAGTTTGGGCGGATTTAGATTCATAATTTCCAAAGGGGTGGGCACCTTCACGAATAGCCCAACCATAATTGCCACCCTTCTTTATAATGTTGATTTCTTCCCACAGATTCTGACCCACATCTGCAGCCCAAAGGTTGCCTGTGGTTTTATCAAAAGCCATGCGCCATACATTGCGAAGTCCGTAGGCAAAAATCTCGGGCGCGGCTTTCTGGCCCACAAAAGGATTATCTTTGGGAATCGAATACTTCATACCCGTATCTTTTTTATTAACATCGATACGAATGATTTTGCCTAAAAGAGTGCCTAGATTTTGACCGTTATTGTAAGGGTCATTACCATCGCCACCATCCCCAATCGCACAATAAAGATAACCATCAGGGCCAAATGCGAGGGTGCCACCCTTGTGATTCCAAAAAGGATGTGGGATTTCAATCAGAACCTCTTCATAAGCAGAATCAGCTTGATCAGGGTTATCCTTGGAAACCTTGAATCGAGAAATCACACACAAATGTGGCGTATGCTTAACCGTGTAATAGGCAAAGAATTCGCCATTCTTTTTATAATCAGGATGAAACGCAAGACCCAAAAGCCCCTCTTCATTTTCTTTGTCGATGTAACGCACCTTCGAACTTATATCTAGAAAGATCTTGGATTTCTCCGCTTTGGAATTATTCGGAATCAAATGAATCTGCCCCTGCTGCATAGCAACAACAACCCGATTCGTGCCATCGCCAGGATTGGTAATAATGATCGGCCTCAAAGGCTGAACTTTACCCTTGTCATCCACTTCTTCCCAACCTGACCACTTCACATTGGGAAATGCAGGAGCTAGAGAAACATTTTTCTTCCCATCAACAGGATCCACAACCGGGGCAGCACTATTCAAAGTTCGAATCTTAATATTGCGATAAGCAACCATGTCGCCATGATCCTGCAGACAGATAAAACCCTGACCCGCCTTAGCAAACATCTCTAATTTCGCAAACTTACTCTTGGCAAGTTTTTCGTTCCAATCGGGGCTGCCAAGCTTGCAAGTCCAATACCGCAAGCCATTCATGTTCAGTTCGCATTTATCCTTTGCGATGATCAAGTTGACATGATTCCATTGCCCAACTGGTTTGGTGGCATCGAGGGTCTTCATAGTTTTAGGATCGTTTGCTGGCTGATAAAGCTGATAAAGCCATCCTGATTTCTGTGGGTCATGCCCGTCCACATTATCTTGAATTTGAATTTCGGGGCCTGAATGCCAAGGCGGCCCGGCTTGTTCAATCACATGAAACATGATGCCACTGTTTCCGCCCTTAGAAATCTTATACTCAAGCGAAAGCTCAAACTCTTCGTATTTTTCAGTGGTGATGATATCGCCCGCACCTTTATCCGCACGAGTCAATGCACCATCTTTAACCTGCCAACCATTGCTGATTTCTTGTTTCTTATAGTTGCGCCAACCTTTGGTTGTCTTCCCATCGAAGAGGGATTTCCACCCTGCTTTTTTTTCAGAATCGGAAAGAGCGTTTTCCTCGGAGCGAGCAAACAAGGGCACAAAGCCCATGAGTGCAACAATCACCAACAACTTTTTAATAACTGGCATGATTAGTTTCCTAAATGAAATCCCACATAAACAACATCGTCACATTATCAAAGATACGAGGCATACTAGCAAGAAAGTTTTTCAAAGACCGATTAAGGCCGGCCGTTCTCTGCTGGTTTTTTACCCTCGATAAGCAACTTAGCCTGACGAACATATCGACGGCCCAGAAGCTCGTAACCTTCCTTGGTGTAATGCAGATCATCGGTAGTAACCCCATTCTTCTCTTTATTATTTAGATCATCGCAATCCACCCAAGCGCCAAGAGGATCACTCTTTGCAAGGTTGACCTGGCCCTGACGCACCGCTTCCCATGGAGCATCACTGGCTTTTTTATGATCACTGATTCTTCCAATGACAAACTTCATTTCGGGTTGCTTAAGATCCCGCCTCAGATTAGTGATCAGTTGCTTCAAGGCATCGTTGTAGGGTTCCTGAAGATTCTTCTTGGCATCACTCTCGCCCTGCATCCAACAAAAGGTGACCGATGCGGGATTGGGGTACTTTTTCAAGAGTGCTGCATACTGATCCAAGATCGGCTTATAATAAATCGTTCCTTTGTTTTTATCCGCAGCCCGTGCCTTCTCAACATCAACCCCATGTTTCTTGGCAATTTCATCCCACTCCGCAACCCAATAGCGAATGGGCTGGCCACCCGCAGCCACCTTGATATAGGCGACATTGGCATTGGGAAAGAGTAAAGCGCCTTCTGGTTCCAACCCAAGTTTGGGATCCATCCCCGCCATGTTCGATTGCCCGGAAAGAATAAAAAGATGCGCTGGTTTTTCCACAGGTGTCTGGGCGCACAAAGGGGCCAAAACAAGAACCGAAAATAAAAGGGAAAGGTATTTCATAACAAGATCACTCCTCATTCTTTTAAAGCTAACTATTAATAAATTCAAAACAACTTGCAAAAGTCACATTATCATCAAGGCCTATGGCCCCCAAGGATCTTTTCGACCAATGGCTTCAACTTGCCCGCAAAGAATGAATAGCCATCTTCTTGGGAAAGATGAATGTTATCGGGAGTGAAAAGATTCTTCTTGAGCGAACCATCAGCTTCAAGCATTTCAGCGCTGATATCAAGCACCTGCACCTTCGGATCGCTATCTAGTTTAAGCGTATCCAACGCAGCATTAGTTTTCTTGATGTTCTCGTAGAACGCATTTCCCGGGGCATGAGCTGGGAAGATTTTCACAGCAATCACATCAGCCTTCGGAAATTTCTCACGAGCGTTGGCAATACACATCTGAACGCCTTTTGCTGCTGCTTCCACACCTGTTTCACCTACAAAAAACATATTGTTGTTTCCAATAAGAACGATAACAACCTTGGGATCAATCCCTTCAACCCCACCATGATCAAGCCTCCACAACAAATTCTGCGATTTCTCCCCGCCTATCCCAAGATTGATTGTTTTGTATTTTCCAAACTGCTTCTGCCACGCTGCATTCAAAGGTTTGTTATCAAGAGGGCCGCCCCATTGCTGGGTGATGCTATCGCCAAGAAGCAAAATATCCACAGGGCCTTTGTTGGCACGCACATGATCAATGAGTTTGGTATGTATATCAATCCAGCTTGTGCCACCAAAGTTGCCTGCAGATGGGCAGACGGGCCACATCGCAGGAAGATGTTTCTTAGACTCAGATCCTGGGCGTCGTTCGTGCTCAGGTTTCAAAACGAACTTGCGCTCTTCTTCGGTCAGGGGCCAACCGGTCTTTTGAGGTTCCGCAGTTTTCCAAGGGTACTCAAGCGCAAATGATGCAAGCGGGATCAACAAAAACACAAAAGCAATTGGTAACTTCTTCTCCATGATTCACTCTCAGACGGAATTTTAAAAAGCAGGGGCCGGGCACTCTAATTTCTCATAGGGCTATGGTAAGTGCAAATAAGAATCTTGCAGACACGATTTTACTTTGCTTTTTTGCTGCTGGCCCGCAGTACCTGAATTTGAGCAATCTTTTCATTCTTAGAATCTGTCAGTAACATTGCCTTTATTCCAGCAACAGGGATGTTTTGAAAGGCTTCATTACCAAGCCCTTTTTCCAAGGTTGATGCCGAGGTAACTTCTCCCGATTTTTTATCCATCCGGCCTTCCTGCACCCGCAGATTCTTGACAACACCAAGTGTTTTTGGGTCCAAAGAGTTTTTTACAAATGTCACGCGATCATTTGCAACTTGAGTAATATTTGCCTCAAACTCTTCAGATAAATCCATAACTTCTGATTTAGATTCTCTGTTAAGTTCATAAATATGCAAACCAAACTCCAAAGACATTGCCATCGCTTCAAAGATAAGAATGATAACGATAGTCCACTCGAGCAAATGCCCACCCCGATACCAACGATAATCCGCAACACGATCATTGGCCCCTTCGTAAAGCTCTTCCAGCGCTTCCAGCCTATCGCTATACATTTCGAGCCGATCTTCCATATTGCTTTCCCGCAATAGTTTGGAAACGATCTGCCTGCTTTTAGGTGAAAGAGTAAGCGAAGGAAATGCAAGCTGCGAACAAAGCCTTGCGTAGGTTAACCGATCGCGGGTAAAGCGCTCGATGGTTTCGCCAAAGCGCTGCCAATGCTCTTTATTACGATGATGAATACGATGTGCGAACCCCACATCTTTTTCCGCCTGAGGTTCTTGAGTTTCCACATCCGATTCCAAACGATGCAGTTCACCCTCATAAAATCCGAAATCAGCAAGTGCCGTGAGCACTTCCAATCGCGACTCCAAAGGGCATAAAACATGAACTTGATTTCTCTGCCAAGAGATTGCGATGTTATCTTGTTTTATTGAAATCGCTGCAGAACTTTCGTGCATCGCTTCGCCGAAAATAACTTCAATACCTCTAGAAATTAGGGCATCTCCTGGAACTTCAACCGCAACCATTTTTCGTGGGTGCGTGTATTCTCGAAGAGGCTTTACGCCTAGGGGGATTTCATTTACAAAGGAAATGCGAATACTATCTATGCCCATTTAGACAACCCCTGATCAACTTTTTGAGTGAATGGGATCTGCTGAGATTGCCATTATGGGGATTGGACTCGCCACTAGAGCCTGAGGCATCTTAATTTTTTCAATGATGCATTCAGCAACGACATCTGCGGAATCAACACACCCATTGATCGTGGAATCGAAAAGATAATCACCCACAACAAACAAGCGATTATGCTGGGTTGGTTCTGGGAGATGACGCGAATCGGTCTCACGAAGCGGACGGCCACCGGGCAAGCCATTCACCGCACCCGCATAGCGATGCACCCGCGACTCTAATACCAATGGTCGACCATGCTGCAGACAAGCGGGCAGATTTTCCAAAACCAGTTCGGTGAGCTGGGAATCATTTAGGTTGCTTAGGGTTAAAGCTTGCTCGCCAGCAAGAAGCCAACCGAGCGACCCAAATTCGCCCTCGGGTTCTCGTGATGATTCATCGTAAACACAACAGCCACCAAAAGCATCAATCATGAAGTACGACCCTGAAATCTCGCTGCGCCAAAAAGGCTTACTGAATAAGATACTTACCCGCAGATAATGGGCAGGGTAATCGTAATGGGCATGATGCTTACGCATTGCTTTTTGAAGAAGTTCGCCACCCCACTGAATTCCCATCAACCAATTGTTAGGTAACGCAACCACAACATAATCGTAGGTTTCGACTGTAATTTTACCTTGATGGCGCGAGGTTATGGAATAAGTATTATTTGCTGCGCCCTCTACCTGCAAGACCGTTCGATTCAGAAGAACATTCGCATTAAGTTGTTTAGCCAGTTCTTGAGGCAACCGTTCGAGGCCCCCATTGATTGTGTACAACTTCATGTAATCAGGCTCGTCCATCAGAAAATTTTGCAAGCCATAGCTGGCGCTGGTATTTTCTGGTTCGGTTGCCAAATCGCTATGCACGGTAAGTTCGATCAATCGGCGAGCATGAGCATCCTTCACCTTGTTTAACAAACAGCGGAAGGAGTGTTTTGAGTAAGGATCAGCATTGTCCTGCTTCCAATCAGATTCATAATATTCTGCAGGGCTGATCGCTTCCCTGGCTTTGCGTTGGAACTTGCGTAAAGCTTTATTTGTTTCT
>Ga0194055_10003742_pt1 | contig 11617 bp, 13 predicted proteins | sample SepL449m_MetaG_FD_155482 | JGI IMG/M metagenome (GOLD analysis project Ga0194055, IMG submission 155482) | Anoxic zone freshwater microbial communities from boreal shield lake in IISD Experimental Lakes Area, Ontario, Canada - Sep2016-L442-9m | ecosystem: Environmental > Aquatic > Freshwater >... | reverse complement strand
CTGCAGCCCGTTGTCCCGACGACCGCATCCTGCTCGAGACCGACGCGCCGTACCTGACGCCCGTACCGCATCGAGGCACACCCAACGAGCCAGCCTTCGTGATGGACACACTCCGGGCCGTCGCGTCTGTCCGCGGCGTTGACAGTGACGTGCTTGCCGAGCAGGTGATGCGCAATGCCGCTGAGGCCTACGGTCTAGCGACATGACCCGCTTCGGGCAGAACTTCCTGCGCGATCCAAACCTCGCCCACGTGGCAGTCGATCGAGCTGGGGTACTGACCACCGACGTGGTCCTCGAAGTGGGTCCCGGCAAAGGCATTCTGACGACCGTGCTGGCCCAGACGGCAGCGACGGTGCAGGCCATCGAGATCGATCGTGAACTCGAGCCCCTGCTGGCACCCGTCTTGGCGGCACACCCGAACGTTGTGCTGACGTGGGGCGATGCGATGCGGGTGCCGTTCGGCGATCTCACTCCCGCCCCCACCGCGTTCGTCGCGAACCTGCCGTACAACGTCGCCACGCCACTGGTGTTGCGCAGCATCCCCGAGCTTCCGACCATCGACCGCTGGTGCGTGATGGTCCAGCGCGAAATCGCCGACCGCATGTTCGCGCTGCCCTCGACGCCCGCCTACGGCGCTGTCAGCGTCCTGATGCGGTTGGCTTGCGAACGCACCGACCTCCACCCGGTTGGCCGCGAGGTCTTTGATCCACCGCCCCGCGTCGACTCGGCACTGTTGGCCTTCCGTCGCCGCACCGACTGGTCGGAGCGAGCACCCGACTGGGAACGCATCGTCAATCTCGTCCACGCGGGCTTCGCACACCGCCGCAAGACGCTCGCCAATGGCATCGCGATGGCCGGGATCGCTACCCGTCCGGAGACGGAACAGGTACTCACCGAGCTTGGCCACGACGTGCGGATTCGTGGCGAGGCGATCGAGCCCGAGGGTTGGCTGCCACTGCTCGCCGCATTGACGGCGGTGACGACCACATGACTGCCGAGCCGATGATCGTCCGAGCCTGCGCCAAGATCAACCTCGTGTTGCGCGTCGGCGGCAAGCGCCCTGACGGCTATCACGAACTCGTGACGCTGATCGCGCGCGTCAGTCTCGCCGATGTTCTCTTGATCGACACGGCCGCCCACACGACGGTGACGTGCCCGGGGCTACCCGGGGGCGACACGCTAGTCACGCGCGCGCTCGAGCTGCTCTGTGAGGCCGCAGGTTACGACGAGGGCTTCACCGTCCACATCGATAAGCGCATTCCGCACGGCGCCGGCCTTGGCGGCGGCTCTGCCGACGCGGCCGCGTCACTGCGGTTCGCCAACGACCTCCTACCGACGCCGCTGATCCCAAGCGAACTGACACGGATCGCCGGCCTGATCGGGTCGGATGTTCCCGCACTCCTCCACGACGAGGCCACCTTGGCGCGTGGCCGTGGCGAACACGTTGAGGTACTGGGCGAACTCCCCCGCGCCTACCTCGTGCTGGCTCATCCCGGCCAGCCGCTTGCCACGCGTGACGTCTACGCCGCCTATCGCCCAGTCGACCGCCCACTGCCCACCACCGTCCAGCTGCCGACCACACTCGACGAGCTCGTGGCCATCGTCGAGAACGACCTCGCTGTGCCGGCCGAGCAGCTCGAACCGGCCTGCTCGGCCCTGCGCGAAGAGCTGATCGCGGCCGGTGCGTTGGCCGCAAACGTGTCGGGTTCTGGCTCCGTGATATTCGGGATCTTCGCCACTGAGCAGGAGGCGGCGGGTGCCAGCGCGAATCTAATTTACGCAAAATGGAAAGTGACGAGTACTCTGGGGATCCGGTGAAGCGGATCGAAGTAGACCCCTCCGACGTTCGCGTCGTGCAAGCAGAGACGTGGTCCTACACGTCGTCACAGCCCACGGGTGGCGAGCCGCGCCCATTCCTTCGTCGCCACCGAGCCAAGTTCGCACTCGCACTCGCGATCATCGAACTGATCGCACTTGGATTTGGACCCGGCAATTTTCTGCACCAGTGGCTCCTGCTCCTCGCCATTGCCTTCGGCGCCGTGTTTCTCCATGCCGTGATCGCCCGCTATCTGCCGTACAACCTGCGTCAGCTGACCTGGATCTTCGCTCTGACCCAGGCGCTCGTCGCGCTATTCCCAATCTTCCTGGGTGTCGGCGTCGTGATCATCGTGATTCTGCTCGTCTTCGCGGTACTCGCTGGCGTCGCCTTACTGCTCGGCGACCGGCGCTAGGACGATGCGCCGATTCCTCGCCTTTGCCCTGGTGGCCTTTGCCTGTATGGGCTCGACGGCACTGGCCGGCGATCTGACGGGTAAGACCGTCGTGATCGATCCGGGCCATAACGGCGGCAACACGAGTCACCACGAAATTACGGGCAAACAGGTCTGGGCCGGGACACTCTGGAAAGATTGCGACGCGGATGGAGCCTCAACCGATGGTGGGTATAGCGAGGCGCAACACAACTGGGACGTCGCGCTTCTCGTGCGTTCCCTGCTCCAAGTCGAGGGCGCGCGCGTCGTCTTGACCCGCCAATCGAACACTGGCGCCGGGCCGTGTATCACCCGCCGAGCCGCGATCGGCAACCAGCAGCATGCCGACGCCGCCGTCTCGATCCACGCCGATGGCAATCTCAATACGAGCGATACGGGTTTCCACGTAATTCTCCCCGCCGATGCCGGGCAGTCCCAGCGCATGCTGCGTCGCTCAGAGCAACTTGGCATCGCTATTCGCAACGCCCTTCGTGATCAAGGCCCGACCTCGATCTCCAACTACATTGGGAGCAACGGTCTGATCACCCGCAGCGATCTCGGTGGCCTCAACCTCTCGAAGGTGCCAAAGGTCTTCACCGAGATCGGCAACATGCATGCCCCCCACGATGCTGCCGCGATGACGTCGCCAGCCGGGCGTCAACTCGAGGCCTCGGCAATCGCCGCGGGCATCACGAACTTCCTGACTTCGCGTCGCGGCTAGCTCTTCGCCCGGGCGTCCGATGTCACAAAGGGGTCAGACCCTTTTGTGACATACCTCATGGGTTTACGAGCACTGAGCAACACCACAGATGTCACAAAGGGGTCAGACCCTTTTGTGACATCTCTCGAGGGTATACGTGCACTGAGCAACACCATAGATGTCACAAAAGGGTCTGACCCCTTTGTGACATCGGCTTCCACTACGCCTCAGACGTGCCGCAACCCTTGACCGCGTCCATGCCGAGCGCTAACTTACAACTACCGTTGCAAGTTAAGGATGTGTTGGTGTGCTGACGAACTCGATGCCCCGCTACGAACCACTTTCGGAGGACGCGCTCGCCACGATCCATGCTGGCTGGGAGCGCCTCGGCCAAGAGGTTGGTGTCCAGTTCGATAACGAGCATGCACTGCAGCTCTTTCGCGACGCCGGCCAGACCGTCGATGGCGACACCGTCCGCTTCGACCCAGACTTCCTGCTCGCACAGGCCGCCCTCGCACCAGCGACGTTCTCGATGCGCGCTCGCAACTCCGAGCGCGACCTCACCATCGGCGGAGACTCGATGATCTTCTGTGCGGCTCAGGGTCCCCCGTTTGTGCGGATTGGTGATGAGCGACGTGAGGGCACCTACGAGGATTTCAACAACCTGCTCCGCCTGGTCCAGATGACGGACACGCTCGACACTCCGGGCCGCAACGTGCTCGAACCGAATGACCTACCACTCGATTCGCGCCATCTGATGCGCGCGCTCTCGGCGATCCGACTGACCGACCGGGTCTGGGCCGGGGAGCCCTCGAGTGGTGAAGCTGCGGCCGATTGTCTCGCGATGGCCGAACTCGTCTTTGGCAGTGAGGTGATGCATGGCAACGACCCCGTGTTGTTTGCCAACTGCAACGTCAACTCGCCACTCCGGTTCGACGCGCGGATGCTCGATGGCATCGTCAACTACGGCGCAGCCGGCCAGGCGATCATCATCACGCCGTTTCTCCTGATGGGCGCGATGGCGCCCGTCTCGGTGCCGGCCGCCTTGGTCCAGCAGACGCTCGAGAGTCTGGCGGGCATTGCGCTCGTGCAGTTGATCCGGCCCGGGACGCCCTGCGTGATGGGGTCGTTTCTCTCGAGCACGGATATGAAGACGGGCTCCCCTGCCTTTGGCGGCCCCGAATCGGCTTTCGGCCTCTACGCGTCGGGCCAGCTCGCCCGCGACCTCAACTTGCCCTGGCGCTCGGGTGGCGGCACGCTCACCTCGAGCCCGCTACCGGATTATCAGGCGGGCTACGAGGCCATGAATACCCTGCTGTCGGCCTTTCTCGCGGGCGCCAACGTCTGCTGGCAATCGGCCGGCTGGCTCGAAGGTGGCCTCGTTACGAGTTTCGAGAAGTTCATCGCCGACACCGAGATCCTCGACCTTCTCCACCACCAGTTCCGACCCGTCGAGATCACGCCCGAGAGTCTCGCCTTTGACGCCCACGTTGAGGTTGGCCATGGCGGCCACTTCTTCGGCGCGGCGCACACGCTCGAGCGTTTCCGTGACTGCTTCTGGCGCCCCACGATCGCCTCGACCGAAAACAACGCTCGTTGGCTCAAGAACGGCAGCATGGACCACGCCCAGCGCTCCTCCAACCGCTGGCAGGAGGTGCTCGCCGAGTACGAGCAGCCACCGCTGCCCGATGGTGTCGAGGAGTCCCTGATCGAATTTGTCGCCAAGCGCACGGCCGAACTTGGTGACGACGTACCACTGCCGGGGCGCTCGTGAACCCGGGCACCGCAGCACTCAGCCGCGGCCTCGACGTGCTGGTCGCCCTCGCCGAGCCCGAGGCTGCACGCGATGGTCTCGGTGTCGCACGACTGACCGAACTGATCGGCGCCGACAAGAGCCAGCTCTCGCGGACGCTCGCGACACTGGATGAACAGGGGTTTGTCACGCGTGATCCGGACACCCTCACCTACCGCCTCGGCTGGCGATTGTTCAGCCTTGCGGCCCGTTCTGGCGATGCTCCACTGATTGCATCCGCCCGACCCGTACTCCTCGCACTCGTCGCCGAGTTTGGCGAAAGTGCGCACCTGTCGGTACGTCTCGGTGACCAGGTACTGACGCTTGCGACGGAGTCCCCAATCTCAGCGATCCACGCCCCGGGTCGCGTTGGTGGACTGACACCACTCGCCACGACCTCGGCTGGTCGTGCACTCGTCGTCGATCTTGCCGACGACGAGTTTGAGCGACTCGGTCTTGCCGGCCACGCGGCGGCGATCAGGCGTGCTCGCATAGACGGCTACGCGATCGTGCGCGAGGAGTTTGAGGCTGGCCTCGTCTCGGTCGCAGCCCCCATCCGCGGCGCCAACGACGCGGTGATTGGTGCGATCAACGTCTCGGCACCGAGCTTTCGCTTTGACGACCGACTGGAGGAGGCGGCACCGATCCTCGTCGAGGCCGCTGCCGCAATCGGCCTGACCCTCGGTTCGCCGCAACTCGCCTGAGGCTGCCCCGCTACGCTCTGGGCTTGCTCTGGGGCGTGGCCAAGTGGCAAGGCAGCGGGTTTTGGTCCCGCGATCGCAGGTTCGAATCCTGCCGCCCCAGCCTTGTGACGACGAGAACGGCATCCGACGTCGCTATGAGCGAGTGAAGTCTTGGCCGTACTCAGCGCCATCGGCCCCGGGAAACACGCCTTCGGCGAGAAAGCGCCGATGGCAGCGATCGAGTGCCTCACGGTCGATCTCGATACCTAATCCCGGACCGGTCGGGACCGAGACGACGCCGCTGCGTGGAACGTGTGGCCCACCAGCGATGACATCGTCGCCGTACCAGCGAAACAGGGTCTGGCTCGCGTCGTCAATATGCGCGACAGCTGCTGTCACATGGAGGTAGGCAGTGCTTGCGACGCCGGTCTCACCCGAGTGGAAGCGAAAGCCAATGCCGGCCTCTCGGCAGGCCTCCACAAATTCGACCGTACGACGAACGCCACCCAGCTCGTTGAGGTTCGTGACGATCACGTTCGGGACCCCGAGCGCCTTGGCGAGCGGGAGGTTTGCCACGTGGGACGAGAACGGGCGGTCCGTCACATCGCGAATCGCAGCGAGGTCCTCAAAGCCCTCGACTGGTTCTTCCCACTGATCGATGCCGTACTCCTCGAAGCGCGGGATCAGTTCGCGCGCGGTCTCCACCAGCCAGCCACCGTTGCAATCGAGCCGCAGCGGGCGGTCGCCAATGGCAGCACGGATCTCGCGCACCATCACGAGCTCGTCCTCCACGTCGACGGTGCCAACCTTGCCTTCGAAGATGGTTCCGTTGAATTCTTCGAGAAGTCGAGCGCACTCACGCGCGACCTCCAACGGGGTCGACTCACCGGGATGGTTGGGACCAGGGAAGCGATAGGAGAAATACTCCGTCAACGGAATCTCGGTCCGGACCGCGCCACCGAGTAATTCATAGAGCGGCTTGCCTTCCGCCTTTCCGCGAATGTCCCAGAGCGCCAACTCGATCGCGCCGAACGACCGCTTTGCTCCCTGCACGTCTGCCCAGGGCGAGTAGGCGTAGCCCGGCACAATTGCGCGCTCGATCGTGTCAAGGTCGAGCGGGTCCATCCCGATCAGGCGTGGTGCAAGCTCGTTGATCGCCCCACTACGGTCACCATCAGCGGCCTCGCCCCACCCAACGAGACCATCGTCGGTCATAACCTCGACGAGCGTCTTGGTCAGACTCGCAATCGAGCCGTAACTAAAACGGTAGGGCGCAACGAACGGAATGTTGACGGGGATGGCGCGGATAGTCGCGATCTGCATGCCCGCAGTGTGACAAACGCCACCGAAATCGAGGTATTTGGACAAAATACCTAGGTTGTCCCTAGATAATTTTTCGCGTATGGTTGCTGGGTGGCTGCCATTCCTCGTCTCACGTCCCGCCTCGTGATCGCTGTCACGGCGCCGGTCACCCTATGGTTGCGGCATGCATCGCAATCGCATTCTGGGAATTGTCTTTCTGGTGGCGGCGATCGTGCTCGTCATCTGGACCTGGCGCCACTAGCCCGACTGCGCCTGCTCGCACTCGTCGGCTTCGCAGTCGCCGCCCTCGCTCTGCCGGTTACGGCGAACGCCACGACGATCTACGCGGCCTCCTCGCTCTCGAAGGTCGTGCCCACGATCGCGCCGGGTAACACCTACAGCTTCGCGGGCTCGGACACGCTCGCGTTTCAGATCGAGAACAGCGCGCCGGCCGATGTCTTCCTGTCTGCGGCACCACTCTATGCAGAGCGTTTGCACAGCAAGGGCCTCTGCTCAACGCCGGTCGTCTTTGCACTCAACACATTGACCTTCGTTACGCCGGCCTCAAACCCCGCCGGCATTACTCGCGTGCAACAACTCGATCGTCCCGGCGGCTACCGACTTGCGGTCGGCGGTAAGCACGTTCCCCTCGGGATCTACGCGCGGACCCTGCTCGGCAAACTCGGCCTCGGGCGGGCGCTCACCAAAAACACGGTAAGCAGTTATCAAAAGGCGTCAGACGTGACGACTGTGATCGCCCTCGGCTCGGCTGATGCGGGTTTCGTCTACACGACCGACTGGTACGCCAACACGACGAAATTGCTGGCGATTCCCGTGCCAACGAGCGCACAACCACTCATCCGTTACGAGGCCTGCGTCGTCTCGCGGCCGGGTAGCGATACGACCGCTGCCAACGCCGTGATCGCACGCCTCGTCAGCCTGGCCGGCCGACAGGCGCTGTTTAACGCCCACTTTGGCCTACCACCCAAGACATGACGTTCCGCACAGGACTCTTTCTCGGCGGGCTTGTAGTGACACTCGTCCTCACGTTCCTCTTTCTCCTGACGCCAATCGCGGCGCTGCTCCTTCAGGTGCCACCACGCGACCTCCCCGATCTGCTCCGAGATACCGCCGTCAGCTCGGCGCTGATTGTCTCGTTGAAGACCAACCTGATTGCGAACGTCTTGTTCCTCAGCATTGGCACTCCTGCCGCGTACCTGATTGCGCTCGGACGCTTCCGCGGCCGCCCAGTCTTGCTGACATTGATCGAACTCCCTCTCGTGCTACCCCCGGCCGTCGCCGGCATCGCGCTCCTGACCGCCTTCGGTGCCTTCGGCCTCTTTGGCTCGACACTCGCCGGCCTGGGCATCGTGCTGCCGTTCACGCAGGCCGCCGTCGTGATCGCCGTCACCTTCGTCGCGGCGCCGTTCTACCTACGCGCTGCCATCTCTGCATTCGCAGCACTCGACCGCACCCAACTCGATGCCGCCCGAGATCTCGGCGCATCGGAGGCGGTCGTCTTTCGCCGGATTGCGCTTCCTCTCGCCGCAGACGCACTGCGGGCCGGCTGGGCGATGGCTTTCGCACGGGGCATCGGCGAGTTCGGCGCGACCCTCTTGTTTGCGGGTAGCGTCGCGCGCCTCACCGAGACACTGCCACTCGCGGTCTACGCCCAACTCGACGTCAACCTCGACTCGGCCGTGGCCGTTGGGCTGTTGCTGCTCGCCATCAGTGGAGGCGTCCTGCTGGTTGCCAAGTTGCCACCGCTCTGGAGTCCTGCCGCACCGTCATCGACCGCTGGTGGCTGGTAGCCTCGCCCCATGGGAGAGCAGATTCGCATTGGCTCGGCAGCCAGCATCCTTGGCGTCAGCGTCGACACGCTGCGGCGCTGGGAGAAGGATGGCCGCGTGACGTTCTCGCGTTCGACGGGCGGCCAACGCACGCTCGATGTTGATAGCCTGCGCGACCTTTTGCGAGAGCGAGCGCCACAGACCGGCGTCTCGGCTCGCAACCAACTCGAAGGCATAGTCGTAGCCGTCGAAAAAGACGGCCTGATGGCGAAGGTCGAGCTGTCCTGCGGTCCCTACCGGATGGTTTCGATCATCACGCGTGAGGCAGCAGAGGAACTCAACCTCAAGCCGGGCGACACAGCCACGGCAGTCGTCAAATCCACCTCGGTCGAGATTCGTCGGTAGTTCGCGGAGAGGTACGACCTCTACGCCGGCCGCAGCGCAATCCATGTCGGCTGCGTACGAAAGTCGAACAGCAACGACTCACCGAGCTGTGGCGGAGTTGCACCGAGGCCACCCTCAGGCAGCACCACGCGGTGCAGACGCAACGAGTCGTAGTGCAGCGGCGCGCGATCGACTGCCGTCCGATGTAGGGCTTCGCTACTGAGATTTTCGATCGCCGCACGGTCGCGAAAGATCACAAGATTGCCCCACTGGCTCGTGCCATCAACCTGAGGCCACTCAACGTTGTAATACGCGAGTAGACCGGGATAACGCTCGAGGCGTTCCATCATCTCCGCCTCGACAGCATTGATCGGCTCGTGATCAACATCGAGCGCCTGGCCGAAGAACCCCACTCCGACAGCGGGAACTGTCGCTTCCAATGCGGCCCAGTCAGGAACAACCAGCCAATGCTTGGCTCCGCCTTCGTCTACCCAGCGCCCATCCGCTCCGCCTGCTGCCGCGTGGGCAGAGAGAATCCCATGTAAGCGCTCGAGCATATTGAAGTCGGAGACCGACGCGGCCGGATCGGTAAATGGACGCTGCGGGTCCCCCACTCCGGACGCGAGACTGGTGGTGGAAATCGCCATAGCCGAACTCTAGAGACGCGGTACGCTCCGCGCCATGAATGACCGCATCGTCGCGGCCGCGCAAGCTCTCCTTGCTGCCCGCCAAGAAAACCGCATTGCCCTCCTTGACGCGGAAATCGCACCGCGTGACCTGACGGAGGCCTACGCCGTCCATCTCGAACTGCTTGACCTACTCAGCGCCAATGGTGGCGGCCCGCGCATCGGCTGGAAAGTCGGCTTTACCAACGACGCTGCCCAGGCGCGGATGGGTGCGAAAGAGCCTGTCTTGGCAGGACTCCTCGGACAGCATTCGTACGTTGGCGAGGCCGAGCTGGCGAGCCCCGGCGGCAAGGGACTTGGCGTTGAGGCAGAGCTGGCCGTGCGACTCCGCTCGCCGCTTTCGGGCCCGGTCTCGCGACAGGAGGCGGCCGCAGCGATTGAGGCCGTTGCGATCGCAATCGAAATCGTGCAAAAGCGCGGTGGCCCCGACGAAATTGGGCTGCCCACACTGGTTGCCGATGGCACGCTGCAGTACGGCAGTATCTTCGGACCGTGGAACACGACGATGGATCCGATGACGATCAAGGAGTGCGACGTCAAGCTCCAGGTCGATGGTCAGACCGACGGCTTTATGGGCGCCACCGAGGTGCTCGGCGACCCACTCAACGCGTTGACCTGGCTGTCGGCTGCCAGCGAGCGCAACGGCATCGAGTTGCAGGCCGGCGACGTGATCCTGCTCGGCGCGATCATCCCCGCTCAACATCTCGAGCCGGGCCAGATGGCCGAGGTCGCGAGCGATGGCTTGGGCGACGTTCGCCTCTGGGTCGACTGATGTCACAAAGGGGTCAGACCCTTTTGTGACATCAGCAATAGGGGCTTCGGGTCTCTCCCAACGTTGCTCCCTTAATGTCACAAAAGGGTCTGACCCCTTTGTGACATTCGACTTAGGGCGACAGCAGCGTTGGCACGACGCCGGCTGCCCATGCGCGCGCAACGTTGCGCTCGACCCAGTCGCCCTGCTGTTCCGCAAAGGCCGTAAACGGTTCGTCCCAGGCGGTCGCCGACAGACGACAGGCATCGGCGAGCGACAACACGCCCGTGTGGCCCTTGATCGTCACGAGCCCGGTCAACGCACGCCACGCACCCATCGGCTGACGCTCCACCAGATGGCGTAGAGGGCGCGATCCACGTCCCCCTAAAATCGCCGCATTCGTGATGCCAAGCTGATTCCGCGAGAGCCCAAGCGCCGCTGCTTGGGCGCGCTCAGCCAGCCGCGCCTCCACGAGCACCAACGCGCCTTCCGGCGCGAGCGCAGCGGCGATCTGGTCGATCCCCTCCATCGTCTCGTCGTCGCCAGCACGAAACTGCTCCAGCAGACCCGACAGCACGAGCACGACCGCAAAGGTCTCTCCCGTCGCGACGAGATCGGCGTACGCACCAGAGCGCAATTCGAGATTGACAGCACCCGTCTCGGGTAGCCGCGCGCGACCCGCGCTAATCGCACCCTCGGCGAGATCGAGACCAACGAATTGACGGTCGGGGTGTCGCGACGATAGCCAGGCCTCGAGGTAGCCCGCATTGCAGCCACACGACAGAACCGGGCCGGGTGGCAATTCACGGAGCAAGGCATCGGCCCAGACCCCAAGCGTCAAGACCTCAACCCAGACGCGCGCCAGGTCGACCGCAATCAGGTCGCGCCATCCGCCGTCGGCCAGAGCTGCAGCAACGGCACCCTCTCCCTCCGGGATGGGGCGGTCGTAGCGACGACGGATCGCCTCGCGCCATACGGGATCTTCGCCGCCGCTCTCGGCCTCGCGCTCGAAGCGCAGACGGTCGCCACGCAACGCGCGCAGCAAGACAGGATCGAGGTCCGACTCCGCCGCGAGTGGCCGGGCACCCCACACCCTGCCGAGATACTCCACAAACGCGTCGACAGCACCAGGATCGATCTGCGGGGTCTTCATCGACGGCCCTCGGCAATCTCGCGCCGGGCCGCAGCCAGTCGTGCCGCGAGAGCAGGATCCGTCTGCGATCGCTCGACAATTGCAGCGGCAAGCCGCACGGCGGCCTCAGCCGGTGGCTCGGTCACCG
>Ga0194055_10003741_pt1 | contig 11619 bp, 7 predicted proteins | sample SepL449m_MetaG_FD_155482 | JGI IMG/M metagenome (GOLD analysis project Ga0194055, IMG submission 155482) | Anoxic zone freshwater microbial communities from boreal shield lake in IISD Experimental Lakes Area, Ontario, Canada - Sep2016-L442-9m | ecosystem: Environmental > Aquatic > Freshwater >... | reverse complement strand
TCTTTAAAGTTTGGATTAATATTACCGTCCCAATCGAGTTGATTGACGATGAAATCGATGTCGTGATGTTTTTCTTTGGGCATGTCTTTGGTAAGAAGATGCCATGGAACAGCGCGGCCTTCGACCATGCTTTGATACATTGCGAAAACATCAGAACCCCATTGTGGTTCGTAGGTAACCAATGAACCTGGAGCATGAAGAACGCATGGAGGAACCAACCAACCAGTGCCAGGTTGCAGTTTGTAGGCTTTGCTGAAGTTAAGAATTCCGTTATCCCCTTCGTTCCAGCGCTCGAGGCATTTGCGAAGGTCTTCTTTGGTGGTACCGGGTTCCAAGCCAAAGAAAGTGTAGGGGAAATTATTGCCCACGGAATTAAGCTGAGGTGGGAAGTAGTAGGATTCAGGTTTGCCTTCCTGACCGACCTTTGCAGCTTGATTTTTACTCTGGTGCATGTGGTGGGGGATAGGGCCCATGTTGTCAAAAAACTTGCTATAAACAGGCCACTTTTGGTATTTCTTCCAAATTGCAGCACCTACCAACTTTTGACCTTCTACATCCACCGCATCCTTGAGCAAGAAAGATCGTTCGCCATTCACCACAACATAACTGTAGCCTTCATCAATTTCACGATTTTCGTTGGCAGCAGGTGTGGTGGAAGCAAACCATCGTTCATCAATGCCCCCACGATGGGCGCCATAGGCATAAAGATCCTGTGGTGCAAGTTTGATTCTTCGGCCCGGCATAAGGAAACTGCGAGGAACCCAAGTGGGCGCCAGCCTTAAGATGCCATCGCCTGCTTCGATTGCGTTCCGAATTTTGCTATCAGAAGCTTTGATTATTTTCTTCTTGGCGGTTGATTTAGCCATGGTATTGAGCCTCTTTCAAAAGGAATAAATGTTATAGTAATTCAAAGATACATTCGATTTCAACGGGAATACCACCGGGAAGGGTGTGTGCGGAAACAGCACTTCGTGCGCCTACACCGTTGTCTTCTCCAAAAATCTCAGCCATCAATTCTGAAAACCCATTGATAACTTTGGGCTGATCTTTGAAATCAACCGTGCAGTTAACCCAGCCAAGAGTTTTTACAATCCGCTTTACTTTATCTAAAGAACCAATGGTTTCTTTAACAGTTGCAAGGACATTGATCGCCACAGCTTTGGCTGCTTCTTTGCCTTGTTCCAAGGTGAGATTTTCTCCAATTCTGCCTGTAAGAGGTGTGGATTCGTGAACTTTAGCAGGGCCATGGCCTGAAACATAAAGCATGTTACCAACTTGGACAGCAATTTTGTATTTAGCGACAGGCTTGGGTGCGGGGGGAAGCTGGATATGAAGTTCCTGAAGCCTGGTTTCTGGTTTACTTGCCATTGCATTGCCTTTCCTGAGAGTTTCAAAACAAACAACAAAATTATCTAATAATCATTCCGCTTTTATCGTTTCAAAAGTGGTCGAGGTCAAGTGTTGTTTTCACAATTGTATTTAAGGATGTTCAATTGAACCATAGATTCCAAGATTCTGGTAATTCAAACCGAGGGCCAAAGCGGGAGACATAATTAGAGGAAAGAGCGTCCCAATAGGCTTGACCTTTAAGCCTGATCCAAGGGCCGGGCCCACCTGAATGCGCGGGCCATCCCATTGCTCTTACCGCCAAGAAATTTAAATCTGCTTCTGTTTTGAAAACATTGCCCGCCCTAATATTTGTAAATGCAATAAGCATAGTAAATAAGATGCGTTCGCGCCCCTCACGCACCTGATTTACTTTACCCATGGAATTGCTCACAGGGTCGACATTGCGTTTTAAATGATGTTTGGCAAGGTTCTGCGCAAGTAGGTTGGCCCACCAAGAGTTTTTGTGGTGGATAAACCAACCTTTCCCTTCTTCAATACCCAACCATAATCGGGTTCGCATTTGGGAAAAAAGTTCGGGGGTTTCAGTTTCAGAAGGAAAATGGAAGGCTAAAAGTTTAGTGATCACATCTAAACCAATCCAATCAGCCCAGAATAATGGGCCAAATTGGAATCCCCACTTTCTTAGCGAGGTTTCGATCTTTTCTAATGAAATTCCTTCGCCAAGTAATTCGAGATTTTCCCGTAAGCCCGATAACAAAACTTTAGTTGCAATGCTGGATTTTGTGTTGCTGATTGCAACCGTGGTTTTACCCAGGCGCGAAATCCATGCCAATAAAAAATCTCTCTTAATGAGTGAACTGGTCTCTGGAATAATTAATTCACAGCAAGGAAATCTTCCCAACGGATACTGCTGAAACAAGCATCCGCTTTCCCCTTGCCAGATATTTGATTCATCTGCTTTCATAACCATGCAGTCGGGATAATTTTTTTTAAATTGATCGACATCTGTTGCGCTGAAAAAACTATATGCAGTTAGAAGAGCTATATCGGGCTTTTCCTTAAAAGGGGCGTTGGTGCTACCCTCGATCAAACCAAGTCGTTTTTCAACCTCTGCAGCATTCCAGATACCTTTCCTAATGGTTTCATGCATGAGGCGGTTTAATGCCATCAGAGTCTTTCCCAAACCTTCAGGTGTTTTTCCTTGAATGGAAACCGGTATACCCCGGGAAGCATGAAGAAATGCCCATTCTGCAACGGTTTTGCCTTCGCCGATCAGGGCGACCCGGTTGGGGCCAGGGGTTTCCACCGGGGCAGTCGGAATGCGAAAAAGGTCTTCGAGTGCAAACTTCACCAAGTTTTTGCAGGTAGATGAGGGGAGCAATCGTTGGCTAAGCTCAGCGATTTTTTGTTCAGCAATAACAGAGCTTTTTAGAGTAACTAAAGTTGAAATTAGATTGAGTGTTTGCCTGGGAGCTTGAATTTCTTCGGGCGTGTTTTTATCAATAATCCTGTTGAACGCCCTATTCAAGATGGCTCTGCCTGCAAAATTCTTTTCAAATAACATCGCACGAAGGGAAAAAGGTGCCGAAGTGCAGTGATTCTTTTTCCCCTCATTCAAAGCAATACCCATTAACCTGGTAAATTCAGATCGGAGCTGTTGTTCTGTTTGAGCAATACCATCTGCAAGCCGATTAAGGAAAATCTCTCTGCCTTTCCATCGGGCACCAAAAACCACAAGTTTCGTGGTCTTCTCAAACCCAATAATCTTGGCCAGAGAATAAATGGAACCAAACGCAGGGCAAGCGCCAAGCTCAACCTCAGGGAATGCAAATAGTGTGTTGGGTCGATCAAAAATCAGCCTGTAATCACAAGCCAAAGCAAGTTCTAATCCTGCCCCCAAACAAGGCCCGCTGATAGCCGCAATGGTGGGGGCTTTAAGATCCCGGAGTTTTTTATAAACCCGCATGCCTTCTTCCTGCCAGCGAGCAATATCTCCATTTGCCTGCAATTGTTGCCATTCATGCAAATCCGGCCCGAATGCAAAACCGGATGTCTTACCACTGCGCAAAGTTATGATTGGAATCGAAGGGATTTCCTGGAGTTTATCCAAGCCCGCATCCAAATCGCGAAGAAGGGAAAGATTGACTTTATTTGCGGATTCTCCTTTTACATCCAACACAATCATGATGGTTCCATCTTGGTCTTTTTCAATGCGAACGGTGTTGCTGCTGAAGATCACCATCATTAGATCCACATAATAAATAAAAAACTATGTCCAATAAGCAATTGTCTAGTATCCTCTATCAAGGTAGGAGTAGCAGCAGAAAATTCTGTTAAAACTGCAAAAGAAAAGGTGTTGTTCATGAACTTGCCCTTGGCGATTACTAAAACTGAAATCGTAGGATTCCCTTGCCGCAGGGGGAAAGTACGCGATGTTTACGATCTGGGCGATAAGCTTGTTATCGTAACCACAGACAGAATAAGTGCATTCGATTGGGTTCTTGCAGATGGTGTTCCTGACAAAGGGAAAATTTTGACGCAGCTAACTTTGTTCTGGATGAATTTACTCAAGGTTGAAAACCATCTTATCAGCACCGATTTAAAAGAAATGGGTCCAGCCTTTTCAAGTCAGAAATCGATACTTGAAGGTCGGACTATTCTTGTAAAAAAAACAGATGTTGTGCCGATCGAGTGTGTCGTTCGTGGTTGGCTTGCTGGCTCAGGTTGGAAGGAATACCAAACATCATCAACCGTATGTGGCATCAAACTGCCCGCAGGTTTAAAGCAAAGTTCAAAATTGCCTGGTCCTATTTTTACGCCAGCAACCAAGGCGGAAACCGGGCATGATGAAAATATTTCATTTGAACAAATGGTCAAAGAAGTTGGTGCTGAAACTGCAAATATTCTAAGAGATCGAAGCATTGATATTTATTCACGAGCTGCGGCATATGCTCATGAAAAAGGCATAATTCTTGCAGATACCAAGTTTGAATGGGGAAGGTTAAAGTCAGGGGAAATCATTTTGATCGATGAGGCCCTCACGCCAGATAGTTCGCGGTTCTGGGATGAGAAATCCTATGCTACCGGAATTAGCCCGCCTTCATTCGACAAGCAATATATTCGCGACTGGCTGGAAACCACAACCTGGGATAAGAACAGTCCGCCTCCAGAAATGCCCCAAGCAACTATCGTGCAAACCCGTCTTAGATATCTTGAAGCATTCAAGATCCTGACAGGCAAAGATTTTGTGTGAGCCGAAAAACAATTTAGGGTAAGTGCATTGCTTGAATCTATTTGTAAAGTCGCAATCCTACGGGTAACGAGTCGCCTAGAAGGTTGGATTGGCTCTCTTTTGCGAGAGGTACGAATTCTTTTAGGCATTTGATCCACTCTGCAGGGATTTTCTTATCTCTGATTTTTGTCAGGATGCTATCGCGTAAATCTTGATCGAGGTCGAGAGCCCGCTGCCCAGTGATCCTTCCCATTTGCGACAGGCAAAAAGCCCATGTGGTTTCTTCGGAAGCGTGGGAAGGTTGAAATTCTAATAATCTGGTAACCCATTGTGAGACAATATCAGGATGCAAAATCGAATTAAGCGGCCCATAAATAAGGGCCCGTGATGCAAGCCTTGTAAGCGACCAAAATAAATAAGGTGGTATGGGTGATTTCTTAAGCGATCGAATTAATGTGTTGCCCATGTTTTCTTTTGTTTTAAGATCCAGCCTTTCAAAGGAAGCTGCAGCACGCCACATCTCCACCAATTCATTCTGCAATGGCTTGGCAACCGGCTTATTGGGAATAGGTAGCAAGATATTGCGAATTCTGTCGAAAAGGGATTGTTGTTGATTGGATGAAAGTCCGCCAGAAACCCTGCGCCAAAGAATCCAAAACTCTGCTCCAGATTCCACAAATCTTGGCATGATCGAAGATTTGGAACGATCATCGCGTGGCGGAGCGATTAATTCTTTCCAGAGTTTATCCAACCGGATTTTGTCTCCGGGTGCCCCATAACCGGGCCGTAAAAAGAAGCCCGCCAGATTGCTCCAACGCGATGCAAGATCGGGAGAAAGCAGTCTGTTCGGTGCCAATGAAAAGAGATCGTCCCAAAGCCTTCTGCATAGCCCCAAGGGCCAATCGTCTCTGCCCGCATCTAAAATATTTTCAAGAACTTTGGGAAGAAGCTTGGGGTCGATTTCTGGAGCGCTACTGGAAAAGGTTTTATGAAGACATTCGAGTGCAGCGAGTGCAGTTGCTTCAGGCCAGGTATCGCCCCTGTGTTCTTCATCGGAATTTGAATCTGAACTTTCAAAAGAATCGCGCAGATTGAATTCCAGCTTCCATTCGTTAGATCCTTCTTTTGCGATGCACCATAATTCGAGAGTGCCTAATGCTGTTGCCTGCGATTTTAAATTAACCGGGATGCCCTTAACCCCGGATCGTTTTCCACCCCTTAAAATGGTTTGCAATGGAGGTAATGATTGAAGCTGTTTTTTAGGGATTTTGATAACAGTCCCCGCCTGATCCTTGCTTCTTAATGTGGATGTAAACAGCGGAAATAAGACGGGTTGGCCAATTGCCAGCTCTAGTTCGTTTTGGTCGAGGGTAAGAATTTTTCCTTCTTCGTGATGTTTGGGCAGAACGCAGATAAGGGTTTCTTCCCCTGAGTCGTTGCCCACTCCAAGGTAATAAGATTTGGCAAGGCCGCCCCCAATATGTTTTCCGCCAGAATGTTTAAGCCATGCAAACCAAGCAGCACCCTCAGCAACTGCGAGGTCAACCGAGGGGTTTTCGAAAACCGAAGTTGGTTGTTTATTGGGATCGTTTTCTCTCCAGTTATCAATCACCGAAAGGAGCTGGTTTTGGAGTTTTTTGGAGCGGAAGACGCCACCGTTAAATAGCACCGCACTAGGCACTTTAAAGGATGCAGATTCAGATTGGGAATTAAGAAAGTTTGCGAGGTGTTTTGTAATCGCAGGGTCTGCAACATAGGGAAGCCCCATTTCATGAAGCCCGGTTTGTGAGCTTGATTTAACGGGCGTAGAATCGCGGTTTACAAGGGGGAAGAATCCATCAAGAATAAAAGAGGCTGCTTCTTTAGAGGAAAGTTCCGCCCGGATCAGGCCTGCAACAATGGATCGCCCTCGCCCCATGATGTTGATGGGGATGGTTTCTGGTGGCGTATCAGAAAGTATTTGTTCCTTGGCATTTCTGCATGCTTGAGTGAGTTGGATATATTGAGATGCATCAAGTTTTGTACCCGCAGGGAATCGAGACTCCATTAGTTTTGCTAGGGCTAAATCCATATTGTCTCCACCTAAAAGAAGGTGGTCACCCACTGCTTTTCGCAGAAAGTTGATGGTGCCATTTTCGCTGATGGTTTCAATCAGGGTGAAATCGGTGGTGCCCCCGCCAACATCGATTACCAAGCATTGCATGCCTTCAGACAATTCGATTTCTTTAGTTTTATTTTGCTGATGAAGAGAGAGCCATCGGTAAAAAGCAGCTTGGGGTTCTTCAAGAAGCAGGACATTTTTAAGGCCAGCAAGTTTTGCAGCCTCCATGGTCAGGCTTCGTGCAATGTCATCAAACGATGCGGGAACAGTTACCACAACAGTTTGATTTTCGAGTGGTTCAGCAAGTTGGCCCAGCGAAACAGAATGATTCCAGCTTTCAACGATATGCTTTAAATATTTGGCAGAAACATCCAGAGGGGAAAGCCTTGAAACCTCGGGAGGGGCAGCCCACGGAAGCAAAGGTGCTTTGCGATCAACTCCCGGATGGCAAAGCCAAGATTTTGCAGAGGATACAAGTCTTCCCGGTACCTTGGCACCTTGCGAGCGGGCGAAATTACCCACGATGAAAGAACGACCTTTATCCCAAGGCAATGCCGCTGAACCTTCAGGCAGATCATTTCCCCCCGGCAGATATAAAAAAGAAGGTAATAGCGCATGGGGTTGAAAGTCGGCAGGTCCATTCAACTGGTGAACATGGTGGAGTTTGATTTCTGGAAATTTCGATTTGGTAGAGGTATCAATATAAGCAATTGCGCTATTCGTGGTGCCTAAATCTATACCTGCAAGATATCTACCCATTACAATACTATTCCTGTTATGAATCAGAATGTTCAATTCATATTATGCAGGATTATGTTACGAATAAAAATAAGACCGCGGGGCTAAATGCCTCGCGGTCAAGGAAATCAGGCCATTCTTTTTCTTAAAGCTTAGATAGTAGACTCTTTTTGATGCTTTCCCCAAGATTGTTTTTCCCGAAGTAGATTTCCCAAATCGCCTTGGAGAACGCCACGCTTTTGATGGTCACTTCGATCTTATCTACAACTTGGCAATGAATACCAACGCCTGGGATATGGGTCAGTTTTACCTGATCGCCTTTTACTACTTTGATCTCTTTGAAGAGATTGTCTAAAAGGGTGAGTTCTTCAGGAAACTCTTCTTCTTTGTGATTCAAAAGAACGGAGGCCTTGAAGCTGGCCGCCATTTCACGGCCATCAACCTGCCTTTCCATCACGAGATTGAGTTGTTTGTAAATATCAGCATTGATGAGTTCAGCGGATGATTTTGGTTTGGCGCCTTCTTGCACATAACTGGCGATTGCATAAACATTGACAAGAAACTTAGAGCGCATTGCAACGCCTGTCAGCGCCATTTTGTATGATTTTGCATTAGCAAGGTAGTCAGTCATGGTGCTGAAACGGACGCCACTGCCACTGAGGCTGACGGTTTCAGCAGCCCAAGTTTGGAAGCTAAAAGCCATTACAAGTGTGGAAAAAACAAGTGTTCTGATCATAATAAATCCTTTACGAGTCTGTTGCCCGTTTTTGAAAAGCCCTATTAATTTATAATGTCTGATCTGGGTTATAAAAATCAAGACGAGTTGGCTGAAGCTGAGGGGTGTTCTTGCCCAAATTAACAGTAATTTAAGAGTTTATGCCAATATCTTAGTCAACGCACCCATGCCCAATTCTGTTACTTGCGAGGGTTTGGATTGTGAAATTGCCGGGTTTAAAAGCTCCATCGATACATAACCATCGTACCCAATTCTTTTAAGTTCCTTGATGATGGAAGTGATGTCGATATCTCCATCGCCCGGAAAGATGCGATCTGAATCGGTTGCCAATTCTTTGGGTACCGCAGAGATATCACACACCTGAACAAAGAATAGTTTTTTTGGATTGATGTTAGCTAGGTCTGCTAATTTGCTGGGTCCGCAGTGAAAGTGGAATGTATCGAGGGTGATCCCTACATTCTCCATTCCTGAAGCAGAGATAAAGGTGTTTGCAGATTCAAGATTGTTGACGAATGAAGATTGGGCACGAAATTCCAAGGATAGTTTTGTGTTGAATGCTTCCGCCCATTGCGCTGCTTCACGCAATCCAGCAAGTGCGGTTTGCAAAATTTGTTGATCAACTCGGGCGGGGAAATCTGCGCAGATATTCATCAAAGGTATGCCTAAGCCTTGGCAAAGATCCAGCCTTTTTTTGAAATGATCGTAATGGCTTTTTTTCTGCTCGCCTGTGGAAAGAAACAATCCGCCCTGATACGAACCAGCAACCAAGTTTACGCCATGATCTGCAATTAAAGCCTTTGTTTCAGCAATGCTTGCAGTTTCGAGATGCTTTTCTAATTTGGTGAGCCAGACTTCCATGTTAGGGCATCCACCTTCAACAAAAGATTTGATATCTTCTTCAAAAGTACTGCTTAAAACACAAACTTGGCTGATACAAGCCTTCATAAAAGACCCTCTTTAAATGTCGGAATTAGAAACAGGTTCGACCTCGATGAGGTTGTCGAAAAAAGTAGCACCAGCCCCGAGATCCGTGATGGCAGTACTTGTAGTTGCATTGGCATTAGCTTTGCCCGGAACATCTTTATTCCACCAAAGCCCTTGCGCCACCGCAACACCTGAAAGCACCGCATCGGTGATTTTCGCATGGGCGAGAAATTCCCCACGGTTGTTAAAGATACGGACTCTGGCTTCTTCCGTAATTCCCCGTGAAGCTGCATCTATGGGGCTGATCAATAAAGTTGGCCTACCTGCATCCTGTTTCTGCCAATCTAAGTTGGCGAATGATGAGTTTAAAAACGCAGGGTCTGGGGGCGAAAGAAGTTGGATCGGGTAATGTGCTGCAAGGTCTATTCTTGTTTGAGGATCTTCGTGTGATGGTGTGTACGAGGGCAGGGGATCTAGCCCAAGCTTTTGCATGGAAGTACTAAAAAACTCGCACTTCCCAGATGGTGTGGGGAAATTCCCATTCGCAAAGGGTGCGTAATCTTTTGGTAAATCCAACCGCATCGAACCTTCTTTTTTTAACTGATCAAAAGTTATTTTGGACATCACATTTGCAGGATTAAACCCCCCAGCAGATGGCTCAAGTGCCTCCTTGATTAATTCGATATCGGTCGCTGCATAAAGTTCAGGTTCCAGTTTCATTGCCTTTGAAAGCAATCTGAAAATTTCGGTGTTAGGCAACGATTCGCCAAGAGGCGCAATCGCAGGTTCATTAATTTGCACATGCAAATGCCCGTAGGAGGTGTGAAGATCCCAATGTTCTAGCTGCGTGGTTGCAGGCAAAACAATATCCGCGTAATCGACGGTGTCAGTAGGGAATTGCTCAAGCACTACGGTGAAAAGATCCTCTCTTTTTAGCCCGCGAATAACTTTGGATTGATCCGGGCATACTGCAGCGGGGTTGGAATTATAAACGATGAGAGCTTTTATTGGCGGTGCAAGATTGTTGTCGCTTAACGCATCTGCAAGCAGGCTCATGTTGATGGCTCTCGTTCCCTTGGGGATGAGATCGTGTCTTTCAAAAGCGCTAGCAGCTTTTAGAGGGTACATACCGCTAGTGCTAAGAAACGCACCACCCCCGGTTTCTTTCCAAGCTCCAATAATTCCCGGAAGGCAGGTGATGGCCCGTACCGCCATACCGCCGCCACCATGCCTTTGCAACCCGTAATTAAGCCTGATAAAGGCGGGTTTGGTATTTGCGTAGTCGTGTGCCAATTGCTCGATAATGATTGGTTTTAAGCCAGTGATGGTTGAGACTTTAGCGGGAGTAAAATCGTTGGCTCGTGATTTGAGATCTTCGCCCCCCAGACAATACTTATCGATGAAATCCTGATCTTGCAGGTTGTCGCGGAAAATAACATGCATGATTCCAAGGGCTAGGGCAGCATCGGTTCCTGGGCGTATCGGAATCCAGAGATCACTTTTTTCAGCAGTTTTGGAACGGAAGGGATCGATGGTGATTATTTTGGCGCTTGCTTTTCGGGCCCGGTGCATGATAGCCCATAAATGAGAATTCGTAACGCTGGTGTTCGATCCCCAATTGATGATCAACTTCGAATGCAACACAGCTTCTGGGTCGATGGCAGCCCTCGCTCCTAGAGTCATGTGGCTTCCTGCAACCCCCGCAGTTGCGCAAATGGTTCGTTCTAAAAGAGAAGCACCAATACGATGAAAAAACCTGCGATCAATACTGGAACTTTGAAGCCTTCCCATGGTGCCAGCGTAGCTATAGGGGAGAATAGATTGAGGGCCGTAGGGTGAATCAATAATAGAACCAAGCTTTGAAGCAACGGTGTCGATTGCTTCTTGCCAGCTTATCTTTTCGAATCGCCCCTCACCTTTTGCGCCGACCCTTTTCAGAGGATGCAGCAGGCGTGTTGGATGATAGGTTCTCTCAATATATCTGGAGACTTTACCACAAAGAAAGCCCTTGGTTATAGGGTGGTCAGGGTTCCCTTTAAGGCTAATTGCTTTGCCATCTTTCACGGTAACTAGCATTGAGCAGGTATCAGGGCAATCGTGGGGGCAAGTTGCGTGAATTGTTTTAAGTGATTGCGCCATTATGGCTCCAAGCTTTCTGGTAATACCCTATTCAATCATAATAGCTGGAAAGTATTGTAAGGGGTTGAGTAATCAAAAAAAAGCATTTAGGAGTCATTACAACCCTAAAAAGGGAACGGGCAAAAGAAAAGCATGTTGCTCGTAAAGGCTAGCGATGCCGTTCCAGCTTGTGTATTGCGAAAAGAAAACAAACAAGAGGTAGATAAGTACTGCGGGCAAAAGTGGTAACCTGCCAGTCCAGCGCAAAAACCAATGCCTTTGAGTATCGCGCCTTTTTGTTCTCCACATGGCCCAGCCTGTAATAAGTCGGGCAGGAAAAATGAAAAGAATGAACACTAAGGTTGGCAGCCAAAGTGCCTCTTGTGGAACGACTTCGATTTTGAGGAAGTACAAAGGTAG
>Ga0194055_10003740_pt1 | contig 11623 bp, 20 predicted proteins | sample SepL449m_MetaG_FD_155482 | JGI IMG/M metagenome (GOLD analysis project Ga0194055, IMG submission 155482) | Anoxic zone freshwater microbial communities from boreal shield lake in IISD Experimental Lakes Area, Ontario, Canada - Sep2016-L442-9m | ecosystem: Environmental > Aquatic > Freshwater >... | reverse complement strand
GTCCTTGAGGGTCGGGTTGTTTTGCCTGAGGCCCCTGGGGGGTTTTATTTTTTGGGGGCCGTTTGGGCCGTCGTTCGGGACGCCCACGGAGAAATTCATGCCTTCAGCTTCTTGCATCGCCACTCCTGTCTTTGAACTTGCCAGAGGCCTCTCTGGTCACATCCCTCTCCGTCTTGACGATTTGTGCTATTTCGTCGGTCGGGATACGAGGAAAACTCGCCCTCATCTGACCCGTAACCGCCATCATTATCTTTCCGGTCTCGATCGGATCGCTCTCCGAAACGGAAAGCCTGTAAACCCTGCCAGAGGACTGGTCGACCGCGAAAAGTCCAGATACGCCTTCGGTCTCCAAAAAAACTACAGAGGCGATATTGATGGAAGGAGCCATACAATACTAGAGTGGCTAGTGCGGAGGAAATTATGGAAAACGGATTCAGGAGATTTTTGGAAGAATACGAAGGCAGGATACAAAACCCGTTCTCGCAGAACACCACGGGAACGCACAACGACTTCGCCACCGCAAAATTCCTTCCCACCACCTGGACAGGGAGCGAAGACCTGGGGGCCTACTCATACGGGGTGCCGGGAATCGACCTTGAGATCCCGGGCGTCGTGAGGAAGTCCAAAATAAGGTCCGTGGAAAAAAGCAAAGACCCCATAAAGGTATCGCTCATGGACGGAACCGTCCTCTACATGACACTGGATGAGTTCAACAAGGTTGATTCAAGAACCAAGCTGAGCCCCGGTCGCGAGATAAGAGTGACATTTCAAAGGCGAGAGGACGACGGCAGTCCTGACACGTCCAAGATCGTCAGCATCGATTGACGAACCCGAGTCGAGATCGTCAACCGAACGCTACTTGACATTGCTCGGCGGAACCTTGTCGGGATCGAACCCAGGCTCGTACGGCCCCGGAGCGTAGTCCCTCTTCAGGCTGTCGATAACCCGCGAGCTTATTCTGCTCGTGAGCATCGCGTTGTTGGCGGCCAGAACCACTATCAGTACAAAAAGAAGTGCCGCTGCGGTTTTGAGTCTTTCTTCGTTCATTTTTTCTCCTCACATCTAGATTAGCTCTGTGTTTCAATTTTGGAAAGAGCCTTCAGTAGGTCCTCGTGTTCCTTCGATGGGTTGGTCGGAACCTTCAGGACCAAATCAATAAACAGATCGCCCTTCAAAGAAGAGTTCTGCACATGTGGCATGCCTCGGGATGTGAGCCGCACTCGAGAACCAGACCTTGTTCCTTTCGGAACCTTCACGAGTATCTCTTCGCCGAACAATACCGCCTTGGCCTCGCCCCCCAGAACGAGAGTGGCGTACGGAACATCGGCAGACAAGAAAAGGTTCTTGTTCTGCCTTGATATCGTCGGGTCCCTATCCACGTTCACGACAACAAATATGTCCTTGCCGTCGTGAGAGCCATTGGGGATTCTGATCTGCGTCCCGTCCTCGATGCCCCTTGGTATTTTGATCTCCAACTCCCTCTCCGAAACCACCTTGTAGCCTCGGCCGTTGCAATCAGAGCAACTTTGTTCGGGAGTGGCGCCACGACCGGCACACGAAACGCACGCGCTCTGAACCCTCATGTTCCCGTCGCCCGACACTACAAAGCCGGAGCCACCGCATGCGGAGCATCTCGACCAGGACGCCGAACCCGTGCCCGTGCAGGACGAGCAGGTTTCGCGCTCCTCGCTCTTGACGACCTTGGAGCAACCGTGGTAGGCCTCGGCAAGGGCGATCTTGACCCTTGATCTCTGATGGGAGGAGTCGGGGCTGAGGGGGCCGCCAAAGAACTGGGAGAACAGGTTGTCGAAGACATCGTCTACGGAATTGCGACTGCGGAAACTGAACGAGGATACAGACCTTCCGTAGAAGTCGTGCCTGCGCCTCTTGTCTTCGTCGCCTATCATCTCCCAGGCCGTCGTGACTTCCTTGAACTTAACGACGGCCTGGGATGCGTCATCGGGATTCCTGTCGGGGTGGTACTTGGCGGCAAGGGAGCGATACGCCTTCGCTATCTGCTCCTGTGTCGCCTTCTTGTCGACGCCAAGTACCGCGTAGGGATCCATATTACTCTTCGATGAAGACAGCCTTTATCTGAATCGGCTCTATCAGGATCCAGGGCCTGTCGGGATTGTTCCTCTGGAACTTCTGTCCCTCGGGGAGCGGCGTATAGTTGCCGTGGAGGGTGACCCTGTCGCCCACCTTGAAGCCCCAGTCCGAGGCCACCTTGGGACCCAACTTGACAACATAGCCCTGCGGGGCGCCATTGACGGAGGCCGCAGAGTCAATATGGAGTATCGTCCCAAGAGCCTCCTGCGCTGTGAGCAACTCCACGAGGACTTGCGAACCGCACGGGTTTACGCCTACCACGGATGGCACGGCCCTTGCAGAAGGCGACCCGTCGGCACCAAGAATTCCATTAGACATTGTTTCTTCCTTATCTTTTTGAAGCGGGGAATCCGCCACTTAAGATAGCTGCAGCATTCCAATTCAATGGCAGGAAGAGTTTTTGCAGCCGCAAGTATTCTTCGCGTTCTGGTTCTGGAACTTGAAGCCCCTGTGGGTGGCCTCCTCTACCCAGTCGATGGTCGTCCCGTCCAGATAAAACATCGACTTCTTGTCGGCAACCAACTTGACGCCCTCGTATTCCTCAACGACATCCCCCAGGAGAACCTCTTCTGGGGTGGAGAAGCCAAGTCCGTACGATAATCCCGAGCAGCCTCCGCCTCGTACCGATATGCGGATGAGTTGATCGGGTCCCGAATCGCCCATTTCGGCCATGGCCTTCTTGAGTTCTTTCAGCGCGCTTTCGGTAATCTTCAGGTCAATTTCGATATTCAAGACAAACCTCCATTCAATTAGAGTTTCCAGACTCGTCCTTGTCCTTGGGTTCGACCATGCAGACGACAGACCTTCCTTCGGACTTCGGCCTAGACAGGGAGGATCCGTAGTCCTTGAGACGCTCCAAGAAGTCGCCTACGACCGCGATTCCTATGTCCTTGTGGGCGATCTCCCTGCGTCGGAACTCCAGCTTTATATTCAGCCTGTGTCCGGCCTCAAGGAACTTGATGGCGGACTTGAGTTTGGTGTCGAGGTCGTTTGGTTGTATGGAGGGCGATAGCCTAACCTCCTTGACCTGCGACTGCTTCTGCTTCCTTCGCTGCCGCTTCTCCTTCATGTTCTGCTCGAACTTGAACTTGCCGAAGTCCATGATCCTGCAGACGGGCGGGCGGCTGGTGGGCGATATCTCGACGAGGTCCAGTTCAAGTTCCATGGCCATGTCGATGGCCCTCTGGGTGGGTATCGAACCCATGTTGCGTCCGTCCTCGCCTATGACTACGACGGGGGACACTCTTATCTGGCCGTTGATGCGATGAAACTTGGCGTTTTCCTTGTTCACTAATGAGCTCTTTGGTCTATGCTGGTGTGGTGGGGGAGTCGATGATGTTTATTACGAAGCCGTCGGAAGAAAGAGGAACCCTCTTGACCCACTCCACCGCCGAGGTTCCGGGGGATATCTTCAGGAGCTTAAACTCTAGCCAATAGCAACCTGGCATACTAGTCTGCTCAGGCGTCCATCCGAAGACGAGAAGGGTGTCGGCGAGCTCGTCGGAAACGGCGCCGTCGATTGACTCGACGCTTTCCACTATAGACTCAATCGACGCCGGTTCGTCCATGAACCTGAACACCCTCAAGCCAGTGCCCTTTTCCCACGCTTGAGCGGTCGTTCCATTCTGTCCCCTTGAAACCGTCACGGTTCGCGCCGACTCGCTTATCGACACGACCACCATCTTCTCAGGCGACCTGGCCCTAGAGGTGAGTATCGTATCGCCGACAAGGACGCTTTCGAACCCTATGTCGTCCGCGAACCTGATCTGGGTCGATGACGGAACCAGTGCGGATTTTAGTTTGGCGTCAAACCACATGCTGGCCTCCGCCACAACGCCCTCTTCATCAAGGTCTATTGGGCCATCGCAATCAGACATCGATATCTTGAAGGGGGGTCTTGTGTCGTGTCTTTTAATGCAAAAATCGGGCGTTCGGGGGCACGCCCCCGTGCCGTTGCACCCGCTGGCTCCCGATCCGCACCCCACCCCTATTTCGGCGTTATACATGAAAATACCCCAGAATATATAGGCGTGGCGAAAAAAAACGGCAGGACCGATGGCCCTGCCGTTTGATCGGGAAATTGATCACGGAAAATCACCCCCTTCAAGGAATCCCGATCTGACACAGCCTAATTTAGTTCGATTTCAAGAAAAATTCTCTTATCCAAGGGTTGGAAACGGGAATCTTGGAAACTTCCAAGCCCGACATCCTAATGAGTTCCTTCCGCATAGCCACGGACTCCTCGTTCTCGGTTATTGACCCCATTCTGTCGGCCATGACGATCGATCTGATTCCGAAGTTTATCATCCTCTGCAGGCAGTTGTTGCAGGGCTGGCCGGTGACATAGAGGCGACAAGACAGGCCGCGTTCGGAGGAGCTCTGCGTGACATTCAGCATCGCGTTCTCCTCCGCATGAATCATCCACTTGCGTTTCTCGTCCCTGATCCCGAAGGGGATCACGCTGTTGTCGGAGCCCTTCACCGGGCCGTTGTACCCGGTGCCTATAATGTGGTTGTACTGATTCACTATGACCGCCCCGTGCTGAATGTCCGGATCCTCCGAACGGAGCGACACCGTACAGGCCAGCATAAGGAAATACTCGTCCCAAGAAGGTCTATCTCGCGTGTTCATTTTCAGGCCTTTCTCGACTTCTTTTTCTTCTTTTTCTTGCCCTTGCCCTTGAGGGCTTTCTGCTGGAAGGGCGTGGCGGTGGAGTGGCTATTTATCGCCGCATCGGGGATTGGCGGCATGAGTCCGAGGGCGGCGGCGGAACGAAGTCTTGTGAAGGGACTCGACTCGCGGGCCAATACCCAGTCCGAAAATTTGATTAATCCCATGAGACTATGTATCGCTGTCGTCGTCGAATTCGCACACCGCGTCGATGAGCTCCCCCTCGAGCTTCTCAATTTCCCAAATAACGTCCTCGACGCAGTCCGGTTCTCGGCCGAGTCTCAAATTCAACAACTTGGCCTTCATCGATATTTCGGCGAGGACGCCTATGAACACTTGCGTTTGCACAAGTTATTTGAGCTTGAATTGTCCCATTTCTATCTCGGCCAATTTCTCAAAGTCCAATTCCTTTTTGGCACGGGAGTGCTCATTCTCCAGTCGGACAAACTTTCTCTTCATCTTCTCCGTCCATCTTTTCGAGCAGGGACGGCCAGAATGCTCCGAAAAATGAACAGTCGTTCGAAAGGAAAGAAAGTATTTTAGGAAGTCGTATCCCAGGTCGCGCTTGAAATACCGCGACATCCAGAAGGACTCGGAAGGGACGGGTTCGTTCAGAAAATCGGAAACGAACCTCATGTCGCGGTCGAGAATGGCACGCCCTCCAGGATCTCAAGGTGCATCAAAAGAATGCCCGCGGAGAATTCTTGTGGAACGCAACGATTTCTTATTGTCCTCAATATGCCTATGACGAGTCGGACATCCTCGGCGATGGGAGAATCAAGATTGGACTTGCAGAACCTTTCGACCCTTGCCATGGCTTCATACGCGGCGTCCGTGGCGTCGCATATGTTTATTCCAATACACAGATCGACATATCTGCTGTCGTGTATGTCAACGAAATCGGGAATGTGGCGATCCTTGAAGTACCTAGAGATATGAAGGCAAACCGCACTTTCCAGCTTTTTTCTATCCCCAAGTTCGACTTCCCTGTCTTCGGGACGCGCCACCCGCTTTGACGAACGAACCAGAACGCTACAGGACATAAATCACCTCCTTGATTTATGGAAATCGTACCAAAAGAATATTCCAAGTCAATAGATATGGGTACGAAAAAACAAAAGGAGCAAATGTGAATAACAAAGTGGTGGCGGCCTTCGTCTGCGCGGTTGTCCTGACTGGATGCAATGTTTCGCCTTTCAGCCCGGCGAACAGGCCAAGAATAAAAAACAACGGGGAGATCGGCGACCTCAATACGAACCAGAACGGAGTCATGGCGGAAGTGATGAGCCTCAAGAACAAAATGGATGTTCTGGCGCGTGATGTCGAAAACCTGCAGAGCGGACTCATAAACAGCAACAACCGCAACTTCGGCGTTCAGATATTCCAGGGAGAGGGCGGCTTGGCGGCCGGCGTCGTGATCCTAGTGGCGCTGGCGTCTCTGGCGGTGAGTTACAAGCTGCGTGGGGACCGATACAAGAAAACTGCCGAGATATTCGGCGAGCAGGTCAAGAACTTCGGCAACGAATCGGTCGAGGAAAAGGTGTACGCGGAGGCGATCGCCAAGAAGGTGGAGAGGGATGTCTACCGCATACTGAGGAGCTAGTCTAGGTCGAAACCCTGCATCATGTGTTTCATGAGCGGAAACCCCTCGCAGTTGTCGCCGGCGGGGATTCCCAGTTTGACCAAGGAAGCCTTGTCGAGCGTGGATATCTCCCCGTCGATCCTCGCCTTGGTCTCCGACCTCATCTTTTGGCAGTACCACTTGCCGTCTTCAAGGTCGTCACAGACCAAATAACGGCAGGTTTTTGTCATATCCATCTGGTGCAGGAGGCACACCTCCTCAATATGGCGATTAGTCAAAGTCACGACAACGAAACCCTTTCTCCTATTTTGTCTATCATGCGCTCCCTGCCGTGGTCGTGGTCGATTTCGTGCTGCATCAGGACGGCCGCGATGCCTTCGTAGGGGAGGGAGAACGGCTCCGAAACAGGGCCTTCAGCCCCCTCGACGAGTTCAAAGCCACGAACCTGAACTCGCTCGAACCTCCGCACGACAAACCTTTGTCCGGGAAGGGAAAGACAGCCCTCCACGGAAGGCGAAGAAGAATCGCCGATAGGTTCGTACTCGCAGTCGAAGAAGCACTTGAACTTGAGGTCTTTAGGGTCCTCTGACCGAAAAACGAACATGCGCCAAGGAAGGCCGACCTGGGCGGCCGAAAGTCCCATCCCCTTAAGCCTGACGCACAGCGCCTCCATCCTCTTCGATGTGGAGTACATCACATGAAGGTCGTCAGAGGGAGTTTTGTAGGGCGTCGTCGGCACGGAATCAAGAGGGGCGATAGACAGGTCAATCGATTGCATCTGCTATGGCCTCCGCCTTGGCCCGCAACCAAGACCTCAAGCGATCGCGGTCGCCCGCGACATCCCCGGGAATCCTTATGATGACCGGTATGTCTTCTGTGTCGTTGACGAGCAACCCAAGAAACTTGGATACGAGATCCCTTATGAGCTGGGAGACATTCTTGTGTCCGAGTCTTGCAGAGGCCCGCTTTATCGTCTCATGCATTTCAGGATCCAGAGACAGGCTGACTATCTTGGACTTGACTTCTTTGGCCATTAATGGAACCTTTCAAAAATTAGACTTGGACAACTCTTTCCGACGCTCTATGCCTGCCTCTTTGCGCTTCCTCTTCCGCTTCTGGCCCGGACTCTCGTAGTACTGGCGCTCCTTGTACTCGGCGAGTATGCCTATCTCGTTGACTTGGCGCTTGAATATGGAGAGCATCGTGCGGAACGCCCTTTCGCGCTCGTAAACAGATGCATTATTGGGCAAATCCCTCGCCTCGACCCGAACCAAAGATTTTCTTCTAGCCATGTTAAATAGAGGGTTTTTGTCCCTCAGTCCCTTTCCACCCTTATGAATCTTGTACCGAACTTTTTGAGCTTTCTCTTCCTGACAGCGTCGTAGGGGACGATGTCGTTAGACTCCACGGGAGCAGGCCAAGAGTCCCTGTCCAGCCCCGCGGTCATCTCTTTGAGCCTCAACACAAGGTGATCGAACACATTCGTTCTCCACACGTTGGGGTCGCCCTTCTCTACTAGAGCTGCGAAAGAAAAAATGTACTGACGGGGTAGGCCGCGACCGCAAAGGTCGTTTATCTCGTACTCCTTGACGGCGTTGAACCTCTGCCTCTCGTCGAAGCAAAGGAAAGGACACCTAGCGGCGAGGGCGAGCCTTGAGGAGCCGTCGAAGATGTCAAGGACGCATCCGCAGGCCCTCATGGCGGACATCGCCTTGAGAGAGTCCAAAGGACCAATGCGAAGGCAGTTCTTGAGGTTGTCCTGCAACGTGTGGGAGAATCGATCTTCGTAGACGACAGGGTAGAATCCTTCAGCGACGAGCCGGTCCAACAAAGAAGACCAGAACTCCCTGGGGATGGGCACGGAGGCGCAGGATCCGTTCCTCCAAGAAACCGCCGTGCGCGATGGCCTGACGAACACCTTGTTTTCGCGCCTAGAGAGTTCGCGAGAGACATCCGCGCCCAATGAGGAAGCGGAAGGGATGGAAGGCAGGTTGACCTTGACGTGCCTGAAGGAGTCGAAAAAAGCGGAGGTGAGGCCATTGTCGTAGTACGAAACGAGGTCCTTCTCCGACATGACATCGTAGAAGTACTGGTTCAGCGACCTCTGGAGCAGCGGCAAGATGGCAGAGGAGTTGCCAAAGCCCGAGGCTTCCGAAACAAGCTTCTGAAGGGCGGCCTGGTCGTCCACCTGCCAGTACTCGTCGACGTACTGAAACATGCCCTCGTCGCCGGGCCAAGAAATAAGAACAAAGTACCTAGACCCCTTCAGTTCCTCTTTGATCCTCTTGAGAAGAATGGAGGAGAGAACAAGCGACGACCTTCTGTCGCCGAAAAAGGGCAAAACCGTAACGCTCTCCACGGAGGTTGGGACATCTCGCTCCTTGTACCTGGTCCTCGTGACGCCGCACTTTTCTGCCGCCCTCTTGAGGATCGTGGTCACATCCATCAGATGTCACCGACCCTTCGGGCGTTGTCTTGTTTCATCGATTCCACAACGCTACTGTCGACGAGACCCATGTGATCCTCATAGTTGCCGGACTCCATTTCGCCAATGCATTCCTCGACTATTTTGAGGCCAGAGGCGTTGTCCCTATACACATTCAAATAGTGGTTTATTGAGAGTTTTCTTTTTCCGAAGTCGCAGAGGTTCCTTCTTATGCCCTCTTGGCCGTTGCCCCAAATCTGATCGGGGCTCTCGAACAACAGGTACGGGACGCCCATAAGCCCGGCCAGGCGGGTGGAGGCAGTCCAGAACTGAACGGTGAAATCGCACTGGGATATGATCGCCAGAGTCGACTCCAGATCTCTAGCCTCATCCATCCTAGAGAAGTCGACGACATCGGGCACTGGGCACGCCAGAGTGCTCTCCCTTTCCCCGAGCCAAATAGGCTCGTAGCCGCGGCCCCTCAGAAGGGACACGAGTCCTTCGTAAAACTCGGGCTGCAGGTTGCGTCCATAGCACTTTCTCGCCCGGGCAAAAACGCCCACGGATCTGGGCTTGAGGTGCTTTTTCACAGACTCCAACTTGTCTTCCGACGGACGGGGAAGCCTCAGGGCACGAGGCTTCCAGTAGGCCACGTCCCCAAAAATGGGACTGAGCAGGTTTTTACTGCCGCAGCGGATGCATGTGTTTTTTTCGTACCTGCCGTTCGCGTAGACCGTGTTATAAAAAAACAGGCAGTCGAAGCACTTGGCCGAAATGGCTATGTTGCCCAGATAGGAAGAGGGGACGACGCGACCGTACGACGCCAGGGCCTTCTCGACCCGCGCCAAATTTTTGGACTCGTGGTGGAACGCCCTCGCATATTCGCGGAGCCACATATGGTTCTCGTTCATCTCCCAGAACTCGTCCGCCAGATGCCTGTAGAGGTACTCTCTGCCCGCCCAGCCCACAACGATCCTGTAGTCGCTGGGGTGGTCGCGGATGATCCTCGGTATGCAGTAGATGACGCCCACGGTCTCGCATCCGAATTCAGAAAAGCAACAGATCACATTGATCCGCTGCTTGTCAGAAGGCCTGGGCCTGGCGCTGAACTTGTGAATCCTGAAGCCCACCTCCTCGAAGCACTCCTCCTTGGACAAGGAGGTCTTGTCGCCCGGGTTCCTCGGATGGCTCTTCAGGATCGGCCTCATGAAAAAACCCTGGTCATGATGGCAACGCCGCGGCACATGGGACACCTGAACCTTCTGGGCTTCCCGCACTTGGAACAGGCGGACGCGATCTCCTTGAGATCGGAAATGTCCTTGGATAAACCCGTCGTATGTCTAATCCACTTGCATGAACGACATTTGATAACGAAGCCGTCTGCCAACTTACTTGTTCCTGATCGTCCTGAAGACCCTGCGGGTCTCCTTGTCCTCAAAGAGCTCCCAGGCTTTTTTCTTGATATCCTCGTCCTCGTCCTCGTCCAAGGACGCCCCCGCGAGGTCGTACCGGTACGCCCCCTTCCCTAGCTTGCCCCCGCCGCGACCAAACTTGCCCGCGAGGTCCTGGCAGAGGGCCGGGGCGGAGACGCTTGAGGCCTTCGTCCTCACGCTCCCCTCCAGTCTGTTCCCGTCAACGATGGCGAACACAACGGCGGTGTTGATGTCCTCCCAGGTGACCATCTCATCCGCCATGTCGGCGATCATGTCCCTGTGCTTGCTGGGTATTATGCCCATGCCCACCACGCCGACGCTCTCTTCGATCGTAACTCTCGAGGAGGCAAACGCCTTGGATTCTGTCCAGAACTTCGGCCTCTCGAAATTGACAATCTGCTTGAGGAGTATGGGATCCCTGAACGGGAAAAGACTGCTCCATGCGTTGAACTCATAAGAGCTGCAGTCGTCGGACATCAGGAACTCTGTGTCGGTGGTTATGCCCACCATCATCCCCGTGACAACCCTTGCGTCGCTCTCCTCGTTGAACTCCATGCCCAGGCGTTCGATCATCGAGAAAATAGTTGCACAGGCACTGCCCGCCTTGAGGTTGATATAGAGACCTTCGAAATTGCGAGGGAAGTCCTTGTGATGATCGACCACTATGTCGAACTGACAGTCCCCATCGGGGCACCCCGCGTTTTCGGGGATGCAGTCCACGGTGATCCTGAGCGAGTAGGTGCTGGAGACGAAACTGTCGATGGGCCGAAGCTCAGGGTCGAGCAGGTTGACCATTGATCTGTTCTGGGGGTGGGAGATGGCACCCGTATAGAAAAGGTCGGCATTCGTTCCGAACTTGCCGAAGAGCCACTTGAGGCCCATCATCGAGCCTATGGCGTCAGGATCGGGATGGGGGTGCGTGAATATCGCGACCCTTTTGTGTCCCGACCGAACCACCTCGCAAAATTTGTCTAGAACCGCGAGGTCGGCTCTGTCTTGGGCCGATTCGGATACCTGCATTTTTCTACCTATCGACCCTTCCTAGTTTGTCGCTCAACTCGTCTATCTTCTTGATCATCGCGGATATCTGCACGCTGTAGTCCTTATTATCCATCTCAGCGGCCTTCGAACCAAGGTCGTGGAGCTTCTTCTTCATTTCCTCAAGCTCATCCAGGTCTTCGTTGCTGAAGGTCGAGCCAACCTGGCGGTCTTCAAGGTCCTGATCCTTGCCTTCCGTCTCCCTGCGCACGGGATTCGGATTGGGGTTCGCAAGGGGGGCCACGCCGGTGTCGGCCTCGTCTAGCCTCTGCACGTCCACACCGCCGTCGGCCACGGCATTGATCGCCCTCCAGTACTCCGAGTCGCCCTTCTCGATGGAGTCGGTGTGGTTGTCCTGTCTGAATC
>Ga0194055_10003739_pt1 | contig 11626 bp, 12 predicted proteins | sample SepL449m_MetaG_FD_155482 | JGI IMG/M metagenome (GOLD analysis project Ga0194055, IMG submission 155482) | Anoxic zone freshwater microbial communities from boreal shield lake in IISD Experimental Lakes Area, Ontario, Canada - Sep2016-L442-9m | ecosystem: Environmental > Aquatic > Freshwater >... | reverse complement strand
TCTGATAGCCGAAAAGGGCATACAATTGTCGTATGGACTGAAAATCAGCACGAAGAAGCATGGGTACTGTCCGGCGTAGATTTGGTGCTTGGGAGCGAACTGGATCACAAATTCGTTCACCTTTTGGACTTTGCGATCAAAATCCATGAAGATCGAGTCCAGGGGCGGGAATCCGAAGAAAATTTTGCTCGATCAAGCGATGACCTCCATGCAAGCATTGAGAGCTTAGAAATAGCTTCGCGCCGATTTGAGGCACTTTTTAACGGGTTGCCAGTGGGATGCTTTACATTTGACAATAAAGGCATGATTCACGAGTGGAACAGCCTAGCAACCGAAATTTTTGGTATTGAAGGCTACCAAGCTTTTTTAAACTATGTTTGGGATACCCTTGATCCTGACTGCACTGGAGCATGGTCGCACGAAGTCATTGAGAACATCTTTGTATCTGAAACCGCCACTGAATTTGATTGGTCATTTACCAGAGATGATGGGCAAGTCGTCCACTTAGCATGCAAGATTGTAAGCCTCACCAACAAGAAAGGTGAAACTGTCGCGGCCATCGCCGGAAACCTAGATATTACGGCTCGTGTGTTAGCTCAAAAGCAACTCGAAGAGCAGATGAAGGAGAATCGAAACTACCTTAGGGTGATGGAAAAGCAACGGTTGAAGCTTCAGGAAGCCAACCGTCAACTTCGTCGTCTAGCGGTCACCGACGGTCTTACCTCACTAACCAATCGAAGAAGATTTAATGAACTATTGGAAGAAGTTCTCGATCGAGCCATTCGCCAAAGTCAAACTTTTTCGGTTTTGATGTTTGACATTGATCATTTCAAGTTACTTAACGACGTTTTTGGACACCAAGCTGGTGATGAAGTCCTTGAGAAATTCGCGTATGTATTGCGAACATCGGCTCGAAGATATGAAAGGCCTGCCAGATATGGTGGAGAAGAATTTGCGATTATTTTGGACAATTGCGATAAAGCGGCTTCGTTGATTGCCGCGGAAAGATTCAGATCCGCAATAAATAGCTTTAAGTGGCCCTACCGAGATATTACAGCTAGTATTGGTTGTTCAACCTTTACGGGTATCGAGAGTGTCCGAGAACTCATTGAGTACGCTGACGCTTCGCTTTATACGTCTAAGCAGAACGGTCGAAATCAAGTAACTCACTATGATGATCGACCTAGGGAAGGCAAGCAGGCTGCATAAGGAATTCTTTGGCTCGGTGGACAATATTAACGGCATTGTCCACTGTTATTGCGTCCATTTCAACCCATTCGACTAAATCGGTTGAGCCATCAACTTCGTGTGTGAGGTCACCACTGATTACGGTCGCTGTAAACAGAAATTGGAAACTATGCATATCCTTTTCTGGTAATTGCCAAACGCCTGAAGAATGACTGATCAGCGGTCCAACTTTGACTTTCAGACCCGTCTCCTCGAATACCTCCCGAAGAACAGTCTCTTTAAGTGTTTCACCAAAATCTTGACCACCGCCGGGAAGAGTCCACCTTCCTCGGTGGACCATGCCTTCACCCAACCGACAAAGAAGAATTCTCGAATATTCCGAAATCACTGCATAACAACCTATCCTTGTAACTTGTGGCTTTGACATCGCATGATAGAATACTGTCTAACATGTCGTTCTCAAAGTTAGTTAGTCCTGAATCCAAGGTTGACCTCAGTGGCATCGACCCTTCGAAGACCAACGGATTGACAAAACTGGAAGCCGAAGAGAAGTTGGCAAAGCTAGGGGAAAAGCTTCGGGACCTTCAAGAGCTTCATTTTGCGGCCGGAGAGAATCCACTGTTGCTTGTATTGCAGGGCTGCGATACTTCAGGAAAGGATGGAACCATTCGGAATATCATGAAATTCATGAATCCGCAATCCACGAGGGTTGCCTCATTTAAAGTTCCAACTCCTATTGAAATGGCTCACGACTTTTTGTGGAGAATTCACCAACAGACTCCAGGCAAAGGCGAGACAGTTATCTTTAACCGATCCCATTATGAAGATGTCCTTGTTGTTCGAGTGCATGACTACGTTGCTAAAGATGTTTGGAAGAAAAGATATGAAACGATCAACGAGTTCGAAGAGTCGCTGGTTGAATCAGGAACCATTGTCCTCAAATTCTTTTTGTACATCACCAAGGATGAGCAGGAAAAGCGGCTGCTTGAACGGCAAAATGATCCACGTAAAGCTTGGAAGTTAAGCGTAGGAGACTGGAAAGAACGAGAACTTTGGGATAGCTATATCAAGGCATATGAAGATGCCTTGTCAAAATGCTCACCAAAAGATGCTCCGTGGCATATCATTCCTGCCAATCAAAAATGGTTCAGAGACCTTGCAGTCGTCGAAACCATTCATGAAGCGCTAAAGCCATATGAAGCCACATGGCAAGCAAAGCTTGATGCAATCGGAACCAAAGCGATGGCTGAGATTGCCGAATACAAGAAAGGGAATTAGCCCTTTTTCAATTTGTCACGGAATTTCTCTCGGAACTTCAAAACTTTTGGAGAAACGACGAAGGAGCAATATCCCGCGTTCATTCGGCTCTTCTGTTCGTCGGTTGCCTTTTCGAACTTGACAAAATAGTCCTGATGATATTCTTCAGCCCGAATATAATTCTTGAGCGGTTCGAGCGTGGTTACGATCTTGTCTGAGTAAAGCTTTTCCGCTGTAATCTCACCAATGATTTTCTCGGCAAGAGTCTTCTCTTCAGCATTTGCATAAAAGATTGCTGAACGATATTGCGTTCCAGAGTCCCCACCTTGTCGGTTGAGTTGAGTGGGATCATGGGCAACAAAGAAAATCCTGAGCAAATCTGCTTCGCTTACAATTTTCGGGTCGAACGTGATCTTGATTGCTTCAGCGTGTCCGGTTGTTCCAGAACAAACTTCCTCATAGGTAGTTTTAGTCGAGGCACCACCAACGTATGCACTTTCAACATCGAGGACACCCTTTAACTCTTCAAATTGGGCTTCTACGCACCAGAAGCAACCGCCAGCGACGACTAATGATTTTCCTTCCATCTTTTTCTTGTTTTGTGGGGTCATAGGCTCCGTGTCAGACGCCGAAGGCACCGAACTCATTGCGCACGAAGCGAATATGGCGAGACTTCCGAGTAGACCCGCGATTCCCATTTGTTTGAACATCCTTAAATTCATACGAATAGAATGCACTTAGAGTGCTAATAGTTTCCACGAAATAATTTCCGTGACAAACTAGAGAACAGAAATGAGTGCAGAAGTTAAGCCTATCGTGTCGATTGAAGTCTTCGAGCAGTTGGATATTCGCATTGGACGGATCCTAGAGATTTCCAGAGTTGCAGATGCACCAAAGCCTTCCTACGTGGTCAAAGCTGACTTCGGGAAGTACGGAATTCGAACCAGCGTTGGACGATTTACGAGCCATTCAGAGGAGCACCTAATTGGGAAGATGATCTTCGGAGTCTTAAACTTTGAGCCGCGCGAAATAGGTGGAATATGGTCTGAGTTCTTAACTCTTGGAGTGCAAATTCCGAAAATGGACAGTGGGGAAGCTACGCTGATCACACCATTGAATCCGGACGTTAAGGTTGGTAGTAAGCTCTTTTGATTCGGAGAGAACCAAATAGATTCAATCTCTGATAATATGTTTGGAATTCAATGATGAATAGATTTCTTTGCCTAGTCCTGTTGTCAATTCCAATTATCGCAGTGGCCGATGACAAGCCGGGACATTCCTCTCACGGGTCTGCGTTTGACTCGGGAATGCGCACGAAGCCTTGGCTTATTCCAGGGGTGGGTGATTCACCCTTTCCAATTACGTCCAAGAATAAGGAAGTTCAGCAATGGTTCAACCAAGGTAATGCCTTGCTTCATTCGTTTTGGTGGGAAGAAGCGGAACGTTCATTTCGATGGTGCCTCAAGCTTGATCCAGATTGCGCAATGGCTTATTGGGGCTTAGCGCATTGCGGTTTTACTTGGTTCACGATGGACTCTCCATCGTTTAAAGATAAGGAATTTGATCGTTACAAGACATTTTTTCGCGAAGCTGTCAAGCGAAGCGGAAAAGTATCGGCGCATGAACAAATGTACATTGCGGCTTTGCAGGCATCGGTCGCTAAGGGCGGAGCAACCACGATGACGGCAAAAATGAAGGAGATTGCCAAGAAATACCCCGAAGACAACGAAGCAAAAGCCCTGCAGGCTCTGTACGGCATCGGAAAAACTCCAAAAGACGAAAACGAGAAGTTAATTCAGGAAGTCTTAGCAAAGAATCCGATGCATCCAGGTGCTTTGCATGCAAGCATTCACAACTGGGATGACGGTGAGTCACTGAAAGCGATCAAGGCTTGTGAACTGTACGGAAAAGCGGCACCAGGCATTGGACATGCTTTGCACATGCCGGGACACATTTACAGCAAGATTGGAATGTGGAACGAGGCGGCAATATCGATGGACTCAGCAACTCGTACTGAATTGAAGTACATGAACGATCGGCTTGCTTTGCCATTTGAGACCTGGAACTATCCCCACAATCGCAATTATCTATGCTACATCCAAGAACAACTTGGAATGGCAAATGCTTCTGAGAAAGGTGCCCGGGATATGATGGCTGCACCGCGAGATCCAGAACTGAACAGCCTGGAAACATTTGGGAGGATCGTGATGGAAGGCATATTTGCACTAGTTCGAAATTCGATCAAATTTGAGCAGTGGGACCAGATTCTTGCTCCGAACTATGTTCAGTGGGATCCAAAGAATGAGTTCATGGTTGGAATAAGAGCATTTGCCGAGACATTAGCTTTGACTGGCAAAGGAAAGTTGGCAGAGGCTCGAGTCCGGCTCAAGACTTTTAAGGAACTGGACGCAAAAGCAGCGGCTAAGGACCCAACTGCAATACCAGGTGAGCAAAGTATCGAAGTTGAGGTAGCCGAAGGGTTTCTATTACTCGCAGAAGGAAACTCTGAACAAGCTCAGAGACTGTTTATTCGAGCTCAAGTCCAAGAGGAAGCCAACCGAAAGGGGGGAAGATATTCGAACGATCCTCCTTCTCAAGCTTGGCCGGTAGCCAGGATCTTAGGTGATCATTATCGAGCAAAAGGATTTAATACTGCGGCTATTGGTCACTACGAACGAGCCTTGAAGAATGAACCGAACGATGGGTTTTCGCTTTCGGGACTTGCTCAGGCTTATTACGTAAATGGAGATCAGGAGAAAGCTACCTATTATGCTGGCCGTTTGATGTACGTTTGGGCAAACGCAGACCCAGGCTTGCGCTGGATGGAGGAGGTTCGGAAGTTGGGACTAAATGCCAAGCCAATAGCAGAGACTCCGGCGGTAGAACAGAAGTACAATCCTGCTAGTTTGGAATCGTTTGGGCCAGGAAATTGGGTGCCATTTACTGCACCTAAGCTTAACGTTCTGAACATCAATGGCAAGGCGGTTCGACTCGAGGACTATCGTGGCAAGAATGTTCTTTTAGTGTTCTTCCTTGGCGAGGCCTGCGTGCATTGCGTCGGACAATTGAATTCTATCAACAACAAGATGAAGGAATTTGAGGATCAAAATACAGTTATTCTTGGAGTGTGTAGTGCATCGCCAAAGTCTCTCAAAGAGTCAGTGAAGTTGAATCCGGTCAAGATCAAGTTCCTTAGTGATACGAACCACGAAAATGCTCGACGGTTTTCATCGTATGACGACTTTGAGCAGATGGAACTTCATTCAACGATCTTGATTGATAAGCAAGGGAAAGTGCGATGGAAGCGGACGGGTGGCGATCCATTTATGAAGATTGACTTCTTGCTGAAAGAACTGAAGAGGATCAATCAAGGATTATAAATCTGCAAAGCTTTTTGGTTTGGAATGAATAATAAGCCTGAATTTGCTTAAAATAGACCTATGAGAAATACCAGTCGGTTGGTTAGGACTGTTCCACTCATAGGTCTTTTTAGTGCTCTCCTAGCCTGTGGCGGTCTGGGCGAGCCCGGAACTGCTTTCGCCGTAGTGCCCACAACTGCAACTGCGGTTACGGGCGGAACGGTGAAAATTTCCATCATTGTCGCAAATGCGGATGTGAATTCATACCATTATTCAGTCGCCGGCGGTAACTCAAATGGAATCGTTTCTCCGGTATTCAACGATCCTGCCAGGGCGATTTACACGGCTCCGAACTCACCAGGAACTTACACCGTCAATGCAAGCTTCGTCCAATTTGGTGGGCATTCCGAATCAGGAACAGTAACTATCACGGTTCTGCCTCCTCCGTAGCAGGAATCCTGGTACAACTAGAGTCCGTGCAACCGTTTGCCTCTACCATTGAAGCCGCTTGGGAAGACCGAGCGAATATTAATTTCGGAAACTACCCCGACGATCTTCGCCTTGCAATTGAAGTCGCCATTGATGGTCTCGATAGTGGTGAACTTCGGGTCTGCGAAAAGATCGACGGTCAATGGATAACCAACCAATGGCTGAAGAAAGCAATTCTTCTTTTCTTTAAGGTCACTGGTAGCGACACGTCGGAAGCGGGTTGCATGAGATTTTTTGACAAGGTTCCGCTTAAATTTGAAAACCATAAGTACAGCCATTTTGAGGCTGGTGGATACCGAGTCGTACCGCCTGCTACAGTACGCCGAGGAGCTTTCTTAGGTTCAAACGTAGTCGTGATGCCAAGTTTTGTCAACATCGGTGCTTATGTCGGAGAAGGAACAATGGTTGATACGTGGGTGACGGTTGGCTCTTGCGCACAAATCGGTAAAAATGTTCACCTTAGCGGTGGAGTTGGTATAGGCGGGGTTTTAGAACCACTTCAAGCAAATCCGGTTGTCATCGAAGACAACTGCTTTATTGGCGCCCGGTCCGAAATCGTTGAAGGGGTTATCGTCGAAGAGAATTCAGTCATTTCAATGGGTGTCTTCATCAGCCAAAGTACTAAGATTTACGACCGAGAGACTGGCGAAATCACTTACGGTCGCGTACCAGTGGGATCAGTAGTTGTCCCCGGCAACTTACCAAGTAAGGATGGTTCCCATAGCCTGTACTGTGCGGTTATCGTGAAGAAGGTCGATGCTCAAACTCGGGCAAAGACATCACTTAATGAACTTCTGAGAGACTAATGTCAAGGGTCGTCAATCTTGCCTGCGAACTGATCCAGCGACCATCGGTCACGCCAATTGACGCCGGAATCCTGGCGTACTTGGCGGAGATGTTTACGTCGTATGGATTTGCGATCGAGTATCTCAACTTTGGCCCAGTTAGGAATCTATGGGTGACCCACGGTTCGGGGGCTCCGCTCGTAGCGTTTGACGGACATTGCGATGTCGTTCCCGCAGGACCGCTTGAAGCATGGAATTCTGACCCATTCGAGCCTACGATCAAGGAAGGCAGGATATACGGGCGAGGCTCTGCAGATATGAAAGGTCCCCTAGCCGCACTCTGTATTGCGCTCATCGAGTTCATTGAATCTAATCCTGAACATAAGGGCACCATTGGACTCATGGTTACCAGCGACGAGGAGGGCAATGCAATTGATGGGACACGTCGTGCCCTTGAAACGTTGGTTGATCGAGGAGTAAAGATTGACTATGCCCTTGTCGGAGAGTCAACGAGTGAAGTCGCATTTGGCGACATGATTAAGGTTGGGCGGCGTGGCTCAATCAGTGCAAAAATGACGGTTATTGGTAAGCAAGGACATGTTGCCTATCCGCATCTGGCGGACAATCCAGTTCATCGCCTTGCTCCATTCTTAACTGAGTTACTTGCAATTCGATGGGATGGAGGCAACAGCAATTTCCCTCCAACAACATTACAAGTATCGAATATCCAAGCGGGAACTGGAGCTACCAATGTCATTCCTGGGAGCCTCACTTTGGATTTCAATCTAAGGTTCAACACCGAGTTAACGTCTGAGTTCATCCAAACGAGGATCACAAAAATGGCAGAGGCGTACAAACTGAACTGTGAGTTTGTCTGGAATGCATCCGCCCAGCCTTTCGTCACCCGAGATCGAACGTTGATTAGTGCAGTTTCTCAAGCAATTGCTAAGGAGACCAATACTCGACCATTGGAGGGCACCGGTGGCGGAACTTCCGACGCTCGATTCTTCGCTGCTCATCAATTTCCAGTAGTTGAATTTGGACCATTAAACACGACGATTCATGCTGCCAATGAATGTGTTGGCATCGATGAACTCGAAAAATGCGTTCGGATTTATCGCACCATCTTAGAAAAGCTAACTGTGTAGAACAATTTGGTTCAAACTCCGTTATTCGCTTGTATGAGTTGGAAGGGAAGAGGAGTAGTTCTGAGCATTGTTGCTTTCACTTCTTCAATGAGTTTTGGGACGATGATCCTATCGGCAATGGCAAGACCGCAAGTCGGCTTGGTTGCTCAATGCAACATTGCCGTTTGGGACCCTGAGACAAAAGTCGAGCATCTGATCCAGTCGTCGGCGTTCATGTCGCGAGCCAAGCGGTTTGAGTTTCTAGTTCCAACCCCGACGCTACCAAGAGTTCGAGAAGTTGGGGATGCCCCAATTAACCTTGTGACTGGGTTGATTACTCCGCCTCGTATAGTACCGATTGCAAAGCCAGATCCGGAAGATGAATTGGATCCGAACTTTGGCGTGCTTATCCGCCCTAAAGTCGAGGTCAAACAAGTGACAATCGTCGGCAATCTAATGGCAACGACTATTCGAGCAAGCGATATCTTGGCCTTAACCGATTGGATGTCGAAAAATGGATATAAAGCCAGCCAATCTCAAAATGAATGGCTCGAAAGATATGTTCAAAAGCGATGGTTTATTACTGCATTTCAAGTCAATTCCGAAAGCGAAGCGATCAAAACCAGTTCAGTAAGACTTTCCTTCAGAACCGAAGCACCATACGTCCCTTACACTAGTCCGAAGAACAACTGGGTTCAGGGAATCAAGCAAAAAGTTTTCCTTGTAACGCCGAAAGCAATGCAAGGAACCACCACTGGTAAATCACTTTGGAGCGGAAAGCTGACCGGCCATAAATTCTTGTCCAGGGATTCAACCATCAACTTTGCGAAAAGCCTTGGTTTGACGAACAAAGATATTCCATCCCAATCATGGGTCAATCGCTATATTGACGAGAGTGCGGCTGATTCGATCGCCGATGATCTCTATTTCTTCCCGATACCGAAGGGAATCAAAAAGCACTAGAATTTCGTCCCTACCCGTATGAAACGGACAGGCGCGGTTTTAGTATTTGGCGTCGCATACGCTTTTGCTTCGGCCTGTTGTCCTGTGTCACCGAGCGGTCAGCTTGTCAGATTTGGGGATCAGAGCAACATCATTATTTGGAATCCCGAGACGAAAACTGAGCACTTCATTCGCAACGCCTTCTTTGACACTAAAGCCAAAGACTTTGGGTTTATTGCCGCAACTCCAGCTGTGCCCGAACTGAAGGAGGCCGATGCAAGATCGTTTGACTACCTTGAGGCATTCAAACCCAAAAAGGTCCTGCAGGGATGCGGCGCCCCACCTGCAGATGCTGCGGCTGGCAATGCACCAGCTTCAGCCGTTGATGTAATCCAGCAAGTTGATGTTGGAAAGTATCAGGCGACTACCGTTCGTTCGGATGACTCTAGCGCTATGGCTGCCTACCTTAAGACGAATGGGTATGCCATCACGGACGATTCGAAGGAATGGATTGGCTTTTACACCACGAAAAAATGGGTGTTCACCGCTTTCAAGGTTCGACAAGGAACCGAAGGAGTGTCCAAAACTGGGGTGATCAGAATGAGTTTCAAGACCGATGAACCAATTAATCCCTACTATGTTCCGGTGGAAAACTCGAATGATAGCGGAACCCTAAGACTTTACTTCGTATCCGATGGAACCTATAGTGCAACGGTTGGACACGGGGCAAATTGGATTCCGGCTGCTTGGAACAACCAAATTGGTAAAGGTTCTCTAAACGGGCTCGCAAGTGACCTGGGAATACAAGATTCGGACTTCCCTAAGAACTTGACGGTGACTTATTTCGAAAAGAAGGGTTGGCTCGACGGCTCAAAGGACGATCTTTACTTCAAGAAAGACTCTCCGCTGTCTTCCACTATCATGGTTTTGCTCGTGGCCTTTGGCGGTGGACTTTGGTGGTTCACGAAGTCCCGGCGGGCTAAGGTATTTTCCGCATAACTGTGATTCAAACAAGAAATCTCACTTTGCCGATGGTTATTGCCCTCTCGTTCCGAGACGTTTGAACCGACTTCTCGGTAGAATAGTTTAGAGCGATAACATGCCAAAAAGAGTCGAAACCGTAGTCCTGCACGACAGCAGCATGCCAGCAATTCCTGGTGCTGAGAAAGGTGGCAATTTTATTGTCACTTCATTGGAAACACTGGTTGGACAAGCGAGAGCCAATTCACTCTGGCCGGTCACCTTTGGACTTGCTTGCTGCGCGATTGAAATGATGAGCGCGGCAGATCCGCGATTTGACATTGCTCGCTTCGGATCTGAAGCCTTCCGTGCAACTCCGCGCCAAGCCGACGTGATGATCATTGCTGGTCGACTCAGCAAGAAAATGGCTCCTGTGCTTCGACAAATTTACGATCAAATGCCAGAACCCAAGTGGGTGATCTCAATGGGTGCTTGCGCTTCTTCGGGTGGCGTTTATAACAACTACGCAATCGTTCAGGGTGCCGATCAGGTGGTTCCAGTTGACGTTTATGTTCCCGGTTGTCCTCCATCGCCAGATGCACTCATTTACGGCATCATGAAGCTTCAAGAGAAGATCAAACGCGGTCGAGCAAAGACGATGAGTGAGCTCAGATTGATCGAATTGAACCCAACACCTCAAGAGGTAATGTCAGTCTAATGTCACTCCTTGATAAAGTCATCAAGCCACTTGCCGATGGCATGGGAATTACCGGAAAGCGACTTGGACACGTCAAAGAGACGATCATGTATCCCGAAGAAAAGCGGGAGCAGTTTGAAAGAACAAGATGGCGCCACGTTTTAACCCGATATGATAGCGGTCTCGAAAAGTGTATCGGATGCTCCTTGTGTGCAGGCGCATGCCCCGCAAAGTGCATTAACGTTGTAGCTGCCGAGAACACCGACGAAGAGCGGTATAGCCCGGGCGAACGATATGCCGTCCGTTACGAGATCAACATGATCCGTTGTATCTTTTGTGGGTATTGCCAAGATGCATGCCCTACTGGAGCGATTGTGCTTCGAAAGGACTTTGAATTGGCAAATTACGACCGAGATGATTTCGTATTCACCAAGGAAATGTTGCTTGAACCAATTAAAGAGCAATAACACCTAGAGTTAAGGCTAACGATCTTCCGAGAATTTATCTTGGAGGAAAGTATGTACGAAGAAGTAAAAGATGATGCCCCAAAGAAAAAAGGTGGCAAACTACCGATCATTCTTGCATTAGTAGTTCTGGTTGGTGGAGGCGGGTTCTTCATGATGAAGAAAGGTAAGAAGCCCGAGAAGACCGAAGTTAAGCTTGCCAAAGAAGAAATATTGCTCCCAGATGAGTTCATCGTCAATATGCTTGATGGTCGAACCTATGTTCGGGCAAAAATCGCTCTCAAGGGCGGAGAAAAGTTCAAGGCAGAGGAAGTCGAGCGTCACAACGCAGAAGTGTGCGATGCGATCAATTCAATCC